>Ga0181536_10001696_pt1 | contig 25610 bp, 26 predicted proteins | sample PEATcosm2014_Bin_41_FD_121105 | JGI IMG/M metagenome (GOLD analysis project Ga0181536, IMG submission 121105) | Peatland microbial communities from MTU Mesocosm Facility, Houghton, MI, USA - PEATcosm2014_Bin17_60_metaG | ecosystem: Environmental > Terrestrial > Soil > Wetlands > Peat | place...
CCCCGGAGGTTCGTCACGGGTTTCGTCCACTCAATAATCCCGCACACCAACTGCTTAGCGCTCCTCACTTCACAACATTAATCGGAAGCCGGAGATGAGGAAACCCAGGGACAAGGAAACCCAGGGACAGACCGCCCGTTTCCGTTCAGTCGGTGACCACGAAGTCGAGTAAGCCTTGCGCAGAGTCTTGACGCACCTTCCGCGGGCGACCGCCCTTCTGCGGCGTAAGCTCTCGGCGCAGCATCCGTCCAATATGTCTCACGAATTCCTCAGAGCCAAGCGGCCGACCGGTGTGCGTGTTGCGCCGGATGCGGTCGGTCTCGGCTTCGTCCTCTCGTGTTTCCCTCAGGAAGAGCCGCCACGAAGTCGCGGTCCATTCAGCCTGCGACAAATCCGTGTTGAGCACACTGTGCCGGTCAGCGCCGCCACAGTGTGCCGCCGCACTCGACCAGACATAATCTTCTGGCGTCGCCGCCATGCCGGCACGCACTGGATTGCGCTCGACATAACGAAGCGCGGCCCATAGGTGGGTCCGATCGAGCGGGCAGGAGAAGTACCGTCCCTGCCAGACGTGCCCGGACGCACCTTGTCGGCCGTTGAGATAGGTGGCATACCGGCCATGGACGTCACGTAGAACGACCGACAGCGAATCGGAGCGGCCAGGCACGGCGATCAGATGCACGTGATTCGACATCAGGCAGTAGCCCACCAGCGCACATTGGTGGAGAATGGAGTACTGGCTCAGCAGGTGGAGATAGACCAGACGGTCGGTATCGGAATCGAAGACTACGCGGCGGGCATTTCCGCGCTGCGTGACATGATGCGCGACGCCCTCGGCAATCACGCGCGCCATCCTGGCCATAGAGTGAGATAGTGGGTGAGGACGGAGCTTCTCTCGGAAAACGGGCGGTCTGTCCCTGGGTTTCCGTCCCTGGGTTTCCCTCCCTGGACAGTGCGCCACGGACTGCGGCGATAACGATAAGATTGGGCTGGATATCTCCAGTTCAGGTCCCATCGCCAGATCTGATTGCCCATCGCGCGGGTCATTTTCTCATGGGCTGCGACGTGGGCCGCGACGAAGAACGCCCAGTGCATCGCGTCTGGGTGGACGAGTTCCTGCTGGGCGTTTTTCCGGTACGCAATCGGGACTATCAGGCTTTCCTCGAAGCGACGGGCCATCCGGCGCCGCCTCTCTGGAGCGATGCGAATTTCAGCCATCCTGATCAACCCGTGGCGGCGGTGAGCTGGTTTGAGGCGGTGAAATATTGCGACTGGCTCAGCAGCGTGACGGGAAGGACCTATCGGCTGCCCACGGAAGCCGAATGGGAACGCGCGGCGCGGGCGGGCAGGGAAAGCGCGCTCTATACGTGGGGCGATGAGCCACCGAATGCGCACCCGGCCTACGTCAGCCGCTGGGGCGGGGAAGTGCCGGCTACGCGGCCGGTTGGCGAAGGCGCGCCGAACGCATGGGGATTTTACGAGCTAGGCGAAAACGTACACGAGTGGTGCGTGGACTGGTTTCAAAAGGACTACTACGCTATTTCGCCTGAAAAAAACCCCCGCGGGCCCGCCACCGGCGAGAGGCGGGCGTCGCGGGGAGGGTCGTGGCGGCATCACATTAAAGTGAGCCGTTGCGCGGCCCGCTCGAGTATTCCGCCACAATTTCAATACGCGGACTACGGGTTTCGCGTGGCCTGCGACACCGCGTAGATTGCGCATTGAGGGCGGATCGCTCCGGCCCGGTGAGCTGGCCGCAGCGTTCGAGATAAGCCAGCTCGGATTCGCGCGGCGGCACCGGTTCGGGAGCTTCATACTGCCACCAGCCCCAGGGGCGCGATCCGGGATCGACCAGCGGCAGCAATTCCTCCCGATGCTCGCGCCAGGCACTGCGCCGGGCCGCGTTGGAAGCGAAGGCAGAACGCCCCTTCGGGCCCAACAGCAGTTCCAGGTACTGTTCGAGATTGAGTACGCCGCCCATGCTACGAGGTTTCGCGATCGCGTCAGCCATGCATGTGCCCAATTTCGCCTCCTGGAGCCATAGTGCAGCGGGCCGCGGAAGCGTTTCATGTAGTCGTCATATAGCTGAGATAGAATCGGTCCGATGCCCTCAACCCTGACTTCCACCAACCGCGAAATGGATTTGAAACATGTCTGGCACGGCAACATGCAGCATCGGGACTTGGAAGCCCGGCCACCGCTGGAGATTGCCAGCGCCGACGGCTGCTACGTGTTCGATGCCGATGGCCGCCGCTATTTGGATGGGATGGCCGGCCTGTTTTGCGTGAACGCCGGTTACGGACGGCGCGTAATTGTGGATGCAGTGACGGCGCAAATGAAGCAGCTTGCCTACTATCCGCTGACGCAGTCACATGGCCCCGCGGCGCAGCTTGCCGCGCGTCTGGCCGGCCTGCTGCCGAAGGGCCTAGAGCGCGTGTTTTTTTCCAATAGCGGCTCGGAAGCGGTTGAAACCGCTCTCAAGATGGCGCGGCAGTGTGCGCGGCGCATGCATCCCGGCGAAAACCGGTACAAGATCATCGCGCGCCACCGCGGTTACCACGGCCTCACCATGGGCGCGCTTTCGGCAACCGGGCAAAGCCCGCGGAAGACGGCGTTCGAACCGCTCGTTCCAGGCTTTCTGCACGTGGCGCCGCCCGATCACTATCGCTGCTCGTTCTGCTCCACGCAACCTGCATGCACGCTCCACTGCGCCGATGAGGTCGAGCGCGTCATCCGCATGGAAGGCCCGGAAACGGTAGCGGCGGTGATCGCGGAGCCCGTGATTGGAGGTGGCGGAATCTTTCCCGCGCCAGAGGGTTACCTGGAACGGCTGCGCGCCACTTGCGATCGCTACGGCGTTTTGATGATCTTGGATGAAGTGATTACGGGCTTCGGCCGCACGGGCAAACTATTCGGCTTTGAGCACTCCGCGATCCAGCCCGACATTCTGACTTTCGCCAAAGGCCTCACCTCGGCGTACCTGCCGCTGGGCGCAACGGTGGCTACAGAGCGCATTTTCGAGACCTTCCACGGCGATCCGGAAAGCGATGCGAAGTTCACGCAGGTAAGCACGTTCGGCGGGCATCCGAGCTCATGCGCGGCGGGCCTGGCGAATCTGGAGATTCTGACGCGGGAACGGTTGTGGGAGAACTCCGCCGCCGTGGGCGCGTACCTCATCGGAAAACTGCGCGAGATCCGTTCGCCATGGATCGGCGACATCCGCGGGCGTGGCCTGCTGATCGGTTTGGAGATGGTCACCGACTCCGAAAAGACGCCGCTGGCAGAAGCCCGCATGGTCAAGTTGCTGCGCGACATACGCGAGGCCGGGGTGCTGGTGGCCCGCAACAGCGACACCGTGCCCGGATACTACAATGTCGTGCTGCTCTCGCCGCCGCTGATTTTGACGCGCGATGAGGCCGACGCGATTGTGGCAGCCGTCGAAAGCGGGTTAGCGCAGATTTGAGGCTCTGCGGTTCGCGCTCAGCGCGCGGGCCGGAACTGGAATTTTAGAACGAGTTCGCTGGGAACCGCCTCGGTACCTCGGATGGCAGGCGCGAAACGCCAGCGCAGGGCAGCGCTACGGGCGGCGGCGACCAACGTGCTGCTCACCAGTTGCGGGTTCGGCAACGGCTCGGCCGCTATAACGCGGCCGGAAGCGTTGATCATCACCTTTACGCTCACTTCTACCGGCGCGGCGATCAGCCTGCGTACGGCTGCGGGAAGCACCGGCTGCGCTTCGCTCGTGGGCTTTGCGGGCAGATAGAGGGACGCGGCCTGGGGACTATCCGCCGGTCCCATCTTGGGCTGCGGAACCTCTGGCACGGCCGCGGTGCGCGGCGACTTCGCCGGCGCATCGACCATCACCACGTGCACCGGTTCGCCGAAATCACGGGCCGCGCCATTGGTTGGAGATTTGGCGGCCGCCGCATCCGATTGGGGTGACGGTCCGGAGGCAGGAGGCTTCGCTTCTGGTAAAGCAGCCTGCGTCTCGGGCCTGGCGGCCGTAAGAGCGAGAACAGTTTCACTGGTTTTCCCATCTCTGGGAGTGGTGGTCTCGAGCCGGAATCGCACGGTGCTGTTGGCGGGTGTATACAGCACGCTGCCGTTGCGCAATTGCTCCAGATCGAGATGCAATTCTTGTTGTTGCGTTTCTCCATCACGGATGGATAGCACAGCGCTCGTGGCCTGGGTTACCGTCCGCGAACTCCGGTTCCAGCTCACGCGCAAATCTGCTCCGCGACGTTCCACTTGCAATGCCAGCGCTGGCGCGTCCGACTCGACGGGCGCAGTTGCGGCCGACCGGGACGGCGCCCACGTCAGGTACGCCTGGTAACCCAGAGCTCCCACCGCAATCATCAGCACCACAAACATGGAGCGCCAGAACATGCCCGGGCCTCGTTCGCGAGGCCCCAGGGCGGTCGGCGGTGCTTCGAACGTGGCGGGAATCGACGCCGGAAGATCAAACGCTGCGGTTCCGGCCGGCGCCTCCGGTTCCGGTAGCGTCTCCGGGTTCCACTGCGGCGTGGGTTTGACGCGCACGCCGGTCAATTGCCGGGCTTCGAACGGGAACTCCAGGTAAGTGAATTCCGAATCGAGATGGCCTTTATCCCAGAAGAAAAACCCGGCGCTGGCCGAACCGTCGGAGGACGGCTTCACAAGGAGAAAAACGTTGGCTGGGTCGTAGAAACTCGACTGCGCGATCGCGACGTCTTCCTGCCGAAGGCTGAGACCTTCGCCGATGTGGCTGCGATAGTAGCCAACCACTGACAGGGCGTCCGGCCCGTCCGACCGCCGCGCGGACAGCACTTTATCGAGCTTGCGCCGGTCGGCATCAGTCAGAATGAATCGATGGTCGGGGCGGTACTCACTCAGGAACGGCTCAAAATCCTTGATCTCGACGATGGGGCTCGCGGCGAAATCCGCTGTGCCGTAAAGAATCCCGCCAATTTCCACGCTGTGTGAAGGAACTGACTCGAACGCACGGCGGACTTCGCGGCTCAAACTTTCGACTACGTTGAGATGAAGATGGATGCGAACCGGCGCGCCGGGAAAGGTCCAGGTGTAAAACTCCTGTGCTGCTGTGGAGAGCGGCGCCGCGGATTCCTCAAAGCCTGCCATGCGACAAGTTCGCGAACTGGAGCTGATGTAATTATAACCGACGTGTGGGCAAACCTCGCAGTCAGGCGAACGCCTGATGTCCGATTTCTTACAACACGACAATTAACGTTATCTTCCGGGAGCAGCCACCCTCAGCGTGGCGGTGGCGCGTCCGACGGTGGGGCTGGCTTGCCGTCCACGGTCACCGGCTCCATCAGTTCCGTGCGCGTGCCGTCGGGATCGAACAGATTGAGCTGCCGCCGCCGGTTGATTCCCGTGCGCACCTCAAGCGCGCGCGAGTACCCGGTGCGGTACGGCCGCGCCTCGAGCTTGGCCTGAGCCGCCGCAACGTCCGGAGCCTGGAGGCAGATGTGGTGCTCCACGCCGCGCTGGTCGGGCGCAGGCAGGTCGTGGTACAGCATGAACTCGATGTAGTCGCCGCCGTTGGGGACCTTCAGGTTGACCCAGGAGAGCGTCTTGCCGTCACTCGATCCACGCCAGATCTCGCGGAAGCCCAGGATCTCGGCGTAAAAGTGCATGGCCGCGTCCAGATTCCCCACCAGAATGCCCGTATGCAGCAGATGATCGGAAATGCGAGTCTCCGGCAGGAATTTTCCCTTCTCGCGCACGCTCCAGCCATTGGCCGCGTATTCGACGATCTCGACCGCGTGACCGTCAGGGTCCGTGATGTTGAAATTCAAGTTCCCGATGCGGCCCTTGGGCACGTGGTCCGGAACTTTGATGCCCCGAGAAGCCAGGTATACGCGCATGCGCTCGGCGTTGTCGGTCTCGAGGGCAATGTGATGCAGCCGGTCGGCTCCCGGTTCGAGGCCCGGAAACAGCTCCAGATATTGCCGGTCATTGATCTTGATAAAGGTCAGCGCCAGCGATCCATCAGGATTGGTGAGTTCGAAGGGCTCCGCGAACCCGAGAAAGTCTTTGTAGAACGCGCGGGATTTTTCGATGTCGCTCACGTGCAGGGCCACGTGCGCAATTCCCAGGATGCGCGGGCGCTCCTGCGCGTGGGCGAGTAGCGTGAACGCGAAAGCAACTAGCCAGCGCTTCATGTGAGCAGCACTTTCAGCACGCCCGGTTTCGCCGCCGTGCGAAATGCTTGCGGCGCGCGATCGAGCGGCATGCGCTCCGAGATCATATCCGCTACGTTAACGATTCCGTTCTTGAGCATCTCGATCGCCGGTTCGAAGCGGCCGCAGCGTGAGCCGACCAGTGTGATCTCATTGACGATCACCGGCGCCGTATCGAACCCGGCCAAGCCGTGCACCGTGGACTTCATGATGATGGTGCCGCGCGGGCGTGTCATCCGCACGGCAGACGCAAGCCCCTTTGGCGAACCCGTGGCTTCCACCACCCACTCGTATTCCGCTACGGGCATTCGTTCTTTGACCACTTCCGTGGCGACGCCGGCGCCTGCAGCAATGCGCAACTTCTCTTTGTGGCGTCCAAACTGATGGACGCGATACCCGTAAGCCTGCAAGACCTGCGCCACCAGCAGCCCGAGTTTGCCATCCCCCAGCACCGCGACGGGCGAACTGCACGGAATCCGGACCTGATCCAGAATCTCCGCAGCCGCCGCCAATGGCTCGACGAACACGGCCTGTTCGGTGGGAACGGAATCAGGCACCAAGTGCAGATTGCGCTCCGGCAGTGTGAAAAACTCGCGAAACGCGCCCGGGTGCCTCACGATGCCAAGCACCGTGCGTTTGGGGCAATGCCGGCCGAGCCCCTTGCGGCACCAGTCGCAACAGCCGCAATCCAGATTGATTTCGCCCACCACGCGCCGGCCAATTAGATCGCGGCGGCTCGCTTCGACCACTTCGGCCACGAACTCATGGCCCGGAATCCCCGCGAACCCGTAGTAGCCGCGCTGCAATTCTAAATCGGTATTGCAGATGCCGCCGCACAACAGGCGCAGGAGCGCGAAGCCCTCGGGTGCGCGCGGCCGCGGCATGCGCCGCACTTCCACGCGCCGGTTTTCCAAGTGCACAGCCAGCATCGAGGTCCAGTATAAGCGACCCGCCCGCTACAATGTAGATTCCATGCTTGCTGAAATAGTCTGCTTCGATCCGCGCTGCCGCAAGCGCTATCCCGTTACCGAACTCATCTACAACTGCCCCGCATGCGGCGGGCTGCTGGAGGCCGAATACTCAGATTGGGAGCTTGACGCCGGCCAGATGAAGGCGCTGTGGCGTTCGCGCCGCATCTCCAATCTGCCGCTCGATCAGAGCGGCGTCTGGCGCTATCGCGAAATCATTCCGTTTCTCGATAATCTCCGCCCTGTGGTCACGCTGCGGGAAGGGAACACGCCCCTGCTTCCAGGGCCCAAGGCGGCCGCGTATGGCGGGCTCGATCGGCTGGTTTTCAAGCACCAGGGATTCAATCCCACCGGATCGTTCAAGGACAACGGGATGACGTGCGGCGTGGCGCAGGCCCGGCGCCTCGGGATGTCGCGCGTGGCGTGCGTGTCCACGGGCAATACGTCGGCCTCCATGGCGGCCTACGCCAGCGCGGCCGGTCTCGAGCCGCTCATCTTCATTCCGCACGGCAACATCTCCTACGGCAAGCTGGCGCAGGCGCTCGAGTACGGCGCGCGCACATTTCAGGTGGAAGCCAATTTCGATCAGATCCTCGCGCTGGTCCGCGGGCTCGCCGAGCGCTTGGGCATCTACCTGCTCAATTCCATCAACCCGTTTCGCATCGAAGGACAAAAGACAATCGTCGTCGAAATGCTCGATCAACGCGATTGGGGAGCGCCCGATTGGATTGTGCTGCCCGGCGGCAACCTCGGCAACATCTCCGCCTTCGGAAAAGCGTTGCGCGAGCTGAAGCAGTTGCACTTTATCGACACCATGCCCCGGCTCGCCGTCATTCAGGCCGAAGGCGCCGCGCCATTTTACGAATTGTTCCACGCGCGCGCACGTGGTGTGCTCAACCCAGTTGGGCACCCGGAAACACTGGCCACCGCCATCAAGATTGGCGATCCCGTCTCGTGGCCTAAGGCGCTCAAAGAAGTGACCGAATCCAACGGCACCGTGGAGAAAGTCACAGAGCAGGAAATCGCCGACGCCAAAGCCATCATCGGCCAGTGCGGCATCGGGTGCGAACCCGCGTCCGCCGCCACGCTGGCAGGAATCCGGAAGCTCACCGCCGCCGGCACCATTCCCCGCGATGCCGACGTGGTTGCCGTCCTCACCGGCAACGTACTCAAAGATCCCGATTACATCTATCGCTACCACACCGGGCAACTAGACGCGCCAGACGGCACGCGGATCCATCCAACCTTCGGCAACCAGCCGGTGGTCGTGCCGAACGATGTCCAAAGGATCGCAGCGCTGCTCGAATGAAGTCCAACCTTTGGGCTCGGCATTTTTCCTATTCCTCACCCCCATTCGTAGGCTAGACACCACCTCCGCCTTTCCCGGCGAGTTCGCCCACGGAAGGGGTTTTACCCGCCGTGGATTTCGGGCAGTCTGGACAGTATGCCGAAAAAGTTACAGCCTCTCCCTGACTCTACGCGCGCCCGGGCAAAGGAGCTGGAGCACCTTTACGCTCAGCTTGCCGCCGTGGAAACGCTGATTCGCGCTTTAGAGGTCTACAGGTATTTCTATCCGCGTTTGGTGTCATCTAAACGCAAGACCGCTTAACCGCTTCACTGATCTTTAATTGCGCGTGATCTGCGCCAGCTTCGCCGAAAGCTGCGAATAGGGCATCGCGCCAGGGTGGTAAAGGCGCACTATGCCTTGGCGGTCGAGGAGCACTAGTGTAGGCGTGGTGCTTACGCCGTAGCGGACGAAATCCTGCTCGCTCAAGGGAACACTCATGCCCGCGAGCGGCGCATAATACTGCCTGCGCACCTGGTCAATGTACTGCGTCTCCACGTCGCGAGGCGCTTCCGCACCACCGGCCACGTAGCCGTAGTGCTGGCTGGGGCCGATCAGCACCAGCCCCGTTGACCGGTAGTCGGCCAGCAGCCTCGCCAGCTCTGGCGCCTCGGCTTTGCATTCTCCACACCAGTGCGCCCAGAAGAACAGGAGCACCGGTCGCCCTCTCAACTCTGTGATTGATGGCGGCTTGGGCCCCAGCCACTGCGCTTCTTCGAGCGCCGGAGCCGGCTTTCCCTCGAGCGTCAGCAGATTGATGTTCTTCTGAATGCGCGCGGTAATCGAGCTCGTGCGGTACGCCGCTAGTTCCCGCCGCAGAAACGCCAGCGCCTCCGCGCGTTCGCCCTGTGCCGCCAGCACCTGTGCCCGCACTTCGATTGCAGCGCCCAACGCAATCGGCAAGTGGCGCTCTTCGTCTATTTTGCGCTTAGCCAGCGCCTCGATAGCCAGCTTCCGCGTTTCCTCTGCGTATCGTTCCGCTTCGGTGTACTGTTTCGCGTCCAGTTCCCCGCGTGCCATCCACGAAAGCGCCTCCAGCAGTTCCGGCGTGACACCCTGTCTCCCGCGATACGCCTCGATGTAACGCTCGCCACGCGCAAAATCCCGATTGTCGATCGCGTCGCGCACATCCCCGATCACCTGGCCGGCCGCGGCCGACCGGAAAAGCTCGAACAAAAGAAAAACACTCAACCAACGCATCAATTTCTAGATTACCAATGCCGGCGGAGGAATCCCTCTTGACGTTCATCCGCGAATGGCGCACAGTGGTGAGACCTGCGACGGCTTAGTCAGGAGGACACGAAGCGATGAAATGGCTACTGATTTCGATGGCTGCGTTTGCGCTGACCGCCTCGGCCGCGGACATTAGCGGCACCTGGAAAGGCACCGCGGAGACAAGCATAGGGAAGACCGAGAGAACCTTTGTCTTCAAAGTAGATGGCAACAAGCTGACCGGCGAGACAACCAGCAATATTTTCGGAAAGTCCACCATCACTGACGGCAAAATCGACGGCGACGACCTGTCGTTCACCATTACCATCAGCGTTCAAGGCAACGAGATGAAGGCGAATTACAAGGGCAAGGTGGCTGGGGACGAGATCAAGCTCACCGTCGAGATCCCTGACGCCGGCCAAACCGTCGAATACACGGTCAAGCGCGTCTCCTGAACCTCTAATCCGGCGGCCAATTGGCATCCAATTAATACGTAAATCTCTGGATTTGATAATAATTTCCGGTTATATTACGCCAGACTGGAGTATATATGCCTACTTATAAGACTGTTCCGCCTACCAACGGTCGATTATTTGCCGATCCTACGCCCGGTAAGGACGAAGTTTCGTTCCAGATCAACAACACCAGCGCGGCCTACTACAATTCGCCGTATTACCTGGCGCACAAGAATCAGGTACAGCCCATCCCCCAGCCCCGCAAACCGCAGAACGTGAGTCTCGCCGATTTCATTCCCACCCCGCTGATCGCCGCCATCCAGTCGGCCGGCAAGATTACCTTTCACTCTGTGGGCGATACCGGTGCCGCCAAGGTGAGCCGGTCGCAGACGGCGTTAACGGCCATCGATAACCAGGCCCACGTCGCCGACGCGCTGGCAGCCGATGTCGCAAACGGCGGCGGCAACGGTCCCGCGTTCTTCTTTCACTTGGGAGATGTGATCTACAACTTCGGCGAAGCGCAGTATTATTACGACCAGTTCTACGAGCCCTATCGCGCCTACAACCGGCCCATCTTCGCGATCCCCGGAAACCACGACGGCATGGTGTTCGGCCAAGGGTCCAGCGCTCCGCAGATCCCGACGCTTGACGCTTTCCTCACGAATTTCTGCGCCGCGGCGGTCGGAGCGTCCCCCGATTCTGGTGGCCTCGTCCGCACCGTCATGACCCAGCCCGGCGTCTATTTCACACTCGACGCCCCGTTCGTCTCGATCATCGGACTCTACAGCAACGTGCTCGACGGGCCGGGCGTGATCTCTTCCCAGGGCGGCCATTTCCCGCTCGTCAACGATCAGATTGATTTCCTGACCAGCGAGTTGACGCGTCTGAAAACCCGATCGCACCAAGGGCAAACTAGCCGTCGTGCTGGCCGTCCATCACCCTCCTCTATCCATCGACGCCAAGCACGGCGGTTCCACCGGCATGCAGAAGGATATCGATAAAGCGTGCAAAGCCGCCGGCCTGTACCCCGACGTCGTGCTCTCCGGCCACGCCCACCTCTACCAGAGATTCACCCGCAACTTACCCAGCGGCCAGCAGACCCCCTACATCGTCGTGGGCTGCGGCGGCTTCGCGGTGACCAAGCCACAGGAGAACCTGCCTCCCGCACCCGTGACCGACGGCGATCACACATTGGAAGTCGATCCCATTCTCGACTTCGGCTATCTCACCCTAACCACCGACGCCAAAACGATCACCGTGACGTATCGGCCCGTCACCGCCGCCGGCGCGCAGCCCCCGCGCGACTCCGTCACGGTCAACCTGAAAACCGGCAAGCTAATTCCCGCCGGCAGCGCCACCGCGCCACCTGTCGCGCAAGCTCCTGCGAAGGGCAAGAAGCCAAAGCGCAAGAAATAGTCCCGGTTCACGCGGCGATGTCCGACAGTTTTGATATAATGTCAGACAGAGATGAAAGGCCACCGAATCACCGTTAGGCTCCCCGTTGAGCTGCGCCGGCGGCTGAAGCATGCAGCTCGGCGAAGTGGCAAAGGCGAGTCCGATATCGTTCGAGGAGCCGTCGAGCGGCAGTTCGCCGCCGAGGACGCGGAAGTCACCGCATACGACCGCGCGAAAAAGGCTGGGCTGATCGGCGCCGTGCGAGGGGTCCCCCGGGACCTCAGCAGCAATCCAAAACACTTGAATGATTTTGGTGGCTCTTGAGCGGCCCAGTACTGGTGGACACCGGCCCGATAGTAGCCATCCTCTCCGCTTCCGACCAATACCATGAATTATGTACGGACCAGCTTCGGAAAATCACAGGGCCGATGCTCACCTGTTGGCCCGTGCTTACGGAGGTGGCGTGGCTTTTTCGGGCATACCCGCGTGCGGTCGGAACGCTGCTATCTTCCTTCGGCGGTCAGCCTTTGAAGCTGGCCTCGTTGGCCGAGGCGGATCTCCCCGGAATCGCCACCATTCTGTCCAGATATGAAAACCTGCGGATACAGCTTGCCGATGCATCTCTGGTGCACCTGTCAAACCGCGAAGGAATCGACACGATCTTCACTCTCGATCGTCGCGACTTTGGCGTGCTTCGTCTAGCGCGGGGAAGAAAGTTTCGCGTGATTCCGTAAGTTAGGCTCCCCCCTCATCCCAGCATCGCCCCGCCATCCACCGTAATCACTTGCCCCGTCAAATACGACGCCTTGTCGCCCGCCAGCATCAGCGCGATCTCCGCAATCTCCTCCGGCTGGCCCAGGTGCTTGATCGGCTGCCTTTCCAGCCGAGCGGCGAGCCGCTCCTCGTCCTTCCAGTAGTACTCGCTCAGCACCGTCTGTATCAGCCCCGGCGCAATCGCGTTCACGCGCACGCCCTTCGGTCCCAGCTCCAGCGCGTAGCACTTGGTCATCATGATGAGCGCCGCTTTCGTCGTGCTATACATCAGCCCTTCGAATTGCGGCCGCAAACCGGAAATCGACGAAATGTTGATAATTGACCCCGACCCCCGCTGGCACATCCCCGGCGCCACCAGCCGCGTCAGCCGGAACGCGCTCTTGAGATTCACTTCGATCATCTTGTCGAACTGCGCATCGTCAATCCCGAGACAACCGCCCTGCGCCACGTTGGTCGCCGCGTTGTTCACCAGGATGTCGATCTGCCCGTGATCGCGCGTGACCTGCTCCACGAGGCCCGTCAGTTCTTCGATCTTTCCCACATGACACGCCATCGGAACCGCGCGCGGGCCGATCTCTCGCGCCACTGCCTCTAGCGATTCGAACTTTCGCCCGCAGATGACCGCCGTAGCCCCTTCGCGTGCAAACGTCGCGGCGATAGCTTTGCCAATCCCCCGGCTCCCGCCCGTGACAATCGCGACCTTTCCCTGGAGTTGACCCGGATTCGCGTTCATTGGCGTTCATTGGCGTTTATTCGCGGCCCGAAAGCAGCCGCCCCGCCAGCCAGACAATGTACCGTGTGTTCCGCCGCCGGACCTCTTCAATCAGGTTGCCCGGCAATTCGTCCAGCTTCTCTTTGAAGAACCGCCTGTCACCATCCGGCGCCTTCACATCACGGCTGCCCACGATGTTCCCCACCCAAAACACCAGGAACAGATTGCCATCTACGCGGCCGCGGTCCGCATCGCCTAGGTACGATCCCCGCCCCATCTCGCGATACTTCGCCGCCAGCTCGCTCTCCGCCCCGAACGCGCCCCGGGCGGCGAACTCATCGCACCGCTCCGCCATGCGCTCGTAAAGCGCCTTCCACGCGGAGCCCGCTGGCTGTTCTGAGAGCACATCGAACAATTGCAGTTGCAGTTCGCCCGAAATCTTGTAATTTACGCGCCCCGCGGTCGAGCGCCCGATCGATTCCAAAACCTCCGCCTGCTTCCCGCTGCCCGAGTGAATGCTCAGCGTGCCATCGAAGTGCCGCGCCACCGCCGCGAGCGTGCGCACGCGATGCGCCAGCTCCTCAATCGGCTTGCCCGCGAACTTCTGCTCCACGCGCGGCGCGAGTTCCGGCCACATCTTGTGATGCACGTAATCCGTGAGCCCCACCCCCGTCACCGGCGAGGTCTCCATCGCCCCCGGGTACGCCTGCCGTTTCTTGAAACCCAAATTCGGCGGCACCAACTGCGCCGGCCGCCCCCGCAGCTTCAGCCAATGCATGTAGAAGAACAGTTCCTCGGGCGTCGTCAGCGTATCAGCTTCATCGATCGATGGCTCGAAATCAAATGCTGCGCCAGATTTTTCACTCCGGATGAAATCGAACAGCTCCTCGTTCAACTTGAGGCTCTCGCCGAACTTCACCGCGAGCCGCAGCACCGCGCCGCGCGAGAAATCATAGGCCGCATTCTCCACCGCAACTCGCTTCACGAATTCGCCGAGAATCCACGCCCGCTCTTCGGCGGAAAAAATCGCTTCGAACTTCTCTGCTACCTGGCGCTCGCTCCACGCCGCCGGATGCCGCGTATCGGCTTCCAGGATAAACAGCCGCGAAGTGTCCGTCGTGAACTTGGTGTACCCCGCGGCGTGCCGGATGGCCTCTTTTGAAGCCTCCACCGACCGCGCAATCTCCGCCGCGTTCGCCCCCGTGACGATGAAATGATCCGCCTCGGCGTTGTACCCATCGCGCCAGCCCGCGCGAATCGCCGCCCACAAGCCCGTGTGATACAGGTGCCGGATGGAAACGCGCGTGTGTCCCGCCGCCACCGGATTCTCGCCGTCGCGCGCCGCAATCACATCGTCGGTGGTCATCTCGCGCGTCGCCGAAAGCTGCACCGTCGACGCCATGTTGACGCCCGTCTTCTCGCGAATCTGCCGAAACGCTTCGAACGCCGCCGGCAAGCTCACCTCGGGATGCCGGTTGCCCACCGCCACCGCCGGCAGCGCTCCCTGCGGGCGGGGAAGGAAGACGCGGTTGACGTTCTCGGCAAACCACCGCACAGCCTCACGGTCCGTTGACGCAAACGGCCGCGACTCCACGCCTGCCGGCGTCACATGCAATAGCCGCGGAGCCGGATCATCCGCCGCAACATAGAAACTCTCTGGGTTCGCGGGGTCGCGCTCCAGGGACGCAATCCGCAACCGGATCCCGCCCAGGTCGAGTCCCGCGGCACGCTCCGCGAGTCGCGCCCGCAAAGCATCGTTCAGTGGCTGATTGGAAATGGTATCGCGCAGAAGCGCGGACAGGGCGCTGCTAGTAGTGGTGGTCAAGCATCTATAATTGCAAACTTTTCAGAGGTTCGTGAAACGCCGCGTTCAAACCACTGTGCCGGTTCAGACTGGTTAAAATCGACAGTCGCCGTTGAAGCGCTAAGCTTCTATCGAGAGGCCTCATGCAGACAATTGTGATTCTCAGCGTGATGTTGTTCAGCCTTCTGCCGGTCCAGGCTCAGAGCACCCCGGGCAACGCCGATTCCTCGTGGAAGAAGCTGGAATTCCTGCTGGGCGCGTGGAGTGGCAGCGCCGGCGAGAAAGACACAGCACTCGGGGCGGGGCAAGGCGGCTTCTCCTTCGAGCCCGAATTGAACCAGAAGATCATCGTCCGTCACAATCACGCCGCCTATAGCTCTGGCGTGCGCCACGAGGATCTCATGGTGATTTATCTGGATGCTCCCAACGATACGCCGCGCGCCATCTATTTCGATACCGAAGGCCACGTCATCCGGTATAACCTCACATTTCCAGCCCCCAACCGCGTTACCTTCGAGTCGGACCAAACCCTGCCCGGGCCGCGGTATCGCCTGTCCTACTGGCTGGATGGCCTCTCGCTCACCGGGAAGTTTGAAGTGGCGCCTCTAGGCGCCGAGTACAAGACCTACCTGAGTTGGATCGCGAAGAAGCAGTGAGGCGTGTAGCTACGCCTCCCTGAAATCGATCATCACCGGAGCCGTGCGGAACCCTCTCGTTTTAACTCCCACATAGATTATGCCAATCGCAAACCAAATCCCGCCGGCTGTCTTCGCCAGTGGATTCAGGTTCCCCCAGATCAGCGCGCAAAACGCGAAGCCGGCGAGCGGAAGAACGATGTCCACCAGAACGCGGCGCTTGTAACCCGGCTTTGACACCACGCCAAATTGCCAGAACGTCGCGAGATTCACTCCCATGAAAGCGAGAAACGCCCCGAAATTGAGAAGCTCGCCCGCGTGCTGGAACGCACTGCCAATCTGGTTCAGTACTTCCGCGCCGCCAAAACTCAGCAGCCCGATCAGGATGATGTTGTACGTCGGCGTGCTGGAGCCCGGCGAAACGTGCCCAAAAAACTTTCGCGGCAACACGTTGTCGCGCCCCATGCCGAAGAGCAATTTGGACGCACCCAAGCCCCCCGCAAGGCCACTACCGAATGTAGCCACAATCACGAGGATCCCCACGGCGTTGAACAGTGCCGGGCCGCCCACGCGCCCGCAGACATCCATGAACGCGGTCTCGAGCGACGTGAACGTGTGCCAGTTCGGCCAAACCCGCTGCGCCAGGTAGACCTCCAGCCCGCCGAACACTCCGGTAAACACACAAACCAAAACCGTGGCCAGCAGAACGTTGCGCTTGGGATTTACCACATCCTCGGTGAGCGTAGTAACGCCGTCAAAACCGATATAGGTGAGGGCCGCGAACGAAGTTGCCGTCAAAATGCGATGCGCATTGAATGTGGCGGGATCGTAGAACGGCTGAATGGAAAAAAGTCCGTGCCATCCCTCGAAGCCGAAAAGGAAGCGCACCGCTAACACGATGAAGAACCCGATGACGATAAACATCAAGAACAGCAAAACTTTGTTGGCACGGGCTGAGGAGCGCACGCCGCGAAGGTTCAGCACCGTGATGATGGCCGCTATGATCGCCGCCCAAACCGCGAAAGGAACCTTCGGCGTGTACACATTGTGCATGGCCGTGGCAATCCACACCGTACTGATGAGCGGTTGGAGCAGGTAGTCGAGGAACATCGCCCATCCGGCGAGGAATCCCAGGTGCGGGTTGAGGCCCTTGCCGACGTACGTATACGCAGATCCCGCCGATGGAAACAGCGCCGCCATCCGCCCGTAACTCACCGCGGTGATCATCATCGCGAACATGGCGATCAAGATGATAGTGGCAAAGTGGCCGTCGGAAAGCTGTTGGGCCACGCCATAGAGTGGAACGGGAGCAATCGGCTGGATCAGAACGATCCCGAAGAAAATCAAGTCCCACAGCGTCAATAGACGCTTGGTCGGAACAGCCACCGGTGCCGAGACAGAAGATTCCACAATTCGAAATCGCTGCGTGAGCAGCTACGTTGAATTGTTTGAGTATGGCATAGGCGCGGCGCGCGCGCCGGCCTTCGGGACCCTCCGATCTGCTAAGGTAGTGTTCGGCGCTTTGCGTGCCAAGATTCCTCCACACGCAGCGGACTCCCAAATCATGATTGGAAAGACCGTTTCACACTACCGCATAGTGGATAAGCTCGGTGGCGGCGGAATGGGTGTGGTCTATAAAGCCGAGGACACCAAGCTCCACCGCTTCGTCGCCCTTAAGTTTCTGCCGGAAGAAATATCCAGGGACCACCAAGCCTTGGGGCGCTTCCAGCGCGAGGCCCAGGCCGCCTCCGCCCTCAACCATCCCAACATCTGCACCATCCACGATGTGGATGAGCACGGGGACCAGCCGTTTATCGCCATGGAATTGCTGGAGGGGTGGACGCTGAAACACCGCATTGCCGCCAAGCCCTTCAAGCTCGACGAGTTGCTGGATCTGGGCATCCAGCTTGCCGACGCGCTGGACGCCGCGCACGCGAAGGGCATTATCCATCGCGACATTAAACCTGCGAATATTTTCGTCACCGAGCGCGGGCAAGCGAAGATTCTGGATTTCGGACTGGCTAAAGTTGCACCCCAGCACTCGCCGGTGCCAGAGCCAGCCGACCTGGCAGAGATGCCGACGGTCGCCGCCGGAGAGCACCTCACCAGCCCGGGAACAGCCATGGGAACTGTCGCGTACATGTCTCCCGAGCAGGCGCTGGCCGAGCCACTCGATGCGCGCACGGATCTGTTTAGCCTGGGCGTTGTGCTTTATGAAATGGCCACCGGGCGGCAAGCGTTCTCGGGCAACAGCACCGTAGCAATCTTCAACGGAATTCTCAATAAGGCGCCCACCTCCCCCGTGCGCTTGAATCCCGAAGTGCCCGTGAAGCTGGAAGAGATCATCAACAAGCTTCTGGAGAAGGACCGCGACCTACGCTACCAGTCCGCCTCCGAACTGCGCGCCGATCTGAAACGGTTGAAGCGCGATACCGATTCCGGCCGCACCGGGGCGTCCGCTGCTCTCCTGCATGGGGCGGGGGAAGCTCCCGAAACTCGCCCACATCGTCCGTGGCGCACCTGGGCCGCGATATCCGGCGGCGCTTTCATCATTATCGCGGTAATTCTCGGGTTTGTAATAACGCGCCCGGTTGCACCACCGCGTGTTCTGCGCACCGTTCAAATCACGAACACGAATCGGCCCAAGTCCGGCGTGCTCACGGACGGCTCGCGGCTCTATTTCGTGGATGGCCAATCAGGTCTCGCCCAAGTTTCCGTGGTCGGCGGTGAGGCGGTGCCCATACCGGCCCCTCTTCCGGAAGCGGGCGTTGTTGACTTGTTGGATCTCTCGCCAGACGGGTCTGAGTTTTTGGTGAATACTGCTCAATGGTCCGTTCTCGAGAGCCCCCTTTGGACCGTCCCTGTGCTGGGCGGCTCGCCTCGCCGGTTAGGCAACCTCGAAGTTCACAGCGCGGCGTGGTCGCCGGACGGAAAAAGAATCGCCTACTCCAAGGGCAACGAGATATTCCTCGCCAATCGCGATGGCAGCGAACCCCGGCGGCTTTTGAGTACGGCAGGGTTGTCTAGTGACCTCCGCTGGTCGCCCGCCGGAACCATCCTGCGCTTCACTGTGAGCGATCCACGAACCAATTTCCGCTCCCTATGGCAAGCATCCGCGGATGGATCCGATCTTCATCCCCTGCTTCCGGGTTGGAACAGCCCGTCCAACGAATGCTGCGGCAACTGGACGCCGGACGGAAAGTATTTCGTCTTCGAAGCGATACGCGACGGTATGGCCAACGTCTGGGCCCTTCGCGAGGATAGTGGCCTTTTCCGGTCCACCCGCCATCAGCCCGTGCAGTTGACCACCGGGCCGATGAATGTCGGCGAGCCCGTCCCCAGCCGCGATGGCAAGCAGCTCTTCGTCCAAGGCTGGCAGCCCCGCGGGGAATTGCTGCGTTACGATGCGAAATCAGGACTGTTCGCGCCTTTCCTTGCGGGGATCTCGGCGATGGGACTCGACTTCTCCCGTGATGGAGAGTGGGTCGCTTACAATCACTACGCCGATGGCACGATGTGGCGGAGTAAGGTCGACGGAACCCAAAAGCTCCAACTTGCTTTGCCGCCCATGCAGGCCTACCTGCCGCGGTGGTCTCCGGATGGCAAGCAGATCGTCTTCTTTGGTCATCTGCCCGGCGAACCCTGGCAAATCTATGTTGTTCCCGCCGCCGGTGGCGCACCCGAACTGATCTATCGCGGTGAGACGAACCTGGCAGACCCCAACTGGTCCCCAGACGGCAACTCGCTGGTCTTCGGAGGGAATTCGACGAGCAATCAGCAATCAGCGGTCTACATGCTCGATATGAAAACGCGAAACGCCTCGAAACTGCCAGGGTCCGATGGCCTGTATTCTCCCCGCTGGTCCCCAAACGGACGTTACATTGCCGCTATTACGGTGGATTCTCTCCAGTTCAAGCTTTTTGATTTCACCGCCCAGAAGTGGACTGAGCTCGCCAGGATGTACGTAGGCTATCCCACTTGGTCCCGAGACGGGCAGTATCTGTATTTCGACGGGATTCTCGATAACGAAGAGGGCTATTTCCGAATTCGAATCAGCGACCGGAAACTGGAGCGTATCCTCAGCCTGAAAGGGTTTCAGCCCGCCCAGGGCGCCTTTGGAATCTGGACCGGCCTCGCCCCGGACGATTCCCCCCTGTTTGTCCGCGACGCCAGCATCCAGGAAATCTACGCTCTCGATTGGGAACAGCCTTAATCCTATAACTGCAAGATTTTCCGGTATCAGCGAACCGCCGCGCCAATCACGCCGGCCGCCTGCCCGCCAGGTACCCACAAGTTCCCTCGGACGAGGCGCAACCGCACGCACCACGAGGCTGGGCACGTCTACGCGTCGGGCGTTTCCCGTACATGTGGCTTTGCAATAGCGTGTGCGTGATACCTAAACGCTGCGCGACAAAGCGGGATCTATTTCCCGAAGCGCTGTTTGTGACTCCGAAGGTGAACATTAGGCGACCGATCGGCTACTATCCGCTCGGGCCCGAAATTGCCGATGATAGGTTGGTTGGAACCCCCAGCTCGATGCATGCTTCCATCTCATTTCGACCGCTTGAACGATCCGATTTCCCGTTGCTTCAAGAATGGCTCGCCGCCCCGCACGTGGGTGTCTGGTGGAAGGAGCGCCTTGATCTGGCGAGTGTTGAGGCGAAATACGGCCCGCGCGTTGACGGTACCGAGCCCACCCACGTATTCGTGGTTGAGCAGGAAGGCAGGCCCATTGGCTGGATTCAGTGGTACCTCTGGGCTGACTATCCAGAGCACGCCCGACAGTTAGGAGCGGCACCCTCTTCGGCTGGCATCGATCTCGCAATTGGGGAAGTCAAGATGACAGGCTTGGGGCTGGGTCCGGTTGCGATCCGCGAGTTCACAAAGCAGTTCGTCTTTGTAAACCCCGCCGTTTGCGCCGTCGTTGCCGATCCTGAGGAAAGCAATCTCAGATCTTTGCGGGCCTTCAAAAAGGCTGGCTTCCGGGTGGTGAAGATCGTCCAACACGCCGGAGAGGATAGCAAAAGGCAGGTCTTACGATTGGATCGCCCATAGACTGCGATCACCTGCGCGGGTTCGTCCTCCCTGACGCCGAGTGTTTACCATTCAAGTTGACGTATAGTTATGTCGTGGATGTGACCCGTTCCGTGCGCATCCGCGAGTCACGGACCCGGCGAAGATCATCTGACAGATCTCGCCGGCCGCGAACCTCTACTGCGCCAATCTCGCCAGCACCAATGCCAGCGGAGTGTCCGCTTCGGGTGGCGCCTTGCATTCTTTCTTGCGAGCCTGCCAGAGCTGCTCGGCAAGGTCTAAATTGGATTCCGCAACTTCGCTTTGTTGAGCGGCACGCACGTGAGCTTTGAGCGCCTTGTCGATGCTCTCCAGCAACCCCCGCAATTCGGGCGATGGATTCTGACCGATGCAATGACTGGCCTCGGCGAGCGTAAGCACGACAAGATTGAGGCTCCGCCGGTAACGCTCCACTGCGCCGAGACCCCTTATCGTGGGATCAAGCAGGAGCAGCTTGTCGCACAGGTCGAGGTGTTGCCGGGCATTTGGGTCATCCGTGTCTAACCGTAAGGCGGTCTGGAATTCTCGCTGTGCGGCGCGATAATTGCCTCGAGTGAATTCTGCCTCGCCGAGGCCGGCATATGCATTCGCGTTTCCGGGGGCGTCGTGTAGGATCCCGCGAAAAACAGCAGCGGCATGAGAAGCAGACCCAGCCAGGAGGAACAGCCGGCCCATCCGCGTTCGTGTCTTCACGTCGTGAGCAGCACTATCCTGAACCGAGAGTAACTCGGCCAGCAGCTCTTCCTTCGAGTTGCGTTCGGCCAGCAAGTCGATGAGTTCAAGTCTCGCCCGGAGCCGGTTCCCCGCGGCGTCCTCCTTCCAGTCACCATAAATTGCGCGGTGATAATACGAAATTCCTTCGGCAGCTCGGCCCTCTTTTACCAGCACTCGGCCCATGATCAAACTGGCCAGACCGTCGGTAGAATCGCTCGCTAGCAATTCCGCCAGCGTCGATTCGGCGTCACCAGCCTTGCCGGCCGCGAACTGCGCCATCGCCAGTGTCCGCTGATATTCCCGATTTCCGCGCGATAGAAATCGCGTTCTTGATCCGTTCGATCGCCTCCGCATTCTCTCCCCGCTGCATCAAGGTACGTCCTTGCGCGAACAGATGCCGCGCCTGGACCAGGCTCTCCGCCCGCTCGGTCTTGGCGAGAAACATATCCGCCGCAAACAGTGCCGCCATGGCGAGGAAGATTAGCCCAAAGGTCCCTAGAAAAGATCGCCCTGCGAAGGACTGTGCCATTGGTTAGATGAGAACGGCCCCTATAACTGTAGGCCTTTCAGGTATTCGCGGAAAGCCGCGCCCAGGTCGTGCCGGCGCAGTGCGAACTCTACGGTGGCTTGCAAAAAGCCCAGTTTGTCGCCGGCGTCATAGCGCGTTCCTTCGAAACGATACGCGTAGATGGGCTTCGAATGCAGCAGGTGCTTGAGCGCATCGGTGAGTTGTATCTCCGATCCCGAACCCGGCCCGATCTCCTGTAGGGAATCGAAAATCTCCGGCGTCAGCACATAACGTCCGATGATCGCCAGATTCGATGGCGCTTCCGACGCCTTCGGCTTCTCCACCAGGTCCCGAATCCGATAGACGCGATCCTTGCTACCGTTGTGCGAAATCGCTTCCGCATCCACCACGCCATACGCAGAAATATTCTCCTGCGGCACTTCCATCACCGCCAGCACCGGCGCCGCGAAGAAATCATGAATGTCCAGCAACTGCCGCAGGCACGGAGTCTCGGCGTCGATCACATCGTCCGCAAGCACCACCGCGAACGGCTCCGGGCCCACCAGCTCCCTGGCCCGCAGCACCGCGTGCCCCAAGCCCAGCGCCTCCTTCTGCCGGATGTAGGCCACGTTGATCATGTCCGAAACGGCGCGCACCGTCGCCAGCAAATCCTTCTTGTTGCGGCTCTCGAGCTGATATTCCAGCTCGAAACTCACGTCGAAATGATCTTCAATCGCCGACTTCCCTCGGCCCGTCACGATGATGATGTTCTGGATTCCCGAGTGCAGCGCTTCCTCGACCCCGTACTGAATTATGGGCTTGTCCACCAGCGGCAGCATTTCCTTCGGTTGGGCCTTAGTGGCGGGTAGAAATCGTGTTCCCAGGCCCGCGGCGGGGAACACGGCTTTGCGGACTTTAGCGGCCATCCCTTACAGTGTGCGGCTACCCCTCAGGGCGGCGCAAGCGCGTTTGTGTTTTGCCCCGCCCTTGTGATATGAATAGGCTTCACAGGAACACATACATGGCATACGTGATAGCGGAACCTTGCATTGGAACCAAAGATACAGCCTGCGTGGACGCCTGCCCGGTCGACTGCATCCACCCCAAGAAGGACGAGCCCAACTTCGCCGAGTCGGAGATGCTTTATATCGACCCCGTCGAGTGCATCGATTGCGGGGCCTGCGTCCCGGTGTGCCCGGTCTCTGCCATCTTCGCGCTGGATGACCTGCCGGAAAAATGGCAGAGCTTCACGCCGAAGAACGCTGCCTATTACGGCAAGTAAACTTCCGGTCACGGGCTTCGGACTAATTTTTTCCCTCCGGAATACAGCCACTTAGCCGCAGTTCCGCCTTTGGCGGGCAGACTCCCCCGGCTAACATGCGGCTGAGGAGTCCGCATGACCGCAAACCCCCTGGGAAGAGTCAACGTCGCAGTTCCCGGTACCCTCGTTCCCCTCACAACCAACACTTCGCTTCGCGCTTCCAAGATTTATTTCCAGGTGATTCCCGGCCTAACCGGCAAGGGCTATATCGGGACAAACGGGCTGGTGCGGGCCACCTTGGCGAACACGATTCGCGTGCTGTGGCCGAATACAAACGGGGGCATTTCCGACTCGTTTTTTCTTGAGTCGCAGAGCGACTCCGCCGTGCTGAACCTCGCCCAGTACTACATCGATATGGATGTGGCGGGCGAGGGGTTGCTGATCACTTACTGGACGGAATAGGACGGTAGGTGGCCGACGTGATGTCTGTTTCCCAAATTTTCACTTCGCGGATTTGCGGCCCCGGGGGCAGGCCGCTCGAGATTTCGTCGTAAAAGTAGCGGGCCAGGTTTTCGGCCGACGGGTTGACGGTGTCGAACGGGGGAACATTGTTCATGAATTGGTGGTCGAGCCGGGCGACGATGGCACGAATGGCGCGCTTGACGTCTCCGAAATCGACCAGTAACCCGATCGAGTTCAATTCTTCCCCTTCAACCGTCACCTGCACACGGTAGTTGTGGCCGTGCACGTTTTCGCACTTGCCCTTATAGTTGCGGAGCGAGTGACCTGCGGCGAATGTCTCTTCCACCGAAACTTCAAACATTAAAAAACTTCTCCACGTCGCCGATGCTGGTCGTGAACCTGTAGTCGGGCAGGCTGTCGAAAAACACCTGGCCGTAACGCTGCTTGGTAATGCGGTTATCCAGCAGGACCAAAACGCCGCGGTCCGACCGGCTGCGAATCAACCTGCCAAACCCCTGTTTCAGAGCAATGGCCGCCTGCGGAATCTGGTAATCGTAGAACGGATTTCCGCCGGTTTCGCGAATTTTGCGCAACCGCGCCTCCACGACCGGGTCGCTGGGAACGGCGAACGGCAACCTATCAATGATAACGCAGCTCAACTGATCGCCCGGCACATCCACGCCCTGCCAGAATGACGCCGTGGCGAAGAGCACGCTATGGGGCGTGTCGCGGAACTCTTCGAGCAGCGCGGTGCGCGGGCCGGTGCCCTGCATGAGCGTGGGAAACTCAATGGCGAGCGACACGCGATCGTAGACCAGGCGCATTTGCTGGTAGCTGGTGAAGAGCACGAAAGCGCGTCCACGGCTGTGCTCGAGCAGGCGGATGATCTCGTCGGCTGCCAGCTTGGAGAAGCCGGCGTCGCGGGGATCGGGCAGATGCTGGGGGACGTACAGGAGCGCCTGTTTCTCGTAGTCAAAGTGGCCGGGGACGACGAGAGTGCGGCCGTAGGGAAGTCCTAAGCGCTGTTTCGCGAATTCGAACGTTCCGGAGACGGCGAGCGTGGCTGAGGTCAGAATCGTCGTGTCGAGTTTGTCGAAGAGACGCTCGGCCAAAATCGTGGAAACATCAACGGGCGTGGCTTGGAGAAAGCAGCCACGGCCGCGGCGCTCGACCCAGTAGACGTAGTCGGCGTCATCCGATTCGAGGATGAACCTCAAGCTCAACGTGAGCTCTTCGGCGCGGCGGATGAGCGGGCCAACGTCCTCGGGCTGGCTCTTCAACAGCTTTAAATGAGACTGCGTAAGCTCCAGATTTATCAGTAGATCTGAGTACGCATCCTGATTGGTTTCAATAAAGGCAGAGCGGCCTTCGAAACCGGCGCGGCCATCAATCAGGCCGAATAGCGAGAAGAACTGTTCCGATAGCTGTTCGAGGCGATCGAGCGTGCGGTCGAGTTCCGGCGATCCGAATTGCTTTTGGCGCGAGATGCGGGAGATGTCGCGGCGGAGCTCCTGGAACCGGTAGTTGCTGATCTGGACGCCGAAATACTGGCCGGCGACGTCTTCGATTTCGTGGGCTTCATCGAACACGACGGCATGATAGTCGGGCAGGATGCCGGGAACGTCGTCGTCTTTGATCGCCAGGTCGGCAAAAAACAGGTGATGGTTAACGATGATGATGTCGCTCTGCGCGGCGCGCTGGTGCATGAGGGTGATAAAGCAGCGCTCGAATTGCGGGCATTTCTGGCCGGAGCAGAGGTCGCGGCGCGCGTCGATTTTGGTCCATGCGCCGCTCGATTCGGGGAGGGTTTTGATCTCGGCGCGGTCGCCGAATTCGGTGGTTTTCTCCCACTCCTGGATGATCTGGAAGTCGGCGACTTCTTCGAGGCCGGTGAGGATGGCTTCCTTATCGGCATCGTAGATTTTCTGGCGGCAGGCGTAATTGTTGCGGCCCTTCATGTAGCAGACTTCGAGCGGGCGGGGGAAATGTTTTTGCAGGAACGGGATGTCCTTGAAGAAGAGCTGCTCCTGGAGGTTTTTGGTGCCTGTGGAGACGACGATGCGCTTGCCGGAGAGGATGGCGGGGACCAGGTACGCGAGCGTTTTGCCGGTGC
>Ga0181536_10001697_pt1 | contig 25609 bp, 16 predicted proteins | sample PEATcosm2014_Bin_41_FD_121105 | JGI IMG/M metagenome (GOLD analysis project Ga0181536, IMG submission 121105) | Peatland microbial communities from MTU Mesocosm Facility, Houghton, MI, USA - PEATcosm2014_Bin17_60_metaG | ecosystem: Environmental > Terrestrial > Soil > Wetlands > Peat | place...
CCTCTACGATTACTTCGGCTATTACAACGTTTGTTACCTTGCCGAAGAAATCCGCAATCCGGGCCGCGTGATTCCGCGTGCCATCATGTTTTCCATCCTGGCGGTGGGAACCCTGTACGTGCTTATGACCGCTTCCTTCCTCAGTGTGATCCCCTGGCGGGATGCCATTCGCAGCCCCTTCATTGCCTCTGTCTATATCGAAACACTCCAGGGCGCAGCCGCAGGCAAAGTGATGACGGGCCTGTTGCTCTGGATTGCCTTTTCTTCGGTTTTCTCGCTGCTCCTGGGGTATTCCCGCATCCCCTACGCGGCGGCGATGGACGGGAACTTCTTCCGCGTCTTCGCGCGGCTTCATCCCAAAGGTCAGTTCCCTTATGTCTCGCTCATCACGCTGGGAATTGTGGCCTCCATCTTCAGTCTCGGCCATCTGAGTGAGGTCATCGGAAGCCTGGTCGCCACGCGCGTGCTGATCCAGTACTTGCCCCAGACCGTAGGTTTCTTCTTGCTCCGATTTAAAGCTCCCGAACTCCCGCGGCCCTTCCGCATGTGGTTCTATCCTCTGCCCGGAATTATCTCGCTTCTGGGTTGGCTCTACGTGTTGGGAACCGCGGCGAGGAAGTCACTGATTTTCGCGCTTGCAGTTTTTGCGGTCGGTAGCGCGGCCTACTTTGTTCGGGCGCGGATGAAGCGCGAGTGGCCATTCACTCTTCCTATCAGGAGTTGAAGGATGATTGGGCTCGAACAAGAGAATGGAGGAGCGGAGGCAGGCCGGGATCGGGACGCATACGTGGGAGGTCCGCCGCGGCGGACATGTGCCACCCACGGCTAGGAGAATGTGGAGGCCAGAGATAACATAGCCTCCAGGGGCGAGATTCCCATTTTTACCTTTCTTCTCATTTTTCTTGCAGTGTTCTGCCTTAGCGGCAGATTATCCAATGTGTTTCAATGGGTTAGAACTATAGCTGGAAGTATGCGGATAAGCAAATATATGTAGCAATATGCCACAGTCGGCGCGTCACGGCCCTAACGATAGGCTATACATATAGCCATTGGGGGGGCTTCGCGCTCGGGCGGAGGTCTAACCTCTGAGGACCGTAGACCTTCGTTCTGCGCCAGCCGGCGTTCTACTCCTGCAAATGGCAAACATCACAACCCGATCTCTGCGCCAACCGCGCTGGGCCACACTGCCCATCAGAGGGAACGCTCGGCCGGCTGTTGTGTCTCGATGGAGAACGGCTCACTCGGCTGCGGCTTCAATTTCATCTCCAACGCCTGGGCGATCAGGTGCAGAATGGGTCTTCGATTGTGGATGAGAAGCCGGACCCACTCCCGTTTTTTCATTTGGGGGAAATAGATTCCACGGAACGCCAGACGGCCGATCAAGTGGATGAGGCGATCCCCAAAACTCTTCGACTCCAACCACCCTATAGCGGATGCATTCGTCGCCGGATTATAGGACGACTCCCAGGCCTGTCTTACCTCTTCCTCGGCTTGCTCTGCAGAAATGCCCAGAGGGGAGAAGTCCATCGTGAAAGGCCTGAACTCCAACCAATGTCTTAGGCGCGTTAAGCGTCCCGTCGCCGCAAGCTTGTCATAAAGGGGTGTTGCGGGGTAAGGCGTCAGCAGCCCGAACACGGGTAGCCCTGGAGGCCAGGAACGAATCACCTCGAGAGTCCGCTGGGCCACACCAGGGCGGTCACTGTCCATCCCGAAAATAAAGGAAGTTATTGCAAAAAGGCCGTGCCGGGCGAGACACTCCAGAATCGCCTTATATTCAGCCGGCTTATTAAAGCCTTTTCTCACGCTCTTGAGGTTGTCGGGGTCGATGGACTCGAGGCCAATGAAAATCCATTTGCCTCCGCTTTGTGCGATCAATGAGACCAGCTCTTCGTCCCGCAGCAGATTCATGCTGATTTGCGCCACCCAGGGAACTTGTGCATCGCGCGCGATAATTTCCCGCAACAGTGACTTGGTGCGCTTGGGATTGATGGCGAAGTTGTCGTCGATGAAGAAGACCGCGATCTTTCCCTTCTGACGCTTCTCCAGCGCTTTCAACATCAAGAGTTCGTTGACAACGCTTTCATTCGAACGAAAGCGGATGGAATCACCAAAGAACCCCGTCACGGTGCAGAACTCACAACCATAAGGGCAGCCACGGCCGGACTCAATCGGCACTAAGTGAAAAGTCTGCCAGCTCATACCGACGAGTGAAAGGATGCGCCGGGCGAACTTCGGGAAGTGCTTGATGAGGTTGAACTGGTCAAGGTCCATGCGGTCCCAAGGAATCTCGGGATAATTGGCGAGCGAAGGTTTCACTTCCGTGCCCGCTTCGTCCAGAGGGGCGTAAACTTCTTTCAGCGCGCCACGTTCGGCATCGGCCACAATGCGTGGCCAGGTATTGTCCGCTTCGCCGAGCGCAATGGAATCAGCATGACGACGACCGCCGTCACGGCCCAGCGCTTCGTCCGGCACCTCGGTGACGTGTGGACCGCCCATCACCACCGGGACACCCACGGCGCGCACCGCATCCGCCATCTGGTAGGCTTTCCTAATCATGCGGGTCATGGCGCCAATTCCCACCAGCCCGATATGATTTTCCTGGATGTAGTGCACCAGCTCCGTCTTGTCCAGACGCCGCGCGTTGCCGTCCACAAGAAACACCCGGTGATCTGGAGGTGTGAGCGATTTCAGAAGAAACATCCAGAGGTGCGGCATGAAGTTATGGGTGATTTCGTTGTCCGGGTTGTAAAGAAGAATGTTCATATCCTTTTTACCTTGCTGTCCCAAGTCGGTGTGGCGAGACGCAACCCAGAAAGGCCGAATGATGCTATCATGCCGGCGGGCTGGCGCATACATAAAAAGCAATGCATGCGCCACCCGCGGTAGGAGCGCGAGGTAGCGCGGACCTGGTTTGTAGGTCCGCGGTTCGATGAGGAATCCCGATTAAAAGCCGCGGACCTTGAGAAGCAGGTCCGCGCTACATTTGCTCTTACCTGTTCTTCGGCCAGTCGTAAGCATGAGCTTTGACGGCGCGGTAATTCTCGTCCAGGGCTGGTTCCAGCAAGAGGATAGCGGCGATGCGGCGGGCCATCTCCTGCACCCAGCGGACCTCATCTTTGGTCATCGGGCGGCCCAGCAACTTTTCCTCGCGGTAGGAGAGCCATTTCTTGATGACCTGGTAGCCGCCGATGGTGTACTCCCAAACCCGCAACGGAATGTTCTTCCAGCAGGCCGCGTCGTTCAGGTAGACGTCGCAGGTGCGGCCGCCGAGCGGCGTAACGCCGGCGCCGCCTGTAGCGCCAGCATCTTGCTGGCTTTTTTCTTCTTTTGCCGCCGAGACGGCGGCGCTACCTGCAAGCTCCTCGGGTGCGTAGTCGCGTTCGATGAGTCTGCCCTTGCCGGGCATGGTGACGCCGCCTTTGCCGCCGTGGCCCCAGCCGGCGGTGACGGCGAGGTCCTTGGTTTCGTCGAGTGGCTTGCCGTCCACGCGCGTGGGCACCGCGATCCTTTGTAGGGGTGGGGCTTGCCCCACCCAGGGCACCCCAAGGGGTGCCCCTACATCAAACGGCGTCTCCGTGTCGAGCAGCGCCGCGATCTTCCGCCCCAGCGCCGCCGAAGCCAGCAGCAATTCTTTCGAGTCCGGTAGTGGGGCGCGCGGCCAGTCCTGGCGGATGCCGTCGGCGTTCTCGGCGAGGTAAGCTGGAGACCAGCCAACCGCAAGCGCATGCAACCAAACCGCGTCGGCGGTCTCGGGGTTTTCGTCGGGCGCGCTGATCCCGAGTTTGGCCAGATAGCTGCGAGCTTCGGCGGAAAGGTTCGCGCCACCGCGTTCTCTTTCGGACTGCGATTGACCGAGCTCCCCTTGCCGGAGCGCGTTCGATGTCACCGGAAAGCACATGCTCCCTGGTCTCGTCAGATGCCAGTCGGGCAGACAGCGCGTCACTAAAAAGGGAGTTCCTTCCTTCTGGCGCTCTCCCTTTTGGCGGGACGTAAGAAATCTGTTACCGGCCCTGAAAGCCGCGAACAGGTCTTCTCTTTTCTCATCCAGTAGCTTCGTCTCCGGCCCCCAATAAAGCCACACCACATCGAATGGCCTGTAACAAAACCGGACCACGTTCTGAGGCAAGAAGCCGCGCTTCCGAAGGTAGTCACGCACGCCCTCGGCATCGAAGCGCGCTGTGCTCGTCATCGCCGAGGGAGAAACCCTCCGCATCTCCTCGTGGCTCACCCTTGGATCAAAATATAGCTTCATACGCTCGACCAGCCGCTCGCGGTCGATGTCCACTACCACGTCGTCGCGGCTGGTTTTGACGCCGGGGAAAGACACAGGAAAGAGGTCCGTCAGCAACGGCCACGCCAGATAGCCGCTGCCCACTTGTGCGGGCGCGAAAGGCAAGCCTAGCTCCAGCGAGGGCTTGAATTGCTGGTAAAGGCTCTGGCCATCCTGCACGGCGGTCTCGAGCAATTGCTGGCGCTTGGTCTTGCCCCACAGATGCCGGAAACGCACCGGCGTAGCGCCAGCGTCCCGCTGGCTCTTTCTGTCTTCAGGCCCTGGCCTGGAGGCCAAACCTGCCGGCGGGACGCCGGCGCTACGCACAGGCGAGACACCGGCGCTACACACAGGCGAGAAGGCGGCGCTACACCACACCCAGTCCCAATTCTTAAGGTTTGCCTTGACCGGATTCTCGACGACATAGCGGACGATCCGTTGCAGCTCCTGTGCGTCGCGGACCAGGTGATCGTAGGACTCCCGTTCCCAGAATTCTCCTGATTTGCCCAGGATCTTGTTGGCCTCTTTGGAAGTGAATGATTTCCAGGAATGCAGAATCTTCTCCAGCGAGTAACCCGAAGCTGGCCGAAAAACCACGTGCACATGATTCGGCATTACGCTCCAGGCAATAAGCTGGTAACGCTCTCCATCGAAATATCGCAAAGCTCCGGCAACCATATTGGCGACCTTCGGGCTCGCCAAGTGGCAGGCCCCGCTCCCTGCGTCGAGGGCTGCTTCGACGTGCTTCGAATAGAGTCCGGCCAGCTTCCTTTCCTCCACAGCAGTCAACTCGCGCCCTTGCTGCTTGGCAGTTTTCACGATGTCCTGGCGCTCGAATTCGATGGAGTCGAGAATAGGCTGCGGCAGGGAATCCACTAATCGGAAAGTGACAGAGTAAGTGCCGCCTTCGATTTCCCAGTGTGGCAGGTGTCCGCGGCTGCGAATGGCGACGTCGTCGTAGGAAAAGAAGGGTTCTGTCGCGCAAGCGTCTTCCAGGCCTTTGTCTTCCTTTGCCGGCGAGACGCCGGCGCTACGAACTAGCAGCGCAATTGCGGTTCCGACCTGAATGCCTTCGGGGTTGAATTGGGTGGAAAACACACTCGGGTCGGGCTCGCCCTCGGGCGTTAGCTTTCCAGTCTTGTACTTATCACCATTAAGGCAATCAATCCAAACACGGTCAAATGCGTCCAGATAGCGCTCGCGCATCCCGGTGAAGGACAGGCCATCGAGCCAGGAGTAGTTCGAAATGAAGCAGACGACGCCCCTGCCGGACATCTCGACAATGCGGCGCTCGGCCATGCGGTAAAAGCGCACGTACAGGTCGTTCAAGCCCTGCCCCTGGGGAGCGGGCGCGCGGTTCGTGGTGCGGTAAGCGTTCGTCAAATCGCGCTCTTCCGCCACAGCGACGCCCGCAAATCCGTTGTAAGGCGGATTGCCGAGGACCACCAAAATCTTCGCCTGCTGCTTCACGTACTCGGCCGCGTCGCGTTCCTGCTCCATTTCCGGGAAGATCAGGTGTTGCTTGGGGCCCTTGGGCGGCTCCCAGCCGGTTAGGGAGTTGGTGAGGAAGACGGCGACGCGCTCGGGCCCATATGTAGCGCCGCCATCTTGGGGGCTCTGCCGGCTGGAAGCCGGCGCTACGTCGGAAAGCGGGACGCCGAGCTTCTGCAAAAGCAGCCCCAGTTGAAGGTGGGAAACCACAAAAGGAGCGGGGAGAATCTCGAAGCCGAAGACGCGCTTCTGCGCCGCTTCTTTCAGGTCGCTGGCGGTGAGCCCGTTTTCGCCGCGCTCTTTGAGGGTCCGATGAATGCGGTCGAGGACCTCGACGAGATAGGAGCCCGTGCCGCAGCAGGGGTCGAGCACGTAGACGTTCTTATCGGCGAGCCCAAGCGGTAAGCCTAGTTCCTGGCGCAATACGGTATCCACCCGCTCCACCATGTACTTCACAATCTCGGGCGGCGTGTACCAGACGCCCAGTTGCTTGCGCAATTCGGGGTCGAAGGCCTCAAGGAAGGGCTCGTAAAAGTACTGCACCGCGTGGCTTTCCTGGAAGTTGCTGAAGAAGGAGGCGCGGTCCACGCGGTTGAGCACGGCGCCTGTCCAGTCGAGCACCTGGGAAAGTTTGAGGGCGTCAAGCTGGTGAGGGTCGGCGACCAGCCCGAACAGGCGCGAGATCATGGGAACGCGGAGCGACCAAACCGTGAGTCGCCAGTCGAACCGCTTTCGGGATGTGGGCGGATTGTGGCGGGACCAGAGGACCCAAGCTGAGAAAATGCCATAGAAAAGTGTCTGGACGAGGCTGGAGCGGAAGAAGTGCTCGCCCTTTTCGCCCTCGAACTTCAGGCCCAAGGCTTCTTCGAGCGCGGCGCGGACCGCCGCCAGGGCCGAAAGCTCCACATCAGCGATGCCGGCCAGGGCATCTCGCGCATAGGAGGCGAGGAACCAAGCCACATCCTCGGGCGCGGCGATGGGCGCGCCATGGCGCATGACGCGCTGGAGGTACTCGACGAAGCGGTCATTCTGTTTCTCTGCTGTCGCGCGCGGCGTGGCCGCCCCCTGCCAAAAGGCTTTGTCGCTTTCCGCCAGCCGGTAAGTTTCCAGAATCGCCGGGTTGCTCTCGGCATCTTGGCCCACCAGGACGAAATCACGATAGTTGATGACGAGGACCTGGCGGTAGCGGTTCCAGTACTTGGTGACCTGCTTGGCTTCGGCGGTGACCCAGGCGTCATCTTTGGTGGGCTTCACCTCAATCGCGCCCCGCGCCGGAAGCTGGCCTGGAAGGGGCTCGGCGTCGGAAAGGTGCTCGAACTGGTCAGCCGTGAAAAGGCCGCCGTCCGGTTTGCCGGCGCCGCGGTTCGCGAGTTGCAGGACACACTTGACCCTGGGCTTGAGTTTCTTGCCGACCTCGTTCAGCAGGGTAGCAAGAGGATGATAGTAGGATTCTTCCTCAACTCCCGCGCCCGTGGAGCGAATGTCGCGCATTTCCCGGAGGTAAGTTTCGAGTGACGTCATCAATGAGAGATAGTTATCACAAGCGCGGGCTGATGACAAGCGGTAGCCAAGGTCTGCGGTTCTCGGGCGGCAAAGACCTAAGAGCCGCAGACCCTGAAAACCGGGTCCGCGCTACCTCGGGCCGGGCCGAGGCGGATTTCTAACCTCTGAAGACCACAGAGCTTCGCTCTGCGCCAGCCGGCGAAAAAAAGAGCGAATCTCTGGGCTGCTCATGCCCTATACTTCGCTTGGTACAATTTCTGCCGGACACACCGGACGATCCGCTGCACCCCGGCAATGGAAGCGAAGGTTGCAGACCATATCTGGACTATTGAGGAACTTATCGGGACTGTTTGAGGCCTTGGCGTATGGACCCGACTCACATTCTTGGTTGGCTGATTATTACTGTGTGGATCGTTGGGATATATCGCTTAATCCGCACCGTAATAAAACCGTCTCCAGACGAGAAACTAAGATGGTGGGATCGGCTAATCCGTGCCGTCGGCGCGATCCTCTTACTGGGACTCCTGATAGGTGGCCTCATTTGGGGACAATGGTTACATTCAAAATAAACCATCCACACAAAATTCAGGCACTACCCCAGCCGACGACGCCTTGACACCAATATCCTGTTACGTTAGGCTTGGCTTCATGTGGGGAGCTTCGAAGGTGAGGTGTTCCCTCGGGCTGCTAGTCTGAACACGGCAAGGGATTAGTGTCTGCTTAACGACTTTGTGCAGAAGCGCCAAGCGGAAGAAGGTGAGGGTCATATGGCCGACGCACTGACCAAGGCAGGCCGATACGAGGTTGTACGAGAGCTGGGGCGCGGCTCCATGGGTGTGGTTTATGAGGGTTTTGACCCGGTCATCGGGCGCAGGGTTGCGATCAAGACCATGCTTACCGAGGGTCTTACGTCGGAGGAGTTCGGGGAGTACAAAGCCCGGTTTCAGCGCGAGGCCCGAGCGGCCGGGGTGCTGAGCCACCCCAACATCGTTAGCGTCTTCGATTACGGTGAAGACAGTGGCATCCTCTACTTGATCATGGAATACCTGGAAGGGAAATCGCTGGAGAAGCTGGTCGCGGGTCAGAATATCCTTCCGATCGAAACCATCATCCCCCTGTACGGCCAGGTGTGCAGCGCGCTGGACCACGCCCACCAGAACGGCATCGTTCACCGTGATATCAAGCCTGCCAACATCATGGTCCTTGGTAATGGTTTAGTTAAGGTGACCGACTTCGGCATAGCCAAGATGGTGTCTATGGGGATGACACAAACCGGGAAAGTCCTGGGCACGCCCAATTACATGTCGCCCGAGCAGGTCAAGGGGCGCCAAGTTGACGGCCGTTCCGATATCTTTTCGTTGGGCATTATTCTCTATGACCTGGTGACCGGCGAAATGCCGTTCGCCGGGCAGAACATTACCACCGTCATTTATAAGATCATTAACGAAGACCCCATTCCGCCTCGTGAACTGGATGCCTCGATTCATCCGGGTCTAAGCTACGTGATTTGCAAGGCCCTGGCTAAGAGTCCCGACGAGCGCTACCAGACTTGCCGGGAGTTGGCGGATGATCTGAAGAATTTCAAGTACCTGGGGGGACCGGCGGTGCCCTCTGCCACCATGATGCTCAAGGCTCCGCCCGTGCAAAGCACCGACTTGGAACGTGCGGCGGCGACACCTGTCGAGAGTCCAACGCCGCCCGTCGCCCCGGCAGAACCGGCTCGGATAGCGCCTATTCAACAACCTTCCCCCGGACAAGTGCCAGTACAGGTCATAGCGCCGGCGCCGGCCTACCCAATGCCGCATGCTCTGCGGGTGGTTTGGAGCCTCATTGCGCTGCTTGGCGTTGTAATCCTGGGAATCCTCGGGGGAGCAGGGTACTTTTATCTTCATAAAGGGAAGCCGCAGGTAGCCAGCCCTCTGGTCGGGCAATTGCACGTCGAGTCGAACATTCCTGGCGCGTGGATTTCGGTCGACGGTCAGAGCGGGCCTAACTGGGTCACACCATGCACTATTCCCGATCTTCCGACCGGTTCTCACCAAGTGCTGGTTTCGAAACAGGGCTACGATAATTACCAGCAGGCGGTAACTATCGAGGGCGGGAAGACTAACAGTGTCAACGCCAGCCTTTTTGCGCAAGCGCCCGAACCGCCGAGCAAACCCCTGGCGGAAAAACCTGCTGCGGGCAAGGGGACGCCTTCCACGAAAGAGAGCAGAACATCTGGGCTGATCCCCGTTCGCTCTCCCGCTGGCGGAGGGCTTGGGGCCACCCCCCTTCCCTCTGCCCGTGGCGTAGGACCAGGGGCTACTCCGCTTCCTTCTGCCAGTGGTGGAGGGCCTGGCACGACCCCCCTTCCCTCTGTCAGTGGCGGAGGGCTTGGCGCGACCCCCCAGATGGGCCAATTGCTGGTCACGGCGAATGTCGCTGGGGCCAAGATTTCGGTAGATGGGAGCAGCGAAGCTAATTGGGTCACCCCTTACTCGTCCACGATCAACCGCCCCGCTGGCGCTCACCAAGTGGTCGTTTCAAAAGAGGGGTACGGTGATTACCAGCAGTCCGTAACCATCGAAGGGGGGAAAACCACCACGGTCAACGCCCAGCTTTCAGCGGCGAAGGGAGACGTCGCTGTCACGACCACGCCACCCGGCTTGGACGTGTTGATAGATGGGAAGTTGATAGGGCCCAGCCCGGTGCGAGTTACCGTGGTCGCCGGAAGCCACAAATATACGGTCAGGCGTCCGGGATGGGAGCCTTATGAAGGCACCTTCACGGTAAGCAGTGGGGCGGTGGTGAGTGTCAGGGTCAACATGGGGACATAAGATGCGGCGACAGGGCTTGTTGCTGCGAAGACAATCCCGGCTTTTCGGCCCCCAACAAATCCCATGTCATGCTGAGGACGCCGGCCTTTGGCGGATGAAGCACTCCCGCAGTTTGCTTGCAGCACTGGCCACTGGATTCTTCTTGCGAAGTGCCGAGATCCTTCTACCTGCCATCTTCCGGTAGCCGCCTCACCAGGAACATCCCTTCGTTGTGGATAATTTGGATGTCGTCTCCATCGACTCGCGCGGAGAAACCCGCTTTGTCCCCAGGCATGGATTCTTCCATTCGTTTTCGAGTCTCGATATAGCGCTTTTGCCCAGGTTCCAGTCCGGCGCGCCGCATCCATTGATTGAAGGATCGCTGCCGTCGCCGGACTGACTGCCGCAGCACCTCCAGTCCACGCTCCTCGAACATGCTGAGAAAGGTGGTAAGGCGAAGAGAAAAGGTGTGGGAAGGGTCGCGCAGCCTTTCAATCTGATTGAAGAGCTCAAATTTCGAGTCGCTTTCCGGGGCAAGGGGATCGAGGATCAGGAGCCGGCCCTGGGGTTTCGTCACACGCATCATTTCCTCGAGCACCGCTTCCGCCTTGGTTATATGGTGGAAAGCGTGTTGGCAGCTAACCAGATCGAAGCTGGCATCAGGGAAGGGAATGTGTTCGGCATCGGCGCAGGCAAACGCGACGTTGGCGATTTGTTTTTCGGTTTGGAATTCGCGCGCTTGGCGCAGCATTTCGGGTGTCAAGTCGATTCCGCTGGCGAAACTCACTCGTGGCGCGATCGCCAAAACAAACGCTCCCGGCCCGCAGGCGACGTCGAGAACAAGTTCGTGGGGTTGGGGCTTGGCAAATTCCACTTTTTCGGCCAGCACCTCGGGTGTATCACGCACCGCGAACTTGGCGAAGGCGTCGGCCGTCTTGGTGAATTGTTTTTGGACTGTTTCTTTATGCTTCCTGGACATAGAAGCTTTCAGCTTTCAGCTCTCAGCTATCAGCGAACTGCCTGCTGAAAGCTGACGGCTGATGGCGGAGGGGGCCGGGTAGCGGTTTTCCCTCCTCGATGAACTCCTGGACGATCATGTGAACCACTTCGTTGATCTTCCTGAGCGCTTCTTGCCTCGTTTGGCCCGACGTTGCGGCGCCGATACTCTCCAGGGCTGGACAGTAGGCGTGCCACGCCGCATTGCCATGGGCGTCTTCGTCCGGTTCCACTACGACCTTGAAGGTGTACGTCCTCATAGGATTTGTAGCCTTCACCTTAGAAGAATAACAGGCCGGCGCACAGTGTCAAGGTGCAGGGGGAAGAACACAGGGCGCAGAGCGAGATTCCTCTCCCGCGACTGCGGGATCGGAATGACACCGCCGCATGGAGTGATTTCAGGCGTCAGGGCGTCAGGACCGAGGGCTGGGGACGTGTGAAAAAGTCGAAACAGCTCATCCCGTGAAGCGGGACTAAGCCACATAGACGCGCAGAGTGGAACCGGCAATCGCAAATCAGAAATCGCAAATCACAAATCACAAAAATCATAAAAATCACTCTTGTTATTCTTTCAAGTCGCGAGTAGGATGAATTGACCAACCCACAGAGGCGGTGGAGTCAGCTCAAGAATTGGAAGAGTTACCGCAGTGCATTGTCGAACTTCGGAGCATCAGCAAGCGCTACGGGGAACAAACGGCGCTTGAGGATTTCTCACTGGAGGTACGGCGGGGAGAATTCCTCACGCTGCTAGGGCCCAGCGGAAGCGGGAAGACGACTATCCTGCGATTGGTGGCGGGATTCGAGCAGCCGCAAGGCGGGCAAATTCTAATCAACGGGCGGGACGCCTCTCCTCTGCCACCTTACCGCCGCAATGTGAACACTGTCTTCCAGCACTACGCACTCTTCCCTCACTTGAAGGTCTTCCGCAATGTGGCCTTCGGCCTCGAGCAAAAGAAATTGCCCTCGGCGGAAATCCGCAAGCGAGTTCGTGCCATCCTGGAAATGGTGGAGCTCCCCGGAAAAGAGGACCGCTATCCACATCAACTGAGCGGAGGCGAGAGGCAACGCGTGGCACTGGCGCGGGCTCTCGTTCTCGAGCCTGCGGTGCTGCTGCTGGATGAGCCGTTGGGCGCGCTCGACCAGAAGCTCCGCCAGCAGATGCAAGTGGAACTGAAGCGCCTGCGCGAGCGCCTGGGGATCACCTTTATTTTTGTCACCCACGACCAGCAAGAGGCGCTCGTGATGTCGGACCGAATTGCCGTCATCAACCGCGGGCGCCTCGAGCAGGTGGGGGCGGTGGAGGAGACCTACGGAGCGCCTCGGACGCCCTTTGTAGCGGAATTCATGGGGGTAGAGAATTTCTTCAAAGTGCGTTGCCTCAGTCATTCCACTCAGGGTACGCGCTTCGAAACAGCGACTGGATTAATCCTCTGGTCGAGGAATTCGCTGGAATTGGGCCCAGGCCTTGGGGGCATGCTGGCTGTGCGTTCTGAGGCCATGCGACTGACGCTGGGCCGCCCTCGACCCGGCAGCGAGGCCGTTAATATCGTGCCAGGCGAAGTTGTTGAGGCCATCTTCGAAGGGGGCAGCCGCCGCTGGACGGTTCAGATTGCGAGCGGCGAGCGGCTGGTCGTGCGCGGGGCCATGGCAGCCAATGCCCTTCCCCTCGAGCGGACTTCCCCAGGGGCCAAGGTTTACCTCTCCTGGGAGCCAGATCGGAGCTTAGTGTATCCTGTCAACGGCGCGAGCTCGCCGCCATCGCCGCCCATTGAAAATGGCTGAAAAGATGCCGCCTTTCCCACGCTCATATCCCGTGCCCGTCGAATAGGCAGACTTCCTGTAACCAAATACCCTTTGTCTCCATCTCTTGTAGTGTCAGGCAAAGGGCAAACAAAGGCACAAATCAGGGGTGGAGCGTGCAACCTGAAACCAAGCACATTGGGCATGTTCTAAGAGACAAAAACCTGAACCGCAGGAGATTCCTCACTACTGCTTTTGCGATGGGGAGCGCATGGGCTCTGGGAAGGGTCACAAGCGCAGCCCCTCCAGGGACGGAGATTTCCGGGAGCAAAAGCAAACCCCGCTTGGTAACCCTGGTGGAATTCACCGACTCCGGCAAGAGACAAGGGACTGTTATGGTCGAAAAGGTCGTGAAGACAGACGAAGAATGGAAGCAGGTGCTAACTCCCGAGCAATTCGAGGTCACTCGAAAGAAGGGAACGGAGCGCGCTTTCACGGGCGAGTATTGGAACAATCACGAAAAGGGAGTTTACCGGTGCATTTGCTGTGACAACGCGCTTTTCAATTCGGGTACGAAATACGAATCGGGGACGGGATGGCCGAGCTTCTGGGCCCCGATTGCTCCAGAAAATATCCGCACCGAGGGTGATTTGACGCTCGGTATGGTCCGAAGCGAGGTCCAGTGCAAGAAGTGCGATGCTCACCTGGGGCACGTGTTTGACGACGGCCCGCCTCCAACCCATCTCCGCTATTGCTTGAACTCTGCGGCTTTGAAATTCGTTAAAGCATAAGCTACAAGCCCGCACGACCAGCAGCTTCGCTCTTTGGGCCTGCGATGCACTAGTGTTCTGAGTCAGAGGTTTGCTTACAAAGTCTTCCTCATGCAGGCGGTCTTTTCGCAGCCCCATCAGGGGCCGAAGATTGTAGCCCAGGGCGCAAGCCCTGGGGGAGGGCACTCACCCCGTCCCGCAGAGCGGGACACCCCTCTCCCGCCCGAGCGGGAGAGGGGACGGGGGTGAGGGAGGGCTCGCCGACCCACGGCTGACGCCGTGGGCCACATTCTTTCGCCCCGACAAGTCGGGGCTGAATTATTCAACGAAGTCCTGACTCATGACACTACAAGCCAGCACGAACAGCAGCTTCGCCCTCAGGGCCTGCGATGCACTAGTGTAATTGTCCGATCTGATAGCTGAGAACCGCGTGCTGAATCTGGTAATCATATTTAGCGCTGCTGTCGGCGATTTGGGCCTGGGTCAGATTCAGTTGTGCTTGGGAGAGTTCGACGATCGAGCTGAGCCCAAGTTTGTAACGGCCCTGCGCGAGGTCGAGCGCCAAGGTGGCCTCCTTCAGCAACTGGGCGGTAACGTCGAGCCTCTGGTAGGCCGTGCCGGCGTCGAGCCAGGCGGTTCGCACGTCGCGCGAGATGCGGTCGGCAAGGTCGCGCATGCTTTGGTCCGCTGCTTTGGCGCGGAGGTTCGCTTCCTGGTGGCGGGCGGAAAAGAGGAACCCGTTAAAGATCGGAATATTCACATTGATGCCTGCCGCGGCGTAGCGGTCGCTGAGGGGGGCTTGATAAGCCGGGGTGAGGCCCGCGGCGCCCGTCGCGCTGACGGTGGGCATCCACAAATCGCGCTCGGCGCGGGCATAACGCAACGCCGCCTCGTGGCTGAAGCGCGCGCTGGAGAGATCCGGGCGATCCTGAAGGGCCTGCACGATCAAGTCGGTGGGGTCAGCGAGTGGGGCGGGGGGCATGGGCTCCTCGGCGAGATCGAACGGTTGAGGATTGGCGAGTCCGAGGGCGGTGGCCAGTTCCGCGTAAGACGCCTTCTCGTTGTTTTGCGCTTGCACGAGCAGCAACTGCGCCTGCGCCAAGTCCACCTCGGCGAAGCTTACATCCAAGAGAGACCTCAGCTTGTTCTTCTCGAGTGTGGTGATCTGATCGGCGAGAATCTGGCGCGCTTTCACCGTTTCCTCAGCAACCTTGAGTACGGCCTTGGCGCGTAGGACGCCGAAGTAGGCGCGATTGACGGCGAGCAGCACGTCCTGTGCGGTTTGCTGCGCGCTCTCGGAAGCGGCCTTTGCTCCCAGCCGAGCCGAGCCCACCAGGTTGGACGTGCGTCCGAAGTCGGTAATGAGCTGGTTGACTTCCAGTCCGTTCGATTCGCGGTTCAGGATGAGCGGGTTATTGAGATAGCCCGCGGCAATGCGGCTGTTGGACATCGCCCCTGCCCCCGTGAGACTTCCTATGGCGGTGGGGTAATAGGCCGATTTCTGTTCGCGGGTCACTTGGATGGCCGCTTCCGCATCGAAGGTGGCAGCCTGCAACAAGGGATGGTTGCGCAACGCCATCGCCTCGGCGTCTTTCAAGGTGAGCTTTGGCGTCTGTTGCGGCGCCGCCGCAGCCGGGACCATCGCCAGCAGCCCGAGTGCCAAGACCAGTGCTCGGAGCACGCCGCTGTAAAAGAATGGGCGGTGCATCGGCGGTGTCTCTGTGTCCTCCGTGCCCAGCAAAGACTTAACGCGTAGACCACAGAGACGCTCCGTGTCCTCTGTGTCGAGGCTTGTAAAGGCGCTGAGTTCACGGAGACCGTCGTTTCGATCGTGGGCAGTAGGCCGCGTCGCGTTCGTCCTTTTTGAAGGTAACGCCTTATCACCCCGCGAAGAGACAAACCATGTGAGAAAAAGCTTCATTCCGCAACCTCCTTGGGTCCGCGGGCCGGGCTTGCCTGCCGCCGGCCGTACACCAGCAGATACGCTGCTGGAACAATGAAAATCGTCAAGAGCACTGACGACGTCAGGCCGCCGATGATGGCGCGCGCCATGGGTGTGTACTGCTCGGCGCCGGTCCCCAATTTCATCGCCATTGGAGTCATGCCGATGATCGTGGCGAACGAAGTCATCAGGATGGGTCGCAGCCGCACGCGGCACGCCGTAATCACGGCATCGGCGGGCGCGAGCCCTTGCGTTTCCAGGTTATGCGCGAAATCCACAATCAGGATGCTGTTGGAACCGGCGACGCCTACCAGCATCAGCACCCCCATTAACGACATCACGTTCAGCGTGCTGTGAGTGAGCGGCAGGATCAGTAGCACCCCTATAAACCCCATGGGAATTGCCAGCATGATCAAGAAGGGATCGACGAACGAACGAAACTGCGCGACCAGGATGAGATACAGCAGCATAAAAGAGAGCAGGAAGCCCAGCGCGAAACTTTTGAAGGAGGCTTCCATCCCTTCCACCATGCCGCGCAGATTGACCCGGACATTGGGCGGGATACTGGCCTTGCCCAGGATGCCCCGTATGGCCTCGGTGAGTTTCCCCAGGTTCTCTCCCTGCGGGGTCACATACACATCCGAAACCCTCTGAATTTGGTAATGATCCACTTCTGTTGGAGTCTGAATGCTGGTGAGTTTCACTACCGTGTCGAGCGTCGTAGGCTGGCTCAAGTTAGGCGCTCGCAGTGGAATGTTCTTCAGGTCCATTGGATCGTGAATCGCCGGTGGGCCGTTCTCGAAGTATTGGACGGTCAGGAAGTAGTCGTTCCCCGTTTTCCGGTCCACCCAGTAGTTGGGCGCAATCATTAAGTTGGAATTCAGTGCCGTGATGACATTGTCCACCACGTCCTTCTGACTCAGCCCTAACTCTCCCGCATGCACGCGGTCCACATCCAACCGCAACGCCGGATAGTTCATGTCTTGCGGAATGTAGACCTCACCCACACCCCGCAACCCCCGTATCTGCCGCGCCAAGTCCTGCGCTATCCCGTAACTCTGCTTCAGGTCCGCACTGCTCACCTGCACATCGATAGGCGCCGGCATCCCCATGTTCAAGATCGCGTCCACCATCGAGCCGCTTTGGAAAAACGTCCGAATCTCCGGATACTGCTTGCTGATCTCCTCCTGCACCTGCTGCATGTAATCGAAACTGCTGCGCCGGTGCTCATCCTGCAACTGCACCTGCACGGTGGCTGTGTAGGGGCCGGCGTTAGTGGTGTACAGAGAGGAGAAATCCGGCACCACCCCAATGTTGGAGACCACCAGCTTGAAGTCTTTGGGATCAACGGCCTGCCGGATCAGGTTCTCCACCTTGGCCACGTACTGCTCGGTCACTTCAATGCGCGTGCCGGTGGGCGCCTTGAGGTTGATAGTGAATTGCCCGGCGTCCGTGCGCGGGAAGAAGGCCAAGCCCAGAAAGGGGTAGATGGCCAGGCTGGTCAAAAACAGCCCCGCCAAAGCGAGGACGGTCAACCCCGGCCGCACCAACGCCCGCCGCACCCAGTACTCGTAGAAATCTAAAAGCTTGTTGAAGAGCCGGTTGAACCGGGCATTAAACCTGTCCCACCAGGAACGGTCGGCCGGCGTTGTCGGCTCAATTTCGTACTCGCCTTCTTTCTGTCCGTGCCCTTCGGTATGCGGCACCTGCTTGAGGAAACGCGAGCAGAACAGCGGAATCACCGTCATCGCCACAACAAAAGACGCCATGAGGGAGAGGCAGAAAGCCAAGGCCAGCGCGGAGAAAAGGAATTTGCTTACGCCATAGAGAAACACCACCGGGAGAAAGTCCACGACGTTCACCAGGGTCGCAGCGAGGACGGCCAAATTCACTTCTGCCCCGCCCACTTCCGCGGCGATCCGGGGCAAGGCGCCCATCTCCAGGTGACGATAAATGTTCTCGAGCGAGATCACCGAATTATCGATCACCCGCGAAAAGGCCAGCGCCAGCCCGCCCAGAATCATGGTGTTCACGGTGCCACCCAGCAAATTCAGCGCCACAAACATGGTCAGGGCGGAAAGCGGAATGGAAAGCAGAACCGCCGAGGTGGCGCGAAAGCTGCCGAGAAAGAGCAGAATCATGAGGCTGATGAGAAGGAGTCCGAGGAGGCCCTCATGAAGCACCGTGTGGATCGCTTCCTTGACGTACACCGATTGATCGAATACCAAGGCGGCCGTCATCTGCTTGGGGATGTCAAACAGGTGGCCGATTAAGCTTCGCACCCCGTTGACCACCTCGATGGTGTTGGTATCGCCCCCTTGCTTCATGATGGGGATGTAACACGATCTCTGGCCGTCTACCCGCACCACGTTGTACTGAATTTGATTGGCGTCTTCGGCCTTCCCCACGTCTCCCACCGTAACCCACGATGTCCCCACCGTCTTGATCGGGATGCTGTTCAAGTCCTGCGCTTGGTCCACCAGGCTATTGGAATAGACGTAGTAATCGTAGGGGCCCATCTTCACATCCCCAGCCGGCAGGATCAGGTTGGATTGGTTCACCGCGTCCACCACGTCCATGGGAGTCATCTGCCGCGAAAAGAGCTTGTAGGGGTCGACGTACACCATGACCTGCCGGTACTTCCCACCAAACGGCGGAGGGATTTCCGCCCCCTTCACCACCGCGATCTGGTTGCGGATGGCAAACTGGGCATTGTCGTGAAGTTGAGTTTCGGTGAGCCCCTGTCCCTTCACCGTCACCAAGCAGACCGGCAGGCTGGAGGCATCAAACTTCAGCACCACGGGCGGCAAGGTGCCCGGCGGCAAGCGCTTCAGGTCCGCCAGCGCCAGGTTCGAGATTTCCGTCACATCCGCGTCGGCGCTCGTCCCCGGCTGGAAGTAGATCTTGATAATGCTCACGCCCAACATCGAACGCGACTCCATGTGATCAATGCCGCTGGCCAAGGTGAAGAAGCGTTCGAGCGGATTGGTGATGTCGATTTCGATGTCCTGGGGAGGCATCCCGGAATAAAACGTGGCCACCACCACTTCCGGCATATTAATGGCTGGGAAAAGGTCCACCGGCATGCGCGCCACGCTGGTCACCCCAAGGACCAGCAGCACCAGACCGCAGACGATGATGAAGTACGGGTTGCGGATTGAAAAACGCGGCATAGGTTTCCCCTTTTTAGTCCCGATTTCTCAGATAGCCCAGTGATCTTCTCCCCATCAGCGCCACGAGAGGGCTATGAGTCCAGCCTTGCGGCAGCCCTTGGTTTCGCTTACAGCCTTCTGCTTTGTGCCTACTGCTTACTGCCTACTGCCTACTGCCCCGGTCCTCCGTGGAATTGCAGCATCTGGACGACTTGCGGACGCACTTCTTCGCCCGGCTTAAGACCGCTACGGTCGCTTACGATCACCGATTCATCTTCCGCGAGGCCCGAGACAACTTCCGCATCGGTGGAGGTTTCGAGGCCCATCGTTATTACCCGATCCTCGACCTTGCCGGTGGGACTCGCAACATACACTGTGGTTTGCTCGCCCTCATGGTTCAGCGCCTCCAAAGGCACAGCCAAAACGTTATCTTTTGCTTCCAGGGTAAGCATGGCCTCCGCATACATTCCCGGCATCAAAAGCCGACCGGGGTTGGGAACGTCAACCTCGGTGTGCATGGTGCGCGTGCCCTCCTGCACGTCCAAGGAAAAGCGGGCCACTTTGCCTGGAAAAGCCCGGTTTAGAGACGGCACGCGGACCTCGACGGGATCGCCGACCCGGATGTAGCGCACTGAGGACTCGGGAACGGGGATCACCAAACGATACAGATCATCCTCCGATAACTTGACGAGAGGCATGGCCTGCGTGCTGGAGCTCGTGCCCGCCTGCACCAAGGTTCCTAGGTTGGCGTAGCGTTGCGTCACCACGCCGGAAAACGGCGCCGTGATGCGCGAGTAGGCGAACAGCGCTTGGTCGTGAACAAGTTTGGCCTTATTCACGAGGAGCTGGCTCCGCGCGGCCTCGAGCGCTGACTCACCCGCGTCCACCTGAGACGCTGCCGCCAGGTCTTTGCCCTGTGCGTCATCAACTTCCTGCTGAGCTACCAAGCCGGGCTGGCCTTCGAAGACAGCATTCAAGCGGGTATATTCGAGGTGGAGAACCTTGCACTGCGCCCGATAGCGCTTCAGTTGGTGCTCGGCGAGGGAAACTTCGTCCGTCGCGTTCTTGATGGCGGCTTGATCCTCTTGCATTTGCGCCTCGAGCTCGGGAATTTCCAGGGTTGCCATCAATTGGCCCGTTTGCACGCGGCTGCCATAGTCGACGTACAAGTTTTTGACAAAACCTGACTCTTTCGCGTAGACGTCGATTTGCTGGAAGGGGACGAGCTCCGAGGAAAGCGTAATTTGCCGCTGAAGAGATTTCCGGGTCACTTTCGTCACCCCAACAGTTACGGCCGCCGGGGAGTCGCCCTTGGCTCGAACCCTCCCACAGGAAGGAAGAAGCGCCATCAAGATGGCGGTGAGGCCGATCCCGGCCGCAGCCGCAAACAGATTCCTGCTGGATGTTTGCTTGTTCATCGTTTCCACTGATTTGCTCCGTCGCGGGTGTGATCCATATTGCAGTCGAGTAACTCTCTCAGCGCTTGGCCGAGTGCCTGAACCGTAGCTCCGGGCTCCTTCGACAATTCGATCACTTGTCGCTTCTTCTCCATAATCTTGCTGGCCACAGCGGGAAGTTCAATTGCCAGGTCCGGGGGGATGGTAATGATGCCGTGGCGGTCCCCGTGGATTAGATCGCCGGGTTGAATCTTCAGCCCCCCGACCTCCACCGGACCACCAAACTCAACAATGTGGACATAGGCACGCGAGAGGGCAAGCCGGCCGGCAAAAACCTGAAAGCCACTGGCCTCAATTCCGGGCAATTCGCGTGCGGCGCCGTTCGTTACCGCCCCGACGCAGCCCAACGCCTTGAAGATGTTGACGTGTACACTGCCAAGGAAAGCTCCCGTCCCCGGGTGCTCATCAATGTCCTGCATCACCACCACGCGCGGAGACTGAACACTCGTGATGTGCTTCCACCAATCGGTGCGTTCAACGTAGCGGCTTCCCACCATGGGTGGATCAGCGGATCGAACTTTGCAAGTTGCCGCATACCCAACCAGGGGAGGGAAATTCTTGAACAGACAGCGGAAGCCGGCAGTTGCGAACCCTTCATTTCGCAACCTGACACCAAAGGTTTCAATGGCATCAGATATTACGCACGTGTCGAAGGACCGGAGCTGGTTGATCTGGTCGGACGATAATGGAGTTTGCAAAATCTATCCCTCCTGGCAATGATTTTGAAATCGGTAATTTGTTCATCGCCGTCTCCCCCCTGAGCTCTAGTGGACTAGCGGAGCGATGACTGCGACGTTATGAGACATTGAGCAATATCTTCTTGGTGTCTTATCTAATGAGTCAACCGAAGCAGGTGACGAATGCGAGAGGTTTACTCGAGGACAGGCGGCGATCGGAAGTGATGTTTCTGGAAGGTTATAGGAAGAGTTACGGGGAGTGTTTCTTTGTGGGGAACATAACGCGGGGGTGAGGCTTTGGTCTCCGCCACGACGACCTCAGCGGATTCAGCCGCATTGGTGACGGAACTCTCTTGCTGCTCCGATTCGGTCATGTGGCCGGCTTTGTAAGTGTGCCACGGCCCGCCGGTGGCTTGAAGACACGGCCTCCTGGTGGCGGTCGAAAGAGCCACCACGCCGACCAGCAGGAACATGATGCTGGCCACAAAAACGGCACGATAGCGGGCGATGATTCCCCTCATGCTTTCGCGGAAGAGTCCCAAAGTAGCCCTTAAATTATCCAACCTAACTATAATGCCATCGGGCTTACTCCATGGCAAGACGTTTCGTCGTGAAATGTTTCGTCGTGAAACCCTAAAGATTAGCCCCATCTGGAAGACAGGCTCTCTTCTTTTGACCGTCCCGAGAGCCTGCACTTGCTTTCGAAGCAAATCAAGCCGAAGAGGTTGCCCAGAGAGAGGCTACAAGGGGGCGGGTTCTTGGCCCGTCCCCCCGGAGGTTCCAGCGTGTCGCTGCAGCACGTAACGAAGGCTCGTGTAAATAATGCCCCGGTGTGCGTCTTTGGGGTTGCCCGTGGCCACGGCCCAGGGATTCCGCCCTCGGTAGCACTAGACGCTAGGACGTTGTCGCGGCGCGAAGAAAAACAGATCCTTCTCCCGCAAGGCAGGATCAGGATGACATGTCCCGCCGCGGCGGGAGCGCATCGCAGCGAAGAATCTGCTTTTGGTTGCGGGCGTGCCGCGCTGCGTTACGGGGCAAATTCCGGGCCTCGTAAACGCGAGGAGATTTGAACACGGTCGCACGTGCTGAGCCAGCCGGGCGGTTTTCCAAGAGTCCGAGGAGCAGCTCGTTGAAGCTTGGCCCCGCCTGGCGTCGTTTCTACGCCAAAGAAGCGTGATGCCCTAGCGCGCAAAGCGCCCTAAGGTTGGAGCCGAGCCCGGAAGCGTGTAGCGCAAGTTGAAGAACAACATGTTTATATTTGCATTCGCGGGCTGTCCGGTGGCAACGTACCAGGGATCACGCGTGAGGTACGAATACTGGCCCATGAAGTTCAGCGCGCCGTACTTCCCACTCTTCCAGAAAGTCTGGTTGAAGCCAATAGTGGCCTCCTGGATGGTGCGATCCTGACCAGACGACGAGCCAGTATATCCATAGCCTACATACTTGCCGTTGGTATCGATCACGGGGTCGCGGCCGATCAAAATGCCACCGTAATAGGCATAGATCAACGTTTTCTTCGAGGTGAACTCGAAGCCCGAAACCGTGGAGGCGCTGTGGAGGGGGGTGAGGCTTCCGTTGGCGTTGGCAACCAAATCCGGAGCCTGGCCGAAGATGTACCGGCCGCCGCCGTCACTCCAGAAGTTGTTGGTCAGCAAGCGAAATCCCTTGAATATTTCCACGTGCAGATTCAGGAAAGCGCCCCCGCCCTCTTTCGAGAAATTAGCGGCAGGGATGGCAGCGACGGTACTGGTGGCAGCGACGCCGGGATAATAGACTTTGAAGTTCCGCTCCACTCCCCCGATTTCGAAGTGAACCCGTTTGCTGGGATCCACCGCCAATTTCGCAATCACATCGGGCGCGATGTTGGGAGTGGCTATGCCACCGGAGCTTGCGCCAAAGTCCAATTCGCCTGCGTAGCTTGAGGTGGCGCTAAGGGCTGATGGAAGGACGATGGCGGCACCTCCCGACGAGCCTCCGGCATACTGGTCAGGACTGTCGATCGCCACGGCGAAGGCGGCTTTATCACTGGGCAGGTGGTAAACAAATCGCAGTTCTGGGATGCGGCCCCAAAACAAGCCCGCCTGGTAGTTCACGTCTATATCTTGCGAGTAAAAGAGGTCGCCAGGGATAGGCGAAATGCCCACGCGGCCGGGAGTGATCAAGCTCCAGGATTGGCCGCCCAGGATTTCCCAGCCACCCTTTCGCAGGTCGACCCAATACAACCGCGAGCGGAGAAGCTGGCTATTGCTCGACACCGCAATGTTGGTGCTGGCCGGCGTCCCCAGAAAGTCGGCTTCCATGTATCCGATGACGTGAGCGCCCTTCACGTCCGCATCGGCCCGGAAGCCGATTCGGGAGTTCTGAATGCTGAGGCGGAACTCGGACAGATTAGTCGTGTAGGGGAGTATGCCGCTTGAGCTCGTGGCGTAGGGAATGCTCCCGAAGCTGGTGCCGATGTTACCGCCCGCGGCGTGGTTGCGCCACACACTGGTGAAATCCATAAATCCAACAGGGGTAAGGGTGGCGCTGCCGATATGGATCTGAAGAGGTGAGACTTCTTCCCCCTCCTTCTTAGCGGGCGCCTGCGTTGCCGGATGTGCCGCGGCGGAGGGAATCAAGGTTGAAGCAACCAGGTTCCCGTCGCTACCCGCGGAGGATTTCTCTATGGCCTTGGGAACCATTGGGCTGGTCGAGGCCACCAGGTTCCCGCTACCCGCGGCGGATTTCTCCGTGGCCTTGGGAGCCATTGGGCTGGTCGAGGCCACCTGCCCGAGATTCGGCGCTTGCGTCGTTGCGCTTTGCGCAGGATTAGGGGACTGGTCCATCCTCTGCTTCATCTGGTCCACTATTGCACGCAACTGCTCGATCTGTTTCTGTTGTTCTGCAATCTGCTGCTTCAGCAGCGAGACATCGTCACGCTTAGCGGAATCTTTTGACGAGGTGTCCGCCGCGGTTTGCGAAAAAACAGGTGTGGCGAGCGCGATTAAGACCATTGCACTTGCGATAAGCATGCTTCGAGTTCTTATGAACTGCATTCTTCAGCCCTCCGATTCAAGAGTTAGTGTTTCATTGGGATCATCAGCTTAGAGACCCTATGATTGGCGAGCTGTGTTCATGGCGCGTTACACCATTGTTACATTTCTGTGAACATGCATCCAACCTGCCTATGTATTTACCAGCTTGCTCTTACCTCACACGGCCCTTAGTAGACTCTGGAGAGTGCAAAAAGCCCGGTTTTCCTGTGACAGGATTACACTCGTAGATGAGAGACGACCGAGTGGATGCGGCGATATGTTGCTAGAGGGCGCCCTTTCATGTGCAGGCCACCCCAAATCTTCGGCTGGGTCGCGAAGCCAGTAAACCGTACGAGTCTATCGCGCCATGCCCAGACGTTAATTCTGTCTTTCTGTCGCTGGCCCATCTGACGTGATGTCCATTAGAGTCCCGAACTGGCCCACTACCGCATTGCTCCAGCTATTGACACCGAGAAAAACCCGCGATAATATAGCTACTCGGTTTTCGATATCCAAACTGGATAACGTGAACGATGAAATCTGCTGAAGTCAACCCAGCGAATAGCCAGGAGATTTACTCGGGATTAGTTCGCATTCATATCCTTTATCACGCCTGCCAGGGACCGATCTTCGGCCTCGGCATGATCGAGGAGCTTCGCAGGCACGGATACAGGTTGAGTGCCGGTACTCTTTACCCGCTGCTCCACGGTCTCGAGATGAAAGGATATCTTCGTTCGCGGGAAGCAAGGTCAGGCAGATCGATCCGCCGCGTTTATAGAGCCACTTCGGCGGGACGCAAAGCTCTTGCCCTGGCGAGAGAAAAAGTGAAGGAGCTAGTCGGTGAGCTTCTCGAAGACGACTGAGGAGGTAAGTGAGCTGTGGGAGCAAATAAAGGACCTGCTTTTCTATTCTCCATTTGTTTTCTTCTAACGGCACAAGTCGCGGGCCAGACCACACCTCCGCAGGCCCCCGCGCGCCCGGTGAAGACGTTCACTCTGGAGGAAGCGATCGACTACGCGCTGGCCAACTACCCCTCTGTCCGCGCCTCGATGGAACAAATAGCAGCGGCCCGAAGTGGCGTGTCACTGGCACGCACCAGCTACTTGCCGCAACTGAATTCAGTCTATCAAGCCAGCCGCGCGACGCAAAACCAAGTGCCCGGGATCTGGTTGCCTACCCCCATCACGCCTGCAGTCGAGGGGCCAATTGGGCCTGCCGGGGGACAAAGCTTTTGGGGCGCCCAGGCAGCGGCGCTCTTTTCCTGGGAGCCTTTGGACTTTGGGCGGCGGCCCGCAATGCTGGGGCAGGCGCAAACCGTTGAGGATAAGGCCAGGGCCGATTTGGCCTTGACGCAACTCCAGGTCGCGACAGCGGTGGGAGATTACTTTCTCATGGCACTGGCCAACCAGCAAGCGCTGCTCGCTGCGCAGGCCAACGTGGACCGCTGGCAGGTGTTTGACAAGTCGGTTCACGTCCTGGTCGACAACCAACTGCGGCCGGGTGCGGACGGTTCGCGTGCCGACGCCGAACTCTCGCGCGCCAAAACTCAGCTTTATCAAGCTCAACAGGCGGAACAAGTGACCCTGGACACCCTTGCGGCACTGATGGGGGCGGCAGGGAATGAAATCACAGTGGACACCGGCCCGCTGCTCGGTCCCCCACCGGTCGCTTCGTTCCCGGATGCCTCGCCTTCCGGCCACCCTCTGGCCCGTGACCAGATGGCTGCCGTCCGGGAAGTTCAGGCGCAAGAAAAAGTCTTGAAACGGAGCGATTACCCTCGTTTCTTCCTTCAGGCAGAA
>Ga0181536_10001698_pt1 | contig 25600 bp, 24 predicted proteins | sample PEATcosm2014_Bin_41_FD_121105 | JGI IMG/M metagenome (GOLD analysis project Ga0181536, IMG submission 121105) | Peatland microbial communities from MTU Mesocosm Facility, Houghton, MI, USA - PEATcosm2014_Bin17_60_metaG | ecosystem: Environmental > Terrestrial > Soil > Wetlands > Peat | place...
CTGGTGGTCGTCTCCGACCTCACCCAGGCATTGAGCGAGCAGGAGCTGCAAGCCTGGCAGCGCCTGGTGCGGGTGCTGGGCCACGAGCTGAACAACTCGCTGGCGCATATTAAATCCATCGCCGGCAGCCTGGAGAGCATCCTGGCGCGGGACCGCCTGCCGGAGGACTGGCGCGAGGACATGCGCCGCGGCCTCGACGTCATCACGTCGCGGTCGGATAGTCTCACCCGCTTTATCGGCGCCTATGCGCGCCTGGCCAAGCTGCCGCGCCCGCAGTTGCAGCCGCTCAGCGTGGCCGATTGCGTGGGACGCGCGGTGAGCTCCGAAACGCGGTTGGCGGCCGCGGTGGAAGCGGGTCCTCCGCTGACCGTCCGGGGCGATCCGGACCAACTCGAGCAGGTGCTCATCAACCTGCTGCGCAATGCCACGGACGCGTCGCTGGCCACGGGCGGCGCGGTGCGCATCGGGTGGCGCCGCGATGGGACCATGATGGAAATCTGGGTCAAGGACGAAGGTCCCGGCTTGTCGGGCACCGCCAACCTGTTCGTGCCCTTCTTCACCACCAAGCCGGGAGGCTCCGGAATCGGACTGGTGCTCAGCCGGCAGATCGCCGAGAGCCATGGCGGAGCGCTGACACTGGAGAATCGGACGGACGGGCCGGGGTGCGTCGCGCGCCTGCGCCTGCCGGCCTGAGCGCGCCTTACTACCGCGGCACGAAATTCAGCGAGATCCGGCTTTCCGACTCCACCGGCTTGCCGTTCAGAAGCGTCGGCCTGTAAACCCATTGCTTCACCGCCGCAATGGCGGCATTCCGCAATAACGGATGCCCCGACTCCACCTTCAGGTTCTTTACCCTGCCATCCAAGCCAATCGTCGCTGTGAGGATCACCTCACCCTGCGCGCCCGACTGCCTGGCGATTTGGGGATACTCGGGGTCCTTTTTACTAATCAATTGGGCCGGCTGGACCTTTTCGCCGTTGGTGTTTGTCCGAGCTGTACTCGCCGCCCGGACGGAAGTACTTTGCGGCGGGGCCACCGGCGCCGGTGGAGCGGCCGACAACTGTGGCGCCGGCATGGCGCTCACGCCGACCGGGACCGCCGCCGACACGACCCCGCTTCCGCGGCCGCCCACCTCCGGCGCGTCAGGCAAATCCGTGGGACGCACCGGACGCAGTCTCTGCGAAAGCGATTCGGTATTGAACTGTTTTGCGGGCGTGGTAGTGGGCCGCGCCTCGGCTGGGGCCGCCGGCTCCGGGCGGGACGAGAAATCGGGAGCGACGACGTCGCTCGGAGCGCTCGTGGGCTTCGCCGGGACTTGCGCCGCCGGCGCGCTCTTTGAAACCACCGCCTGCTGCCCGGGTTCCGGCATGGGCGACGGCCGGGTCCGCAGTATCCGAACCGATTCACTCGTGGTTTTCGTCTGGTCGGCTCCCGTCACCTCCATCCGGAAAACCACGTCGGAGCCGGAGGGTGAATACTCGATACTGCCGCTGCGCAACAGGGCGAGATCCATATCGATGTTCTCGTGTTGCGCGCCATCGGAGATCTCGATCACCGCGCGCGTCGCGCTCTTGATGGCGCTGGACTCGCGGTTCCATGTCAGCATGAGGTCTGCCCCCGAGTGCTCCACGCGCAAGGCCAGCGGCGAAGAATCCTGCTGCGCGGAAACCGGAGGCCGGCTGCTGTGATGCAAGAAGCCCGGGTAGATGAACAACAGCACGATCGCCACAAACCCGGCCGCCGCGGCCACCGCCAGACGCGCCACTTTGACGCTGCGGTGCGCGGCGAACGGGCCGGCCGCGGGCAGCGCTTCCACATCCGGGACGGGAGCGCCCGGCGCCGCGCCCGAAGCGTTGTTTTCCTGGGCCGGCGCCGGGGCTTGGGCCGCGGCCGCCGGCTCGGGGTTCTTCGCGGGGGCGATTTCCGGTTCGGCCTTTTCTACCATAGGAGGCGGAACCGGCACGGCGATTTCCCGCCGCGACGCGATGGGCACGATCTGCCCGCGCGCCGGCGGTTTCGGAGCCGCGGCCTCGGGAGGCGCCGGTGGGGCAGCCCCCGGGAGGGGCTGGCTGGCCTCTTCCACCGGCTTCGAGGGCGTCAGTTCCGAAGAGCGGAAAGGAAACTCGAGATGGCTCGCCTCTCCCCGCACCGCGCCGTCTTCCCAGATGAAAATGCCCGCCGTGCTGGCCTTGGTGGCGAACGGCCGGATCAGCAGCGCCACTTGGCGCGGATCTGCGAAGCGCTGCTTGAAAAGCGCCAGATCATCGGCGTCCAACGCCAGCCCTTTTCGCGTGTGGCTGCGGAAGAAACCGGCCACCACCAGGCCGCCGGGCCCAGAGGGCACCGCGCGCCGCTGCTCGATGGCGCGCTCTAACCGTCCCAGGTCGGCATCCGACAGCCGGTACAGCGGGCCGCGGCTGTAGTCGCACGCGATCAGTTCGTAATCTTCTATCGAGACCACCGTTGGATCTTTCGGCGGGACGTGCCCCAACAGCAAACCGCCGATCTCCGATCCGCGCGAATGCAGCGAGCGGAAACTCTCCACCGCTTCGTGTTCCAGCCGGTCGATCAGCGGGAAGGGGAATCGCACCGATAGCGGCTTTTGCGGAACCGCCCAGGTGTAAGAGAGCGTTGCGGAAGACTGCGGCTCGAAACGTTCGGCACGCACAGTGGACTCAATCATGCGATGACCTCCATCGGTTCCAGCCCTTCGGGGCGGAGCCAATCCAGGATAATTTTACTAGGTTTTTTTGTTCGAGACTAGTTTTTTTCCATTAATTTACCAAAATTAGCATTCGGTCGTATCATTTATATGACCATTGATACCATTGGTTATCAATGCGATGTAACCTTCGCTAATATACGGATATTCCCGCCATATATCCTAGTAATTTTTGAATCGTGTGCCTATAATTAAACGGAAAATGAGCGCGAGAACCTGTTTATTATGCGGCAAGCCGCTCAGCCGGATTTGGGTCGGCGCCGGCGACGATTTTTGTTCGCGCGAGCATGGCAACCAGTACCGCCTGAAACGCGGGATGGACCGCCTGACGGAGACCAACAAGATCTCGAGCCTGATGCGCCGGCGCGAAAACCCCATGCCGATTGCGTCCGCGCACCTGCCGCTCGATTCCGCCTCCTCGCACCGCGATTTCGCGGAAATGAGAATTCCAGCCGCCAGCCGAACGCGTTTCCCGTCCTTGCGCCCGCTGGTGGCGTCTTCGACGCCGCGGATCTCGCCGGTCTCCGAGGGCTACATGCAGCCGCGTTTGCCGCGGCTGGCCGGATCTTCCGAGCCGCGGCAGCCGGATTCCTCGCTCCTCCGTTTCTCCGCGCGCAAGACCGCGCCCGTGGCGCCTGTGCGAAGGACCGAATTGCCGGTGCAAATCCCGCGGGCTCGGGCCGCGCTGCTCCGCGATCGCATACTCGGGGCCGGCAGCGAACACCGCGGCTTCGGCGCCCTCCGGCACGCAGCCATTCGCGAGCATGCCGGGCTTGGCGGCATCGCCCCCTCCCGCATCAAACCGCCGAGCGCAGCCTGCTTCCTTTATAATCGGCGCCCGCGGAAGATCCAGGCGCCTCCCAGGAACGGCGGCGTGCCGGGGCTGTCTCGCGGCTTCGGATTTCGCCGGCCGGCGCGCCGGCGCGCCGTTTGCGTCTGGCCGATGAAGCCGCGCGTAGCGGTTGCGCCGCGTCTGTCGCCCGCGCGGCAGATTCCGTGCCTCCGGAACACGTTGAACCGCCCCGCCGCGCCCCGAGCTATGGGCCGTCGCATCTCGACTCGCGAATTAGCGTGTCCGTCGTTTTTGGCGCGCGTGAACCCAACTGGAATCAAGTGGCCCGGCGCGGTGCGGATCGGGAGACGCAGTTCCCACAATGGACGCGCGCTGGCTGTCCGCGAGTGGGGCCCCCTCTGGAACCTCTCCGGACTGGCCGGCCTTGCCAACCCGAGGCACTCCCTCGCCGCGCTGGTCGAGCGGGGCACGCCCACGCCTTGCGTGGTGGCTGTGCCGCTTACGCCTGCCCGCGCCAATGGCGCGCATCACATCGCCCTAGCACCCTTCAATCCCCAGAATTCACCGTTTGGCTACAAGGAGTATCAAGAGAAATGAGCACTACAGCGATCAGAACCCCTACCAAGGTAACGAGTCTTCGGACAGCCCACATGGAGAGCCCCGAAAAGAGCGGGGCTGGACCGTCGTCCGGACCGGGTTATCTCGCCCGCGCGGTAGCGCTGCACCTGGCTGGTCAACGCGAGGAAGCCCTCAAGCAGTTGCACCGCGCCGTGGCGGCCAACGAAAGATCGGCCGAGATCTACCGCGCCATGGGGCACATCCAGTTCGAGCTGGGCGACTTCCAGGAGTCCGCCAAGAGTTATCGCATGCTGGCGCAACTGAAACCCCAGTACGCCATGGGGTGGTTCAACCTGGCGGTCTCGCTGGAACGCAGCGACGCTTGGGACGGCGCCTCCGAGGCCTTTTACAAGGCATGCACGCTCGATCCCAAGCACCTCGAGGCCCAACTGGGCCTGGGTGTCTGTCACCTGCGGATGGAAGATCCCAAGTCCGCCCTGGGGTCCTTCGAGCGTTGCCTGGAACTCTCCCCCGATCACGAGGACGCGATGTTCGGCAAGGCCGTCGCCATGCAGTCGCTGGGCCATCCCGATGAAGCGTCGCAGATCTACCAGCGCATTTTGAAACGCAATCCGGAGTCCGAGGAATCGCTGTCGAACCTCATTCTGATCGGCATGTCGAAGCAGGATTTCGAAATGGTGCGCGAGCATTCCGAGCGCCTGCTGGAGCTGCATCCGGAATCGACGGTGGCGCTCGAAGGCCTGGCCTCCTGGGCCAGCTCCGCCGGGGAACACGGGCTCACCGCCAAGTTCTGCACGCTGCTGGTTTCCGCCGTCCCGGGACATTTCGAAGGCTGGTTCAACCTGGCGCTGGCGCACCAGAAATCCGAGCGCTGGGAGCAGGCCGCCGAAGCCTACGACGAGGCGATCAAGCTGCGCCCACAGTCCTGCGAGGCCTATACCAACCTGGGAATCGTGCGCGAGCAACTGGGCGACGAACCAGGCGCCCGCGCCGCCTACGAGCGCGCTATGAAGGCCAACCCAGAGGCGCTGGCCCCGGTCTGGAACGTGGCTCTGCTGCTGGAGCACTCCGGCCTGACCGAGGAGGCCGAGCGCTGGTACAAACAGGTGCTCGAAAAGGCCCCCAAGGAGGACGAGGCGCGCTTCCGCCTGGGCTATCTGCGGCTCCAGCGGGAAGACTACCGGGGCGCCGCCGAGGCCTTCGAAGGCTGCCTGAAATATCGCCCGCAGTGGCCTGAAGCCTACGCCAACCTGGCGCTGGCCTATAGCGGCATGGGCGACCGCGACCGCGCCGAACGCCTATACGAGAAGATGCTCGACAACGATCCGAAGTCCATGGACGCCCTCCGCGGGCTGGCCGCGTTGGCCATCCAGGCCTCGGATTTCGATACGGCGCTGGAGTTTCACGTGCGCCTGATCGAATTGGGCGAACGCTCCGCCGAGGTGCTCTACAACACCGGCCTGATGCACGAAAAGGCCGGGCAGCTCGACAAGGCCGTCCGCCTGTACCGGGACGCGCTGGCGCAGCAGCCCGACATGCCCGAGGCGCTCCTCAACCTGGGCCGCATTCTGGAATCCAACGGCAAATCCGACGAAGCCCGCGCCTGCTGGAGCAAAGCGCTGGAAGTGGAGCCGGCGCTGGCGCAAGGCTACTTCGGCCCGTCGATGGACTAGGGGCAATCGGGATCACGCAAGGGGCAGCCTCCGTTCGCGGCCACCGCTCGAAAGACGCGGCGACGGACGAGGGCGTCCCAAGGCGCCCCTTCTGCGCCGCGCGGGCACCCCGGCCGGGCCCCGGAACGGCTACGCAGCCCCGTTAGGGAGCGGCTACGTTTTCCCGGGTTCGATTCCCACGGCGCGGCAGTCCGCGTCCACCATCTCCCTGACCAGCTCTTCGAAGCCGGTGTGGTGCCGCCAGCCTAGCACCCGGCGGGCTTTGCTGGCGTCTCCCTTTAGCAAATTGACCTCGGCGGGGCGGTAGAGGTCGGGGTCGGGTTTCACATAGCGGCGGTAGTCCAGGCCAACATGGGAAAACGCCACGTCGGCGAATTCGCGCACCGAGTGGCACTCGCCGGTGGCCACCACGTAGTCGTCGGGCTGGCTCTGCTGGAGCATCTGCCACATGGCCACCACGTACTCGCGGGCGTGGCCCCAGTCGCGTTGCGCCTCGAGATTGCCCAGCCGCAGCTCGTCCGAATTGCCGGCCAGAATGCGAGCCGCTCCGGAGGTGATTTTGCGGGTCACGAACTCAAAGCCGCGCCGCGGCGACTCGTGATTGAAGAGGATGCCGCTCGAGGCATGCATGCCATAGGCCTCGCGGTAGTTACGCGTCAGGTGGAAGCCCGCTACCTTGCTGATTCCATAGGAAGAGCGCGGGTGAAAGCGGGTGCTTTCGTTCTGGGGGGCTTCCTCGGCCAGGCCGAACATCTCGCTCGAGCCGGCGAAATAGAAGCGGCATGCGGGCGCCAGCGCCCGGAGTGCCGCCAGCAGAAAATGGGTGCCGTCGATATTGATGTTGAGAGTGGAGAATTCGTCGTCGAACGAGTAGCTGACGAAGCTCTGGGCCGCCAGGTGGTAGCACTCGTCCGGCCGCACCTGGTCGACCACCCGGTGGATGCTGGCGAAGCTTTCGAGCGAGGCGGCGTGGAGCTTCAGGCGGGGGAGGAGTCCGGCCAGCCGGGAAAGGCGGTGGTCCGGGTCCTCCAGGGCCACCCGGCGTACGATACCATGGACCTGGTACCCTCGATCCAGCAGCCACTCCGCCAGGTAGGACCCGTCCTGGCCCGTAATTCCTGTAATCAGAGCGCGTTTCGAGGACATCTGGAATAATGGTAACAGCCCCATGAGATCCCAAGCCGTGGCGAATCCCGGCCTGTCATGGCCCGCTGGGGGTACCTCCAGAGGCGCCGGCCCAGCGGGCACCCCTGCCTCCAGCCTGCTTTTGCGTTTCCTTGCAAAGCTTTGTAACCTGTCTACTTGCCGGCACGCCTTATGAGACGGAAGCGAAATTGCTTTCGGGTGCCGGCACTCACGGTGAGGCATGCTGGTTGATTTCGAGTTGATTAAGCGAGCCCAGAAGGGCGACAGCGCGGCTTTTAACGAAATCGTACTGGCGTACCGGAAGCGTATTTTGGGGACGATCGCCCGTTTGATCGCCCGTCCGGAAGATGTCGAGGACGTCGCGCAGGAAGTTTTCTTGCGGCTGTATTTTTCGCTCGACCAACTCAGGACGGCGGAGGTCTTTGAACCTTGGTTGCACCGCTTGACGGTCAACGCCGCTTACGATTACCTTCGCAAGCAGCGCCGCCGCCAGGAATTCCGCATGTCCGACCTGTCGGAGCAGCAGGTGATGTTGGCCGATGCCGCGGCAGGGGGGAAGGTGGAGCACGAAGAGCAGTACCGGAAGAAGATCCGGGAATCCGTGCAATCGCTCCTGGGAGCGGTTTCGGAGGCCGATCGGATCCTGCTCATGCTGAAGGAAGTGGAAGGGCTTTCGTTGAAAGAACTTGAAAAGGTCTACAAAGTCAACGAGAATGCTCTTAAGGTGCGGTTGTTCAGAGCCCGTCAAAGGGTTCTGAAAGCTTATGGGTCGGCGGAAGCAAGAGAGGGAACTGGCCAGAGCCGGTGAAGTAGAGGTAATATGAATTCGATGCGCGGCAACGTTGATGATAGGCTCGATGCCCTGTTACAGGCATACCGGGACGCGTGCCCGACGCCCGAGCCCAGCGCGAATTTCATGCCGAATCTCTGGCAGCGGATCGAATCGCGCCAAAGCTTCACGTTTTCATTTCAGCGCATGGCCAATGCATTTGTAACGGCGGCGGTGGCGCTTTCCATTGTGTTGGGCGTGTATATGTCGATTCCGCGCTCCAACCCGTCCTCCTACTCGCAAAGCTATCTCGAGGCGTTGGCGGATGCCAACACCGTGGATACCCCGGATTACGTTGCCCCGGTCCGCCTGGAGCTATCCGATCCGGGCCGGTGAACTGAGTCATGCTCAAGTCCAGGTTCTCGGCGCTCCTCACCCTGCTGCTGGTTTTCCTGAGCGGGGTGCTGGTGGGAGGTTTAGCCTACCGGCTTTATAACGTCTCGGTGGTTACCGCTCCAAGTAATGGCAAGAAGCTCGATCCCGAGGAAGCTCGCCGGCACATTGTGGCGGACATGCGCGATCGCCTCAAACTGGATGCGCACCAGGTCGACCAGTTGCAGCAGATCTTCGATCAGACCAGGGATCAGTTCCACCAGATGCACGACCGGATGAACGCCGAAGGCCAGGCCCTTCACAACGGCCAGGTCGACAAGGTCAAGGCCATCTTGCGCGCCGACCAATTGCCACTTTACGAACAGTGGCGGGCCGACCGCGACCGCGAGCGCAAGCAACACAAGCAAGGTGAAAAGAAGTAGGCGGGTGGCACAGGCATGAGTGCCTGCGCTACGCCGTGGGCTGTGCTCTCTTGTCGCCGCGCGAGGCCTTGTACTTCTTCTCGAACCGTTCGATGCGGCCCGCGGTGTCCATCAATTTCTGGCGGCCCGTGAAGAACGGATGGCAGGACGAGCAGATCTCCACGCGGATATCGCCCTTGTGCGTCGAGCTCGTCTTGAAGGTGTGGCCGCAGGCGCAAATGACGTTGACTTCCTTGTAAGCGGGATGAATACCAGCCTTCATTTTATTGGGGGGGATTCCTTTCGAAACATCCAGTGTACCAGAAACACGAACCCCCGTGAGCCGGGAGGGCCCACGGGGGAAGGTAGCCAAAAGGCAAAACCTGAGGCTTAAGCTGACGCGTGAGGCAGCCGGTCCACAGGAACGTGATCCCGCCACTGGACGGAATCGGCTACTTTAGAGGCTCGACTTCAGAAGTCGGCCACCTCTCGCGGTCGTATGTTAAATTCCATCTTGCTGGACCACCTCCTTTTCCAGTGATGTTTTTATGCTCTCATGAGGTTCCTGGCTTGTCAATATGATCTTCCGTAGACGTGCGAATAACCACAATGCGGTGTTTGGGTTACAAGTGCCGTGCGGCGAAACGGCACATCGCCAGCCCGTCCAGCAGCTTGAACGGAAACTGCCCCGTGGTGTAGTGGCCGCAGGGCAGCTTGAAAACCTTGTGCGCCAGCTTCAATTCCCGAAAGTTCCGCAGAACCTGTTGCGAATAAACCGGCAGGAAGCTGGTATCGTGGCGCGCCCAGATGAGCAGGCTCTCGATTGCCCGGCCTTGAAAGCGCTTCAAATAAGATGCCGGACTGATCACCGCCCAGTAGCGCCGCAAGTCGTCCTGGCTGACCACGTCGCCGAAGCCCTGGCGCACGTGTTGGGTGGAGATCCCGGTCCAGACCACGTCGGAAAAGTACATGGACACATGGTTGAAGATGCCCACCCGTACGCGCGCGTCGTGGGCGGCGGCGATAAAGGCGATGCACGAGCCCAGGCTGGTGCCCAGGATACCCACCCGCGAATAACCCCGTTGTCCCAGCCAGTCGAGGCACGCGCGCGCATCGACGACGGATTGGCGGGAGGCGTGGATGGTGCGGCCGATATTGCTGGAAACGTGATACTCCGCGCGCTCGAGTTCCGCCGGCATGCGCTCGGCGTGGTAGGCCATGGTCATGCGCAGAGCGCTGATGCCGAACTGATTGAGCAGCTTCGCCAAACCCACGTGCCCGTTGGCATCGGAGTTCCACTGCGGCAGCACCACCAACGCCCGCCCCTGGTCCTTGGGCGCGGGGAACCATAGCGCATGGACCGTGTCGTTCTCCGGGCAGCGCGACCTCGCCGGGCTGGTAAAGGTCAGCCGGCCATGGCTCAACCGGTAATCGCTCACCGGCGCATAGGAGTAGAAGCGGTCCGAGTCGCTCAGCGCTTCCGTTACGAACCGGGAAACCGAAGCCGCTGGATCGCCGCCGGATTCGGCGCCCTCCAGCCACTCGAGGCCCCATTCGAACGGCCGGACCACGCGATTGGTGTCGCGCGTGGCGAGGTCGCGCTCCCATCGGTCTATCCAGCCAGAGTAGAGTTCCGTCATTTGGTCCGAAGACCTAGTCTACCAGACCAAAAAAATACCCCGCGGCGGCGGATGGGACCGGAGCGGGGCTGCGGTTTAAGCCCAGGTGGAGGCAACGCACCAAAGCTGAGAAGCCTCTAAGCCAACTCGGTTCACAGCTTGCAAGCCGGGTGCCACGCCCAAGTTGTTGATACGGTTCAGCGGCGCCGCCTCTTCCTACCGAATTCGGTAGGGACGGGCTACGCATTTCCAGAAAAACGGCTAAGGGCCTCCGGCGAGGTAGCCTGCCACGGTACAATCGGACCTGTGAGTTTTCCGCCTTCCAACGCCGAAGCACCCTCCCAGAGTGCCGGGGCAGGCGGGCAAGCCCTGGCGGGTTTCCTGCTTTCGGGGTTTCTGCTGGCGCTGCTGGGAGCCATTCTGCCGGCCTGGGGATATCATCGGGACCCACCGGATTTCACGGCGGTGGGCAATTATTTTCTCAGCGTAGCCGTGGGCGTGGTGGCGGCGGCGGGCTTGGCCCGGCGCATCATGGCGCGGCGCGGCCTGGCTTTCCTGCTGGTGTTTGCCTGCGCGCTTTCCTGTGTGGCTCTGGCCTACCTGGCGCTGGTGTCGCCGCCGGCTTCGTCATGGTGGCGCGTGGCCGGGCTGCTGGTGCTGGGCATCGGCGCCGGCCTGCTGAACATGGCCTTGTTCCATGCCATCTCGCCCGGTTACCAATCCGACCCCGCGGGCACGGCCACCATGGGCGGCGCCTGGTTCGGTCTGGGGTGTCTGACGGCCACCCTGCTGGTGGCCTTTACCTTGCTGGTGGCGGGCACCTCCTACGTGTCCGGCCTGCTGGCATTCATGGCGGTGGTTCCCGCGATCTTCGCCGTAATCTACGCGAAAAGCTCTTACCCGGCCAGTCCGGAAAGTGCCCAGCCCACTCTGCGGCAGGCGTTGAAGGATTTCCGCAGCCCCGGCGCCGTGATGTTCGCAGCGCTGCTGTTCTTTCAGTTCGGCAACGAATGGTCCATCGCCGGTTGGCTCCCCTTATTCCTGATCCGCCGCGTGGGCCTGAGCCCCGAGGCGGCGCTCATCATACTGGCGCTCTACTGGCTGTTCCTCATGACCGGCCGCCTGGGATCGGTGGCCATCCTGCCGCGCGTGCGGCACCGCCGTCTGCTGTTGGGAAGCGTGGCGGCGGCATTGTTCGGCTGCCTCATCCTGTTCTTAACCGACAATGCGTTCGGCGCCGTATCCGGCGCGTTCTTCCTGGGAGCCGGCTACGCCAGCATCTATCCCCTGGTGTCGGAGGCCATCGGCAGGCGTTTTCCCTACTACCATCCCGGCTTCTTCAACGGAATCTTCTCGCTGGCCCTGGTGGGCGGCCTGCTGGCGCCGGCCAGCGTCGGATATGCGGCGGCGGAAATGGGCGTGGGAGTGGTGATCGGGATTCCCCTGGCCGGGACTTGCATGGTGATGGCCCTGGTTTCGCTGATTTGGCTGGAATCGAAGGTGACTGGAAGATGAGCAGGGGCCGGGGGCGGGGGCGGGATACTCGCTGCCGGTGCGCGGCGTGATGGACCGCATCGGTACGCTTATAATGGAGTAGATTGCCATGCCGATTTACGAATACCGTTGCGAAGATTGCGGGACCAAGTTCGAAAAGCTGGTGCGCCGCGCCCCCGAAGCGCCAGGGATTGAGTGCCCCTCCTGCGGGCAGAAGCATCTGAAGCAGGAGCTTTCCACCTTTGCCGCGCACGCCACCGGCATGAACCGGCCGGAGCCGCCGAAGCCGCCCTCCTGCCCGGCCGGCGGGCCTTGCGACAACCCCGGCATGTGCGGCGGCCCAAGCTACCTTTAGGCCGCCAGCCTAGCTTCCTGAGCTGACTGGGGCGCATGGGGTTGGGGGTTCGAATCTGGCCGCCCCGACGAACCCGGGTCAAGTCCTTTCTTGGCCATGACCGTTCACGCCCCTTCGTATCTCCGCATCACTAACCATGACGCGATGGGCATCGGCCACGAAATCACGAACACGTTGCTGAAACTTCGCGAGTACATCGTTCGCAATCAAGTGATCCTCCTTGAGGTCAGCCCACCGAAACTCCCAGGTGCGCTCCTTCGATTCAAGAATCAGAGACTTGCGACAAACGCTCTCAGCCACGATTTCAGCGAGGAGTATTCGAAACAAGGGGGAGTTTTGGCCTTCGTGATCCGGCGGGGGTCCCAGATACCGCGAGAGCGATCTGTGACGCGCCGAGACTAGCAACAGGTGCGGCTTGCCTTCGTGGTCAGCCCACTTGGCCCGGAAATTTCCGTAATCCTCATCCCGCAGCTCTATTCTGATAGGTAAGCCGGTCTCCGGCGCTGCTCCTCAGAGATCCTTTACCACCAGCCCAGGGATCATCCGAAAGTGGCGCGGGTTTCCCGTCACCACCGCGTACTCCAAATGCAGGGCCGTAGCTCCAATCAGCAGGTCCTGGAACGGAATCTTGACGCCCTGGCTCTGTTGCTCGGCGTCGACTCTCCCCGCCAGAAGCGCGATTGGCTGCGTGAACGGATAGACTGGAACATCGGCCAACAGTTCCTGGATGAACGCTTCGCGCCGGGTGCGGACTTGCGGCGTATTCGCGCGGTAGATTCCGTGGACGAACTCGACCAGAGCAACAGCAGAAAGCGCTGTCTCCTGGTTGCCCATCACGGCCAAGACCCGCTTCAACAACTGCGCCACCGTCTCGCCTTTTCGTTCGGCCGCGATTAGCACGCTGGAGTCGAGGATCAGTCCCATCGCGAAGCGTCCAGCGCTTCTCGGTGGCTGTGGATGATCTCTTCCAGATCCTTGCCGAAGCCCTCATCCAAGGTCGCCGTCGAGCCGTGCGCTTCCGCCAGGGCGATGCACTTCGACAGCAGCCGGCCAAACCTCGCCGCGGGGCGTATGACTGCCACTGGGCGCTGGTCCTTTTCGACGATCACCTCGGCACCCTGTTGGACTCGCTCCAAGATCGCGGCGATGTCGCGGATCGCTTCGGCTTGGCTGAGATGGACGGCTCCTGGCTCCATATCTTCAATCGTACCTCTTCCTTGTCTCCTTCGGCTGCTAAGCCGGTGGAAATTCCGGTTGGAAACGCGATAAGGTAGCGTCATGTGCGACCGGGCCTTCCGCAAGTGGGCGATCGGCGCTCTCCTTAGCTGGATGTGCGCCGCGGCGCAGGTCCCCACGCATGCCGACATCCTGCGCGGCGCGTACGGGCCGTATCGCGCCAACAACGATCTGCTCTTCTATCATCTCGACGTCCGCGTCGACCCGGAAAAGAAGTTCATCGGCGGCAAGAACACCATCCGCTTCAGGATGCTCCAGGACGGCACGCGCATCCAGCTCGACCTGCACGAAGCGCTCCACGTCGACAGGATTCTCCTCGGCGCCACCTCACTCCCATACCAGCGCGATTCCGGCGCCGTCTTCGTGGATTTCCCGGAGACGCTCCGCGCCGGCCGCGTGTACACCATCGACTTCTACTACTCGGGGAACCCGGTCGAGACCGGCCGGTTCGGCGGCATCGCATTCCGCAAGGACCCGTCCGGACATCCGTGGGTGAACACCGCCTGCGAAGGCATCGGCGCCAGCCTGTGGTGGCCCAACAAGGACCAGTGGCGCGACGAGGTGGAGAACATGCAAATCAGCGTCGCCATTCCCAACGGCCTGGTGGATGTCTCCAACGGGAAGTTCGCGGGCAAGACCGATCTCGGCGACGGCTACACGCGCTGGGATTGGCGCGTCCACTACCCCATCAACAACTACGACGTCTCGCTGAACATCGGCAACTACCAGCACTTCGCCGACCGGCTGGGGAACCTGCCGCTCGATTTCTACGCGCTGCCCGAAGACCTGGACAAGGCCAAAAAGCAATTCGCGCAGGCCAAGGGCATGCTCGAAGCGTTCCAGCACTACTTCGGCGAGTATCCGTTCCGGAAGGACGGCTACAAGTTGATCGAAGTGCCCTACTCCGGCATGGAGCACCAGAGCGCCGTGACCTACGGCAACCACTTCGCCAACGGCTACCTGGAACGCGACTGGACCGGCGTCGGCATCAGCCCGAGGTTCGACTTCATCATCGTCCACGAAAGCGCGCACGAGTGGTTCGGCAACAGCATCACCGCCGCCGACATGTCCGATATGTGGATCCACGAAGGCTGGGCCACGTACCTCGAGTGCCTCTACGTCGAATACATGTGGGGGCGCGAGGATGCCCTGAAGTACATCAATGGGTACAAGTCGAAAGTCAGAAACGCCCAGCCGATCATCGCTCCGCGCGGCGTCAACCGCGAACCGCCGCAGGACATGTACTTCAAGGGCGCGCTCTTTCTCAACACGCTGCGGAGCGTGGTGGACGACGACCGCCGCTGGTGGGCGCTCATCCGCGGCTTCTACCAGCACTTCCAGTATCGGAACATCATGACCGAGGATGTGGTGGAGTACTTCAACCGGGAAACCGGAATGAACCTGACGCCGGTCTTCGATCAGTATCTGCGCCACACCGCGCTTCCCACCCTGGAGCTGACGTTCGACGACGCCCAGGGCGCCGTCCGCTATCGCTGGAAGGCCGACGAGCCGGCGTTCGCCATGCCGGTGCGCGTCGGAGGGAAAGACCACTGGCAGGTCATTCGACCCACCACCGCCTGGCAGACCATGAAGACGCCGCTCCCCAAAGACCAATTCCAGGTGGCGACGGATCTGTACTACGTCAACGTCAACAAGAATTGAGTCCCAGGGCAAGCTAAAGCAGGCCCCGCCTTACTGCGCTTTGACGATGGTTACCTTGTCGGCCTCGATTTTGACTTGCTCCTCGTGGCCTTCTCCGCCGGCGACGGGAACGATCTTGACCGTGTACGCGCCGGGGTTAAGCTGGAGGCCCTGTTTCGTAGCGCGGCTCGGACAGTTTGACTTCATGGTCGCCGGCAGCGACCGTGTACTTCCTGCCCACGCCAAAATTCCCGGCCGGCCCCACGTACTTGCCGTCGATGAAGACTCCCGCCCGGCCTGGATTGACGTTGGTCTTCAAATAACCCGTATTCTGCTGTCCCACAACAGGAATGCCGGTCACCGCAATCAACAGTGCCGCATTACGTGCGAAAGAAGCGATCCGCATATAATTTGGGTGGCCTCGCGCGCCCAACAGGTTTATCATATTCTCGATACCCGAACCGCGCAACCCCGAAACGGCGAGGCGGTGGCGGGCGAATGATCCTGATCGGGAGGTTTTCTTATGCCTTTGAGCAAAAGGGCGGCTGCGGAGTTCATCGGCACGTTTTGGCTGGTTTTCGGGGGATGTGGCAGTGCGGTTCTGGCCGCCGCATTTCCAAACCTTGGCATTGGCTTTCTGGGGGTGGCCCTGGCATTTGGGCTGACCGTACTGACGATGGGGTATACCATCGGCCACGTGTCGGGTTACCACTTGAATCCGGCGGTTTCGGTGGGCCTGGTAGTCGGCAAACGGTTTCCGGCTTCGAACCTGGCGGCCTATGTGGTGGCGCAGGTGGCCGGGGGAATCGCCGCGGCGGCGGTCCTGTTCGTGATTGCCAGCGGCAAGGCGGGATTCGATCTCGCGGGCGGGTTCGCATCCAATGGTTACGCCGAGCATTCGCCAGGCGGGTATTCGCTGGCGGCGTGCCTGGTGGCTGAAGTGGTCCTGACGTTTATGTTCCTGATGATCATCCTGGGCGCCACCGACCGGCGTGCTCCCCAGGGGTTCGCGCCCATTGCCATTGGCCTGGGCTTGACGCTGATCCACCTGGTCGGGATTCCGGTAACGAATACGTCGGTGAACCCCGCGCGCAGCACGGGCCCGGCGCTGTTCGTCGGCGGCTGGGCCCTGCAGCAGCTCTGGCTGTTCTGGCTGGCGCCGATTGTGGGAGCGGCGCTGGCGGGGATCGTTTACCCGCTGGTGATGGAGGAAAAAGAAAAATGCTAAAAGACTTCAAAGCATTCGTTATGCGGGGCAACGTGCTCGATCTCGCCGTTGCCGTGATCATCGGCGCCGCTTTCGGCGCCATCGTCACCTCCCTGGTGAATGACATTGTGATGCCTCCCATAGGCCGGGTTCTGGGGCATGTGGACTTCAAGGACCTGTTCATCAGTCTGAACGGCCAGTCGTATCCGACGCTGGCGGCCGCCAAAACCGCCGCCGCACCCGTCATCGCGTACGGCCAGTTCCTCAATACGGTCATCAATTTTCTGATCGTCGCGTTTGTGATTTTCGTGACCGTGCGGCAAGCCAGCAAGCTGCAGAAGAAACCCGCGGCCGCGCCGGCGGCGCCCACCACCAAAGATTGCCCATTCTGCTGCACGCCAATCCCCATCGCGGCGACGCGCTGCCCCCACTGCACCTCTCAACTGATATCGCCGGAGGCTGCCAGGCCGTGAAGCGCCATCGCCTGTTGTGGTTGATGGTGTCCGCCAGCCTGCTCTTGAGCGCCGCCCGGGCGGACGAGGTGGTGATGAAGAACGGCGATCGGGTCACCGGCGCCATCGTCAAGCAGGACGGCAAGACGATCACCGTCAAAACCGACAATTTCGGGATGGTCACCGCTGCCTGGGATAAGGTCGCGTCAGTCAAATCGGATCAACCGGTCAATGTAGTTCTCAAAGACGGAAAAACCCTGGTCGGTACGGTGGCCCCCAGCGACGGGAAAGTGGAAATCACGACCCAGGATACGAAGGTGGACGTGAGTCCGGGTGAGATCGCCGCTATTCGCGACGCCGGCGAACAGAAGGCTTATGAGCGGCTGCTGAAGCCGGGCCTGCTTCAGCTTTGGTCCGGCGGTGGCAGCGTCGGTTTCGCCGGCACGGACGGCAATGCACAAACGTCGACATTCACGATGGCTTTCAATGCGGCGCGGGTGACGAACACGGACAAGATCTCCCTCGATTTCAATTTGATCAAGGCCTCGGCTTTGATCAGCGGCCAGAATGCCAGCACCGCCCAGGCAGTCCGCGGCGGAATCGGCTATGACCATAACGTGAGCCCGCGCCTGTTTGTGAATGTCTTTAACAATTACGAGTACGACAAGTTCCAGAATTTGAACTTGCGATTTGTAATTGGCGGCGGCTTCGGATTCCACGCAGTGAAGAATAAACGCAACGTACTGAACCTCCTCGGCGGCGCGGACTACAACCATTCCAGTTTCAGTACGCCATTGACCAGGAACGCGGCGGAAGCATTTTGGGGCGACGAGTACACTCTTAAGCTGACGGGCGCGAGTTCGCTCACCCAGAGCTTTCGCATGTTCAACAATCTCTCGGATACGGGTGCATACCGGGTGAACCTCGATGTCGGCGTCGCCACCAAGGTGAGGAAGTGGCTTTCCTGGAATCTCGCGCTGAGCGACCGGTATCTGAGCAATCCCGTGCCCGGCCGTAAGCCCACTGACTGGCTCTACACGACCGGGCTCGGGATTACGTTTGCGCGGTAGGAGAGCAGGCTAAAGCCAATACGGTGGCGTTGGATTGATGCGCTCCGGCAGACCTCGGTATTGCGGCGACGACGCACACCCGCTGCCAGAAATGGCTCGGTGTCGCGCTGTTACCTGGTCTGCAGCGTTACCCCGGCGGGGCTGGTGCGATCCCCCACCTTCAATTGGATTTGATGCGCCCCGGAAGCCAGCGGCGGCACCTGGAAATTCACCTGCAATACGCCGTTCACCATATAGGGCGCGGCGCCGCAGTACTGCATCGCCACCGGTTGACCGTCAATCAGGAGTTGGGTATTCAGCGCCGGCGCCGGCAACGTAGCAGTGGTCACCACCAGGCCGTCGGGCAAAGCCGGCGTCGAAACGCCATAGCCTTCGGCGAACAGAAGGAGCACGTCGCCCGCGACGGCCGGGTTGGCCGCGTTGACCGGGGAGCCGTCGGGCCGCACGATCGCCGCATCCCCCTGGCCTGAGACGTTCAGCGTAAACAAGGCAGGGTTGGCGGGAACCACCGCAACGTCCACCGGCGGCGAGGAAAGCCCCTGGTACTGCGCGGTGATGGTCACCGTGCTCTTGCCGGCGAGATCGTAGGGCGCCATCACGCTGACTTGCCCGCTGGAGGTGTAGATGAGCGGCCCGGGTGTATCGTCGAACAGCACCTCGGTGCCGGCCAGCAGTGCCGCCACCTTTCCGGAGCTGTCCAGTTGCAGGTTGGTCAATTGGGCCGGTCCAAGACCCTGTCCGAAAAGCGTCAGCATCTCGCCGGGTGAAACCCCGTTGGTGGCGCTGGCGGAAAAACTGGCGGCGCTAGTCACTCCCGCGCTCGGGACGCTGGGGCCCTGCTGCGCCAGGAAATACACCCAGTTGCCGTTAGCGGCTACCAACCTGCGGCCATCGTCCGACATCCAGGCGAAGCCATCGAGCGGTCCGCGGTCGATGGTCGTGTCCAGATCACCGCTGTTCCACAACTGGCGTCCATCGCGGCCGATGACGGCCAGCCCCGTGGCGCCGATATCGTTCGACCCGGTGTCCTGGGTGGTGAGCAGCATGTACGAGGCGCCGTTGGCGATGGCCACCATTCCGGCGTTGGTATCCTGGTCGAGCACAACGCCGCTGAGGTCAAAGAGCAACACTCCGAAGTTCGAACTGCCCACCGCGGCGATGTACGACTCGCCGGGGGCGATCATGACGTCGCTGGGACCCGCCGGCACCGGGTATTGCCAGAGGGTTCGGCCGGTGGGTCTGTCGAGCAGGGACAGGTAGTACCCCTCCTTGCCGCCCACCAGGATGTAGTTTGCCGAGATGTTGAAGGCGAGGGGCCACGCGCCCACATAGGTGCGCCAAACGAGGGTGCCGTCGATGTGAAAGCAATAGAAATAGCCGTCGCCGCTGCCGACATAGAGCGTGGCGTCGCCGTCCTCAAAGTCCAATGTCCGCACCTGCCCGTTGACGAAGCGCTGCCAGACGAGCTTCTGGCCCGCGATGTCCAACAGGTACAGACTGCCGTCCGAATCGCCGGCGGCGAGGTACTTCGCGCCGTGAGAAATCCGAACTTCGCGGAACCCGCTGGGAACGGTGGACCCGAGGTTCCCGACAAACCAGACCACCTGGCCGGCGTTGTTCAGAAGGTAGACGCCATTATCGGACCGGGTGGTGTCGTCGCGGGCCGTGGCGACCAGCGATCCGTCGTCGGCTATGGCGACCGCGGGGGTTTCCGCGTACAAAGGGAACTGCCAGAGCGGAGCGCCGTCGCCGCCGAAGAACGACAGCCGGGCCTGCGCGAGGTAGGTCTGGCTGTCGGCGCCGGAGGGCACGATGGAGTGGAAAGGAGCAAACGCGAAGTACTTGCCGTCCTTCGAGGCTTGTCCGGTGTATTGATTCAGCACGGCATCGGTTTTCGACGTGACCGTGTAGGCGGGTCCCTGCACCGCGGGTTTCATGGGGGCATCGAGCCGGATGGTATCGCCGGCGCGAGGCGCCACGGCGGTGTGAAAGTCGGCATATCCCGCGGCGGTGATCTTCACCCCATAGGGCTTCCAAAAGCCGTTCTGCGCCAGGGCGAAGGCGGTAAGCGCGACGCTGTAATGGCCCGCCGAATCCGTATACGGGAGGAACGGGCTCTCGTTCTGCCCGATGAGTTTGACCCCGGCGTTCGCGATCGGCTTCCCGGTCGCGGCGTCGTACACCGTTCCCTGGATGGTGGCGTTGTTGTCGCCGATGGGCGGACCTTGGCCGACAATCGGCGCGGTGGAGTAGACATGCACCTGGTTGTGGAGAGTCACTGTCATGGATTGCGCCTGGATCTGGGCGGGAGTCTGGCCGTTTCTTTTAGGGGAGATCGTGAGCACGATGACGTAGTCGTAGACACTTCCGGCGGTCCATGCACTCTGGTCCAGATCGCTCCAGTTGAGGATGACCCAGATGCGCTCGGTCTCGTTGGGCTGAAGGTACAAGGGCCCCGGCTGTGGAAACGTCGCGATCGTCTGCTGATCGGTGCTGAGGGAGAACCCGTTTGGCCCGGTGACGGTGAAGGATTGATCGAGCTCGGTGTAAGCGCCGTTGTTCTTGACGTCCACCCAGCGGGTGATGTCGTAATCGTGAGGATAGACGAAATCGGCGGTGGAATTATATTGCAGTTGGAGGTTGGGGACCGACGCCACGGGCCGCGTGGCCGCCACCGTGTTTTGGAGGAGCGACGGGTCGAGCGCCGGGAGTTGAATCCCAGCGAAATCGCTAGCCTTCGGCCTCCGTTGCGAAGCGTCTACGACGGTCTGGGCCTTAGCCAAAGTCGAAAAGGCTACTACCAGTACCATCAGGCCGGCGTAGCAGCGCGGCATCTTTGAAACGTTTCGGCAAGCCAGCCGCTTCATCGAGCACCTCCTTGGCCGACGGGCACGAGTGATCTTCAAGCCGTCATTGGCGGTCTCATACTACCCGGGATGTCCTTCTGGGGTCCCGGCTACCAGTCAGCATACACCCAGTCGCCTTTCTTGGCGTCCTCGAGTTGCAGTTTTTCCCTCTGGGAGAGGCAGGTCCCTCAATGAACCCATCCCCGGGAATTCGGCGGGCAAGCAACCGGGCAGTTCCCCACTCAAGGCGTTAAGCGCACAGCATTGAGGCTAGAGCCTACTCGGGGATCAATTCGTACGAGCAGGCGACCGGCTGTGCGGCCGCCCGCTGGCGTACGGCCAACTCTTCGTCCATGGCATCGAGACCGTCCAGGACGGCGGGCAGCCGGCTCAGGTTGTCGTTTTGCAGTGCCACCTGAAGCTGCTTCCACCGCATTTCGTGAACATCGCCGCGCTTCAGGGTAAGCAAGTGGACGCCGAGCGACTGTTTCGCCATGGGGGTCGGCAGCCCCGCCAGGTTGAGGCCTTCGGCAAGTTGCTCGCGGCTGAAAGAGCCTACCACGCTTCCGTCGATCTTCAGGGTGTACTTGGCCGCATCGAGGCTGCGGACGCGGAGAGTCTCCTGGTTCAGCGCCTCCATAAAATCGGAGGCCTTCAAAGCCAGGTCCATCGTAGCGGCGCCCCGCCGGGGACCTATCGGCAGCGACCGGTCCCGCAAACCGACCAGCATGGGCAGCGCCGCATCCTTCTGCGACCACGAAATCGTTGGGCCTACAGTCAATCCGGTGACTGCCGTGTTCTCGGATTTGGCCACCTGTTTCGAAGCGGCGTCGATTTCGACCGCCGAAACAATGGGGGACGCGCCCCAAGCTTTCAACAACGCTTCCGCCATCACCAGGTGCGCTCCGGACGAGGGATGGATGCGGCCCGGGATGAGGGCCTTCGCTCCGGCCGGGTCGAGAGCGTTGGCCTTCTTCAACATCTCCACCACTGGGGCGTTCAGGTCGGCCACCAGCATGTGATTGCGCCGCGCCAGTTCCCCGACATACTGCCCGTAGCGAACCAGGACGCCGTTGTATCCGCCCGGAAACTGCGGCTCCTGGGTGACATCATCGTAGGGCGAAGGCTCCAGCAGAGTAACCCTGAGGTTGGGGAAGGCCGACTCTACCACTTGCAAAATATGCTCCATGCCGGCCGTGTAGCGGTTGAAGCGCGCCTCGTCGAAGGCTATGTAGCCGCCGTCGTTCATCCCCAGCATCACGGTCATGACCGTGGGTTTGTAAGGGAGCACGTCGCGCGTCAACCGCAGGTCGGCGGGCCCGCCGTTTCCGCCGGGAGCGTTCTCGCCACCCCACGCGGAGTTCACGAACCGCACGTTGAGCTGCGGGTACCGGGTCAACACGAAGGTCTCGACGAACGTGGTATAAAGCCGCTGTTCCGTGATGCTGTCGCCATAGAACAGCACCGTGTCCTTGTCGTGAAGGTAGAAGGGCTGCTGTGCCGCCAGCACCGCCGCGGACGCGGCCAGAAGAGCCAGCAGGACGAGTGCGAGCCGGGCTCCGCGAGAAAAGAGTCGTTTCATCAGCCGCTATCATACTACTTCGAGCGGCCAGGGGAACCGCGATGGCTTCGCCGCGTTTCCTATTGGCGAACCTGGTGGAACTGCCAGGAGCCCGCCTGTTCCCGCATCATCGGAGTAGGAAACTCGACCCCGATGGCATATGGTTGACACGGAGGTCGGGTGGCCCCAACGGCCGGTTCGAGCGCGGCTAGAAATCTTCCAGCAGGTGGCCCATCTTTTCCTTCTTGGTGCGCAGATAGGATTCGCGCGTATCCAGCACGTCGGCCAGGCAGGGCACCCGCTCGACCACTTCGACGCCGGCCCTCTCCACGGCTTCCACCTTCTGCGGATTATTGGAGAGCAGCCGGACCGCTTTCAATCCGAAGTATTGCAGAATGGCTCCGGGCAACTGGTAACTGCGCAGGTCCGAGTCGAAACCCAGGCGCTCGTTGGCTTCCACGGTGTCGGCGCCCTGGTCTTGCAGCTCGTAAGCGCGGAGCTTGTTGAGCAGGCCGATGCCGCGGCCCTCCTGATGCTCGTAGACGAGCAGGCCGCGGCCCTCCTCGGCGATGCTCTGGAGCGCGATTTCAAGCTGCGCGCGGCAATCGCAGCGCAAGCTGTGAAACACGTCTCCGGTGAGGCACTGGGAATGAATGCGGACCAGCGGAGGGGGGCCGGCGGCCAGATCCCCCATTTTCAGCACGACGGCTTCTTCGGTGAGGTCGCCATCGCGGCCTTCGAATCCGTAGATCCGGAAGAAACCGAATTCGGTCGGGAAGTCCGCTTCGGCCACTTTCGTGAGCCGCAGCGCGGAGAAGTTGTTCATGGTTGGATTACGGAAGTCTTACTCCTTTTATTATAATGGGTTCCAATAGCACAATGTTGGAACGCTACCTGGTTGCGCTGCTGGTCAAGCTGGTCGCGATGGCTTCCATCGCCAGCGTGTTGGCGCGCTCCAACCGCTTCAAGTCGATGCTCATGCGGGAGACGCGCACGCTGAAGCAGCGGGTGGTGCTGTCGTTGTGGCTTTCCAGCGTCTTCGCCGGCAGCGTGGCCACCCGTGTGGTCAGCCGGACCTACCACGCGGCCGATCTGGGCCTGGAAGGCAGCCTCCTCGCCGGGCTGCTGGGCGGATACGTCACTGGCCTGCTCTCCGGCGTGCTGATCTCCCTGCCCGCGGTTTTCATAGCGCACGAGCGCGTCACCATGCCGTTGCTGGCGGGCATCGGCGTACTGGGCGGGCTGCTGCGCGATTGGGCGCCCGATCCCGAAGAGATCTGGCGATTCACTCCGTTTTTCGACCTGAACATCTACCGTTTCTTCAAGGAAAGCCGCGACCACCGGCGCACGGCCTTTCATCTGCTCTTCTTCGCCGCCATCCTGGTGGCCGAGTTTTTGCGCCAGACGATGGGTGATTTCTTCCAGACCAAAGAGATTTTCTACCTGGCGCCGGACGCGCCTGGCTGGCCCCATCCGCCTCCGCTGACCATCGTGGCCCTTTACGCCACCACCCTTTTCGCGGTGGCCATTCCGCTCAAAATCTGGAACAACACGCGCAACGAGAAGAAACTGGAAGAGCAGGAGCGGCTGCTGGTGGAGGCGCGCCTGGCGGCGCTCACCAGCCAGATCAATCCCCACTTCCTGTTCAATACGCTGAATTCGGTTTCCTCGCTGATCCGCACCAACCCCAACCAGGCGCGGACGATGGTGGTGAAGCTCTCGGCGGTGCTCCGGCGGCTGCTGCGCAAGCACGAAAACTTCAGCACCCTGCGCGAAGAGCTGAGCTTCATCGAGGACTATCTTTCCATCGAAACCGTGCGCTTCGGCGACAAGCTGCGCTTCGAAAAGGACGTGGCCGAAGATACCCTCGATATGCTGGTGCCCAGCATGCTGCTCCAGCCGCTGGTGGAGAATTCCATCAAGCACGGCCTCGGCAGCAAGGTGGAGGGCGGCACCATCCGCATTCGCGCGCGCCGCGGCAAATCCAGGCTGCACCTGCTGGTGGAAGACGACGGTGTCGGCATTCCCGAGGCCAGGCTGGCCACGGTGTTCGAGCAGGGCATTGGCATCGGCAACGTCAGCGAGCGGCTGAAAGTGCTGTTTGGAAACGATTACCGTATGTGGATCGAAAGCCAACCGGGCGAGGGCACCCGCACCCGAATCGAAGTGCCCGAGTTGCAGACCGACCTGGCGGCGGTTTCATGAGTATGAAAAACGAGCTCGCTATTAACGTGCTGAAGCAGATTCATCCCAGGTCCGTGGCGCGGCTGGACTCCATCCCCGTGCGGCCGGGCGCGCGTACCGGCCGCGGCTTTTTTTTCCGCGAGTCATTGAAGTCGTTGTCGGTTACAGCATCGTTGTTTCCCAGTTCCCGGTTTCTGGCGTCGGCTCTGTTGCGGCCCATCGACTTCGATCGGGCGCGGATTATCGTCGAGCTGGGCATGGGGACGGGGGCCATCACAACCGAAATACTGCGACGCATGGCGCCCGGTTCGATCTTGTTGGCAATCGAGGTCAATCCGGCCTTTGTCGCCCATGTTCGAAGCCAGGTTCACGACTCCCGTTTGGTTCCGATTTCGGGCCGCGCCGAGCGCCTCGGCTCCATTCTCGGCAATCGAGGCGTCCGCTGCGCGGATGCCATTGTCTCTTCTCTTGGGTTGACGAGCATGGCTCACGATCAGCGGGCCTGCATCGTCCGACAGGCGGCCGAGCACCTTGGCGAGAATGGCGTTCTGACTCAGTATCAATACCTGCCCACCAGCGGCAAACCAAAGTGGGTCCGCGCCTTGGGACTGAAGCGTTTCGCCGAGGAGAATTTCCTGCGCGAGTATTTTCGCGAGGTTCGCTCCGAGCGCGTCATTTGGAATCTTCCGCCGGCCAAAGTGTATACCTGCCGGCCTTGAGAGAGGTGCCTATGTCAAAATCCGTGACCCGGCGCGGTTTCCTGCTCGGCGCCGGCGCGGTGTCGGCCGCCATTCTGACCTCCAGGAGAGGGTTCTCCCTGGAGCCAGCCAGCGTTAGTATCGACGCTTCCAAGGAGACCGGCCTCATCCGCCCGGAACTGCACGGCCAATTCGCCGAGCATCTGGGCTCGTGTGTCTATGGCGGTCTGTGGGTAGGCAAGGAATCGCCCATCCCCAATATCAACGGTTATCGCAGGCAGGCGGTGGAGTATCTGAAGGGGCTGGTGCCCGTATTGCGCTGGCCGGGCGGCTGCTTTGCCGACGATTACCACTGGCGCGACGGCGTCGGTCCCGTGGCCCGGCGGCCCAAGACGGTGAATATCTCGTGGGGGAACAACATCGAGGACAACAGCTTCGGCACCAATGAGTTCATCGGTTTGTGCCGGCTGATTGAGGCCGAGCCGTACCTCAGCGCCAACGTCGGCAGCGGCACGCCGGAAGAAATGCGCGATTGGATGGAGTATTGCAATTACCCCAAGGGCAGCTCGCTTGCGGATCTGCGCGCCGCCAACGGCGCGCCCGAGCCTTTCAATGTGAAGTACTGGGGCGTGGGCAATGAGAACTGGGGATGCGGCGGCCAGATGACCGGCGACGAATACGCCACCCAGTTCCGGCGCTTCTCCAATTACGCGCGGGCATTCGGCGAGGCGCGCCCGTTCCTGGTGGCCTGCGGGCCGAGC
>Ga0181536_10001700_pt1 | contig 25572 bp, 21 predicted proteins | sample PEATcosm2014_Bin_41_FD_121105 | JGI IMG/M metagenome (GOLD analysis project Ga0181536, IMG submission 121105) | Peatland microbial communities from MTU Mesocosm Facility, Houghton, MI, USA - PEATcosm2014_Bin17_60_metaG | ecosystem: Environmental > Terrestrial > Soil > Wetlands > Peat | place...
CCGAAGTAACACGCTGCCGGCCCCCGGGCCGTTTTTCAGGCTTACTGAAGGCCGAAGGGTAACCCACACACTGGCCGATTTCCATCCCGCGAAAATGGCCCGGTTTTTCGCCGCCATCGACACAATCGCCTCGATCGGTGGCAAGTCGCCCCAACAACCTAGCGGCCAGTGCGGGAACCACGGCTAGGTCATCGTTGGTGACGGCGGATTCGAGCCGGTCTGCCAGCGCCCATGTGCTCAGCGGGCCCCACGGATCGGCGCCTCGTGAAGCTTTTGGAAGGCGAGTTGCCGTGACCCAATCTGCGACCTTGTTTGGAAGCGCGGGAAGAGCCGGCTGGTCGGTATCACCGGGGACGGCCGCCATCGCCTGATCGGCGAGCAGCTTCACCAGATCGTTTGGGCGGCACGGTTCCCGATCCACTTCCTTGAGGGCGGCATAGAAAATGCACTCGAGGCAGTAGTTCAGCAGGTCGTTTCGCTGATAGGCGCCCCAGGCCAGAGCCGCATTTGAAAGCGATTCTGGAATCGGCCAGGGGCGTCCGTCTGGGAGACACCTCGTAACGCATGCCCATCGGAACTCGTACGCAAGCGGATCCTCGATGGTTCCAGCCTGCCGCAGGTACTGCAGCATCAGCAGAAGTGAAGCCCGCCGCCACCGGATGTGCTCAGACTGTTGCCCCTGGCAAAGACTCGAATCGTCGCCGAAGAAGAGCTGCCGCAGAATCGTGGCTTCTTCGGAGTCGGCCTCGATCGCTGACGGGTGGATCGTCTTCCCGATGCGGCTCAGCTCACTAAGGCGCGCGCTTCCCCCGATCGCAAGCTCCTTCAACTCGTCGAAGGCCTTCTTCTTGTCCAGGGTTTGGGCGATTCTCTTTCCGGCGTAGTTGGAGAGTTGAACGTCGGGCCACGTGGCCACCCCATGTTCGAGGATGACGCCGAGCTCGCGTAGCGGTCCCTTGTAGTACTGTCCAAAGCCGCCCTCGGGGTTTTTGAAGTACGCGCCCGACTGGGGCACGGTACCCGATTCCTCAACCGCGGAGGGACCATACAGGTCGATCTTGGCCGAGGGCGGCTCGTCCTTGATCAACCTGCCTGCCAGATCCGCCCCTACGACCGAACTTCCAAGATCTTCGCCACGTTCCCGTTCGTAAGCCATACACGCGACGGCATACCCGAAGTCGAGCGAACGGAACCAGCCTCTCCACGCCGCCTTCGATCGAATCTTCGGACCATCCTGAGCGTAGCGGTGAACGGTCCACGGGTAAAATGCATAGTAGCGAGCCCGCTCCGTAACGTTGGTCAGGCCGGGGAGCATCGCTTGGTACAGATTGACGGACACCAGTTCTATGCCAAGGTGATCGAGGCCGTCGATCACCTTTCGGTCTCTCAGAATCCAATCGATCTCGGGGTCTTGGGTTATGATCCTTTTCGCCACGTCGATCGAGCCTCTAACACACCCTTGTCAGCCAGCAATAGTGCGCTCCGTTGGACTGCAAGAAAAACCAGGGCGATCCCTTTATGCGACGATCCCGACGGCTGGCACAGGTTTGGTTCCAGCGATCGTTGCGACGGTAACGACGTCGAACGCCTGCATCAAGGCATACTGTCGCCAGCGCAGGTCGAAGCTCTCTTGAGAAAGTAGGTCAACGTCATCGGTCTGGCCCTCCTGACCATTATCATCATCGAGACCGATGCCAAACTTGACGCCACCGCGATCTGTCAGCACAAAGCGGTTGTGGATGATCTCGGCGGGGCTGGTCTTCTCCCGGATCCGAACCAATTCGCAACTCAGCGTATTTGGAATGAGCGGGGCTAAATAGTGTCGGCAGTTGTGCTCGTATGGATCACCGGCTGCCGCCAAGTAAGTTGCTTCAGTAAGCAACCTGATCCGGGGCGGCGCGGGGTTTCGCGTCTTCGCACAACATGCTGCGAACTGCTCAAATGGCCTCCGGAAGCGAACCGCTCCTGGATCAAAGTGTCGGTCTATCAGCAGGACATCACGAGCGAGTTGGAGGAGGAAGCAAACGGTTGCCGCCATGTCCTTGGCTTTTCTTCGGATGGGGCAGTTTTGCGACGTCTTCCAGAGTTCAGTTGTATCGTCTAGACCGTCAATCGACAAGACAAACGGGAGAGTTCTGGGGTTTTCGGACGAAACGATGGCCCGGAATGGCTTAGATGTGTAAACCTCCTCCGCATTTGAAAGCCAGTCTCGCTGCGGATCAAAAGGGCGGTGTGGGGAGATCAGGTGAGGCGTGATCCTCTGGTATTGGACCTCAAGTCGAGACCTTTCAACCGGCAGACGGCCGGAGAGTACCTGCATTATTGTTTTCCGCCACGACCCTGGATACTCCGAGACCAGTCTTCCTTTTGGAACGCCGACATTATCGGCAATGAAACGGAGGCGGTGCCAATCGCTCAGACACGTCGGATCGATCGCGTATTCGTACACCATTGCCTAGAACAGCTCCTCCGCGCGTTCGGGGAAGAAGCCACCGGGCCAATCCGTGATGAACTCACCGTCTGGCCGAATCGGGATTTCAACAACGTCGGCTCCGTCTTTGCCGGGACGCACGTAGAGCACGGCCACATCTTCGGGCCGAACTGCCACGCCGCCCTCCGCCACTTCACCGTTTGTCGTTTCCCTGATACGTCGAAGAACTCGAAGAATCAGATGCTCGCTATGAGTTTCAAGTAGAAAGCGATTTTTGTTCTCGCCCAGAGCAGATTCCAGGAAGACATCAGCCAGCGCTGCCTGCAAACCAGGGTGCAGGTGGATTTCCGGCTGCTCCATGGCCAAGATCATGTTCTGCGATGAGTACGAATAAACAAGAACCGGTAAGACCTGGCTAATGCCGACACCAACGTCCCTGTGGCTTACGTACGTTTTCGAGTTCAGGTCGAGAAGCATCAAGTCCCGAACGCGGTCGGCGTCGGAAACTCGCAACCAGTTCTCGACGAGCGCTTCGTGCTCGTCAGGGTCGAACAAAGCGAGGGAGCCGACGGGCCCTTGCCAAGCCTCTAGGTCTGCAGCTTGATGGAGTTCCTTTGCCACTTTCTCTGCGTTCTCATGAATGATCTGAAGAGCAGAATTGATGGGTTCGCCTAGTTCGTCCGCCGCTAGGTATTCACGGACCACGATCTCGTAACGGGTTTGAAGTCGGTTTTCCGCTCTCAACCAACGATTCACTCGTGCTCTGATCTTCTCATCGCGCAGCAGGGTATCCCAGGCCTTACCTCCACCGGCGAACCAATTCGGGTCTTGGGCCTCGGCATGAGCCAGGTGCCGAGGCGGAACGAAACGAATTGGGCCGAGGTACTGGACCTTGGATAGTTCTTCGGTGACCGCGGACACCAGGCCATCTTGGATTTCCGCAAGGAGTCTGGGAAAGAACAGCTTCGCCGTCCCGGCCAAGACTTCCGCGCGGTTTTCACGCCCTACCGGTCGAAGCCATGAGGACCACAGGGACTGTTGGGGATCCCCTTCGAACATACTGAGTTGTTCAACCCGGCGTCGACCGCGAGTAGATTGAGCGCGAACACCCCAAGCAGAGAGTAGAGCTCCCCAAGGTGAATCGAAAGTCGCCGAAGTTCCAAGCAAGGGGAACAAATTCCGCTCATGCGTGTGGATCTGCGGCACGAGCGCGTCAATCGCCTCATCTAACGCCGTAGCATCGTCCCCTGACGAAACCTCCGTGGTCGTTGAAGCCGAAATAATCTGCCTCACCAGCGCTCGCAAGACGGGGTGGTCCTTCTCCAGCTTGTCTAGTTGGATAGAACCATCCGGGCGACCACTCATTCGCAGGAACGGTTTGCCATCCAGTTCGAACTCGTAAGCGATCAAGTCCGGAACAGCCTCCAGTTGCGGGTGCCCCAGATTGTCGAGTGCCAGACCGATGGTAGCCGTCAATCGCGCCCTCTGACACGGAGCTAAGAGTTCCGCCAGTCGGCCACCTAGACCTGCAACATCCAGCTCGAGACCACAACTCGTTCGGCGGCTCAGATCACGACGGAAGACGTATTGTCTGAAACCGCCAAGGTCGACCGACTTCCCAGCGATGCTCGTTTCGTATACATCGAACTCGCCGGTTCGGTTTGCTTCGCAGGCAAGGAGGAGGGAATGGAGGATGGTTGATTTCCCAGCGCTGTTCGGGCCGAAGATGAGGGTCAGCGGGCGAATGGGAATCGTCTGGATGTCGCCGAACGCCTTAAAATTCCCGAGAGAGAAGTTCGTGAGCATATGGTTGATTGTTCTACGCTGGCGCGAACTGATCAGTAGTAGTGATACTCCCTAGCAGTCTTGCTTGTTCTGCCATGTCAGCTAGCACTTCCGTCATGTGATCTTCACGCCACTTAGCGGTGAGTGAACCCGTGAAAGCTTGGTCAACGAGCGACGAAAACAGGGAGTCCAGTCGATTCCTGCAGCAGGCCTGACGGTCAAGAACGCCCATGACATCTTGGGCCGTTTTATCGAACCGAATCTGTCGCTCGTAGCTTGGAGCCGGAATCTGGATAGCCTTAATGTTCTGGGCTGTGATTGATTTCTTCGCCGTGTCGTTAATCAGCATTTTGGTGGAACGCTGGAGTAGAGAGAGGCACGTGAACAGGAAGAGTGGAGTAGACTTCCCTGTTTTCGGCCCAAGACGAATTAGGTTGGGACTAATGTTCGCACCCGCAAGCTCAGGAGGCACCAGACCCAACTTTCCAGTTGTGTCCCCGCGTACTGCCATGACTATGTCATAGGCGTCGAGGACTGTGAGCGGAAACTGTTCAGAGAAGTTCGTAGGAACACGGACGTAGTGTTCGAGTCGCCGGTCTAGCCAGCCGTTCGGCTGAATGTCGCTGATCCTGACCACGGGAACGCCAGATGCAACGTAATCCACCCCGTAAAAGGTTGGGTACCGGTGAATGACCGACGTGATCTCTTCCAGAGGCTGGATAGCCCAACCCCCTGAGTTAGTGAAGGGATCTCCTATCATCGCGACGAATAGGGCGGGCAAGATGCGCTCGGCCAGTGCGTCGACTGCAACTCGTTTCCGCCGGAGCGTGTCAGCCCTATCGAGGATTGCTGCGATGCGGCGCTGTTCGGAAGGCGGAGGAAGGAGTACAGGGACATCGTAAGCATCGCCTCGGTTTAGGCCAGGCACACCGGTGACTACTGATAGGCGATCGAGCCTGGCGTAGCCCAGCAGGTAGTACAACCAACGAAGTTCAACACTTGCCTTTGGGACAGCGTAGTATGTTGTGTCGATCGGCCAAAAGTCGGTATCAAACCATGTGACCTTCCCGGCTGATCCTTTCCTTCCAATAACGATTCCGGGGCCTGGAACGATTGCACGATCGTGGCGGCCGATTACGCCATTCGATCCAGGCGTTATATGAAGGGATGGCTCCGAAACAGTCGCCGTCCCGGAAACTTTGAAGGATTGCGAAAAACACGGCTGCGCCCCATCAGATTACAGGCGAGCTTCGGCAGGACTCGTCCAGTGCCAACCAGCGGTGCTCGCTTCCTCTTGCCACCCGTTTGCTCTCCGTCGCAGCCCGGAAACCGGCCACCGCCGAGGATTGAACGAAATAAGGACCGATAAACGCCTCTCGCTCCGCCGATGTTGAGAACACAGACTGGCCGCACATTCGAGTAGCCATGCCGAATTCCGGGGATGGATCGCGCTCGAAGCCACTTCGGAGCATAGGCGACAATACGTCCAACTGGACTGGATACTGAAACCCTACGGCGTGTCGCGGGTAATCCGGCCCAACTTCGGAAGCGACCGCCGAGGCAATCGGGCGGGAGCAACTCCCCGCCGGGCGGTGTCTAAACTTGATATGCGCGTCCTGCTCACGCTTATTGTACCGGCGTTCCTGAGCGCCACGTTCGGCGAAACCAGCCTGCCTGCACCCACCGGCGCGTTCCCCGTCGGGCGTCAGATGCTCCTCTGGAACGATCCGGCCCGGCCGGAAGACGTCGGACCCACAGCCGGCAAGCCGCGGGAAGTCGCCGCCTACGTCTACTATCCGGCCGTGGCCAGCGGCAATCACGTTGCATACTACCCCGGCTTGGCCGGGCGTGAAAACGCCCCCGAAACGCGAATCCTTCGCCTTCAATTCGGCGGCGTATGGAATGCGGTAACCTCCGGAACAATCCAGACCAACGCCTACGCCGCGCCGCCCATGCCTCCGGGCCGCACAAAGTTTCCCGTGCTCATCTTCTCACCCGGCGCGCCGGCGCCCGTTCTTGCTTACCAACTCCAACTCGAAGAACTTGCCAGTCACGGCTACGTCATCTTTGCTTTGGAACACGGAACCGACTCCGCCTTGATTATCCGGCCTGACGGCACGATGATCTCCTACGTCAGCCGTCGCCCTCCCGATCCCCTTCCGACCGTGGCGGGGCTTGAGGCCGTTCGGGATGAAGCGATCCGGAGAACCGGCGACATTGTGTTCAGCACGGGCCAAATATCTCTCCTGGCGAAGCAACCAGGTTCGGTCCTTCGCAATCGTTTGGATCTCTCCCGGATCGGGGTCTTCGGCCACTCCGCGGGGGGCCAAGCCGCGATCCGCACTTGCCAGATCGACGCGCGCGTTCGCGCCTGCCTGAACCAGGACGGCGAAATGTTCGGCATCCCAGTCGGCTCCACGGAGCCCATCCCAACTCTGTTGCCGGGAAAACCAACGCTTGCGCCAATGGCAGTGATCTACGTTGCCGAGCCGGGCCCACCCGACGTCCAACTGGCCGCAGTCAACGTGACGAGGGAGCAATTCGACGACTGGCGCGCCGCCAAGAACCGTGCCCTGCGCGGTTTTCTTCAACGGAACTCGCGCGAGAGCAACCTGATCACTATCACCGCCCCCGGCTTCGTCCACAGCACCTTCATGGACATTCGGTTACTAGGCCCAAACATCGATCCTGAAGCCGCTCTGAACCATCGAACCAGCGTCAACATCACGCGCGCCTTTTTCGACGCCCACCTGCGTTGGGGTGAGAAAGAGAACTGGTCCCGATTCGCCAGCGCACCCGGCAAAGGAATCGTGGTGGAGAAACTCAGTAGTAGGCCGTAGCCTCCGATAGTGGTCGGAATTGGCTGCAACACGCCCTATGCTTCTTCTGGTGTCGGTCGCAAGCAGGCGCACTATCCATTCGGAGCTTTGGCGACATTACGTCCAACTGGATCGGCAACTTCCTCGAACGCGACTTCGCGTTCCTTTGGCTCCAGCTTCGATGCGGCGGGTGTTAACCAGCCACTTTGCAGAGCCAGTGCGGTAATCGGAACGGGACTCGCTCGGATCGCAGATAACGGACGCACAGAATTCACTTATTGGGAGAACGGACCCGCGACTTCGAAGATCAAAAACTGTTGGCGCGGCAGGAAGTCATACTGCGCTGCTGGTTTGTATCCCGCCTTGCCCATCTCGGACTTGAACTTTTCCAGCGGAAAGCGAAATTCCTTTGGGGGACCCTCGGGGGAATTCGGCTTGAAGTCGATTATCGCCACCCGGCCGCCTAGCTTAATCGATTTAGCCAGCTTCCGGAAATACGTCTCACGGTCGCCGATATGGTGATACGTGTCCACGATTAAAATGAGGTCGACGGGTTCCGGCAGATTGGGCTGATCGGCAGCTGCTTGAACGGCTGTCACGTTGTTCAGCCCCTCCTTGGCGGCACGTTCCCGCAGGTAACTCACCATCGATGGTTCGATGTCCACCGCATAAACCTTGGGCGCAGCTTCCGATTTCGCAAGTCGTACCGAGAAATACCCGGTACCAGCGCCGATGTCGGCAACAATTTGTCCCCGCTTCAGGTTAAGCGTCGCGATCACGCGATCCGGCAACTGCCACGTGTCACGCGCCGGGTCGTCGAACCTCTTGGCCGACTCAGTGGGATCGAAGTGGTGCTCCATGTGGTCGGCATGGGCCTTTTCGTGTTCGTTAGATTGACCGAGCGCCATGGCGGCGGCTAGCAAGATAGCCGCAAGCATGTAGTGTTTCCGCATTGAAAAACTCCAGGCCCTATTCTCTCACCAGCTTCGGGTTCGACTGATTGCGTAAACTTGGTCAAATCGCACGAGGTCTTGCTCCCGGAGATCTCCGGGTGGGCTCATGTCCCTGGAAACCCCACTTATGTTCGCATCGACGCACATCTGCAGATCGGGTGTCTCGACGAAGTGATACAGGCTCGCCCGACGCTGGGGAGTACTCACTCAGATGTGCTACCAAGCAGGTCTGCCGTACTCGCCCCTTAACACGAGGATCTTACCGGCTGATTGGATCTCGCTTGCAACGAAAAGATCGCTTCCGCTCCTAGTCCGATATCCCTTCACGGATAGGGAGTCGCCCGGTTTCAGGCTGAAGCCGTTCTGTTTGAGGAATGGCTCCGGCGCCAGACGAACAAGGGTTGTATCCTTTCCGGCCTTCAGCCAGATCTCCACGACGGGTGAATCGGATAGCGCATTGATTTCTGCAACCGTTCCTTGCAGCGTGTCGACAGGCGCAGCTTCTGTCGCCCCCCGCCAGCAGTGCTGACCCTGTTGCTGACCGTCCTGCCAGGCGTGATGATACCCTTCGTGGCCACAGCAATCATAGTGACCGCAGCAATCATGTGCAGCCAGCGGCATTACAGCGAGGGCTGCGATTAAGGCGAACCCAAATGGTGGTGTCATTTCTTCCCTCCCGGCTCGTGCACGGAGGCTTGCGGCCGTGGCTGAGCCTTCACGTTTTGACTAGATGCTAACTACACATATACTGACATGGCTTATACTAAACTGCAAGGGGTGTTGCTGAGCCCTAAAGACAGGAGTCGGAGATGTATGCCTCGCCAACCATGTCCTCGACACCAGGGTAAATTCGCTTGTACCTGCGGCATGGGACACTTGTATCGATTTGTGGAGCCTGTGATCTTGCTCCTGCTGCTGCAAAAGGGTGAAGCTCACGGCTATGAACTGGCGAATGAACTGCCAAAATATGCGCTAACCGACGCCGAAGTCGAGGTGGCGGCGCTCTATCGGACTTTGCGCACGCTTGAACAGAACCGCAATGTGACCTCGCGCTGGGATACCGGTAGTGGTGGTCCCGCAAGGCGCCTTTACCGATTGACTGACGAAGGAGAGGAGCACCTGCGCGAATGGGTGGCTGTGCTTGGTCACATGTCGAATTCGATGACCAGATTCTTGAGAGCGGCGCGCAGCGCAAAGCCGTTGAATCCCAAGTCGGCGAAACAGCAGCCAGCCTAGTTTCGATCCGCGAGTCTCAGGCATCCCGGAAGCCATCCACTTGGGCGGGTTCGCAACTCGTGGAATTGCCTGCGGCCCGTGGCTGGCCCGCGGTTACCCGCGGGTAGTCACGAAAGGGTCTACTAACCTCGATTTGGCCAAAGCCCGAGAAAACGGCGATCGAGGAGATCATGGGCAGGGGCAACTGGTTCCTGCCTCAAACGAATAGAACCGGCCATCTCATTCCTCAAGCGCAGCGAAACGCACACCATGGCCAGGAGCTTTTCAGTGAAGCGAACCATCGTCCCGCCATCTTCGAAAATCCCTGAATCACAGCGACCTACGTTGATCCAAAGGTCTCAGCCGTATTCCCTGCGGAGTGGCCCTGTCCTCCGCAAGACGTCCTAAGATAAAGAAACGGCCGCCGGAGGCTCTGTGCATCAGATGTTACAAGATGCCCGATATTCGCTGCGCATGTTGCGCAAGAATTTCGGACTGACGATTGTGATCGCGCTGTCGCTGGCGATCGGGATTGGGGCGAACAGCGCAATATTCAGCGTGGTGGATGCGTTATTGCTGCGGCCGCTGCCGTTTCCCGAATCGGACCGGCTGGCGAATATCTGGCTGCGGTCGCCCGCGACCGGAATCAATCGCGACTGGCTGTCGCAGTGGCAGTATGCGAGGATACGCGATGAAAATCACTCGTTCGATGAAACCGCGGTCGCGCGGCTGATCGGCTGGTCACTGACGGGCCGTGAGAGACCGGAACGGCTGCGGGGGATGCGTTGTTCCTCAAGCCTGCTTCGCATGCTTGGAGCACGGCCGTACATCGGGCGCCTGTTGCTGCCCGAAGAGGACAGACCCGAAACGCCGCCGGTGGCGATTTTGAGCTACGGGCTGTGGAAGCGGCTGTTCAGCGGCGATCCAAAGGTTCTGGGGAAGAGCATCGTACTCGAAAACAATACGTACACGGTGGTGGGCGTGGTTCGCCCGGAGTTCCGGCTCAGCACGGAAGTGCTGCCCGCCTTGGGGCTGATCGACCAGGTGGAGATCTATCTGCCCTTTCGGTTCGACACGGCGGACCGCATCCACGAGTGGTGCAACGTGGTAGTGCGATTGAGGCGCGGCGTTTCGTTGGAACAGGCGCAGGCGGATATTGACGGAATCGCAGCGCGGATTCGCGAGGAGGAAAAGCGGGACCGGACGTTTGGGATGAGGGTAGTGGGATTGCAGGACCAGGTGGTTGGCGATGTGCGGCGGGCGGTGCTCGTGCTGTGGGGGTCGGTCGGGCTGGTTCTATTGATTGCGTGCGCGAACGTGGCGAACCTGCTGGTGGCACGCGCGGCGGGACGCACCAAGGAGATCGCGATTCGCACGGCGCTGGGAGCAGGCGGCCTGCGGATTGCGCGGCAGTTGCTGACCGAGAGCGTGCTGCTGGCGCTGATAGGCGGGGCCGCCGGACTCCCAATCGCGCGACTGACCTTGTATGTGGTGCGCGCGATCAATCCGGGCAACATTCCGCGGCTCGTGGAAATTGGAATGAACGCCAGTGTTCTGGCCTTCACCTTCGGTATTTCGCTCGTCACCGGGGTATTGTTTGGCATCGCGCCGATCTGGCGTGCGATCCGGGTGGACGTAAATAGTTCGCTGAAGTCGTGCGGAGGACGCGGATCGACCGAGAGTGGGTTGCGGCTGACGCGGCATGTGTTACGCGGGCTACTCGTAGCATCGGAACTGGCGTTCTCGCTCATGCTGTTGGTGGGAGCGGGGCTGTTGATCCGGAGCTTTGTGCGGCTGCAGAATGCGCCATTGGGATTCACCACGGACCATGTGCTATCGATGACGGTGGTGCCGAGCGCTCCCAAGTACGAGGACCACAGGGCGGTGGCGCAGTTTTATCGGGAAATCGGAGAGCGGATTGGGCACTTGCCGGGGGTTGTCAGTCAGGGGCGGATTTCAGAACTGCCGTTGACCGGGGAGCGGGGATGGGGTCCGGCCGGCGGCGTGGAAGGGTATGTGCCGCGGACGGGTGAGGAAGTGCTGGTGGATGCTCACGAGGTGAGTGTGGACTATTTTCGGACGATGGAAATCCCGCTGATCCGAGGCCGGTTTTTTTCGGAGCAGGATGTTACCGGCAACGCGCCGCCCGTTGTGATTGTCGACGCTCGATTTGAGCAGCGTTTCTGGCCTCACGAAGATCCCATCGGGAAGCATGTCTGGTCCGACCGGCGAAAACCGGCGACGATTGTGGGTGTGGTGGGAGCGGTGAAGCAATATGGTCTGGCGGACGAGGGCAAGATCACGCTATATGAGTGTGCGGACTATGACCGCATGCATCTGGTTGCGCGCACGTCAACGGATCCAGCCAGCCTCACGGACGCGATCCGGAACGAAATTCGCGGGGTGGAGCCCGATACCGTGGTCTACAACGTGCGCACGATGGAGGCGCGGTTGCACGACTCGCTGGCGCGGCAGCGGTTCTCGATGGTGATGCTGGGTGCGTTCGCGGTCTTCGCGCTGCTGCTGGCGGCGGTGGGCGTGTACGGCGTGATGTCGTATCTTGTTTCGCAGAGCACGCACGATATCGGGGTGCGGATGGCGCTGGGTGCGGGTACGGGAAATGTTGTGGCATTGGTGGTGAAGCAGGGAATGACGCTTGGAGGGATCGGAATCATCGGTGGATTGATTGGCGCAGCGCTGGTGACGCAATTGATGTCGAGTTTGCTGTTCGGAGTTTCGGCGCATGATGCGGTCACGTTCGGCGCGGTGGCGGTGATTCTGGCGATGGCTGCGTTTGCGGCGACGGTCATTCCGGCGGTTCGGGCGGCGAGGGTCGATCCAATGGTGGCGTTGCGGCAAGAGTGAGACCGCCAAGGCGAACCGGAGCGCGCTGATTTCACTGTTCAGAGGGCCACGTTTTGAAACCGTGCAGGCCTGCCGAACTCGAAACGGCGATCTGGTAACTTTGCCTTGCAGCGCGGCCGGTTGGCGACGGGTTTGCTTTATCTGGAACCCTTTATTGACGGGCTTCCAGCCACTCTGGATCGCATTCAACAGGACCGTAAAAGCTTATTTGCAACAGATCCGTCCAGCATTCTCCGTTTGTACAAAGCAAGCTTTGCTAGGACGACGGTGGACGCACCCCCAGTGGATGCGGTACCAATAAGGGCGCATGCGCTTCACACTTATGGCTTCTCGCCACACCGCCTTCTACACACCATTCCTCATCTGCATTAGCTTCCTTCGCGATGCGGGTCATCAAATCATTTACAGTGTTCTTGGGCCCGGGCAGCGCAGCTATGCCCTCTTGCGTGACGGCGAAGTGGATATCATGCAGTCCGCGGTGTCCTCGAACTGGCGGCTTCGAGAGCAGGGGATTGAACCTTTGCCTGTGCATTTCGCGCAGATCAACCGACGTGACGGCTTCTTCATCATCGGCCGCCGGCCTGAGCCTGAATTCCATTGGAAGAACCTCGAAGGGAAGGCGATGCTTGCGGACCATGGTCTCCAGCCGCTGGTGATGCTGAAATACGCGGTCAAGCACAACGGCGTTGATTGGAACCAAATCAAAGTCACGGATGCCGGCACGCCCGACAAGATGGAGGCCGCATTCCTCGGCGGCGCCGCAGATTATGTACATCTCCAAGGTCCGGTCGTGGCCGGTGAAATCTTAGCCTCGGTCGGAGCATCGATGCCTCCCGTTGCGTTCAGTAGCCTATGCTGCGCAAGGGGCTACCAGAAGACTGAAGCCTATAGCACCTTCCTGAAGACGTATGAACGCGCGAGGGAGTGGGTCCGAACCTCACCCGGCGAGGAGATCGCAGCTAATGAGACCCCCTTTTTTCCTGGCATAGCCGCCGAAGTCCTGACAGCGACAGTCATGCGCTACCAGGCCCTTGGCTGTTGGGAAGGGGGTATCGAAATACCACGGGATCTCTACGAGCAAGCCCTCAACGTCTTCCAGTCCGTTGGCGCGATCGGCTGGCGGCATCGCTACGAAGAACTGGTGGGTTAGTCGTCCAAGTTGCCGGCCCGTGCGGTTGCTGTTCTGCGCGTCTTAGCAGGCGTCTCGGCCTGCAGTAATAGTGCCGTTGGCGACCAAGCCTTCGGCGGAACTGGGGGTACTGCGGCGAGTAGGGAAGGGGAAATTCGGTGGGGAGCGGGTAATTCCAGATTCCAGCGCCAGACGGGTGGAGGCACCGATACAGTGCGTGCCTCCTGCTTATCAGAACTGCTGAGAAGACTAAACCGGATTAACGTCTTCAGCCTGAAGACCCTTCGGGCCCTTTTTTACCTCAAACGAGACGCGGGCTCCCTCGTCGAGCGACTTGTAGCCGCTTGCCGCGATGGCGGAAAAATGGACGAAAACATCTTCGCCATTTTCGCGCTGTATGAAACCGAATCCTTTTGCGGCGTTAAACCACTTTACGGTACCTGTTTCTTTCATATTTCTCCTTCTTGCGTCTAGCTCCTGACGTATCGATTGAGGGTGGCACAGAGACGTGAGTACGGAAGCTCTTCCAGCAAATTCAAAGGACCCGTGAGGATTTAAACCTTCTTAGCTTAACATGCAGTTGTGTCGTCGACGTTTTTCCGGACCGCTTGCCCAATCTCCATTTCGCAAATTTCAACACCAATTGTGCAGGCCTGAGGGCTTCCGCGAAGAAGCCAGATGAACTATGGCGCGTCTGCTACGGTCTGTCTTCACAAAGAAGTTTCAGGCTACTCGAACGCACAAGGTGCTTCGGCGTGTTCCTTAGCCTGGTCGACCCGCCACGCTCCCTTCCCGCCACGGGCCGGTCCCATACTCAATACCGTCTACTTGCCGGCCGGCCAGAGCGAAACTCTGGTTCGGCTTCAAAACGAATAGAAGCGGACATATGGCCCGGAATGAGAGGCGAGGTACGAGTTTCCTCTGAGTATGTTGAGTAAACTGGAATAGGTTTCGCCGCGCCTGAATCGCTGCATCAATAGGAGGCTGCATGCTCCAGGACATTCGCTTCGCCAGCCGGCAGCTTCTGAAGAGTCCAGGCTTCACCATCGTTGCCGTACTTACGCTGGCGGTTGCGATTGGTGCCAGTACTGCGATCTTTTCGACAGTGGACGCGGTATTGCTGCATCCTCTGCCGTATCCCGATCCCGATCGTCTGATGGTCGTCACGGAAAACCTCCCACACTACGATTTGGCTGGTCTGCAGCCGTCGTTTTCCGAGTTTCTCGAGTACCGCAAATTGGCGACTTGTTTTTCTGCAATTGCGGCTGTGGAAGGCGGAGACGCGAGATTGACAGGTGAAGGGCAACCCGAAGACGCTGACGGCAGGCGCGTCACGTCTGCAGCGTTCCCGATGCTCGGAATCAAGCCAATCCTGGGTGGTCTGTTCACGGCCGACGATGAGCAATACGGAAAAGACGGCGTTGTAATTCTTTCGGAAGGCTTGTGGAAACGGCGGTATGGCGGAGATCGGGCCATCGCGGGAAAGAATATTCAGATTAATCGGGAGAGCTACCGTGTGGCCGGGGTGATCCCGCCGATGCTGGATGCCGATTTCAAGGCTGACTTGTGGATGCCGCTCACGTTTCCGCCCGCGGAGATCGCTCCGGGAATGAGCGGGCCTCACGGGCCCCAAGTCATCGGCCGGTTGAAGGCCGGCATCACGATCGAGCAAGCAAGAGACGAATTTCGCCGTATCGCCGCGCGTATGGTTGAGCTGTATCCGAACCAAGACAAGAAAAGTCTGGGATTTTCGATCGATGTGAACCCACTGGTCGAAGAAGCGGCGGGCGATTTAAGAAAGCCTCTTTGGCTGCTGATGGGCGCAGTCGGCGGCGTGATGCTGATCGCATGCGCTAACGTTTCGAACCTGCTGCTTGCCCGCGGGATAATACGGCGCAAAGAGATCAGCGTTCGGCTTGCGCTGGGCGCGACGCGCAGCCGCTTAGTTCGACAGTTGCTGACGGAGAGCCTGTTGCTATCCGTGCTCGCCGGCGTGGGTGGGTTGCTGCTTGCACTCACTGGGCTGCGTCTCTATGGGCACTTTGGTCCGAGCGATTTGATTCCGGGGTTACAACCCGCCATCAACGGCTGGGTTATGGCGTTTTCGTTGCTGCTATCGATTGGCGCGAACCTCGTTTTCGGGCTGGCGCCGGCAATCGAAACAGCGGGCACCGATGTGAATGACGCCTTAAGGGAAAATTCGCGCGGATCGAGTGGTGGAAGGCGGATCTTGCGCGAATGTATCGTAGTATTCGAAGTAGCTGCGTCGGTGGTCTTGCTGATTGGAGCGGGCCTGCTGGTGCGCAGCTTCGTCCGGTTGGAAAACACCAACACTGGTTTTCGGCCCGAGAACCTGTTGACCGGTGTCGTACCGCTTCCGGTAACGGATTACCCGTTACCGGCGCAGAGGATAGCCTTTGAGCGCTCGTTGCTGGAACGCGTGCGTGCACTGCCTGGAGTCGTGTCGGCCGGCGCGACTGATTACCCGCCATTCAAAGGCAACGCCGGAAGCCACATTGAGATAGTCGGCCACCCGCAAAACTCGAACGAGCCGACACAGGTGGTGTTCCAGACACTCACTTCGTCCGGCTATCTGGAAACCATGGGAATTCCCCTTTTGCTTGGGCGACGCGTAAGTTCCTCGGATGACCTGGGTGCGCCTCCGGTTTGCGACATCGATGAAGCGGTCGCAAAGAAGTTTTTTGCAAACTTGGAACCGATCGGGATGCAGGTAGTGCTTCCGGTTCCTAAAATAACCTGCACGATTGTCGGTGTCGTGGGCGCAACGAAGGCTCGCAATTTGTCGGACCCGCCGCTGCCAAGGATTTATTATTCCTCGAAAATCCCCTTTCCTCAGATCACCGTGGTGATTAAAGCGGCGCGCGATCCCTTGACGCTGGCATCCGAATTGCGCCACGAAGTCGCGGCTCTGAACCCGAATCTACCGCTTTCTTCCCTGATGACAATGGACGAGATTCTGGCCGATTCGCTGGCCCGACAGCGTTTCTCAATTCAACTGATGGCGTTGTTCGCGGTGATCGCGGCACTGCTCGCGGCGATTGGCATCTACGGCGTGCTTGCGTATCTGGTCGATCAGCGCCGCCGGGAATTGGGCATTCGCATCGCGCTGGGCGCACAGCCTAGCGATGTGGTCAGTCTCGTGCTGCGGCAGGGCTCTTTATCGGTGGGCCTCGGACTAATGTGCGGCGTTGGTGGCGCCTTTGCGATGGCGCGCTATTTAAATAGTCTCCTCTACGAGGTCAGCAGCACAGACCCGCTGGTCTTCAGCGGCATTTTGGTTGGCCTGACGTTGGTCGCGCTGCTGGCGATGTCGGTTCCGACGCGCCGAGCCACTCGCGTCAACCCGCTCGAAGCACTAAGGGGCGAATAGCTCTGATCGCCCTTTGCTGCGCATACGGCCGAGACCCACCCGCCGGTCCTGCGCTGCTGAAGTCTTGATACCCAAGTTGTCTCATACGGCGTTGTGGGAGATTACTTCCCACAAAACGGCTTGCCGGTACTGATGCGGCTACGGTTCGCCAAGGCTCCGCACCTCGGGAGTTGGAAAACTGCCATTAGACGTAGCCGACCGTCAAGCCTGCGCAATGATAAATCGCGAGTTCCTTACCGTTTTGAGTTTTTGGACACTACGGCGTCCGTGGCTCACGGAGTGCGGCGTAGACCAGCAGCGCACCGCCAACTTCGGGCGCCGCTTCACCCAGGAAAAGCCTCTCTTCCGAAGTCGCATCAATTAACAAAGGGCGGGCTTGGCGCATTAGGGAATGACTGATAGATTGTCAATCCGCGCAATACGCCTGGCTCCCTGCAGGTTCTTCATGGGCTCGTAACTTCGGGTCCGGGCTCCTTCATCAAGCCAGTCTTGTATTCGTTTACTGGCTCCTGGATCAGCGACGTAAAGAGCGATGGAAAATCTATCCGAACGGCCCTCTTCAAAACGGCCCTCTTCAAAGACATTTGTGGTCCACGTATTGTCAGGACCGGGTACCAGGCGGCCTTCCTTAGGCCAGATGCCGTCTCCTTTTTCAACCGCAAGCCATAGGTCGAGACCCGGTTCCAAGCCTGTGATAACTCCCGCGCATCGGAACGTTTTGCCCACCTTTTCGTTCTGAGTTGGTATTTCGATGCTCCCCGATACCTTCGCCATAAGATCCAAACGTACATTGGGATCGAGCCTGTTTACGAACTTGGAAATATTAGCATTGCGAGTTTGAAGGTTGCGCAATTTCAGGTGTTGGACTAGAAAGAGCAACATGGGTAAACAGCAGTAGAGGGCGACTATGCACGTCGTGGCCCAAGTGACCCAGTCTCGGCTTGACCAGAGACGTGCCTTTCGTGCTTGGGAACTTCTGGCCGCTTCATCTCCCCACGGCTTGACTGAAGGTCTCGCAATCAGCTCTAGACCGATCCAGCTGTAGGGCGCGTCGTCTCCTACGACGCCGGCCTCTAGCAACGTTTGACGTGCTACAGCATATCCGTGAGCAATTAGTGCGTGTGCTTCGGTGTGGGAAAATGCATCCAAGTCGGTGCGAATATTCCGGAGCGCGCGTTGCGTGCCTGGATCCCGCGCGCTGAGGCCTTCATACGGCGGTACGACCCTCCCAATACGGATCCGGTGAACGTGATCCGGGCCGAATTCAAGTTGCTTAATCTGAAGCAGGCTTACCCGCCTCATCAGGAGGTCGCTCGCACGAACGTTGCGGGGCAAAAAGGACGTATAGGGCCGATCTAGAGCCCAATCGAAGTTGCCTCCGGCATCGCTGATGATCATCAAATCGAGATCGTTGCCGCCGGTCTCGAGAGCGAGAAGTTTGTTAATGCCGAGGTTGTCGTAGACTCCACCATCAGTGAGATACTCAGCCTCTGAGAATTCAGACCGGTCACACATCAGGACCTTGTTATCAATGCGAATGGGCGGAAATAGTGCAGGGAATGCTGACGAAGCCGCGACTGCAAGGGACAGATGAAGCGTCGTTGTCGAAATTCGACATGTACTGGTGTCTCGATCGAAGCTGACACCCGTTCTATCGCACGACCAGAGGCCTCCCTTCGTCATGCTTGTACTCAGAATATGGACATCGGGAGTCGCGGGAAGAGACCCCAGAGTGGCATTCTTGAACAACTCACTGTACGAATCTTTCAGCATGTTCGTCAGCTTCCAGCGTCCGCGACTAATGATTCGGGGAAACAATGTGATCCACGCCAATACCCAGCGGCGCAAGATGCGCCCCCTGATATCTGCCATTGTGAAATGAACTATTTCCGCCGACGCAGAATTGAAATCGTTGGCATATCGATTCCAGTTCAGCGCGAGATGCGCAGCAAGAATACTACCGCCGGAAACCGAGGTGATGCAGCGAACTTGCGGAAGGTGCTCGGTGTCATGAAGAAACCGAACAACGCCAAGGTGGAATAAGGTAGCCCGAAACCCTCCACCAGATAGCGCCACACCGATCTTCGAAGTGATCATTTGCTCGTCAGAGTATAGCGAAACGAGACTGGCCATAGCACTGCAAAACGAATGCGCAGCCGGAAAAGAGGCTTGCCGGTGTGCGCCTGCTGCTGCACATTGTGTGCGCGCCTGCGCTCCCTGTAAGGTGCCCGGAGGGGTTGCCGTTCTTCGAACCACTGGCATCGTAGACGTGTCGGTAGATCAAAGCGCAGCAAGGCGTGCGAAAATATCAATTCGGCCCCTTTCCCACATGGCCGTAATTTCTGCCGACGCTCCACAGCCCCTCGACAAGCTCTCGGGCATCATCGAGCGAGTTACCTATTTCAACGAAGAGACGGGCTTTGCCGTGCTCCGCGTAAAGGCTAGTGGATACCGCGAACTGGTTACCGTCGTCGGATCCCTTCCCTCGGCCAGTGCCGGCGAATGGCTGACTGCTGAGGGCTTGTGGGTCCGCAACAAGGAACACGGGCTGCAACTGAAGGCCATAGCTCTCAAAACCGTACCTCCCACCACTACGGAAGGGATCGAGAGGTATCTGGCCAGCGGCATGGTAAAGGGAATCGGACCGATCTTCGCCAAGAGGATGGTGGAAAGATTTGGGTCCGACATCCTTTCGGTGATCGAGCACCGATCCGGTGCACTGGAAATGGTCGACGGAATCGGACCCAAGCGCCGACTAAGGATCAAGCAGGCATGGGAAGAGGGAAAGCGGGTCCGCGAGATCATGCTGTTCCTGCACGGCCACGGGGTCAGCACCAGCAAGGCCGTTCGGATCTACAAGACCTATGGCGACCAGGCCATCGAGCGAGTCAGGAGCAATCCCTACGTGCTGGCCAAGGACATCTACGGGATCGGCTTCAAGACCGCCGACCAGATCGCCCAGAATGTCGGTATCCCCAAAGACTCGCTCAGCCGCGCCAGCGCGGGGATCGATCACGTCCTGCTCGAGGCCACCGCGGAAGGTCACTGCGCCTTGCCCGTCATGGAGCTGAGAGCTTCAGCTATGAAACTGCTTGAGGTGGGGGAAGGCACGGTCGAACAGGCCCTGTCGCAGATGATTACGAGCGGTTCCTTGATCATGGAAACGGTCAGTGCCGAGTCGCTGATCTTCCTACCTCACCTCAGGAAAGCGGAAGAGGGGATTGCGTCGAAGATCAGAACCATGGCCGTTGCGGAACCAGCCTACCCGCCCATTGACTTCGAAAGGGCCGTGACGTGGTGCGAGGCAAGAACGGGCAAATGCTTAGCGCCGAGCCAGCGTGAGGCTCTGCACACGGTCCTTGCCAGCCGGGTCGTGATCATCACGGGTGGTCCCGGTGTGGGAAAGACAACGCTGGTGCATTCGATCCTGACCATCCTGCGCGCCAAAGGCGTCAAGTGCCTGCTTTGCGCACCCACCGGCAGGGCGGCAAAGCGGCTGTCGGAGGCGACGGGTATGGAGGCGAAGACGATCCACCGTCTCTTGGAAGTGGAGCCAGCCACGGGGAGGTTCGCCCGCAACGAGTCGAATCCGCTGGATTGCGAGGTCCTGGTCATGGACGAGACGTCCATGGTGGACGTTGTTCTGATGCACTCCGCTTTGAAAGCGGTGCCGCAGCAAGCGTCGCTGATTCTGGTGGGCGACGTGGACCAGCTTCCCTCTGTCGGTCCGGGCAACGTTCTGCGCGATCTGATCGATTGCGAGCGGGTGCCGGTGCTCCGCCTGACCGAGGTATTTCGGCAAGCGGCGGGCAGCCAGATCGTGGTGACGGCCCACCGCATTCGGAGGGGCCTGATGCCAGAGACGATGGGCACCCCGGAATCCGATTTCCATTTCATCGAGCGGGAAGACCCGGAACGGATCGCTGCTACGCTGGAAGAACTGGTACATAATCGCATCCCGCGCAAGTTCTTCCTGGATCCGATCCGAGATGTTCAGGTGTTGTGCCCCATGAACCGGGGATCGCTGGGAGTCCGGGAATTGAACCAGCGCTTGCAACGCGCCCTGAACCCGGCGCGGCCCGGTGAGCCATCCGTGGAAAAGTTCGGATGGAGATTTCAGATCCGGGATAAAGTGATCCAGACCGAGAACAATTACGAGAAAGAAGTCTTCAACGGCGACATCGGGAACATCGAAGCGATCGACCCGATTGAGCAGGAAGTCTCGATTCGTTTCGACAAACGGCTGATCAATTACGCTTTCGCCCAATTAGACGAGGTGTCTCTGGCCTACGCGGTCACTATTCACAAAGCACAGGGGTCGGAGTTCCCAGCAGTGGTTATGCCACTCGCAACCCAACACTATTTATTGCTTCAGCGCAATCTCGTCTATACGGGATTGACGCGAGGCAAGAAACTGGTGGTGCTGATTGGACAGAGAAAGGCGTTGGCCATAGCCGTCAGGAATGACCGGACGCAGCGACGGTACTCCGGGCTTCTTGAGTGCTTGCGTGGCACAAAGGTCAAAGACAATTCAACGTCGTAAAAGACCTCGCCGACGAACCTATGGCGGAGCCTTGTGATCAGCTTTCCCAATAGGTTCCGCTTCTCTCTGAGATCTCACCCCATGTCCGCCAAACTGATTACCGGCTCAACCCAACCCTTCGTCGTGGCTCGGTTTCCGAACGTTCGATCAATGTCGCTAAGTTTCGTTGACGTGCGGTGGTCGTTACCGCGGCCTGAGTCAGGCTGAGGTGACCGTGGCGGACGGGCCTCGGCTATGCCGCAGGACGATGAGCTGGCGAGTCGGAGTAGCGCCGAACGGTTCCGCATTAGCGGAGGTGGCTGGCAATACCTGCCAGGCACGCCGGTACGTCTATCGCCGTTCGCCCAAACGAATCGTGTTCCCACAGCTGTTCCCAATCTGTTCCTGGTGACGACAGCGGCAACTCATTGTGATTCCAGCCTTGTTCCCATTGTTCCTAGTGTTCCCTATGTCTGAGAAGTGGTACAAGAACCCAGGATATATAGCGAACTCGAAACACACGGAACACTGGGAACACAATGAAACTCCAGGGGATTGAATGGGAACAAACTGGGAACAAACTGAGAACATCAGGCGTCCTCCTTTCGGTAACGCCACTCCAGGCGGCTCCCCAGCCGCTCTCGGTACCGTTGCCAGCCTTGTGCTCGCAGGCACCGCGCTGCCCGGATCTTGTCGATTTGAGTCCACTGGGCTTGTGGCTTGATAAGACATTTCTCGAGCACCTCGCTGATCGACACGCTCGACCTCGTTTCTACCCACGGGCCGATGACTTCTTCCCACGGGTCGCCCTCGTATCGATCGACCTGTTGATCCGAGGCAAGTTGAATCAATTCGGCAGTGTCCATCCACCAGACGCTTCCAGCATCGAACCGCGCTTTCGCTCCCGCCCATAGCTGGTCCCGATCGCGGGCCACGGCGTCGGCATCGATGCGGCCGCAGGCCACCGGCCAGAAACGGCGGCCCCCCGTCTCGTCACGCAGATACGTGCTGTGATTTACCGTTCCAGCGAAGACACACTGGCGCGGTGATTCCACCAGGCGCATGCCGTAAGGCGGACGAAAGCGGTCCGTCGTACGGCTCATGAACGCCTTGATCCGGGCCACCTCGGAGTGGCTCAGACTGTCGAGCTCGGAAAGCTCGATGATCCAGACCCCGCGGGTTTGCATGGCCGCATCTTTGCTGCCCAGATCCGCCAGTTCATCGGTGAAGTACTCGCCGGCGAGCGTACGCAGCGCCGTCGATTTCCGGATTCCTTGCGGCCCTTCCAGGATCAGGCAGCAATCCGCCTTCGCCCCTGGCCGGAGGATCCGGGCCACGGCTGAGATGAGCCAGCGCGCGCCTACGGCACGCGAGTATTCGGTCTCCGCCGCGCCCAGGTAGACTGTGAGCCAACGGTCCACACGCTCCACCCCATCCCAACGAAGGCCCTGCAAGTATGCTCGAACCGGATGGAAGGGTCGATCCCTGGCGACGGTCTGCACTGCTTGCCCGGCCACTTCCACCGAGACCAGAATTCCCTGTTTTTGCAACCAGTCTGCGGCGAGCCGGTCCTCATGGTCGGTCCATTCTCCTTTGGGTACGATGCCCCAGGGCGTCGGCTTCAGGACGACGGTGCCGAATCCGAATTCATTAAACGCCAGCACGCCACCCCACTCCGGGGCGTGACGAAAGGCGGCAATGGCGTTGGCTAACACGGGCAAGATACGACCCTCAGTAGTGTTCATAGGCGGTTTGGAGCGCAGCAAGTCTTTCTTCCATGCGGCACTCGCGAAATTGGCATGCGCGATGGCATCGAGAACCACCTCGGGACCGACCGTGGCGAGATGATCGTCGATGCCTTTGCCTTTGGCGCCATCCCATTCCAGGAAGCCCACCAGGGCGCCACGTCCGCGCAGGTGCGCCGCTAGTTCCGCGCGTGCGATGCGGACCAGTTCCTTGGTCCCGGCATCGGCGTCATAGGCAATGACGACGTGGCGCCCGTCCCAGGTGATCCAGTCGAGATCACGGATCGCACCCTTCACATCCAGACGACTGCCGTCGGGACCGATTGTCTTTCCGATCGTGCCGCGCCAGTTGTAGACGCCGGAGACCCCCAGGGGAAGAAACCTCGGTCGATGCGGGGACGCGTGATTGGCCAGACGCCACAGGGCCAGCGTCTTGAATTCACCTTCGGTGATGATGATGGGCAGCGCGGGGTCGTTGAGCAGCGATGGAGCGACTCCGGGTACCAGGTAGAGCATGTTGGACCGGCCTGGGGGACTTAGGTACTTCTGTCTGGGCTTCAGGTTGCCGGCGGAATCATACTCGAGATCCGGCTGATCGCGCCGCAGCCTGTACTCGCGAACCCGGTCCGAGCCCGGCAGGAAGTAGGGAATGATGATGCCGGCGTAATTCCCGCCTCTTCGGCCGACGATTTCGCAGCCCGTCATGGAATCCACTCGTCGCAAATGGGCACAATCGGCCAGACTCCGATCGATCCAACGGGCATCCAGAGCGGAATAATCGGCGGCCGTCAGGTCGGACCCTACCGGGTTCGGAAGCCGCAGCGAGGTGGCTTCAGGTATGTACTCAGGCTGAACAAATGGATCGCCGCCGAAAACATTTTCGGCTTTTATTTGCCCGGCGTTTTGGTGTATGCTTCCATTGAGAGTATTCAATTTTCACCCCTTTGGGTCGATGGCTCGCGCTCGAACGCGGGCCATTGTTATTTGTGGCCATGGGCGTATCTGCTCAACTTCACAAGAAGATTTATTAGCTGCGCGGACCTCGCCCGATGCCCCTCTGAAGAATGCCTACCGCACCCCTGGCTTGTCCCGCTTGTCCTCATCGCTTTTCTCATCGTGAGACTCGTTTTCGTACTTCCCATGGGTGACGCCACGGCCATGCTGACCGCGTCCGCAAAGCGGCACTTCGCCGCGTGATTCTTGAGGCTTATTGAGGCTTGATCGCCACTTTCGAGGCTCAATTGTGGCTTATCCGGAGCGGTCATAAGTCGTTTGTTTTCGTCCGGAAGGTCTGCAAGTTCAATGGAAAAATACTCTGTTAGAGTACTTGCCGGGTTCCGCAAAAGTGTTAGCGTGTTGAAAAACTACCCCCACAAAATGCCCGATTCGCCGCACTTTCGCTCAATAAGGACGCGCTGTCATGTTTATGTTGAAGATTGAAAGGAGTCGGACGGACGCACCACGAGAACTGCGGCTGAGCGGCCGAATTCAAGCGGCCCACATCGGCGACACACAATGGCGAACGATCTTGTTGGGATTGGAGCGGCCTAATACTCTGGGTCTTCGTGGCGGTGGACACCTTCATAATCTTTATTGCGGGCGTGTTGCGGATTTTTCCGGAGTTGTTGTTGTTTTGCCGAGGGCTGGGTCTCAACTTATCTCCTGTCTCATTTCTGGGGTGCGGGTCAAGAAGGCAAGTGTGCCCATAGCGGTTTGTCCCAAAGGAAGGGTTCACCCCGTTTTCCTGTAGCGCGAAATTGTGCCCGTGGAGGCACGGCCGGGTGCGACTCGGCGAACGGCCAGGGTTGAAAATTGGTACTTAGCCGCGTGGAGTTACCCCGATCGCCCTTAAATAGGACTTGAAATCCGTTGGTCGAAGGCTCAAATCCTTCAAACCCAACGTTGGATTCCATGATCGGGTCGGAAAACGGGTCGTCAGCGTCGGCGCCAGGCAGCACCTGCTCCATCTCAAAATTCCTGTCGCGGGCCGCGGGCAATGATCGGCTTGGCCCAACCGGCGACGGTGCGGGAGGGTACCAGATACTTGTCGAGCTTTGCCAGACCGACCTCCGCTGTCATTCGGCCTCTTACATTCCGTTCGGACAATCGGAACCGCGCACTGCCTGACTCACTCAGTTTGCCACAAGCTGGAATCACCCTTGCCTGGGCTTTGCTATCCTGGCTCGTTACTGCGAGCGAGGGGCCACCACATGTTAGTTGAGCAACAGATTGCCGAACGACGGGACCGAGGGCGCACCGCAATCGCCAAGGTTTTGGAACGGCCCAGCGGCGAGCCGTACGGCGACTACCGCGTGAAGTCTGCGAGCGGAAAAACCTACCGGGTAGCCATGCGTGGGCCTGGGTTGTTCGAAAACTACTGCTCGTGCCCGGACTTCGCCGTCAACACTTTGGGCACCTGCAAACACATTGAGGCCCTTCTTTTGCGCCTCCGGAAACGGCACGGCCACACGCTCGAAAGCAAGGCGTATGCGCGCTCGCGAGCCTCCATATCGTTGCAGTACGGCGAGAGGATCGATGTTCGGCTGCGCTTGCCGACTGTTCCGTCGCCCGCTCTCCGCAAATTAGCCGAGCAGTACTTCGATCCAACCGGGGTGCTGCGGCGGGAGCATTTCCAGAGTTTTCATCAGGTGATCGAGGCCTTCCGCAAAGCCGATCTGGAAGCGGTCATCTATAGCGACGTGCTCGAATACCTTGGC
>Ga0181536_10001701_pt1 | contig 25569 bp, 19 predicted proteins | sample PEATcosm2014_Bin_41_FD_121105 | JGI IMG/M metagenome (GOLD analysis project Ga0181536, IMG submission 121105) | Peatland microbial communities from MTU Mesocosm Facility, Houghton, MI, USA - PEATcosm2014_Bin17_60_metaG | ecosystem: Environmental > Terrestrial > Soil > Wetlands > Peat | place...
AGAACCGGGCGGCGTGCGCGTGCGCCGCGATGTCGTTCGTCACTCGGGATCGGTCGTAGTGCTGGCGGTCGACGACTCCCACGCCGTGCCCCGCATTCTTCTCGAGCGCCAGTACCGGCACGCCGCAAAAGATTATCTATGGGAATTGCCCGCCGGCCGCATCGATCCGGGCGAGCCGGAACTTAAAGCCGCCCAGCGTGAACTGCTCGAGGAAACCGGATACACCGCGGTTCGCTGGCGGCGCATTCTGCGGTTCTACGCCAGTCCCGGCTTTGTGGCCGAGACCATGGCGGTGTACTTGGCCACCGGCCTGCGCGCGGGCACGGCCCAACCCGAAGAGGACGAAGTCATTTACAAACGGATGGTTCCGTTGCACACCGCGGTGAACATGGTCCTCCGGGGCACCATCCGCGATGCCAAGACGATCGCGTCCGTGTTATGGCTAGATCACACGTCGCGCACGGGGGCGTTCCCGGCAAAGAAATCCCCAAGGAACGGGTGATCCCCCATCTTCTGCTTCTGCCTTCTAACTTGTGCCCAGGGTCGCTCAGGCATACATCCGCTTGACAGTCATCCACTATCGCCCGAAAATGCATCCTAGGGAACTGTGGTGCATGTCCTTGGCCCCCCAAAAAAGGACGTGCAGAAAGAGGGGCCTTACGTGGAACGTCTGAAAGGAACCGTCAAGTGGTTCAATAACGCCAAGGGGTACGGGTTCATCGGCCGCGCGGATGGCCCGGACGTTTTCGTTCACTACAGCGCGATTACCACTGAGGGATATAAGAGCCTGCAGGAAGGCGACCAGGTGGAATTCGAAATCACCGAAGGTCAGAAAGGACCGCAGGCAGCGAATGTAACCAAGCCTTCGTAGGGTGGCTTCCGAAGCCGTCCCTAGTGATTTCTCCGCTCAGCGAGCGCACCCCGGCACCCGCCGGGCTGTAGTGTCTGATTGCGCCTTTTGCACCGGGCCGTGCACGCACCAGCGCGCGCTGGCTCTAGAACCCAATCTTGTTTATCTTTATTCGGTGGACAACAAGGCCATCGCCAACATTCTCTACGAGACGGCCGACCTGCTCGAAATTGACGGGCAGGATTCGTTCCGCATCCGTTCTTACCGCAACGCCGCGCAGGCCATCGAGAATCACTCCGAGCAGATCAAAGACATCCTCGCAGAGCCCAAGAAAGTTCTCGCGATTGCCGGCATCGGCAAAGGGATGCTGACCAACCTGCAGGAACTTTTCAAGGACGGCAAGCTGGCCGTTCAGACGGAATTGCTCGAGAAGTATCACCCTTCCATGCTCCAGTTGCTGAAGATTCAGGGCCTCGGACCGAAGACGATCGCGCTGATCTGGAGCGCCTACAAAGTCTGCGATGTGGACGGCGTCGAGAAACTGGCGCGCGAAGGCAAAATCCGCGTCCTGCCCCGCATGGGCGAGAAACATGAAGCCAAGCTGCTGAAGGCCATCGAAGATTACCACCGCATCAGCGGCCGTTTCCTGATTGACGCTGCCGAAGCAGAAGCCGAAAAGCTCACCGAATATCTCAAGAAATTCTCCGGCATTGACAAGATCACCCCCGCCGGATCACTGCGCCGCGGCCGCGAAACCGTAGGCGATCTCGACATCCTCATCACGGGCAAAACCTGTACCTCCGAAGAAGGCCGCCAGAAAGCGATCGCTTACGTGTCGAAATATCCACCGCTCATGGACGTCATCGCCAGCGGCGATAACAAGATCAGTTTCCGCGTGCGCAGCGGGATGCAGGTGGACGTGCGACTTCTTCCGCCCGAGTCTTACGGCGCGGCCATGCAGTATTTCACCGGATCGAAGGCGCACAACGTGGCCCTGCGCCAGCGCGCGCTGAAGATGGGCTACACGCTGAACGAGTACAGCCTCGCCGATCTGAAAACCGAGAAACCGGTTGCTGGAAGAACCGAAGAAGAAATCTACGCCAAGCTCGCTCTCGACTACATTCCGCCGGAAATGCGCGAGAATCTCGGCGAAATCGATTTGGCGGCAGAACACGCCTTGCCGAAGCTGATCACCCAGGAAGACTTGCAGGGCGACGTGCACATGCACACTTTCGAAACCGACGGCAAGAACACGATTGCAGAAATGGCCGAAGCGGCCAAGGCGCGGGGCTACAAATATATCGCCATCACCGACCACTCAAAGAATCTTGCCTTCGCCAACGGCCTTGACGACAAGCGCGCGGTGGCGCATATCCAGCGCATTCGCGAAGCGGGAAAGCAGATTGACGGCATCACCATTTTCGCCGGCATTGAAGTGGACATCCTGGCCGACGGCGATCTCGATCTCTCGGACGACGTGCTGGCGCAGATGGACATCGTCATCGCCAGCGTCCACTCCGTTTTCAATCAGGAACCAGCGAAGATGACCGAGCGCCTGCTCAAAGCGGTCGGCAATCCCAACACCTCGGTCATCGGACATCCTACCGGCCGCCTTCTGCTGCGACGCGACGCTTACCAGCTCGACATGGCCTCTGTGCTGGCCGCGGCCGCGAAACACAGGGTCGCCATGGAGCTGAACTCTTATCCCGACCGCCTCGATCTCAACGACGTGCACCTCCGGCAAGCGAAACAGCAGGGGGTGAAGATCGTGATCAACACCGATTCCCACCACACCTCGCACATGGAGAAAATTCGCTACGGCATTCTGCAGGCGCGGCGCGCCTGGCTCACCCGCGACGATGTGCTGAACACTCTGCCGGCGCAGAAGTTCGCCCAGGCGATGAAACACGCGTGGTGAGGGTAAAGGTAAGCGTAGAATCGGCTGGCACGAGGAAATCCTATGCCCAACGAAACATCCGGCCCTCCCGGTAAGTCTTCCCCACTGCCCGCCCAGGCCACAACTGAGCCTGCGGCTCCAACCGGTCCTACGATCAATATTGGCGAGGAATATGGCACGGCGAAAAAGAATCTGCCGCCCGTTAAAATTGTTCTGATTGCGGTGGCGGCCGTATTAGTGGTGGTTCTGGTGGCATCGTTTCTGAAGCGCGCCAAGCCGCAGGCGGCCGGGTCCCTCGATAACGTGAACGCGGTGGAAATTCCCGGCCAAGGTTCCACCATGGTCGCGCTGACCTTCACGCTGACCAACACCAGCAACAAGATTCTCTACGTCCACTCGCTGCAGGGCAAAATCAAAACGGCCTCCGGAGAACCTACCGCGGATGCCGTCTCCGCCATTGACTTCGATCGCTACTTCCAGGCGTTCCCGTCGCTGAAGAACGGCGTGCAGCCGGCACTCACTCCGGAAACCAAGATTCAGCCCGGCGAGACAGTTACTCGCACGATTGTCGTCGCTTTTCCCGTGACTCTGGACGCGTTCAACCAGCGCCAGTCAACCAGTGTCGTCGTCTGGCCTTACGATCAGCAGGTGCCGGTGGTGCTGACCAAGTAGTGCCATTCGGGCAGCGGGGGTTGAAGGGGATTCGTATCAGGGCATCGCTTCAGCGATGCCGCCAGATGGAGGGGGAGCGCACGGCTTTAGCCGCTGCCCCGCCCCAAGAGCTCACAGCGGCTGAAGCCGAATTCGTGCTTAAGGTCCATCTGCGGTATGCCTGAAGGCATGCCCTGATACGAATCGCGATTGCAGATTGCACGACTATGAAATCGTCGCTCCCCTTGCGCGAACATGCCGGAATGCGTTTCCATAAGACCATGAAGATACTTCAGAATTGTTCCCGTGCAGTCACTCTGCTGCTTACCCTCCTGCTGTTGGCTGCCCTCGCATTGGGCGCGGGCCCCGCTGAGCACAAAGGCAAGTATTTTCTCTATGTCGGCACCTACACTGAGGAAGGCAGCAAGAGCAAAGGCATCTACGCGTATCGCTACGACGCTGATGCCGCCCAGATCACGCCTCTCGGCTTGGCGGCGAAAACGACCAACCCGTCCTGGGTAACGCTGCACCCAAATGGCCGCTTCCTCTACGCGGTAAATGAAGTCCAGAACTACAAAGGCCCAAACAGTGGAGGCGTCAGCGCATTTTCGGTTGACCACACCACGGGTAAGCTCACGTTCCTGAACGAAGTCTCGTCGCGCGGCGCGGATCCCTGCTACGTCACTGTCGACAGAACCGGAAAATATGTGTTGGTGGCCAACTACACCGGAGGCAGCATCGCCGTGTTTCCGATCCACGACGATGGCAGCCTCGGCGAAGCGTCGGCTTTTGTACAGCACACCGGCCACGGCGCGGACCCCAAGCGCCAGGAAGGACCCCACGCACACTTCATCAATCTCTCGCCCGACAATCGTTTCGCCTACGTCGATGACCTCGGCCTCGACGAATTGCTGGTCTACAAGTTCGACAGCACGAAGGGATCGCTCACGCCGAACGATCCTCCATTCGCCAAGCTTGATGCGGGCGCAGGCCCGCGCCACTTTGCCTTGCATCCCGACGGAAAGTTTGCCTACGTGATCAGTGAAATGCACGGCACGGTGACCGCATTCTCGAACGATAGCCGTACCGGGGCGCTGCATCGCTTGCAGACAATTTCCACCCTCCCCAAAGACTTCAAGGGAGAAATAGAAGACGCCGAGATTGAGATTCATCCCTCGGGCAAGTTCCTTTACGCCTCGAACCGCGGGGACGGCAACAGCATCGCCGTTTTCGCTGTCGATCCGGACAAAGGCACGCTGACGCCGGTCGAATACACCCCGACACAGGGCAAGACCCCGCGTAGCTTCGCGATTGACCCAACCAGCACGCTTCTGTTCGCCGCCAATCAGCAGTCGAACAATATTGTCGTGTTCCGGATTGACCAGAAGACTGGCCACCTGACGCCTACGGGGCAGGTGCTCGACGTGGGAGCGCCGGTGTGCGTGAAGTTCCTGGCGGTTGAGTAAACGGGAGAGACATCGTCGTAGAGACGCAGCTTGCTGCGTCTTTGCTTGCTGCATGATGGCCGCGAAAGACGTTGCAAACAACGCTTCTACGATTTCTTCTGAATAAATCTTCGCCGCGCCAGATGCGTGCTGGCGTCCTGCTTGATCTCGTCATACTTCAGGCAACTGATCGAGCCATCCACTTCCAGAACGGCGAGCGCCACCTGGTCACAACTGCTGATGCCATGCTCGCGCAGCGCACGATTCAGTTCGTCCATACTGACGCGCTCGCGCGCCATGTGCGGTTCGATCACCTTGCCATCATGAACAAGCAATGAAGGCTGACCCTCGATTAACCGCCGCATGCGGCGGCTCGATCCGGAAAGATTGGCCACCACGAAGTTCATGATGAGCAGCGTCGCGGCTGCCACTGCCCCGCCGGCGAGCGACGTGTCCGGTCCGGTCATCGCATTTTGCACGGAGTTGGACAGCAGGAGCAGCAGCGTGAGATCGAATGGAGTCATCTGTCCGACCTCACGCTTGCCGCTTAAGCGCACGCCAATCAGAACCAGCAGGTAGATCACGCCCGTGCGCAGCACGATCTGCAGCAGCACGTGACTACCCGGAAAAAACGCTCCGCTCATCGCTCCATCCTCACTCGCGGACCTGGGCCATCATCATTGCGCGCTTCGCGCGCAACCCCGAACGAATGCGTCCGGGGCTACACGTATGTCTTTATGCGTGGGGCGGGCGCATTCGTCCACCCCGGCGAGCCACAGTTCTCAATTCGCCGTCACCGGCACGGGAGCATTCTTGGGCGTGCTCAAGTATCCCGTGGCCTTGTTCTTGTCAACGGTCCACACCACCAGCTCAAACAGCAGGTGATCGCGTCCGCAATAGAACTGAATCGGCTCGGCGATATTGCGATCCCTCTTCTCGATCGTCTTGTCGTCGGCCGTGACGTTCAGAGTGAACTTCCCCTTCTTGGAGTCGGTCTTCTTCAGCTCCAGACTCACGGTGGCAACCGGCTGTGGCTTGGCGCCTCTCAGCAGGGTGAACTCGTAGTAGTTGCGGTCGCCTTTGTGCTTGAGGGCTTCCAGGTCGGAGCGCGTGTTGGCGATCAGACCACTCTGCACCCCCAGATCTCCAACAGCACTTTGCAGCTTGGCTTTCGTGGCTTCCAAGTCGGCCTTGGTCGAGGCGACGTCGGTCTTGACTCCACCCACATCGGTCTTCACCCCCGCGATTTCTCCGTTCACCTGACCGATCTGTTCCTTCTGCGCCTCCTCCAGACGGCTCTCGGCAGCCTTCTGTTCCGCCAGTAAAGCAGCGGTGCGCTGCGCCAGTTCCTTCTTGGTCATGCCGGCCTGGTGCGCGAGCGTCTCTTCCTGCGCCTCCGCCGTCTGCATGCGATCCTCAAGTTCCTTGACCTGGGCCTGGCTGGCACTGAGTTGGTCCGCCAGTTTGTTGATCTTTGCATGCGTAGTGTAGTGCGCATAGCCAGCAGCCGCCACGACAATGACCGCCAGCAACACCAGAATCCACTTGCCTGCATTCGACTGATGTTCCACTACGATCTGATTGCCTTCATCGGCCATACACTCTTCCTCCTTAGGAATCAAAAGAATGAATTGCTGGGATACCTCATTGTTCAGCAGTACCCACACAGTGTCAATTAGCTCATAGGATGCGGCGCGCGCAGCAAGCGATGTCAGCTAAGGCCGCAGCGCCAAGGCTTCTTCGAGATCCGGCTCGGGATCGCGGCGGACAGCAGCAGCCGCGGCGCCTAACCGCTTCTCCAGTTGCCTCCGCGTTGCGGTCAGAGAATCGGGAACTGCCGCGTTCGAAAGCGATTGCGTGATCTGCTGCGACTTCACCAGGCAGGCGTAAGCCAGGCGCGGCGAAAACCCAGCTTCATCCAGAAAGCGACTGTAACTGAACCAGTCTTGGGCGCTGGCGCTCGAGTCGTGGATGGCGTCGTCCAGTTTCAGCGCGTGCTGGTAAAGCAGCATCGCGTCCCGGAACCGGCCGGCTTTCACCTGCAGTGCAGCCTCATCCACGTCGGCGACGCTCGCCAGTTTGGCCTGTCCGGTCTGCGCCGCGAGTTTTTCCGCCAACTGATAGGACTTAACAGCGCGATCGATTTGCGACGAGCGCGTCTGGCAATCCGCTATGCGCAATATAACGGCGATGACCTGCGCGGGCGCCGGGCGATTCTGCGCCGGTCCACGCGCAATCTTTTCGAGGAAAGTGTTGTAATGCGATGCTGCCGCTTGTGCCTTGCCCTCGCGATCCAGTTCGTCGGCCAGATACAAATGGGCATTGATCTGGCCTGGATCAACTGCAATCGCCTGGTCCCAGTCCGCGCGAGCCTCGTCGGCATGACCGCGATGCAACGCCAGGAGCCCGCGGTCAACCAGCAGGTTGGCGTCCCTGGGCGCGTACTTGAGTGACGCCTCGGTCACATCGAATGCTTCGTCATAACGATTCTGGTCAATGAGAAACTGCAGCAGGGCCTGTCGCGGAGCAGGATCCGCCGGGTTCAACTGCATCGCCCGTTTCCAGGCAGCTTCAGCTTGTGGCAGTTGGCCGTCCTCCATCGCCCGGTGCCCCAGCCGCATCTGCACCGGACTGTCGTAGGAATCGAGCGCTGCCGCCCGCTGCAAATCGTGCAAATCGTCGCTGCGCAGCGCCAGATAGTAGCGCGCCTGATCCACCGTCCCCCAGCACAAGAGCACCAGCACAGCAGCCACGCGCAGGAAACGAGCGCCGGAGGTGCTGCCGGCCAGCCACCGCCCGGCAGCGGCGAAGCGGACTCCAGTCTCTGCCGCGGCGCCCGAGATGCGGTCCCGCGAGTTGAGCAGCAGCGCGGCGATTCGGCCATCGCGCAGCTTCCAGATCGCGCCATCCAGAATGAAATGGTGAATGTTGATCAGCGCCGTGAAGAGCAGGAAGCTGGCCGTAAAGTCGTGATGAAACGCGCGGCTGGCCAGCCATGGTCCGGGCACAAACAACGCGATGCCGCCGGCCACCAGCACGCCGAAATAGGCCAGCGGACGCCAGTTGCGAGCGCTCTTTCCGACAGCACTATCCGCTGTATCTTTCGCCGCCTCGCGCCGCGCATAGTAACTGGTGATCCAGAGATACTGTGCCGAATGCATTACTGCCAGCACGCCGGTACTGTAGCGGTTCTGCGGAATCTCCAGGCCCCTGATCAGCGAAATCGCGGCCGGCAGCAGGAACCACAGGAACTGCGAAGAAAACAAAGTAAGGGAGGGAACCAGCTTCCTCCATCCCGTTCCGCGCGCCAGCCTGGTTAGGCCGACCGCCGACAGCACCACGAAAATCACACCCAAGGCAATTTGTTCCCAACGGCTCACCACGGCCGGAATCCCCAGCGACGCGAAAAGCGGATCGGACGACGGCCCGGTGTGAAATCCCAGAAACAGAATCAAGTACGACGCGATGAACGCCCCATACAAAGCGCGGCGCGCGGTCTTGTCCGGGTCCGCGCCTGCCCGCCCGGCGAACATCATGAACAGCCCGTAATTCTGCCCGCTGTAGTGCCACGGGCTCCAGGTCAGATAGATGGTGAAGATCCAGGGCAGCAGACGCATCCAGAAGTGCGACAGCAGCAGCGTCAGCGCCAGCAGCGCCGTGATGTACACCGTAAAGACGCGATACTTGTGAAAGTCTTCCGCCCGATGGTAGGCGCGATAGATCGTCGCCATGTAGTGCGGATAATTGAAGAACAGCGCCAGGGCATAGAAGGCGACTGCCCACGCCCGCGTGCTCGATGCCATGGAGAAATACGAAAGCAGCAGCAGCGGCGCCGACCACGCCCCGCAGCCCACGATCAGGTCGAGCCACGGATTGTAGATCCAGACCCCTGCCGGTTCCTTCCGATTCTGCCGTGATTTCCCCATGCTTGGTTGCAGCCGCCGTCAGCCACAAATCTCGGCCCGAGCAGCGAGAGTAGCGCCGCCGTCCCGGCCGGCAAGATGCCGGCGCTACGTCCGCGCCGCGGTTATGATCATGCGAGCCGCGCTCGCTAGTCTGTATGGCTTGACCAGATTATAGGTGGGCAAACAGCAACGGCGCTTAACTGGAAGAGTACGGCTAGGGTAACGAAGGTAACGAGCGTGAGGGAGCCGTCGAGCGCGCCTTTGCCCGTGTATTGTCTTCTAACGCTTGGTGAAGTATATTGCGCCGCTATCCCACTCCGTGCCCGCTCAGAACGGGCACGTGCTTCTCGATGGCCGACCGCTTGACGTGCATCAACTCCACCGCCTTCTCGGCGATGTGCTCGGCGCTGACTTCGAATTCCTTAATCAGCTCCCACGGAGCCCCGGAGTCGCCAAAGCGATCTTTCACGCCAATTGCCCCAGTGATCACGGGCGTCTGATAGAGTTGCGGGCTTTCGGTCAGGATGCTGCTCACGCGCCAAGCGAGCGCGCCGATCTGGTGTTCCTCGGCCGTTACGACAACACCCGTCTCCCCCGCGGCGCGAATCATGGCCGCAGCATCGATGGGTTTGAGCGTGTGCACGTTGAGAATGCGAGTCTCGTAGCCAAATTCTTTCTTCAGAATGTACGCCGCACGCATGGCCTCGGGCACCATGGGGCCACAAGCGACGATGCTGAGATCCTCGTGCTCGTTCTTGTACGACGCGGCCAGCACGGTTTCGAACGCCTCCAGGAAGTTCGGCCCTTCGCGTCGCAAACGGATCACGTTCGCTTGCCCGAATACGAACGGAGTCTTCTCATCGCTGACGATCGGCGTCGCCTCGCGCGCAAAGCGGATATACTTCGGGCCTTTGTGCTCCAGCAGCAGATGGTTGGTCGCCTTGCGCGTCTCCACCGCATCGCAGGGCACCACCACCGACATGTTGGGCAGACCCTGCATGGCGAACAGATCCTCCAGCGCCTGGTGCGTGGCGCCGTCAGGGCCAACCGATACCCCGCCGTGCGCTCCGGCAATCATCACGTTGAAATTGCCATAGCAGACGGAGGTGCGGATCTGATCGAGATTGCGCGCCGCGGCAAACGTCGCATACGTGCCCAGCACCGGCAGCTTCCCTTCTCGGGCCAGCCCTGCGGCAGCCGAGGTCGCTGATTGCTCCGCGATGCCCATGCTGATCCAGCGTTTCTTGCGCTCCGGTTTGCCGGCGTAAAAATCGCTGATCGTGATCGATCCGGAGATGTCGAGACCCAGGCAAACCACGCGCTCGTCTCCCCCATTTTCCGCCAGCGCCTGGCCGAAGCCTTTGCGTGTGGGCTCCATCTTCACTTTCATCGCATCGCCCGAATTCCACCAGTAATCGCGGGTGAATTTGGGCATTTTGGCGTCAAGTTTCCGATCCACTTCGGCCTGGTACTCTTTCGCCTTCTCCAGCAAACGCTCGACCGGAATGCGCTGGCTCAGGCCAAGTTCTTCCAGGCCCCTGGTGAGCTCTTCGAAGTTCGGAGCCTTGCCGTGCCAGCCTGCCTGGTCCTCCATGAAGCTGACGCCTTTCCCCTTCACGGTGTCGGCCAGAATCACGACCGGCCGGCCGGTGACCGCCCTTGCCTGCTCCAGCGCGCCCACCACCTGGGTCATATCGTTTCCGTCAATGCGCATCACGTCCCAGCCGAAGCTCGCGTATTTCGCGGCCAGAGGCTCGACTGCCATCACGTCCTTCACCCAGCCGTCAATCTGCAGGCGATTGCAGTCAATGATGCCGATCACATTGTCGAGATGGAAATGTCCGGCCTCCATGGCCGCTTCCCAGACCTGCCCCTCCTGCTGCTCGCCGTCGCCCATGATGCAGAAGATTTTGTGTTTCTGTTCATTCAGTCTGGCGGCCAACGCCATCCCCACCGCAATGCTCAAGCCCTGCCCCAACGATCCCGTGGAGACCTCGACGCCCGGCAGCTTCAGCCAGTGCGGATGCCCCTGAAAAGGCGAGCTCAACTTCCGCATGGTAACCACGTCGTCCACCTTGCAAAACCCCGCGAAGGCGAGGCCCAAATACAAGCTGGGAGCCTTGTGTCCGGTGGACCAGATGATGCGGTCGCGGCCGGCCCAGTTCGGATTCTTCGGATCTTGGTTGGCTATTTTCAGGTACAGGGCGGCAGTGATGTCCATGATGGAGAGCGTTCCGCCCGCGTGTCCGGACCCGGCGGCGTGCAGCGCCACTAAGTCATAGCCGCGCATCAGGCTGGCAGCATCTTTAAGCTCTTCAATCGAATAGTCGCGGACGACGTTTCCGCTAATGGAATCTGTAAGGGCCATGGCTTTCCCCCTTTGCGCCCCGGGACAAAAAGGCGCCCAGAACATGCTCTAGAAAGGGTAAGCGGGAACGCCAGTGCAGGCCGTGATTACGATCACATGAAGCGGTGACAGGAAACGACTGGTGCGTGGGAAGTGTGGCGCGGGTCGTGTGGCGCGGGCACTCCTGCCCGCGAAATCTGGCCCCGGTTCCACTTGCTCATTCAGCTGGACTGCCGGGATTGACGCAGCTACACATTCGATGAGCTGCTTGCATTCGGCGGGCAAGAATGCCCGCCCCACATACTCACTCGAACTTCCAGCGCGTGGACTTGCCCTGGAAATGCTTCTCCCAAAGCCCGAACACGACCCGAGGACGCACCGCAAATACCGGCTCCTTCATCGAGAGTATGTCGTCGTTCATCGCGGACAAGTCCCAGCCGTACTTGCGCTGGTAGACGGGAATGAGCTTGCGGCGCGCGGCGACGTCGGCGATCTCGGCGACGCCCTCGACAATGACCGCCTCGTGCGCGTGCTCGGTACAAACGATGCAGTTCGAGTTGGCCGCCAGGTTACGCGCTTTGCGCGACTTGCTTCCCGTCGAGAACAGGAAGCGCCCATCCTGCCACAATCCCCAGACGACCATCGTGTGGGGTGAGCGATCGGGCTTGACCGTGGTGATCCAGTAGTTGTGCGATCTTTTCAGCCGCTGCTCGGCCCAGGACCAAGGGAGCAGGCCTTTCTTGCCCTTGGGAAATCCGTAGCCAGAAGCATGCGGGCGGCTGGCTTTGGGGCTTGAGCGCTTGGCGTCTTTCTTCCTCGGCATAAGCTTTTCTCCGGGGTAAGGTGTTTAGCAGTTAGCAGTTAGCATTTGGCCCGGTTGGGTTTCGGGCGGCGCCATCGGCTGGCTAAATGCTAATTGCTAACTGCCAGTTGCTGACTTACAGGTTCTTCTTCGTCCACTGATCAATGCGTTCCAGCGCCTGTTGCAGGTTCTCCAGCGAATTGGCCACGCTGAAGCGCAGGTAGCCTTCTCCGAATGCTCCGAAGGCGGTGCCGGAAAGCGCCGCCACTCCCGCCTGCTCCAGCAGCGCGTCGGCTAGCGGCCGGGACTTCCACCCTGTGTGCGTGATGTTGGGAAAGACGTAGAACGCGCCTCGGGGCATGCGACAGGAGAAGCCTCTGATCTTATTGAGTCCAGCGACGAAAACATCGCGGCGGCGCTGAAATTCGTCGCGCATGCGGTCCACTGAACTCTGATCGCCGCGGATGGCTTCAATCCCCGCCACCTGCGTGAAACTCGCGGTGCACGAATTCGAATTGGTCATCAGCCGCGTCATGTGCGCGGCCAGATCCGCCCGCATCACGCCGTAGCCCATGCGCCATCCCGTCATGGCGTAGGTCTTCGAGAAGCCGTCCAGCAGGATGGTCCGCTCCTGCATGCCGGGCAGCGACATGATGGAGAAATGCTGGGCGCCGTCGAAGAGCAGCCGGCTGTAGATCTCATCCGACAAAATCATGATGTTGCGGTCTCCGATGGCCTCCGCAATCTGCTCAAGGTCGCGCCGGTCGAGCACTCCTCCGGTAGGATTTTGGGGTGAATTGATAATCACCAGCTTGGTGCGGTCGGTGATGAGCGCGGCCAGTTCTTTGACGTCGAGCGAGAAGTCGCGCTCTTCCCGCAACTGAATCGGCACGGCTCTCCCGCCCACATACTCGATCATGGACTCGTAAATCGGGAAGCCGGGATTGGGATAGATGACCTCGTCTCCTTCATCAATGAATGCCAGGATCGTGAAGAAAATAATCGGCTTACCGCCAGGCACGACGACGACCTCGTTGCTGACGACTTTCACATTGCGGGTGCGGCTGACGTAGTCTGCAATCGCGTCCCGCAACTCCGGCAGGCCTGCCGATGGCCCGTAATGGGTCCAGCCTTTGTGCAGCGCGTCAACGCCCGCCTCGATCACGTTCGCGGGCGTGTCGAAATCCGGTTCGCCGATCTCCAGGTGAATGATGCTCTTGCCTTGGCGCTCCAGCGCCCGCGCTTTGTTCAGGACCTCAAAGGCGGTCTCGGTGCCCAGCCGCGCCATGCGGCCGGCCAACTGCAATTGGTATTGGGTGGCTTTCTCCATATTTCAGGACTCCGGCGGGAAAAACGTCTCAGAGCGCAAACTGCACATTATACGCCCGTGGGACGGGTCGGACTGTGCGCGAACCACGGCTACGAAGTCGGAGTAAACTCGAACGACAACGGAGGGAACCGTGAACTCATATCTCGATGAACTCTACGCGCACCAGGAATGGGCCGATGCTGAGCACTGGCGGGCGTTTGAAGCCTTCCCTGCGGCGCTGGCCGACAAGGCGATCCGTGAGCGGCTGTTTCATATCCACCTCGTACAACATGGATTTCTCTGGGTGACTGGTCCGCGAACTGCAGAGTTTGACTTCAAGAAGCTCGAGGACTTCGGCAGCATGGCTGAGTTGAAAAGCTACGGACAGCAGGCCAATGCGGAGTTGCAGAAGTCGCTAAAGGGCGCGAGTCCGGATCACCTTGAGGAGACGATCGAGATTCCCTGGTTCAAGCCTCCGCTGAAGATCAGCGTGCGTCAGGCCCTAACGCAGGCAGCAATGCACAGCCACTACCATCGTGGCCAGAATGCAACCCGCCTGCGGGAACTGGGAGGCGAGCCCCCGATGACGGACTTCATAGTCTGGCTGCGCGACGGACAGCCGGCGGCAAAGTGGGAGTGAAATTCAGGCGAATCAGGTCTGGAGAACCTATTCTGAGACGCTGTGCTCTTCGTTCTGCGAGCGCAGAACGCGATCCACCGAATAGGGCGCGCGGCGGCTGGGTTCGTGGTAGTGCCGGACTTGCATTTCTCCCAGCAGGCCAATCGCGAGCAGGTTCAACCCGCCAAGCAGCAGTCCGAGAGAGGCCATCATGAGCGGACCGTGCGAGACCATCACCGGGACGTGGCGCACAAACTTCTCCACTCCCAGCCACAGCACGACCCCGCTGCCCGCGAAAATGCTCATCATCCCGAAGCCGCCAAAAAAATGCAGCGGACGCGACAAATAGCGCAGCAGGAAGCGAATGGTCAGCAGATCGAAGAAGACGCGGAAGGTGCGGGTGATGCCGTAGTGCGAAACCCCGTGTTCCCGGTTCACGTTGCGGATGGGAACTTCACAGATGGTCGCGCCATGCCACGAGGCCAGCGCGGGAATGAACCGGTGCAACTCGCCGTAGAGCGGCACCTGCTCCAGAATATCGCGGCGATAAGCTTTGAACGTGGTGCCGAAGTCGTGGATGTCCACGCCGCTGATCTTGGCCATCATCCAGTTGGCCACGCGCGACGGGATGCGGCGCATCCAAAAACTGTCCACCCGCACCTTGCGCCATCCGCTCACGATCTCGTAGCCGGCGGCGATCTTTTCCAGAAACAGCGGAATGTCGGCGGGATCGTGCTGCAGATCGCCATCCATGGCGATGATGTATTCCCCGCGCGCATGGTCGAAACCGGCCGCCAGTCCCGCGGTTTGCCCGAAGTTGCGGCGCAGCTTGACCACGGTGACACGGCTGTCCACGGCTGCGATTTCGCGCAGCATGGCGAAGGTGTGGTCACTCGAACCGTCATCCACAAACACGATCTCAAAAGTCTCGCCGCTGGCCTCCATCACCGCCTTCAACTGGTCGTAGAGATCGGTGACGTTCTCTTGCTCGTTGTGTAAGGGAACGACGATGGAGTACTTGGGCACGATTTTCTAATTATAGCCCGAAAAGCAGTTCTCAGTTGCCGGTTTCAGTTCTCAGTCGGGTACTTCCGATTCCCCTGGAACCCAGCCCGAACAGCGTACTAAGTCTGCTCCTTAACTTGAAACGTGGTTTGGTCCCGATCAATTGACGTTTAGTGGTACCTTGCGTTGCAACTCGTCGACGAAGTTCTCCAGAAAAATCACATGCCCCGCGTCCTGTTGGGTTGAGCCGGCGGCGGAAATGCCTACGGCGATGCGCTTGCCATCGGGGGCGACGTCGTACTGAGCTCCCACCGCGCCGCCCATCGTCAGTGCCACGCTCAGGCCCGACCACTCACGCGGCTTTTCCGCCACGAACGAGTCGCCTTTGGCCGAATAGCTGGCCACCATAATCCGATCGTCGGGGACATCAAAGAAAAACAGATCCTTGCCGTTTCGAGAGAAGATGGGCGAGGTTCCGCCGTCGCTTGAGACTTGCCAGTGACCGCCTTTATCCGGAAACGCGCGCACATAAACCTGGGAACTTCCAGACTCGCTGGAGCTGTATGCCAGCCAGCGCCCGTCGGGGGAGAAGCTCGCACCCCGCTCACCAGAAGCGGTGTGCTGGAACGGCTCCGGTTTCCCGGCCTTCAATCCGTCTCCGTCGTGCTCAACAGGCATGGTCCAAAGATATAACCCCTCTGACTCCACTTGATAGAACGCCAGCCGTTTGCCATCGGGCGAGAAGGCAGAGGGGTATTGAAACTCCTTGCTCTCGGTCAGAGGCTGGGGCCGGCTGCCGCCGTCGGCGCGCGCGTAGGAGATACCATCGGGTGCCTGATAAACAATGTATCGGCCATCGGGTGTCCACACCGGGTGAGTTCCACTCCGTTCGCCGGTCAACGGCGACAACGTGTCGCGCCGAATGTCGTAGATCCAAATCCCGGAATGTACGTCGTCGTTCGCCACTGCCAGGCGCTCGCCGTCGGGAGAGAAGTGGGGATTTACAAAGAGGCCAGGCTTGTCGAGCAGCGGCTGCGACTTACCTGCCGCATCCAACCATTGGATGACCACACGCGAGGCGTCGATTTCGCGGCTCCTGTAGAGCAGCATCCCGGTGCGCGAAAAGCTTATCTTCGCCGAGCCAAACATCGCAGAATACGAAACCTGCTGCAATACAGGCTTGGGCGCGCCCGAGGTCTCCAGCTTCTCCGGGTCGAAAGGAACTGCGAACAGCGTTCCCCGGTTCACATAAGTGAGGTAGCCTCTGCCGCCGGTTGCAGCCACATAACGCCCGTAGGTTCCTCCGCGCTGCAGAGTTTTCCTGCGGTGGTCCGTCAGCGATACGACTTCAATTTTGGCATCATCAAAGCCGACCGTGAAATTTTCGACGGTGAACAGGATCGCTTTGCCGCCGGGCAGGATCTGCGGCCAGCGATGCGTCCGTTCTGCCCCCACAAGCTCGGTAACCGGCGTGGGAGTGCCCCCTGCGGAGGGTACTCGTGACAGTCCGCCGGAGATGAGCAGACTCGCGATAATATTGCCGTCTTCGCCCCAATCAGCACCGGTGTAAGAAGAGGAGACGTCACACAACACGACCTCGGCGCCCCCTTCCACCGAGATTTTTCTCAGTTTTCCGCTGGCAGCAAAACCAATCCACTGACCATCGGGGGAAAAGAACGGGCTGGTCGCGCCCGGCGTGATCGGCAGTTCGATGGCACGCACTTGGTCGAGCGTGCGCGTGAAAAGGTGGTTGCGGGAAAGGTAGGCAATCCGCGTGCCGTCGGGCGAAAGAATGACGTCGGACCCGCCCACCGCGTTCAAATAGACGTCGCGACCAAGGTCCACTTCCAGGCGCACCAATGGCTTCAACTCCGCAGGCCGCGTGGAGCGATACGCAATCCAGGATGCATCTGCCGCGACCAAGGCCAACACCGCCATCACAATCCAGGGCAAAGACTGGTGCCGTCCGGTAGAGCTCGGTGGGGCGCCGACGTCGCTGGGGGCTTGCGCGATCCACTCCAACTCGGTCTTCAGATCGCGTGCGCTCTGCCAGCGGTTCTCGGGATCTTTCTCCAAACAGCGCTTCAATACTCGATCTAACGCCGGTGGTGCGACCGCGCCGATCGACGGCGCCGGGCGCTCCATGATGGCTGCAATTACCGTGGCCGGCGAAGAGCCGTCAAACGCACGCTTGCCGGTCAGCATTTCGTAGAGCACCAAACCGAAAGAGAAGATGTCGCTGCGGGCGTCGACTTCCTGCCCCGTGGCTTGGGCCTGCAACTGCTCGGGCGACATGTATTAGAGCGTGCCCACGATTTCGTTCTTGCCGGTGAGCGCCATGGTGAGCGTGGCGTCGCTGGGAGGATTATTGCCCTGTCCGATTTTGGCGAGTCCGAAGTCGAGCAACTTTATTCCCGTTTTCGTGACCAGGATATTCCCCGGCTTCAGGTCGCGGTGGGTGATGCCCTTGCGGTGCGCCGCATCCAGTGCGTCGCAAATCTGTGTGGCGTACTTCAGCGCTTGCTGGAGGGACAAAGGTCCCTTCAGGGGCGTGCCTTCTATGTACTCCATCACCAGGTAGTTCGGCCCGACATCATGCAAAGTGCAGACGTTGGAATGGTTCAGAGCGGCGACGGCGCGCGCTTCGCGCTCGAAGCGCTCAGAGAACTTTTCGTTGGAAACCTTGACGGCGACGATGCGATTCAGCCGCGTGTCGCGGGCCTTGTAGACTTGCCCCATGCCGCCCGCGCCGATGGGCGCGGTGATCTCGTACGGTCCGAGTTTGGTGCCCGCTGCTAACACTGAGATCCTTCGCTCCGCTCAGGATTTCCGCTGCGGGCTCCCCCTCGGCGCACTCAGGGTCACGCCCGCCAATCGCCTCAAATTCAGCCCTGATGTTCAGCCCTGTTCTTTCAGCTTCAGCTTCGCCTTGTTCTCTTCCATGAACTTCTTGATATCCTCGGCGGCGCCCAGCAGGCGGTTCCATTGCTCGTAATAGAGCGTGACCGGGAACCGGCCCAGGCCATAGACACTCACTCCGCCCTTCTCTCCTACCTTTAAGATCAGGTCGCCACTGCGCTTCTTGGTCTCGACTTCCTTTTCCAACTGGGCCAGCTTAGCCTTCAGTTCTTCATAGGTGGGTTCTGCCATGCTTTCCTCGCATTTGAGATTTATTTTCCCGCCGGGCCATGGGCCGGTGGGGCGTCAGTACAGGTGCATTTGCCTACCTATAGTAACCTGCCGGGAATTGCTTTACGGCAGATAACCCTTATAAGCTATAGTGAGTCTAACTCTAACTGGGGAATTTGATGCGTTTGCGGATGCGGTGGTCGGCGTGGCTCTGCCTGTCCCTGTTGTTGTGGACAGTAGCAGCGGAGTCTACCCACCATCACCCCAGCCAGAGCGAAAACGCGTCCTGCTCGATCTGCCTGGCGGCGCACAGTGCCAGCCCCGCCATCATTTGCAGCCAGGCTACACCGGTCTTTGCCACCATTAGCCTGCTGCGCGAAGAAGCGGTTGTAGCCAAGGCACGGCTCGACTTTTCTGAATTAGGCATCCGCGGTCCTCCAATCCTGTAGGGATCACCCAAATTGAAAGTTCCGGCCTGACGTTTGAGCTTGACGCTCTTGCGCCAGCCCGGCCGATTCCCTATTGATTTTTCCTGTTTAACGGAGGGCTTATGTCTAATTTCTATCAGTGGCGTTTTGCGGCCATTGTCGTCGTCACCTTCCTAGCCGTGGCCGCCCGGGCCCAGTCGGGTGGGAGTTCTGGATCGATCAGCGGCACCGTGCTGGACCCGACTGGCGCAGTGGTCGCGTTCGCAGGCGTCGAAATCCACAACCCAGTCAGCCGTTTTGACCGAGCCACGGCCACCGACAGTTCAGGCAAATTCACGATCCCGAACGTGCCGTTCAATCCGTATCACCTGGCTGTGCTGGGACGCGGGTTTGCTCCTTATGCGCAGGACATTGATGTTCGCTCGGTTGTGCCCGTGAACCTCACCATCACCCTCGAGGTGCGCGGCGCGTCCGAGAGCGTGACGGTCGAGGCTGAGGCGGCCGATTTGCTGGAGAACGATCCGACCTTCCACTCCGACATCGACAAGGCCCTGTTCGACAAGATTCCTTTGGAGAGCGCGTCGTCGTCACTCAGTTCGCTGGTTACTCTATCAACGCCGGGAATCGCCGCCGATTCCAATGGCCTTTTTCACGGGTTGGGGGACCATGCGGAAAACTCGTTCAATGTTGACGGCGAGCCGATTACTGACCAGCAAAGTAAGGTCTTCTCCAACCAGCTTCCCGTTGATTCCATCGAATCCATGGAAGTGATCTCGGGTGCGCCTCCCGCGGAATACGGCGGCAAGACCAGCGTCGTGATTGTAGCGACCACACGCTCGGGCCAGGGTGTGACAACGCCTCACGGGAGCGTGACCACTTCCTATGGAGCGTTCGGAACCTCCAACGTGGCTGCTGATCTCGCGTACGGGGGCAAGAACTGGGGGAACTTCATCTCCGTAGGAGGTTTGAACACAGGCCGGTTCCTGGATCCGCCAGAATTCACGGTGCAGCACGACAAGGGGAATGAGGAGAACCTGTTCGACCGCGTGGACTATCAACTCTCCACCGCCGATTCGATTCACCTGAACCTCGGCTACAGCCGGAGCTGGTTCCAGACGCCGAACTCTTTCGATGCCGAAAACGCGACGCCCTGGAGTGGGCTGTTTGGGATTGAACCGCAAATGGCAGCCTTTGCCGGGAGAGACCCGAACGGAAATATTGTCGGCGCGACGGACCAGCACTCCAAGATCGGAACGTTCAACATTGCTCCGTCGTGGACGCGTGTGCTGAACACGAACGCTGTATTCACTTTGGGCGCATTCGTCCGCCGCGACGACTACAATTACTACCCCAGCAGCGACCCGTTTGCGGATCTGGGGCCGCCGAGCCTTCAGAGACAGTCGGTGGGTCAGAACCGCACGCTCACCAACACAGGACTGCGATCCGATCTCTCCTATGTCAAAGGGATTAACCAAATCAAGGCTGGAGTCGTCTACCAGCAGACATTCCTCAATGAAAACGATACCCTCGGTATCGTCGACCCAACCTACAACGCGCCCTGCATCACTGCCGCAACCGTGACCGCGGTGAACCCGTTCCCGTATGTTGCGGCGCCCGGGCAAACTATCGCCGGTTGCCCCGGGAACGGCGGCATCTATCAGCAAAACAACGCTTCCAACCCGAACGCGCCCGGCACCTTTTTTTACCCCTACTACAATCCGACTCTGGCTCCTTACGACTTGACCCGTGGCGGAAGCCCATACACCTTCAACGGCCACACCGACGTGAAGGAACTCGCCCTGTACGTGCGGGACAACATCACCAAAGGAAACTGGTCTTTGAACCTCGGCTTGCGCGGCGATTTCTACAACGGTCTCTCCACCGCGAGGCAGGCGGAGCCCCGACTTGGGGTCGCTTACAACGTTAAGCAGACGAACACGATTCTTCGCGTTTCCTACGCGCGCACGCTGGAATCTCCTTTCAATGAAAATCTGATCCTTTCCAGCATTGGTTGCGAAAATGCCGTCTTGAACCCGCTGCTTCTCTGCGGCTCGGCGAGCGGGGCGCTCAATCCCGGCTTTCGCAATGAGTTCCACGCTGGGATCGAGCAGGCATTCGGGAAGTACCTGGTCTTCTCCGGCGAGTGGATTTCGAAGTACACGCACAATGGCTACGATTTCAGCGTGCTCGGCAATACCCCGATCACGTTCCCCATTGAATGGCACAGCTCCAAGATTCCCGGATATGCGGGCCGGGTGAGCGTGCCCGAAATTCACGGCTTCTCGGCGCTAATGGTCTTCTCCAGCGTGGCGGCGCGCTTTTTCCAGCCCCAGATCGGTGGAGCGGGTGCGACAGTGGCGACCGCTGCCGGGCTTCCGTTCCGCATTGACCACGACGAGAAGCTCAACCAGACCACTCACTTCCAATATCAAGCGTGGAAGCGCGGTCCATGGGTTGGCTTCAACTGGCGGTATGACAGCGGACTGGTCGCCGGGGCAACACCGTGCTTCGGGGTGCTCGCGTCCAACGATTGCCCAGGATCAACCGTCATCGGTGGTGTAAGTAACGTGAGCATGGGCGCCGCCAACGTGGGCGAGATTCCGCTCTCTGCCGATCAGGAGTCCGAGGCCGGGTTCACTTGCAACGGCGTACGTGCAACCTCGACGTCACCCCTGCCGTTCAATTGCGCCGCATCAGCGTTTGGCTCCGCGCTGATACAAGTGCCAGCTCCGAACACCGAAAACGACGACCACAAGCCGCCGCGCATTACGTCGCGCAACCTTTTCGACATGTCGGTCGGCCATGACAACTTGTTCCATGGCGAAAAGTACAAAGTGAGTGCGCGCTTGACGGTCATCAACCTGGCGAACCATTTTGCGCTCTATAACTTCCTTTCCACCTTCAGCGGCACGCACTACGTCACACCGCGGGCGCTGACGGCGGAAATCGGATTTCACTTCTGAGAACCGAACTCGCATGGAGACGGGTGCGCCCCCGACTCCGGGGTCGCGCCTCTTCTCCGGTCGCCAGGCCACGGCGTTGTGGTCGGCGGCTTGTAAATGATTGTAAGAACGATTCCCCTCGAACCGGGGGGAACATCCGGATTGGTAGAACAGGAGAAACTTGTCAGCTCGATCACACTTCACCTACAGGCATAAGGCGCTTTGGTGGCCGGCAGCACTCGCGGCCACGGTGGTTTCGCTTGCGGTTAGCAGCTTCGGCGGTCAATCCCTCGGCAATTCCACGGCGCTTTATGGAACCGTGTTGGATGCGACGGGTGCGGTTGTTGTGGGCGCCACGGTCAAGATTCATAACCCGGTCAGCGGCCTGGACCGCACCGCGCAGACGAATAACACCGGCGGGTTCACTTTCTCCAACGTTCCGTTTAATCCTTACCACCTGACCGTCACGGCCAAGGGCTTCGCCACTTATGTCCAGGATGTTGAGCTGCGTTCGGTCGTGCCCGTGACCCTGACCATCACGCTGCAGGCGGTGGTGGCGGCAACGACCATTACCGTCAGTGAGGAGGCGGGCGATCTGGTGGAGACGGATTCCACATTCCACACCGATGTGGATAAGAGCCTGCTCGACCGGCTCCCGATGCCTGCGGAATCGTCCGGGGTCAGCGCTGCCGTCGAGGCGGCCACGCCCGGCGTTTCTGCTGACTCCAACAACATGATGCACGGCCTCGGCGATCATGCCGAGAACACCATTGCCGTTGACGATCAGGCCAATTCCGACCAGAGCAGCAAAACTTTCTCCAACCAGATTCCCTCCAATTCGATTCAATCCATGGAGGTCATCGCCGGAGCGCCGCCGGCAGAATTTGGCGGCAAGACCAGCTTGGTGGTGAAGGTCAGCACGCGCTCAGGACAGGGCGTCACCACGCCCACCGGCTCGCTTACGACTTCCTACGGCTCTTTCGGCACTACGAATACATCCTTCGACATGGCTTATGGCGGTCAGAACTGGGGCAACTTCATCGCCATCAGCGGTACCGACGGCGGACGCTTTCTCGATGCCCCGGAATTCGCCGTCATGCATGACAAGGGCAACGTGGAAAATCTGTTCGACCGCGTTGACTATCAGATCGCTGGGGGCAACACGATCCACCTGGACCTGGCGTGGACGCGCTCCTGGTTCCAGACTCCGCAAACCTACGACAACCTCAATCTGGATGTGCTGGACCCGTTTGGAAATCCTGTTCCCACTATGGATCAGCGTTCTCAAATCAAGACCTTCGATATCGCTCCGGCGTGGACGCGCCTGCTCAGTCCAACCAAAGCTTTCACGATTGGCGCCTCAGTGCGTCGGGACGATTACCACTATTATCCGAGCGGCGATCCCTTTGCTGATCTTGGCCCCCTGAATCTTCAACGCGAAACCATCGGCCAGCACCGCACCTTGACCAATGCGGGCCTGCGCTCTGATTTCTCGTACGTTCGCGGAATCAATAACATGAAGATGGGGATCACCTACCAGCAAACTTTCCCCGATGAGAATGACAAGCTGGGCATCGTTGATCCTCTGCTGAATGCGCCTTGCATCGCGCTGAATGCCGCGTCAGGAACGTATGTCCCCGTGCCCGGCTTAACCAATCCTTCGCAGTGCGCGGGCGCCGAGTTACCCAATACTCTGGCGGAGTACGGTGAGCTCGGCTACGTGTCGAACGGTCAGCCATATAACCCCAATGGAAGCCTTTATCCCACTTTCAATTCCATCCTGCTGCCTTATGATCTGACCCGCAGCGGAGCGCTGTACGGCTTCAATGGGAGTACGGACGTCAAGGAACTCGCGCTTTACGCCCAGGACACCATCAGCGCGGGAAATTGGTCTTTCAACCTGGGCCTGCGCGGCGATTTGTACAACGGGCTCAGTATCGCCCGGCAACTGGAACCCCGTCTGGGTATCGCTTACAACATCAAACCCAGCAGCACGGTTTTGCGGATCTCTTACGCGCGCACGCTGGAAACGCCGTTCAACGAGAATCTGGTTCTCTCCAACAACGGCTGCGATTCCGCGGTGATCGCGGCGATCGTGCCCTGCGTCCCGGCCGCGCTGAATCCGGGTTTCCGCAATGAATTCCATGCCGGCCTGCAGCAGGCTTTCGGACGCTACCTGGTTTTCGACGGCGAATACATCTGGAAGTACACGCACAACGGATACGACTTCAGCGTGTTGGGCAACACACCGATCACCTTCCCCATTGAGTGGCATAACTCGAAGATTCCCGGACTCGCGGCCAGCCTGCGCATGCCCAACCTGCATGGATTGAGCGCTTCGGTCGTGTTTTCGAGCGTTGCCGCCCGCTTCTTCCCGCCGCAGGCCGGGGGATTAGGAGTAACCGTGGGCCAGAATGGACTTCCCTTCCGCATTGACCACGACGAGAAATTCAACCAGTCCACGCATTTGCAGTACCAACTGGGGAAGCGAGGGCCGTGGTTCGGGTTTAGCTGGCGCTATGACAGCGGCCAGGTAGCTGGCGCCGCGCCGTGCTACGGTCTGAATCCGCAGAATGACTGCCCGGCGTCCACCACGCTGGGCGGCCAGCCTGCGGTCCAAATGATTGGCAATGGCGGTCCGCTGACCGCGGATGAGGAGTTCGAAGCTGGCTTCTACTGTGGCAGCGTTCGCGCTATGCCTACTGTGGCGCTACCCTCCGTCTGTCTGGCTTCACAGTTCGGCTCGTCGCTGATCAGAGTACCGGCGCCGGACACCGAAAATGACGATCACAACCCGCCCCGCATCGCGCCGCGGAATCTCTTCGACGCCTCCATCGGAGACGACAACCTGTTTCGCGGCGACAAGTACAAAGTCAGCCTGCAACTCACTGCCATCAACTTTACGAACAACTATGTGCTGTATAACTTTCTTTCCACCTTCAGCGGAACGCATTACGTAACGCCGCGGAGCATCTCGGCGGAACTGGGATTCCACTTCTAGCGCTAAGGCGAGATTAGTACTTTCCGTGAAATACCGCCTGATCGATGTCCGGCCAGAACTCTTTTAATACGTTGAACACACCGTCCAAGCCCACCTGCGTTCCCCAACGCTGGTACGTTTTCACCCAGGGATTGGATTCTGCCGGGTAATACACATTGCCGATGCCTGCGGCCGCTCCAGCCCCCACAATCTCCGACAAATTGAAGGTGTTCTTACCCGCGTTGGTCCTGGTGATGAACAGCCGACTTACCGCATAGCCAGTCCGCTTAATGAACCCGCCTTTGCCCAGAGTGTAGTATCTCGGGTCCTCTTTCGTCGCCGCTGGCACGATCGCTTCCGTCATGTAGTTCTCTATGCCGCCGTCAAGAAAGATGTGCCAGTAGTATCGGCCATAGCCGGCAGCGCCCTGCCCAAAGGACGGCTGCGATTTGCCGGCCATCGCAATTCCAGCGAGCCCTCCCACGAAAATGAAATCAGAGTAGTCGAACGTATCCTCGGTTGCCAGCCAGAGATTATTCTTGAAACTCTGCGGAGGCAAATGCGTGTTGGCGCTGACCGCACGGTAATTTGGGATGATCCCCAGAATTCTCTTGGGTTGTTTACCATACTGATCATCGGGGTTACTTGGATCTGCGGGGTTGATGTTGGGCGTCGGCGCGTCTGGCAAAGAGGATTTTCCATCCGTCGTCTTGCTCGCTTGCTGAGGGTCCTGGGTGAGCGACGAAACATCGTCCAGCCCCCGCTGTACCGTCCCTTCCTGGGATTGTTCTGGCGCGTACGTTGTTGCCTGGGCCTGAACCGACGCAGTTCCGAATATCTCCGCCAGCGCCACCGCCATGCAAAAAAATCGAATCGCTTTCAAATCTTCCCCCACGTAAGTATTTTTCCCTTGCGGGCCGTGCTTTTCAAGCGCTTCCCGCCCTGTAAGCTGGATTGTTTGAAACGGCGTTTCGATGCATTACTTGGGGTCGATGGCTGCCTGCAGGTGGCGGGCGTGTCTCCTCTGCAAATAGTGGTGAACATCGGGCCAAAACTCCTTCAGCTCATTCCCCAGGGCGTCGAGGCCCATCTGCGTTCCCCAGTCGTTGATATTCCCGGAGAAGTTCCGATCGGCGGCGGGATAATAGACATTGGAAATGGCAATCGCCGTGGCGTTGCCGGCAAACTCGGGAATGTTGAACATGTGAGCCCCGGAGTCTTTTCGAGCGACGAAAATACGGTCGATGGCATAGCCAAAGC
>Ga0181536_10001702_pt1 | contig 25565 bp, 23 predicted proteins | sample PEATcosm2014_Bin_41_FD_121105 | JGI IMG/M metagenome (GOLD analysis project Ga0181536, IMG submission 121105) | Peatland microbial communities from MTU Mesocosm Facility, Houghton, MI, USA - PEATcosm2014_Bin17_60_metaG | ecosystem: Environmental > Terrestrial > Soil > Wetlands > Peat | place...
CTCAATTTTCTTCCCTAAGTATTCTGGCGTCCGTCCGACCATGAGGCCGGCAATGAACACCGCCAGCACTACGTAGATCAATACGCCGTACAGCCCCGCGCCGACACCCCCGAAGATCACTTCGCTCAGCATGATGTTGACCAGCGGAACGAGGCCGCCGAGCGGCGTGAATGAGTCGTGCCAGCCGTTGATTGCGCCGCAACTCGCATCGGTGGTGACCGTCGCGAACAGCGCCGAGTTGGCGATGCCGAACCGCACCTCTTTGCCCTCCATGTTGCCGCCGGACTGCGAGTTGGTTGCGTGCTGGGCGACGCTGGATGGATAAAGCGGGTTGCCTTGTGCCTCTGCCCAGTAGGAGGCGGTTACGCCGCAAAGAAATAAGATGGCCATCGCGGCCCAAACTGCCCATCCGTGGGCGGGAGACCCGGTCATGCGTCCCAGGGTGTAGGTAAGCCCAGCAGACACTGCGAAAATGGCAAACATCTCGATGAGATTCGAGAGCGGAGTCGGATTCTCGAACGGATGTGCGCTATTGGCGTTGAAAAAGCCGCCGCCGTTCGTTCCCCACTCCTTGATTATCTCCTGCGAAGCCACGGGTCCTTGCGCAATGGTCTGCGTTGGGATGGTGTCCATCACCGGCTTGCCACTGGCGTCTACCACCGGCTTGCCGTCCTGGCCTACGCGCTGCACTTGTTGCGGTTCGACCAGTTTCACCGTGTCGTACGCCTTGAAGTTCTGCACAACCCCCTGCGAAACGAGCAGCAATGCGCCAACCACGCTGAAGGGTAGGAGCACCCACAGCGCTGCCCGCACCATATCCACCCAGAAGTTGCCAATAGTTTTCATCTGCCGGCGCGTGATGCCGCGGATGAAGGCTATGGCCAGCGCGATCCCCGTCGCTGCCGAAACGAAGTTGTGATAGGCGAGCCCGGCCATTTGCGTGAAGTAGCTCATGGTCGTCTCGCCGGAGTACACCTGCCAGTTGGTGTTGGTGGTAAACGACGCTGCGGTATTGAACGCCATGTGTTCAGGCATCACTGCCGTGAAGTGCTGCGGATTGAAAGGCAGCGCACCTTGGATCCGCTGGATCAAATACAGCACGAGCATCGACACGCCGCTGAACAGCAGCATCGCGGTCGCGTATTCGGTCCAGCGCATCTCCTGTTCTTCGTCTACCCCGGTGACGCGATAGAGCAGGCGCTCGATCGGGCGCAGCACCGGATCCAGGAACGTGCGTTCCCGCGCGAACACCCGCGCCATGAAAACCCCCATGGGCTTGGTGACGACAAAGATCAGTCCCAAAAATACGAAGATCTGTAGCCAGCCATTGATGGTCATGTCAGAACTTCTCCGGACGCAGCAGCGCGTAGAACAGGTAAATCGTCGTCAGCGCGCTGATGATAAGCATGATGAGAGATTGTGTGTCCATAAGGTCCCCTTACTTGACCCGGTCGCAGAAATGTACATAGGCAACCGAGACCACAAAGAACGCGATCGTTACCGCAGTCCAAATAACGTCTTGCATGCTTGATCTCCACTCATGATTTCGCCAAACATTACCACGAGCCTTCCTTACGGCCCCACCACCACACCATGCCAAGAGTTGCAGTGGTCTGCTGTTTATTGAGGACGCCTTGCACGTCAGACAAGAACGACGGCTGATTTGAGAAATCCCGCCGCCACTCATAACGCATGAGAAAACCCTCCGCCAGCTTGTAATCGAACGTGACGGTATTCTCTTTCAACGCCTGTGACAGCCCACTGAAGAGGCCTTCACGGTCAGACATGTACTCCGCGCGGGCCCCAAGGGTAAGCTTTGGCGTCAGATGGTATTGGATATAGGCGGCGCCGCCGTCCACATGCGAAGGAGCCGAGGATTCGCCAGGCGCAGCGTTCTTCCACAAGCGCTGGATAAAATAATCCCCCTCCAGTGCCATGGTCAACTTCAACGTGGCGTTCCAGGTCACATAACTGTCGAAAATGTGAGTGCGCCCATTGGGAGCTGGATCGATGGCAGTAAAGCACAACCCCGGTTGCACCGGAATTAGCCCGCAATTTGCGGACGGTGTGCGATCGGGATGGTCCTGCCCCAGATAGTAATTCATAGTCCAAGTGACGCTTTTGTGCGGATTGGCGGTGAAGCCGAAAAGCTCGTCCTTGAAGCCATTTGTCGCTTCGACCTGGTTCGTCCCATTCACGATCCAGTAGTTCACGCTGAAGCGGTCGTTCAAGGGCAGGCTCGCTCGTACTCCCATGTGATAAAACGGCAGAAAATTAAACCAAAACGAGCGAGAATAATCGATCTGGTCCTTGGTGTAGTTGCCTTCAATGCCGAGCGAACTGCCCCATTTGCCGAAGTCAATATTCAAGCCCTTGCCGACGGGCGCGACGTACGTGCCGTAAGCCTGAAAGATGTTGCGATAAATCTCGGGCCGAGGTTCGTTCGACGGATTCCCCTGCAGCGTATCCGTTGCCTGTCCGAACTGCAAGTCCAGGCGCCCGCCCCAGCGGCGGCCGGCGCTGACGTCGGGAGCATGTTCGAGAATCAAACTGGCCTGATTCAGGCTGAATTCATTGCTCAGGACGTCATACGCGCGCAGCAGATTCACGCGCCCCACGGGATTGTTGAAGTTGTATTCGTAGTAAGTGTCGAGCGCCAGATTGATTGTCGTGTCATGCAGGAAATCGAGCGCCTTGCGATCGTCCGGGCTTACGCCTGAAACCAGAGTGGAGGCAGGCTGCGCCGGAGCCGCGGCCGGGGCCGGCTGGATGAGTCCAGCGGCCGCGGGCACGCCTGTGCTCGAGCTCGTTCCTGCCTGCAATTGCTTCACGATTTGCTTAAGCTCCGTCACTTCGGTTTCCAGTTGCGCAACCCGCCGCTGCAATTCCTCCGGCGAGCTTGCCGGCGCTGCCGAACCAGTTTGCTGCGCCTGGCCATACGGCAGACACGCCAACGCTATGAACAAGCATGCGAGATCCAGCTTCATATTGCTTCATGCCTTTCTCCCTCATGCTCGCCGGCCGCGGGCCCCGCCTACGAGGCGCGAGGGACAGAATCGTCCCCAACATACCCGCGTTACCTCTAGAACTTCACCAGAATCGCCATGGTGGCGCGATCCTCGGTCTTGCGCAAATCGGGGTACCATGTGTTCGTCGGGGAACCGGTGCAGTTGGTGGCACCGTTCAGACAGACGAGCGACCCGGGATTTCCGTTGTTGCCTCCCGGCGGCGTGATTCCGCCTGGGCCGGTCCAGTACGGCACGTTGGCATGGCGGTGATTGAACTCCCAGCGGAACGTGATGTACTGGCTAGGCATGTAGTCGTAGGTCGCCGACATGTCCCACGCCTTGAACGGGTCGCCGGGATTCTCCGGGAAGTAGGGAGTGCCTGAAGTTGCCGTCGCGCCGTCAATCGGCGGCAGCAGCACCAGATATCGCCCCGGATTGTTGATCTCTCCACCGCCGAGCGTAAACCCATACCGGTCTTTGTGGAACCACCAGCGGTTATAAATCATGTATCCCAGGAAACTCTGCTTGTAGTCGATAATCTGCCCCCCGCTTTTCTTGTTGGTGGTGCAATCGACGCCGCCGCCGGTTTCGCAGCCCATGTCGCCAGTCAGCGTGAAGGCCATCTTGTCGAGAAAACGCTCCGGATGGTCATAGTACTTCACTTCCAAGCTATTGTCCGTGTGCAGGCGGGTGCGGTTGGGAATGCCCAGAGCATCGGCGCCGACTCCGTAATTGTTGGAAAGCATCGAAATCCAGCCGTTGGGACGATATAGCACTTGCCCGCCCAGCCCGATCCGGCCATTGGACCGCGCGTAAGACTGCCATCCGTTGATGATCCAGGGTTCAATCTTCAACTTCTCTGTAGGAAATATCTGGATGCGCATGCCGGTGAAAAACCATGGCGTGTTCGAGGAAACGTACGAAGGCTGGTAGGCCCAATTGTCGAAATTGTAGTAGCTGAACAGCCCGACATACGACATGAAAATGCCCGCGTCCACGTTGATGCCGTGCCACACGTCCCAGTGATAGCCGCCGTAAGCTTCGGAAACGTAGCGGTAGGCGTCGGCCAGGTTCCACTGCCCGCGCGAGTAGCTGGCATCGTTGCGCGGCGTGGTTTCTGAATACATGCCGAACTGCGTCAGCAGGCGCCCGCGGACGTGGTCAAAGTGAAAATCGCCGCCGACTCCCAGTTGCGTGACCCCGACTTCGTTCGAGCGGAAGACCTCGCTCGATCCGCCGATGGAATCGTCGGCGGGATGGTTGAAATCGTAGGTATATTCCACGTCTGCGCGGATTTCAGGTGTAAAGAACTTCGAATCGAACGCGGGTTCCTTGGTGCGCGGATTGCCGTTCAACCAGGTCCAGTCGGCGTAAGCAAAAGGCTCGGAGGCCGGTTTCTTCTCCGGCGCCGCCGCCTCCGACTGCAACGCCTCGCCTGCGGGTGCAATCGCAGTGGCAGACACATTCGCTGGTGGCGCGGCTGGAGTCACGGCTGCCGCCGTGTGAACGGCGGCGACGGAATCTCCCGCATTATCACGCCCCTTGAGTTGCGCCTCCAGTTGCTCGATGCGTTTTTTCATGGCATCCAGTTCTGCCAGGATCTCCCTCGGCACCGGCGCAGTGCTGGCGCTTGCCTGCGGATTGATAGTGCTGTCATCGTTGGCGGAGGGGCCCCCCGTCGTTTGTTGAGCTCGAAGGGGAAGCGCGAGCCCAGCCGCCAGCAGCGCGACCAGGGCCATCCGCTTACCAGCTCGTGCTGGAAATTTGCGCTGCACAGCCTCAGGATTCATGACTATGAGTTCTCCTTGTTGCCTGCTTGGATTGAACTTCGCCAGGTGCACCTTCAGCGCGCGCGCTGGCACTTTGGTTGCCTCCAGCACCAGGGCAAACAACACCCGCAGTAGAAAGCTCACCGCCCCGACACACAGCACCGCCATGGCAAGTCTCAGCATCATCGAACACCTGTTGTGGAAGGGGTTCCGAACAGATTGGACAACGCCACGCGTAAAAGCGGGCTTAAGAATTCGTAAAGAATTCGTAAAGGTTATCGTCCGGATTACTTAGGGAATCCGGCTGGCACCAGGTTCGTCGCCCCGAAAAGACTTCAGCAGCCCCAATCGGCCTCGCCCGGCTTGGCGAAGTAAGGGCGGCTGGCGTCGGTCTGCGCAGGCGCGGCCGCTAGTTCGAGCAGCGCTAAGCGCGCCGCCGCCACCATCAATTTGCGCTCGCTCTGAGGAGTGCGATCCCAGGAAGACGTCCCTTCCTCGCCGTTGTGACAATCGAAATCATGCGCCAGCGCTCCCCGATAGTGATGGAATAACTTCGCCAGCTCTTCCGCAGAAACATCCTGAATCGACCACATAGACTCTTCGCCTTTCTGAAAGTTCGCAGCTTCCTTCATACGGGGCCACTGCTCCGGTCCCTTCCGCTCTCGATAGATTTGATACAGAAAGGCGTAAGGAATGAATAAAGAGTTCGTAGAATGTTCGTAAGCAGGATTAACGAGAGTAACAAGGATAATTGGGCGCGGGTGGCCGGCTTACTCGCCCGGCTCAAACCGATATCCCACCCACGGCTCCGTCACGATATAACGCGGCGAGGACGCGTCCGGCTCCAGCTTCTTGCGCAGTTGGCCGACAAACACCCGCAGATACTCCACCTGCTCCGTGCTTTGTCCTCCCCAGATCGCGCCGAGCAAAGTGCGGTGGTTGATGACCTTGCCTGGACGGCGCGCGAGGTAGACCAGCAGGTCAAACTCCTTCGGAGTGAGGCGCACCTCACGCCGGCGCACGGTGACCTTGTGCGCCGCGGTGTCAATGCGAAAATCGCCGATCTCGACCACCGCCTCCGGCTCGCTTTCCGTCGAGATACGGCGGAGATTCGCCCGCACCCGGGCTAGGAGTTCGCTCATGCCGAATGGCTTGGTGACGTAGTCGTCGGCGCCCGCGTCCAGCGCCTCCACCTTCTGTCGCTCCTGGTCGCGAACCGAGAGCACGAGAATGGGAACGTGAGAAACGGCTCGCACCGCGCGGCAAAGCTGCACGCCGTCAATCGAAGGCATGGACAGGTCGGTGATGATCAGATTGGGAGACCAGTCCTTCATAATCTCCAGCGCCATTTCGCCGCTGTTGGCAATCCGGATGTCATAGCCCTGCGCGGAAAGGCTGGTGCGCAGCACGCGGGTGATCTGCGGTTCGTCATCGACCACGAGAATGTGAGGTGGGTCCGGCATCAGCGTTGCTCCTGGGTCACGATGTGCACATCCACCGACGGAGAGTCCCTCAGAAACCGTTGAATGGCCGACAGGTACAGATATCGTTGCCAGCCGGTGCGCGCAGATCGGCCAAAGATCACCTGCGTGATGTGATGCTCGCGCACCAGCTGCGCGACACCATCAGCGATGCTTCTGCCTGTCCCGCGAACCACGCGGGCCCCCAGATTATCTGCGAAGCGGATGTTTTCCGCCAAAGTCTTCTGGTCCTCCGGACGTGTGTCCCGCCCAACATCTATATACAAAACGAAGAACTCGCCGCCCATGGCCTGCGCCATGCGCGAGCCGCGGGCGATCAGATACTGCGCCGCCGGATTGGAACTCACGCAGACACCGATCCGCTCGCGCACCGTGTGCGCCTGCTGCTCGTCGTCTTTTTCAAGATATGCGTCGAGACTGCGGTCCACCACGCGCGTAACCTGGCGGAGCGCCAATTCGCGCAGCGCGATCAGGTTGCCCGGCCGAAAGAAGTGCGAAAGCGCGCGCTGCGCACGGTCCGCCGGATAGACATCGCCGCGCAGCATGCGGTTTTGCAGGGCTTGCGGAGTCAGATCGGCGAGCACAATCTCGTCCACCCGCTGCATCACCCAGTCCGGAACCGTCTCGCGAACCTGAACTCCAGTGATCTGCTGCACGGTGGGGCCGACGCTCTCGACGTGCTGCACATTCATCGTCGAAAGCACATCGATCTTCGCCTCCAGCAGTTCGATGACGTCTTCGTAGCGTTTCCGATGCTTGCTGCCCTCGATATTGGTGTGGGCCAGTTCGTCCACCAGCGCTACCGCCGGTTTGCGGGCAAGAATTGCGTCCACATCCATCTCTTCGAAAACCGTGCCCTTGTACTCCAGTTTGCGCGGCGGAACGCGATCCAGCTTGGTGGCCAGTTCCGCCGTTGCCTTGCGGCCGTGGCTCTCCACTACGCCCACCACGATGTCTTCCCCGCGACTGGCCCGGCGGATGGCCTCACTTAGCATGTTGTAGGTTTTGCCGACACCGGGGGCGTAGCCCAGAAACAGCTTAAAGATGCCGCGGGCCTTCTCGGGTGAAATTTCACTCAACCACTCCTCAGGTGTCTTGGCCATCGCAGCTATTGTCTTTCGTAGCGTCGAAATTGTCACGTCCATCGTACAATGCGGGTGTGAAAACCAGCGCTCAGACCCAGGCGGTTCGCTATGTGGTGGTGGTGGCGGCAATCGGCGTAATCACGGCCGTGGACTTCCGGCTGCACGTGAATCCCACTACCGTTGCGTTGATGTTTCTGGTCGCTGTGCTTTTGGCCTCCGCCTACTGGGGACTGCGCTACGCCGTGGTGCTGGCTCTGGGAGCCACGGGCGCCTTCAACTTTTTCTTTCTGCCGCCGATCAAAACCTTCACCATCGCTGATCCGCAGAATTGGGTGGCGCTGTTTGCGTTTCTCGTGACCGCGCTGGTGGCCAGCAATCTGGCCGAACGCGCCCGTCGCGAAGCGGAGCGCGCCAAAGGACGCCGCCGCGAAGTCGAGCGTCTTTACGGCCTGAGCCAGCGCCTGCTCGCTTCCGAGAATGTCCTCGAACTTCTGGATGCCTTGCCCAGCTATGTGCAAGACACCTTTTCGGTCGGAGGTGTCGCCGTAATCGCAGCCGACCAGCCGTCGATCTATCATTCCTCGCTCGATGCCGTTTTCGACGAGAGCGTGTTGCGCTCGACCCTCCTCCGTGGAGAGCCCATCACGCAGGCAGGCGTCTCCTACGTGCCTCTGCGACTGGGAATGCGCACGGTCGGCGCATTGGGCGTTACCGGCGACGAACTCTCGCGCGAAACTCTCGATGCGCTCGGAAGTCTGGTAGGTCTGGCCATCGAGCGTGCCCGCGCCCTGGAGGCCCTCAGCAAGCATCGGGCCGAGCAGGAGCATGAGCGTCTCCGCTCCGCCCTGCTCGATTCCGTCACCCATGAATTTCGCACGCCGTTGACCTCCATCAAGGCCAGCGTAACTACCTTGCTGTCAGCCGCGACTCTGGACGATCAAGGGAAAAGGGAACTGCTGACCGTCATTGACGAAGAGGCCGATCATTTGAACCGTCTTGTCGGCGAAGCTGCCGAGATGGCCCAACTCGACGCCGGCATGTTCCAGCTCGACCTGCGGCCCCATTCCATCCAGGAGGCCCTCAAGCCTGCCATGGACGATGCTAAGTCCTCGCTGGAGAATCACCCGCTTGAGATTATTGCCCCAGCGGACTTGCCCAACGTGCGCATGGACGTACAGCGTATTCGCGAAGTGCTCATGCATTTGCTGGAGAATGCCGGCAAGTATTCCGCTCCGGGATCCCCCATCAAGGTGACCTGCGAGGTCGATGGCGACCGACTCGTCATCAACGTTGCCGACCGGGGTCCGGGCATCGATTCGTTCGAGCAGTCGTTAATCTTCGAGAAGTTCTATCGCGGCCATAATCAGCGTTACACGGCGCCGGGAACCGGCATGGGCCTGGCCATCGCCAAGGTCATCGTCGAAGCCCACGGGGGAACCATCGGGGTGGTAAGCCAGTTGGGCAGCGGTTCGGTCTTCTCCTTCAACCTGCCGATTGACAAGAATTCGATGGCGGGCGCGGCAACGCGGGGGCCGGTTGGCGTCAAGACCTCTTGATGGCATCCATGCCTCGGCCCGCACGACGCGCATGATCGAAGGGTTCGCGCCACAGCGCGCACTGCCGCTTGGGCTACAATCATCTGCATTTGATAACGGAGGCAGTTGACGAGCTTTCTTCATATCTGGGAACGAACGGCGGAAACAAACTATGACTGAGGTCGCAATTAATACATCTACCGTGCTCGACAATAAGAAGTCTTTCTACAACCGGTTACTGCTGGTGGTGGCTGGCTTGGGCGGCTTGCTCTACGGCGTGGATGTCGGCATCATTGCCGGCGCCTTGCCCTACCTGGAGGCGACCTCTCGCCTGAATGCCGGACAGCTTTCCAGCGTTGTTGCCGCTGTCTTGCTGGGCAGCGTGATCTCCACTCTGTTCGCCGGCCTGCTGGCCGACGGGATGGGCCGGAAGTCCCTGATGGCGCTCAGCGGCGTTCTTTTTGTCCTGAGCGTTCCCATGATCGCCTTATCACACGGCTATGGGCCGCTGATTCTCGGCCGGCTGTTGCAGGGCATCAGCGCCGGATTGATCGGCGTCGTTGTCCCACTCTATCTTGCTGAATGTCTGACCGCGTCCAGCCGTGGCAAAGGGACCGGAATCTTCCAGTGGCTGCTAACACTCGGCATCGTGGCCGCAGCGCTGGTTGGCATGTTCTTCAGTTACCGCGTGGACCAGGTGGCTAAACTCGGTGACCCGGACCTGCTCCGCGCCTTCAAAGATAGCGCCTGGCGCGGCATTTTCTGGGTCTCCCTGCCTCCGGGAATCTTGTTCGTGATTGGCAGTTTCATGGTCGCGGAGTCGCCGCGCTGGCTTCTGCGCCGAGGCAAGAAAGACGCAGCTTACACCGCGCTTCTTCGTTCCCGCTCCACCACCCAGGCCGACCTCGAACTAAAGGAAATGTCGGAAATCCTCGCCGCCGAAAAACAGAAAGCAGCGGGGACCAGGGCCAAGGAATCGCTGCTGCGGCGCAAATATGTGATTCCCTTCGTGCTCGCCTGCATCATCCTCGCCTTTAATCAGGCCACGGGCATCAACTCGATTATCGGTTACAACACCAACATCCTTCTGCAAAGTGGACTCTCCGATGTCGCCGCTCACTGGGGTTACGTCGTCTTCACCCTGATCAACTTTTTCGTGACCTTCGGTGCCGTGGTGCTGGTGGACCGCAAAGGACGGAAATTTCTCCTGGCGATTGGCACCGCCGGCATCATCGTAGCGACACTCTCGACCGGCGTTCTATTCCTTCGCACGGAAAAGCTGCGCGTGGATTCAAAGACCATCGTCCAATCCATGGTCGCTGCAGACCAGAAACTCTCATTGCTCTACAACGAAGAATTGGCCGGCAGACTAAATCCCGGACCCGCACGCCCGACGTCGCTGGTCTTGATCTACTCCTACGGGGACTTCCGGGCGACGAGCAAGGTCGTGCGTTCCGATGATCCCGCCGCCAAACCGATTGAGATCACGCGCGAAAGCTGCGTGCCGGCGAACAAGGTCGTGGCATTTTTCTCCAATCCGTTCGGTAATCTCGATGCCTCGCGCGAAGCGCCGCTCCGAATTGAAAACGCGCTCATCAGCCCCGTCCCGGACACGCGCAACGGCTGGCTGGTTGCCATCACTCTTTTTGTGTTTATGGCCTTCTACGCCGTTGGCCCCGGCGTGTGCGTGTGGCTGGCCCTCTCGGAGCTGATGCCCACCCGCATCCGCTCCAACGGGATGAGCATCGCCCTGGTGCTCAACCAGGGAGTCTCCACCACCATCGCGGCGATCTTCCTGCCCACCGTCGGCAAGTACGGTTATTCGACCATGTTTTTCGGGTTCGCCGCATGCACGGTCGTCTACTTCGTCACGGCCACGTGGTTCTTGCCAGAAACGAAAGGGAAGACTCTGGAGGAAATCGAAGCTCACTTTGAAGGCGCGGGCGCAAAATAAAGTGCGGCTGACTGGAACGATGCTCATGTGGGGACAGCCGACCCGGCTGTCCAGCGGGCGAAGCCCGCAGCGGGACGATCCCGTTTGCCCCCCAACCCAACAATGATTTACCCTCAGCCCAAGTCCCCATGACTCCACTCAAACAGAAGAAAGACGCTACCAACCCCCAGCACTCTCACGCCATGCGGCGCGAAATCTACGAGCAGCCTGCGGCCATCGCCAAGACGGTCGAGAAGCACCTGAAAGACGACATGATCTTTCCCGGCGAACTGGATGCCATCGAAAGCGCCCTCCTGACCTTCGGCAAGCTGATTATCGCTGCCAGCGGATCGAGCCGCCACGCCGGCCTGGCCGGCGAGATCATGATTGAAGATCTATCCGGCGTTGCGGTTGACGTCGAGTACGCCAGTGAATATTGCTACCGCTCGACCCATGCTTCAGTGGCTCCCCTGGTGATGGTCATTACCCAGTCGGGGGAGACTGCCGACACCATCGCGGCGCAACGGGAGGCTTCGAAGCGCGGAGTGCAAACCATCGCCGTCTCCAACGTCGCCCAGGCCACAATCGTGCGCGAGGCCTCAGCCGCCCTGATCTCAGGAGCTGGCCCCGAATTGGCAATTCCCGCCACCAAGAGCTTCACGGCGCAGCTCACGATTCTCTACCTGATGGCGCTCTTTCTGGCGCGCAAGCGCGGACGCATGACTTCGGAAGTTACTCGCTCCTACTTGCAGCGCCTGCAGCGACTTCCCCAGGCCATCGAGCAGAACCTGCGCACCTGGGACGATCTTGCCGAACAGTTCGCAGCCGCTCACTTCAAGGCGGAAAAATTCCTTTATCTCGGTCGCGGCGTGCATTACGCCATTGCTCGCGAGGGCGCGCTCAAGCTGAAAGAAATTTCCTACGCACACGCTGAAGGATATCCTGCGGGAGAACTCAAACACGGCCCCAATGCCTTAGTGGATGAGACGTTACCGGTTGTCGTGCTGGCCACTTGCGACCACAGCGATCCCGATTCAGAGTTACGCTACCGGCGAACGCTCGAGGTTATGAAGGAAGTGAAATCTCGCCGCGGATCACTGGTGGCAGTGGCCACCGAAGGCGACGCCGAAGTCGCAAACATTGCCAGCCACGTGTTCTACGTGCCTGCGGCGCCGGAACTGCTGTTGCCAATTGTCGAAGTGATTCCTCTGCAGCTCTTCGCCTACCACGTCACGGTTAAGAAGGGATACGACGTGGACCACCCCCGCAATCTGGTGAAGGCCGTGGTGACGGAGTAGGTGTAAGTCCGGGTCTCGGACCCGGACAGGCTGAGCGAAGCTCGGCGGCCGCGCTCCTTGGTGGTTTCAAGCCTTGCTGTTCCCACTCCCGAATGGGCGACCCATGTCTCGCGTTTGCGAGACGCGGGGCTCTTGGCCATTGGCCCGGCTAAATGCGTCAAACCTCTCACACCGCCGGTGGCGGCCCCAAGTCCGCTTCTTGCGCGTGATGGCTCTCTTCCGACAACTTCCGCAGCGACAATCTTTCCCGGTGCGCCAGCGCCAGACCCAGCGGCACCACGGCGGCAAACGTGACCAGCCACAGCAGAATTCCGCAACTGGCCGCCAATTCCGTAGGCGCCGCAAAGGGTCCCGAGAGCATCGCGATGACCGCGAGCTGGGAACCTCCGCCAACCCCCGGCAGCTGAAGGATCGATCCCGCCATGCTCGCTCCCATGAGAATCAGGATCTGGAGGAGCGGGATATCGAGAGCGGCAACCTCATAGGAGTGTGTGACGGCTTTGTACGCCAACGCGATGACATACCACATCCCGACTGAAGTCACGGCGGCCCAAAGGAGAGAAAGTGGGCTGTGGATTGTGTTCAAGCCCACGCCGAACTTCCTTACCTCAGCAGCCGCTCTGGGCCCCAAGTTCCGCGGCAGATGAGACAATCCGCGCTCAATACGCTGTGCTATCCACTCCCCCCAGCGGTTGATCGCGATGGCGAGAACAGCTACGGCCACCACCACCAGGTTCAGCAGCAGGACGCCCAGCCGCAGAGCGCGATAAAAGGGTCCCGGGTCCGGAATCGACAGCATCCCACCCTCTCGGAAAACGGCAACTGCCAGTAGAAGAGCGAAGGCTCCAAAATCGAAGATGCGTTCTACGGCCCAAACGGCAAGCTGGGAAGAGAAAGAGAGCTCCATGCGCCGCGCAATCAAGTACGGACGGATAAACTCTCCCGCCCGTCCCAACAGCGCTAGGCCTGCAAATCCGATGAGTGTCGGCGACAGCAATTCGACCGCTGTCGTCTTCGGCCGCACCGGCCGAAGAAAAACCTTCCACCGCACCGCTCTTAGTACATATGCGAAGTAGATCAAAGCAACGGCATATAAGACACGGAGTCTGTTGATCCGGTGAATCTGGCTCCAGAATGTTCCCCAGTCGAAGCTGCGGAAGTGCCGGTATTGCAGGTAAACAAGAACCACCAGGATAAGGAACACCACTACGCTGGTCAGAATGCGCTTTCTATCCATGAAGGCAGAGAATCTCCGCGCCGCGGCCCTCGCAACGCGAAGCGGGAAACGGCAGTTCCAAAGGTAAATGACCGCGTCCTACGGGTCAAACCAGTGCGGCGCGGGCACTCCCGCCCGCGGTCCTTGGTTGGTTCTTGATCATGTGGCGCGGGCACTCCTGCCCGCGCCCTTTGATTTGGATTCTTGCCTTCGCCGCTCGGTGGTTTTGCGTGGAGCAGCGCTTCCAGTACTGCCGCTCAGGGTTCGGCTCAAGATGTGGGATTTAGCCCCCGAGGTCCGATTCCCTAATCGCTAGCCTGGGCGGCACTTGGTTTTGCTGGCGCCATAGATTTGGAACCGCGCCCCTTAGCCCCGGAAGCCTGCGACTTGCCGCCCGTGCCGTTGGCAGAAGCCGCCGCCTTCTGCGCCACTTTCTTCTTGTTAAAATCTTTCACCACGCGCGCTACATACGCCCGCGTCTCGTAAAACGGAGGTACGCCGCCAAACTGCTCTACCCGCTGCGGCCCCGCATTGTACGCCGCCAGCGCCTTCACCAGGTCGTAGTTGTAGCGCTCCAGCAACTCCCGCAGATATTTCGTCCCGCCCTCGACATTGGCCTGCGGGTCGAACACATTCGGCACGCCCAGTTGCGATGCCGTTCCCGGCATCAACTGCATGAGCCCCTGCGCGCCCTTCGGCGATACTGCCCGCACATTGAACCCGCTCTCCGCCTTAATGACGCTGTTCACTAGGTCCGGATCCAGCCGGTATCGCCCGCTCGCTTCGTTCACAACGTCCGCCAAATTCGTCTGGGGACGCCCGGGAAATCCCTTTATCGGATCGTTCCTGTTTCCGATGCGAAGCGACGATGTCCAGTCCGTTCCGAAGGCCGGAAGCCCGGAACCGGAAGCCGGAATGGAAGCCGGCAACTCCGGCGCCGCTTCAAAGTGCTCAATCTCCGCCGTCGGGACGTCCACATAATTCGATCCGTCAGAGTTCACATAGAGCCGTGTGATGTCGCCCACCACTTCCCGCCGTTCATGCCGGATCGAGAACCCGTTTTTCAGCACTGCAACTTCCGACGCGAAACAGGGAAGCGCCATCACCGCCATCATCGCGATGGCCGCAGCCCTCAACCGAAATGACCAAGACCGTCGCATTCGTCCGCCATTCACTGGCCACTAGCAACTGACCCCTGGCCCCTGGCGACTGACCCCTGGCGACTGACGACTTCCTCCACCGCCGCCGCTACCCCGCAATTATCGTGGCCGCGAGTCACTTTCCACCCGCGCCCGCGCAACTCTTCGCAGGCATTTCCCATGATAATCGGATGCCCCGCAAACTCAAGCATCTCCACGTCATTGTGATTGTCACCAATGGCCATGACCTCATCGCGCCGGTAGCCCCGGTGCGCCGCCCACCGCTCCAGCGCATGCCCCTTGGAACATCCCGCGTTGAGCACATCAATCATGGACAAGTCCCGCGCTGGATACTCCGTCCGCAAGACCGTGATCTTGCCATCCATTCCCGCCGCGTCCAGCGCTCGCAGCGCCTCATTCATCCGCGCCATCGTCCCGCAAAACATGGCCTGCACCGGATCCCGGACCACTGCCTTTTCGATCGGCACCACGAACTCGATGAACTCCATATTCTTCTCGACCCAGCGCCGGATGCTCGGGCCGATCTCATCCAGTCGTTCCAGTACGATGGCTCCCTTGGTTTCGTCGTCAAAAGTCAGAACGGTGTTGCCACGGAATTCTTGCATGGCCCGGCAAAGGCTCCGGCAGGTTTCCGCCGGCATCAGGTCGCGATGAAACGTCTCCCCCACGAGCGACCGCGTGACCGCCCCGTTCGAACTGATCAGCCACAAATCAAATCCCAACTGTTTCGCGATGGGCAGGGCAAACGTGTGCCGCCGCCCGGTCACGAGCACGATCTCGATCCCCGCCGCGTGGGCCTGACCGAGCGCCGCCAGATCGCCCTCAGAAATCTGAAATTGTGGGTTGAGCAGCGTGCCGTCAATATCGGTCGCCAGCAGACGGATGGAAGGCTTGGTACTGGTCACCACTCGCAAGTTTACCACCCCGCCCACATCGCGTAGGCCGATGATCAGCCAAGGCGCCAAATTGCAGAAGGAAGATTTCAGATTGCAGATTCAAAACCGCGTCCAATTTCGCAATCTGAAATCTGAAATCACGCTTTCAGCCGCCCCAGGAGCGCGCTCGCCTTGCGGAACCACGGCCGCTCCCGCCTTCGCAGATATCCCGGCATGGTCGGCTTCTTGTCGAGGATCTTCTGCGCCCACTCGCGCGCCTCGGCGATTCGTCCCTGCGACTGCAGAAACAGGGCGTAGTGATAATAGGTTTCCGACATGGTCGAGATCCGGGTGGCCTCGCGAAACAGCGCATCCGCCTTCTCGCTCTGTCCGGTCTGTGCGTACGCCCAAGCCAGCAGGCCCTTGGCGCGGTGGAAGTCGTAATCGGGATCGGAACTGACGGCGCGTTCTAGGTCCGGCACAGCCGCAGCAAAGTCCCCCAACTCAACTTCTGCGATCCCGCGCCGGTAGAAGGGATCCTCATGGTCGGTTCGCGAGGAAATTGCCTTGTCGTAACAGGCGCGGGCCTTGGCGAAGTTGTGGTCGTCGAGATAGAGCAGGCCGAGTTCTTCGTAGTTTCCTGCTGAAGGGTTGTCGAGGATCGCGCGCTCCAGTTCCCCGATTCGCCGCCGCCGCGGAAAAACCTGGAACGAACTCCGCAGGAGCCCAACGTCCGGAATGACTTCCACCACGATGTAAACCAGCGCTCCTATGGGATGAATCAGGATTACCCAGATCCAGAAGAAGTCCGGACGCCGCTGGATGAAGTGGACAATAGCCACAACCCTCAGCAGAATGCCCCACCACGAGAAAGCGAAGAAGAGAAAGGATCCCATTGCGAAACCGCACTATAGCATGCGGAGCGGCCACGGTTTCAGCCATTGCGGGCGGACGAACACGCCGTGGTAACTTCGCCACAGGTAAGAGCAAAATGTGAGGGCCTCACCACCCAACGTGATGCTGCTCACAGACTCCTCACCGCATTGGCCCTACCATGCCCTCAGAGGCTATGCCCTCGGATCAACGATCCACCCTCGATTCCCGCTCAGGAGGGTCGCCATGCTCTTGCTACTCGTTCTCCTGCTCTTCGTCCTCGGCGTTACTCTCATTCTTCTCATGCCTGTGCTATGGGGACGCGAAATCCACCATCGCTATTCCGCTCCCCGGGCTGTGACCTGCCCCGAGACCAAGCGGCAAGTCGGCGTCACCATTGACGCCACGCACGCCGCTGCCACGGGGCTCCGCGGCACTCCCCAGTTCCGTCTTTCCGATTGCACGCGCTGGCCCGCCCGCGCCAAGTGCGGTCAGGAGTGCCTCCCCGAAGCCTTGCACAACGAACCCTATACCGAAGGGGAAGTTCGCATCCCCAGATCCCGCCGCCCGATCTATCATCTGCCGGTGCTGCTGGCCGCATTCGCCGCCTGGTACGTCGGGATGGTCTGGCACTCGCAGTATGCGTTCCGCGCCCGATGGATGGCCGCCGTAGGCCTTACCTCAGCCGAAGTGAAGCAGTTGGTCCTCTGGTATTCGCCACACCTGCTCAGTGTCGCCGCCTGCCTGCTGTTCGCCTATGGAGTCGCCTGGCTGCAGACCTGGCTGTCGCACCGGGGCGTCTGGCAGGGGATTCTTTCCTCGACCGTGCTTTGGGCTGCTGTGCTGCTCGCGACTCTACCCTCGTTGTTGGGTTTCTCGCGCGACCTGCTCCTGATCGAAGCCGGCTACACCCTGGTAGCCACGATCCTAGTCGGAGCCATTATCGGCGGCCTGAGCGGCAGACTGGTGCTTTCGGATCTGGAAGTCAAGTAGAACTGGTTTCACTGACAGACGATAGGGAACAGCTGATGAAGTTCCCTCCACGGTCTGATTTGCTTTGCGATCTTTGCGGCTTTTCTTAGCGTCCTTCGCGGTGCAAGCTTCTTGCCCGTTTCGACGATCGCGACCTATTCAAAAGTTCTCTAGCGCGCCCCCAGCGCATCCAGCAGATCCTTGCGCGCCGCCGTGATTTCGCTCCGCGCCTCGTTCACCCGGTCCGCGGAAGGGATGGCTTGCCGAATTGTCTCGCAAATATTTTTTTCCTTGCCCTCCAGTTCCGCCAGCCGAGGTTTGGCCGCCGGCGGCGGCAGACGCAGGGCCGCCGTTACATCGCTCATATATTCGTGGTAGACCTTCACCTGCTGAGCGCTTGGAGGCATGCAGTCCCTGGGCGCGGGTTGTCCCATCAGGTTCTCAAAAAACGTCGCCGGTTTTTGTGACCGCTGCAATTCCGCGAAGAAGACATCGGTGCCGGCTTCGTCCATCTCCCAAGCCAGGCCCCAATCAAATGCATCTTCGGGCAAAGCGTTCACCGCGGCATAAAGCTGCTTCTTCTGGGCTCCGCCGAGCCGTCCTTGTCTTGCCTCGACCGTTAGCGTATGCATCTCCTGTGCCAGAACACTCTTTGCCGTAAGTGCGAAGATCAGCGAGCCGCCCTTGGTCAGGTCCTGAGCGAAACGGATTCCGGCGATCCATGTATCCACTGCAGTCTGTGCCCGTCCCTGACTCAGCTCACGGAGTCCCCGCAGTGTATTCAGCCGGGCCAGCACGTGCGCCCGAGGGACGAATGCGATCGACGCCTCCGGTCCCCGCCTGTATTCCACTCCCCAGTCGCAGTCCGGAAGTTTCGTGGCCCGTTGCATGATTCCCAGCGCGATTTCGTTCGCCGCCACAACCCCGCCCAGTTTGGCCTCGTCCCACGCTGCCTCGCCGGAGAGGACCTTCTCTATCTCCGCCTGCACATTTTGGTTGGGCGGTGGATCCTTTAACTCCGCAAAGGCCTGCCAGTAGCGCAGTGCCGCGTTGCGTGTTTCTGGCGGGGTTTTCACCTGGCCCCACACATCAACGGCAGCCAGCAACAGAAATGCAATACATCCCGATCGTCGGATTCTCATGAACGTCTTACTCCTTGGCTAGGACATGTAACGTGCTTTGCTCTCCCTGGAAACTGGGCAGTACCTGCCGCGACTCAGCTTCAAGTTGCGCTTCGAATTGGCTCTCGTTCTCTAGCGCCAGTCTGGTCAAAGAAAACGGATTGGGCCTCCCGGTAGCTGGCGGGTTCTCGACCTGGGCCGTCGGCGTCCTCAGCGCAGGGGGCGTCATCGTCCTGACGCGGCGCACGTACCACAGCCCGCTTCCGGCGCAAAGCAGTACCATGGCGGCGACAGCCAGCTGTTTGCCCCACGCCTTCGCTGCCGGCCGGGGAAGCCCCAGCGGGCGCACGGTCCGCGGGCGGAACTCGCTCAGGTATTTCTCCAGTTCGTCGTCATCTTTCCGCATGACTACCTCCTTATCTCCTCGCGCGTTCTGCCAACCGCGCGCGCAGTTTTTCCAGTGCATAGCGATATCGCGACGCTATGGTATTCAGCGATGTCTCCGTCGCCTCCGCGATTTCCTGCAATGTCAATCCGCTCCAGATACGCAGAAACACGGTTTCGCGCTGTTCCTCCGGCAACTCCCGCAGAGCATGCTGCAGCGAGAGCACTTCCGCCGGGTCCGCCGCGGCATGCGCGAACCACAGTTCCTCTTTCGGCAGTTCCACCTCCTGCCGCCGGTCGCGCAACAAGTTCAGCGAAGCACTGCGTACCGCCCGGTACACGTACGCCAGCGGAGCGTTCATCGGAACCGCCTGGCCCCGCAGCAGCTTCAGAAGAATCTGCTGCACCGTATCCTCCGCCGAGGCGAAGTCCAGCCCGCAGCAGCAGGCGTACGCCGCCAGCGCCGCGCCGTGCTTTTCGTACAGCAACTTCACCGACTCCGGCGTGAGCTTGTTCGTTTCCAACCTCACCTGCCCTGGCCAGCTCGTTCCTAACGCGTTCACCCGAACATATGACACATGAACTTGCCGTTCTTGTCTAAAGAAACTCCCATTAGCTTTTGCCATTCTTCGCGCTCTTCGCGGCCTCTGCGGTTAAGAGCTGACGGCCCGGACCTCAGACCTAAGACCGAAAACCATAAGTCCCAAGTCCTGACTGGCAACTGGCAACTGGCAACCGGCAACCGGCAACTGCTCTCTGCTACACTCGCATTCGTCATGCTGACTCATCTCGAATGCACTCGCTGCGGCGACCGCTATCCCGCCGACCGTCCGCAATCCGTCTGCCCCAATGATGCCGGCGTCCTTTACGCTCGCTACGATCTCGACAAGATCAAGCGCACCTTCTCGCCGGCCCGCCTCGCCGGCCGCGCTCCCACTATGTGGCGTTACGATGCAGTTCTTCCCGAAGCCGATCCCGTCACCCTCGGCGAAGGCTTCACCCCCATGCTTCCCAGCCGCGAATATCCCAACGTCTTCATCAAGGACGAAGGTCTCAACCCCACCGGCTCATTCAAAGCCCGCGGACTCTCCGCCTGCGTGACCATGGCCCGCCGCTTCGGCCTCAAGAAACTCGCGATCCCTTCCGCCGGAAACGCCGCCGGAGCCCTCGCCGCCTATGCCGCCGCCGCTGGACTCGAGGCCCACATCTTCATGCCCAAAGACGTTCCCTCCGCCAACCGCGTCGAGTGCGACTACTACGGTGCGCACGTCACGCTGGTGGACGGCCTCATCAGCGACTGCGCCCGCAAGGTCGCCGAACTGAAGGATTCCGAGTCTTGGAAAAAAGACGGCTGGTTCGACGTCTCCACCACCAAAGAGCCTTACCGCGTCGAAGGCAAGAAGACGATGGGCTACGAAGTCGCCGAACAACTCGGCTGGACATTGCCGCAGGGCATCATCTATCCCACCGGCGGCGGCGTCGGCCTGCTGGGCATGTGGAAGGCCTTCGAGGAGATGCAGGTTCTGGGATGGATCGGCCGCGAGCGTCCGAAAATGATCACCGTGCAATCATCCGGTTGCGCGCCCATAGTTAAAGCATGGGATGAAGGCAAGTCCGCCGCCGAAATGTGGCCCGATGCCGCCACTCTCGCTGCCGGCCTGCGCGTTCCCAAACCCTACGCCGACTACCTGATTCTGGACATACTAAAGAAGAGCAAGGGCACAGCGGTCGCCGCCACCGACGAAGAAATCCTCGAAGCGACCCGCCACTGGGCCAAGGTAGAAGGCATCTTCGCCGCACCGGAAGGAGCCGCGTCGCTGGCCGCCTACCGCAAACTTCGCGCCAGCGGATTCTTCAAGCCCGAAGACACGGTAGTCCTGTTCAACACCGGCAGCGGTTTGAAGTATCTCGATGTGCTGGGTGCAAGTGTGGAGCGGGCACTCCTGCCCGCTCAGCCCGCGCAGAAAGTTGGCGCGCCCGCGCAGCCCGCCGCCCGCCAGATCGGCGGCATCATCGGCCCGTACTGAAAATGTAGGGGCGGACGCATTCGTCCGCCCCGCGTCGCGCAGCGACGCGTCTTGTAAGCTTCGATCTCATCTGCAGCGTCGCAATCCAGCATCTTCATTGCGCGCTTCGCGCGCTACCCCGGACGAATGCGTCCGGGGCTACATTTATGTTTAAAATAAACTCTCCCCATGACCGACCGCCTCTACTACCACGATTCCTTCCTCTACGACTTCGACGCCGAAGTTCGCGAACTCGCCGACAGCCCGCGTCCGTCGCTCATTCTCGACCGCACGGCTTTTTATCCCACCAGCGGCGGTCAAGTCTTCGACACCGGCTGGATTGTCACCACCGAGAATCCCGCCGACGCGGGCACCAAGGCCCGCGTCGCGGAAGTCGCCGAGTCGGAAGACGGCCGAGTCGTCCATTATCTCGAAGCGCCGGTGAAGGACGTAAAGCCCGGAACCCGCGTCCACGGCCAGGTTGACGCCGCCCGCCGCCGCGACCACATGCAGCAGCACTCAGGTCAACACGTGCTCTCCGCCGCCTTCGTGCGCTTGTTTAACATGCCAACCGTTTCCTTCCACATGGCCGACGACTACTGTTCGATCGACCTCGACACTCCGAATCTGACGAGAGAACAAGTGCAATCCGCCGAGCGGCTCGCCAACGAAATCATTTTTGAGAATCGCAGCGTGGACATCCGCTTCGTGACTCGCGACGAAGCTCAGACGCTCGGCCTGCGCAAGCTTCCTCCCGCCGTGGGTGCCCCAGGTCTCGCCGGGGTTGCGAGACCTGGGCGAGGCGACCAACTGCGCATCATTGACATCCGCGAGTTCGACCTTAGTGCTTGCGGTGGAACGCATGTGCGCCAGACGGGACAGATTGGATCGATCCTTCTGCGCAAGATAGAGAAAGTCCGCCAGGGATGGCGGGTCGAATTCGTCGCCGGCCAGCGCGCCGTCTCGACCGCCCGCCGGGACTTCACCACGCTAACCGAAGGCGCGGCGCTTTTCTCCGCCCACATCTACGACCTGCCGCAACAAGCGCGAAAGTCGCTCGATGAGATCAGATCCCTGCGCAAGCAGCGCGAGCAGTCGCAGGAAGAACTCGCGGAAGCGCAAGCTGCAGCGCTGCTCGCCGAAACTCCCACAAACAACGGCCGCCAACTGGTCGCGCGTATTTTTTCCGGCCGCGACCTGAATTACATCAAGCTGCTGGCGCAGAAACTCACTCGCCTCTCACCCAGCGCAGTCGCACTGCTCGCTACGACCTCACCGCAGCCGTCGCTGGTGTTCGCGCAGTCTCCCGGCCAGCCCTTCGACATGGGCGCGCTGCTGAAACAGACGGCAGCTACTCTGGGCGGTCGCGGCGGCGGCAGCAAAGACATGGCACAAGGCGGCGTGTCCAGTGAGAATGACATCGACACCGCCCTCAAACAAATCGCGCAAAAGCTATCGTCCGATTTAGCAGCACCTATGTAACGCGTGGCCCTCAGCAGACGCAGACAGCCGCAGTCGCGGCCTCTGACAGGCCGAGAAAAGCTTGAGTAGCCGTGGAAGAGCGGCGCTTCAGCGCCGCGTAGGGGATGATCCAAGACGGGCTTCAGCCCCGGCGAAAACGCCACGCTCTAAGCCGGATCGTGCGACCCGCGCGTCCATTCCCACCAGACCTTGGGATCGTCGGGGGGATTGAGCATCTGCGACAGTTCTTTTTTGATCTCGCGCAGGCGGTTGGTGCGCAGTTCCAGAGCCGTCCGGTCGAGCTCGGTGTGGCTGCCTCGTTCCTCAAGGCGCGCGTTCATCTCGCGTAACTCGGTGATTTCCTGGCGAAGGCTGGTGAGATGTTCGGAGATATAAGGCATCTTTTTTATCATACGCTGGATTTGCCGGATCGCCAGATTTATTCCTCCGCGGGATTGTCCGTCGTAACCTCACGAAGGTGCCCCCATCCTAACGTCGAGTCTTTTGCGACGTTAGGATGGGGATTTTGATTTTTCGATGCGCCAAAGAAAACCCCGCCCAAGCGAAGCTTGCACGGGGCACCCTCAAGGCTTGATGCGATCATGATGTTCCGGGCCACCGTCGAACTTACCCGGCTATGTCCTTCAACGGCCCCGACAGCCTGCCTTCGAGTTCGCCGTCGACGTGACGGATCTCTTCCAGCAACGCCTGCACCGTGTTCTGAAACGCGCGTTTCAGCTCGAAGGGCTCAAGCGACCGGGGAAGACATGTGGCCGCCGCGTCCCGCTCAGAGACGGGAAGATCGTCGAGGCCGCGGCCCTGTTGCGCAATCACGCTGCAGCGCAGGCAGGTGAGATCGCCAACGTGGTTGCGCATGCCACTCAACATGTATTCCGCTTGCAGGATGCGGCCACGGGCGAGGCTGGATCGCACGTGCAGCGCATAAAGCCATGCCATCCCGATCAGAGTGCGGGGATTCGGTTGCGGCGCGGGGCGCGGCGGGTTCGCTTCGTCGCCCTCCCGCATAAAGATCAGCCGAAAATTGGGCCCCGTCGCGCCGAAGTCTTGCGCACTCCAGAACGCGACGTCCACCTGCAGCGTGTTTTTCAACAGGAAAACGCGGAACAGCGTGGTGCCACGCATGACGTCGACGTGAGCGACTGCGCCGTGATGGTGGTAAAGACGGTCGGTCCATTTTGCGACCACTTGCTCGTGACCGGCGGCCGGCTTGAGACAGAGCGCCAGATCGATGTCGGACCAGCGGTCGAGTCGCGACGATGCGGCCGAACCAGTGTGCGCCGCGCCGCAGAGATCAGGGTCGGCTTGCGCGGCAGAAACCAGTTCATCGCGGAGGCACTCCCGTTCGTCAGCAGTAAAGATCGGCACGCCGAAGATGTTAATGGATCGGCCGGATTTTGGTGCGACAGAAAACGGCACCAGCGCAAGCCTCATCCTATCCGCATTCTTTGCGGATAGGGTGGGGCTTTTGACTTTCGATTCGACCAAGAAATCCCCCAGGCGAAGCTCGAACGGGGCACCCGCATCGTGCCCACGTTTCGAATATCGCGAAGCGTGGGGCAGCCCAAGTCTTGGATGGGCCAGCCCTGCCGGGGACCGTACCCAATCTGGGAATGAAAAGCGTCCGAAGGACGTTTGATAGTAGCCCGGCGTTTCAACGCCGGGTAAGCTGCAGGTATGAAACTCGCGCCCCGCAGGGACGCCTGAAGTCAATACAGAGCTCCGGCATGTCGCACACCTACATCTCCGATCTCGCGCATTGCGTATTCTCGACAAAGGAACGCCGCAATCTAATTCCTCCCGAGATCCAGGGAGAACTGTGGGCCTTCCTCGGCGGTATCGCGCGGAAGAACGGATTCAAGGCGCTCATGGTTGGCGGGACTGGAAATCACGTGCATGTCTTGTTGTCATTGCCGGCGAGCATGCCGTTGTCGAAAGCCATGCAACTAGCGAAAGGAGCGTCCTCGCATTGGATGAACGAGAAACACACGCAGGGGTTCGCATGGCAAGAGGGATACGGTGCATTCACGGTTGGGATTTCGCAAAAGGACGGCACTATTGCGTACATTCGTTCGCAGGCTGAGCATCATCGCAAGCGGAGTTTCGAAGAGGAGTTCGTGGCGTTTTTGAAGAAGCACGATGTGGAATACGATCCACAATACTTGTTCGGATAGGGTTCAGGCGTGCCTCCGGCACGCGGTTCCATTATTTTCGCGCTTACCCGGTGTTAAAACGCCGGGCTATTGTCAGAGGTTCTTCCGGGACCGAGTGCCCCTATCGTCGCCACTTCGAGGAGACGCGCGTTGGAATTTCCGGCGGACGGAGCGCCAGTAGATGTGCGACCCGACCATCAGGTGCCGGTCCCGTAGGGACCAATGAAAATAGCCCGCCAGTTCACTGGCGGGACCGTCCCATCCCAACCCGTCAACCGCGTCCCGGAGGGACGCCTGAACACACTCGGCATCGGCAACATCATTGCCCACGCTTCGAACACCGCGAGCGTGGGGTAGCCCCCATCTGTCTCCACACCCTCCGACGAGAAAACCTGCCCTGTCTCCGACCTGACTTCGGTCAGCACGCCGTTAATCAGCACGGCAGCGTGCCATGCCGCTCTTTCCGAGAAGGCATGATGTAGCTCTGAATTCAGAGCAATCGGGTGCTCAACCGGCGACATGGCCAAAAGCTCCGTTTGAGGTAAAAGCCCCGCTCTCGCGAGCGGGGCTTCGATTCCTACTGACGGCTGAAAGCTGATGGCTAACAGCTGTCTTTAATACATATCTCCCATGCCGCCGCCGCCGTGGCCGCCCGGCATCGGAGCTTCCTTCTTTTCCGGAATCTCCGCCACCAGAGCTTCGGTGGTGAGCATGAGGCTGGCGATCGAGCCGGCATTGGTCAGTGCGGTGCGCACGACCTTGGTCGGATCGAGCACGCCTGCCTTCACCAGATCCTCGTACCCGTTGTTCAAGGCATTGAAGCCGTAGTTGGGGTCCTTGGACTCGAGCACCTTGCCCAGCACCACCGCGCCTTCTTCGCCGGCATTCTCGACGATCATGCGCAGAGGTTCGGTGATGGCGCGCTTCACGATGTTGATGCCGATCTGCTCATCGCCTTCGGCCTTCAACTTTTCGAGGACGCTGGCGCAACGGGCCAGAGCCACTCCGCCGCCGGGGACAATGCCTTCTTCCACGGCCGCGCGCGTCGCGTGCATGGCGTCTTCGACACGAGCTTTCTTTTCCTTCATTTCGGTCTCGGTCGCGGCGCCCACTTTGATCACGGCCACGCCACCGACCAGCTTCGCCAGCCGCTCCTGCAGCTTCTCGCGGTCGTAGTCGCTGGTGGTCTTGTCGATCTGGCTGCGAATTTCCTTCAC
>Ga0181536_10001705_pt1 | contig 25538 bp, 22 predicted proteins | sample PEATcosm2014_Bin_41_FD_121105 | JGI IMG/M metagenome (GOLD analysis project Ga0181536, IMG submission 121105) | Peatland microbial communities from MTU Mesocosm Facility, Houghton, MI, USA - PEATcosm2014_Bin17_60_metaG | ecosystem: Environmental > Terrestrial > Soil > Wetlands > Peat | place...
AACCTGGTCCGGGAAATCGGTCTCGAAGTGGCGGCCTGAGGTTCCATGAAGGTAACGAGAACATAATTCTCGTTTCAAGGCCTCTTTCATGCTAAAGCTTGCGCCACGAAAATGGCCAAACTCTCGCGCGGGGGCTTTAAACCCCACTCTGCACGCTCAACCCCATCCATGCGTCATAATCTATTGTAGGCCCGATGAAGTTCACCGCACTCTTGCTGATCTTTGCCTGCTCCGCCCTGGCGGGCGAATACGCCGTGCTCGCGAGCGGTGCGCGGCTCTATGCCGAACGCCATGAATCGGATGGCGGCAAGGTGACGCTCTTCACCAACACCGGTTCGACCGAGATGGATGCGTCCCAGGTGGTGCGCTTCGAACCGGAGGATTACGCGCCGCCTGAGGAGCATGCCTCCGTGCCGGCTGCCCCATCGTCGGCCGTGAAACCGGCCGGTATGGCGGAACTGGTCGATAACGCCGCCCGCAAGTACGGCTTGCCGCCCGCGTTTGTGAGGGCCGTAGTGGCGGCCGAGTCGGGCTATCGCGCCGATGCGGTCTCCCCCAAGGGCGCCATCGGCCTGATGCAGCTCATGCCCACCACCGCCCACGAGTTGGGCGCCGATCCCAACATACCCGAACAGAACGTGGATGCCGGCGCCCGCTACCTGCGCGACCTCCTTCTGAAGTACGACAACCATGCCTACCACGCGCTGGCCGCCTACAACGCCGGCCCGGCCGCAGTCGACAAGTATCATGGCGTCCCCCCCTACCGTGAGACGCAGAACTACATCCTCAACGTCCTCCGCAACTGGCAATAACAGCCCGTCACCGACTGATCGCCGGCCATCCACCAGCCACCAACCTCGCCTCAGCGCGGACTGAAGCCCGCGCCAGCATGCTAAAGCTTGCGCCACGAAATGGCCAAAGTCCAGCGGCGAGCGAAGCCCGCCTCACGCCGCCGGCAACGATAGCAACCCCTTATCGCGCAACCCAGACAAGGCCAGACCGTATCGCCCGCGAATCCCCGTCTTTTCAAAGATGTGCTTGAGGTGGATCTTCACCGTGCCCGGGCGAATCCCCAGTTGCGCCGCGATGTCCCGGTTCTTCAGCCCTTGCTCCACTAGCTCCACCACTTGCAGTTCGCGCGAGGTCAGGTTCGAGCGTGTGCCACGCGCCGGCCGATCGGGCTCTTGCAGCACGCCTTCCTCCATGTAGGTGTTCCCCGTGGCCACCGTGCGCATGCACTCCAGCAGCGCCGCTAAAGAGGCTGTTTTGCGGACCACTCCCATCGCCCCCACTTGCATCATGCGCAGCGCCTCCGTTTCATTCAGGTTCACGCCCCACACCATGGTGGCCACACCGCTCCCGGAACTGCGCAAGCGTTGCAGGCAGTCCATAACGGCGTGGAGGCCGAAACATTTGTCCAGAATCATGATCGCCGGCGCGTGCTGCCGGACAATTTCCAGGCCCCCCAGCAGCGACGTTTCCGCCGCCGCCAAATACAGGTCCTCGCACTCACTGAGCAGCGTCCGGATACCCTCGATGGCGATTGGCTCGGTATCGCAGATGGCCACGGATTTCGCGTTGATTTGATGGCTCATGTGGCTCTCAAGCGGCGAACGAGGGATTCCCTCAATCGCCATATTCAGCAGATTCGAATGGTTGAGTAACAGAACTGTAGTGCCTGGAAAGGGCAGGACTCTCAGCTTTTTGATGGCTGCCGGATCTTAATATTGATTGTCCCCCTGCACTGGGCGGAACCGCACCGGCAGGGAACCTCGTCGATCTTGTCGGAAAAGTGGTAGTCCACGGTTAGCTCTTCGCCCGGCCGGATGTCCCGTTTGCTCATGTACAGGATGTGCCCCTTGAAGATCCAGGTGTACAGGTTGGGAGTGCAGGAGTGGTTGATCAACTCCGCTCCGCTGCCGCCCACCGCTCCGTCCAGGGTCCAGTAGTTGTCCAGCGTGAACAGGTAGGTGCGCGGCCCCAGCCCCCGCCGCCGGGTTTCACGGCGGCTGATCCGCTCTCCCGTGTATTCGATCACCTTGTGGCGCGCCGGAATCCGCTCCCCTGCATAAACTCCCCAACCATGTATGCCGGACTTGCCCAGCCTTAATCGGAAGCATGCGAGCCGCGGGTCGATGCGAGGCTCTGCAATGAACGCGTGTGCAGCCACTTTCCGAAGATTGTACCTAACCCCGGACCATTTGAGAAGAGGTTCGGCCAGATATAATGCGGAATCGTGATCCAACTTGCCAGCCACGCTTCCCCGGAACTGTTTGAAGCCGTCTTCCGCTTCGCCGAGCGCCAGTTGCGCGCCCTCATCGAGCGCCATCCCGATTTCTATCCCATGTATACAGCCGCGGGCCGCTGGAAGCATTCCGGCGAGGCCTGGACCCATTGGTGCGACGGCTTCCTGCCCGGCATGCTCTGGATCGTCTACGCCCGCCAGTCGCCGGGCAGCCCGGAGTTGCGCTGGTGGCGCGAGCAGGCCATCCGCTATTCCCGGCCCCTGGAGTCGCGCAAGTTCGACCGCGCCGTCCACGATCTGGGCTTCCTGTTCATGTCCAGCTACTACCGCTGGTACGGCTTCACGCCCGATCCCACCCTGAAAGCCGTGCTGGTCGAAGCCGGCCGCACCATGGCCCTGCGCTTCCAGGAGAAAGGCCGGTACCTGCGGTCCTTTGTGTCGCCGGATTCCTTGTTTATCGACATCATGATGAACGTGGGCATCGTCTTCTTTGCGGCCCGCGAAACCGGCGACCAGGCCTTGCGGGACATTGCCTTGCGCCACTGCCACACCACCCGGCGAGTCCTGGTGCGCGGCGATGGCTCGACTGCGCACGAAGGACTGTTCGATCCGGAGACCGGGGAGTTCCTCAAGCAGACCACGCATCAGGGCTACCGCGGCGATTCCTGCTGGTCCCGCGGGCTGGCCTGGGCGCTTTACGGCTTCGGCACGGCTTACAGCTTCGCGCGCGACCCGGCGCTGCTCTCGACCGCCGAGGCCTGCGCGGATTTCTACATCCGCCACACGCCGCCGGATGGTGTGCCGCCTTGGGACTACGACGCGCCTGGTGGGGCGGTGGGTGGGGCGGACCCCCCGGTCCGCGGGCGACCCCCCGGTCGCCCATCCCCCGCCTTACAGGACACCTCCGCTGCCGCCATAGCCTCCTCCGGCCTGTTCCAGTTGAGCGGCCTCGTGACGGACGCCGCCAAGGGCCATTTCTATCGCGCGACCGCCCGCAATATTCTCGCCACGCTCTGCCGCGACTGGGTGGCGGAATCCGACCCTCAATGGGAAGGCATCCTCAAGGGCGGCGTCTACCACATCCACAAAAACCTGGGGGTGAACGAGTCGGTGATGTGGGGCGACTACTTCTTTCTGGAAGCGCTGGAGAGAGCTTTCAGCGCTGCTGAGTGCTGACAGCCGATCGCTATAGCGCCAAACTGATGTTGACCGCGGTTCGTGATTTCGCCGCGCTTAGAGTACGCGGATTCTGAAATTGTGGGGCAGCGCCGTGCGCGGCGGCGGACCCCCGGTCCGCCTCCGGCCGGGCGGCGTGAGACGCCGCCGCAGCGCGAGGCGCTGCCCCACAAATACACCATTTAGCACGCGAGCGTATTTCAGAAACCGCGTACTTAGCTATTCCCGCGCCCGCAGACTTCTTCGTAATACCGCTCGTAGATTGGGATGATCTTATCCGCGCAGAACCGATCCGAGGCCGTCCGCCGCGCCGCCTGCGAGACGCGGTCGTGCAGTTCGTCGTCCGTCACCAGCGCGGTCACGCGCGCGGCCTGCGCGGCGATGTCCCCTACCGCCTCCAGGTAACCGTCCACGCCGTCGGTGATCAACTCGGGTACGCCGCCCACGCGCGTGCCCACCGGCGGCACGCCGCAGGCCATGGCTTCCAGCGCAGCGAGACCGAACGACTCCAGTTCGCTGGGCATCAGCAGCACGTGTGCCAGGGGTATGATGCGCTCCACGTGATTCTGCTTCCCAAGAAACGATACATGCCGCTCCACGCCCAACTCGCGCGCCAGGTATTCGGCCGGACCCCGCTCCGGTCCATCGCCCACCATCAGCAGATGCGCCGGCGCGCGCCGCACCACCTCCGCCAGGATGCGCACGCAATCCTGCACACGCTTCACCGGCCGGAAATTCGACACGTGGATCAGCAGCTTCCCCTCCGCCGGCGCATAGCATTTCGCCATGGCCTTCTCGCGGTCCGGTTTATACACGTCGCAGTTGACGAAGTTCGTGATCACCCGGATGTCGTTGCGCACGCCGAACACGTCCACCGTCTGCCGCCGCAAGTACTCGCTGATGGATGTGATGCCATCGGACTTCTCGATGGAGTACTTGGTGATGGGAAAATACGACCGGTCCGTGCCCACCAGCGTGATGTCGGTGCCATGCAGGGTGGTGATGAAGGGCAGGCGCCGCACGCGTGCCAGCATGTCTTTGGCCAGCATCGCCGAGATGGAGTGCGGGATGGCGTAATGCACGTGCAGCAGATCCAGGTGATGCTGTTCCGCGACTTCCGCCATGCGCGACGCCAGAGCCAGACAATACGGCGGATATTGAAAAAGCGGATAGCTGGAAACTTCCACTTCGTGGTAATGAATGCGCGGGATGCCGGGGTCCAGGCGAATGGGATTCGCGTAGGTGATGAAGTGGACCTCGTGCCCGCGGTTGGCCAGCTCCAGGCCCAATTCGGTGGCCACAATGCCGCTGCCGCCGTAGGTGGGATAGCAAGTGATGCCGACGTTCACACCGTCAGGCTAGCACAGTAGGACAGGCCTCCTGGCCTGTCCGCAACCGTGTGGGGCAGGCTCCCAGCCTGCGGCGGCCTCCCAGGCCGCCAAGCCGCGATTCCAATAACTCGGAGCGGGTTTCGACGGTGCGCGGGTCCTCCAGGGCCGCTCTTGGAAAACTTGATAGACTCAAAGCGAGGCTGAGACCGTCCCGATGTTCGCTAGAATCACCTTCGACCCCAGCATTATGGGAGGGCGCGCTTGCATCCGAGGCATGCGGATTACCGTTTCTCTGGTGGTCAACCTCGTCGCCAATGGCATGTCGCCTGACGACATCATCCAGGAATATCCGGATCTGGAACCCGACGACGTCCGCGAGGCGCTGTCCTACGCTTCGGCGTTGGCCAACGAGGAAGTTCATCCATTCGCGAGCCCCGCGGCGTGAAACTTCTGGCCGACATGGGCATTTCGATGACAACCGTTCGCGGACTGCGTGAGGCGGGCGAAGAGGTAGTGCACCTCCGCGAACAGGGCCTCCACACCATGCCGGACGATCAGATTCTGGCCAAGGCAGTCCGGGAGCAAAGGATCATCCTGACATGCGACCTGGATTTCGGCGACCTCCTGGCCGCCAGTGGCGGTTCTGTCCCAAGTGTGATCTTGATCCGGATGCGAAATCAAACGCCTAAGGCCGTTACGCCACGGGTGTTTCAGGTGCTGCGGACTTATCACATCGCGCTCGATGCGGGGGCCATCGTGATCGTCGAGGATGGCGGCTGCCGTCTACGCCACCTGCCGATTCGGCACTGAGGATCTTGCCCACCGGCCTCCAATATAATAAAGGAGCATGTCATCGGCGTTCGTGGATCTCGCGGGGCCCGAGCTGATCGCCAAATACGAGCCGGTGATCGGCCTGGAAGTGCACGTCCAACTGGCCACCGCGACCAAAATCTTCTGCGGCTGTCCTACCAGCTTCGGCGCGCAACCCAACAGCAACGTCTGCCCGGTGTGCCTGGGCCTGCCCGGCGCGCTGCCCGTGCTGAACCGCGCGGCCGTCGAAATGGCGATTCAGGCGGCGCTGGCGCTGAACTGCCGCGTGCGTCCGGTTTCCCGCTTCGCGCGCAAAAACTACTTCTATCCCGACCTGCCCAAAGGCTACCAGATCTCGCAATACGAGGAACCGCTCGCCGAGCACGGGTGGGTCGAAATCCAGGTGGATGGCGCGCCAAAACGCATCGGGATAACACGCGTCCACATGGAAGACGACGCGGGTAAGAGCATCCACGACGGCTTTCGGGATTCCGCCCGCTACACCTACGTGGATCTGAATCGCTCCGGCACGCCGCTGATCGAGATCGTCACCGAGCCGGATATGCGCGGTTCGCAGGAAGCCTACGATTTTCTGACCGGGCTGAAGCAGACGCTCGAATTCCTGAACGTTTCCACCTGCGACATGGAGAAGGGCCACCTGCGCTGCGACGCCAACGTGTCCGTGCGGCTGAAGGGCGCCAAGCAGTTCGGCACCAAGGCCGAGGTGAAGAACCTGAATTCGTTCCGCTTTCTGAAGCTGGCGCTGGACCACGAAATCGCGCGCCAAGTTGCCATTCTGGAGAGCGGCGGCGCGATCCCCCAGGAGACGCGTCTGTTCAATCCCGATACGGGCGAAACCGCCAGCATGCGCAGCAAGGAACACGCGCACGATTACCGCTATTTTCCCGAGCCGGATCTGGCGCCGCTGCGCGTCGCGGAGGCCTGGCTCGACGAGATCCGGTCGCGCATGCCGGAGTTGCCCGTCCGCAAGCGGGCCCGTTTTATGGAGAGCTACGGCCTCAGCCCTTATGACGCGGACGTGCTGACTGCGAACCGCTCCATCGCCGAGTATTACGAGAGGGCCGCGGCGGCAGCCGGAGAGCCCAAAGCCGCCGCCAATTGGGTGATGGGTGACCTGATGGGTGCGCTCAACCAGGAAGGCCGGCAGATCGCGGATTCGCCAGTCTCGCCCGAGCGGCTGGGCGAACTGGTGGCCTTGATTCACAAGGGCGGGATTTCCGGCAAGATCGCCAAAGAGGTCTTCGTGAAGATGTTCGCGAGCGGCGAGCGAGCGCCGGCCATCATCGAAAGAGAAGGACTCAAGCAGATCAGCGACACCGGCGCGCTGGAGCAGATCGTCGATCAAGTGCTGCAAGAGAATGCGAAACAGGTGGAGCAATACAAGAGCGGAAAGGCGACCGTGCTCGGATTTCTGGTCGGCCAGGTGATGAAGGCATCCCGAGGGCAAGCCAATCCGGTGGTAGTGAACGGGCTACTAAAAAGCAAATTGGCCGCAGATGAACGCAGATAAACGCAGATAAGACAAAACATATGTTACACGAAGGCGACACAGCTCCCGAGATTCACTTACAAACCGATTCCGGCGAACCGTTCGATTTGGACAGCGTGCGCGGCAAGAAGGTGGTGCTGTTCTTCTATCCCAAAGCCAGCACTCCGGGTTGCACCGTGGAAGCGTGCGAGTTTCGCGACACCTTCAAGAAGTTTGAGAAGAAGGGTGTGGTGGTGCTGGGCATTTCCAAGGACACTCCCAAGGCGCAGACCACCTTCAAGGTGAACCAGCGCCTTCCTTATACGCTGCTGTGCGACGTCGATAAGAAGGTCGTCGAAGCTTATGGCGTGTGGAAGGAGAAGAACATGTACGGCAAGAAGGTGATGGGGATCGAACGCACCACCTTCGTGATCGACGAGCAGGGTAGGATTCAAAAGATCTTCTCGAAGGTCAAGCCGGCCGGCCACGCGGCGGAGGTACTGGCGGCGCTTTAGATCCCCGCTACGCGCAGCGTCTTACTCAGCTTGGCATCGGCGGAGGACCCGCCCACCCTCAGTTCCACCTCATCCCGCTCCAGCGCCCAGCGCTTCCCGGCTACGTCCCAGTAAGTCAATGAATCGGCCGCCAAGGGAATCTCGACCGTTTTGGTTTCGTTCGGCGCCAGCGTGACTCTGCGGAAACCGCGCAACTCTTTCGCGGGCCGGTCCACAGCGGATTTCAGATGCTTCACGTAAAGCTCGACCACTTCATCGCCCTGCCGCGTGCCGGTGTTTTTCACATCCACGCTGACCATGACCTTGCCGTTTGCGGCCAGACGCCCGGCACTGATTCGTAACTTCGAATACCGGAACGTGGCGTAACTCAAACCATAGCCGAACGGGTACAGCGGATCGCCCTTGAAGTACATATAAGTTCGGCCGTGCCGTATGTCGTAGTCCATCATGGCGGGAACCTGGTCGAGCGACTTCGGCCAGGTCTGTACTAACCGTCCGCCGGGGTTGTAATCGCCGAACAACACATCCGCGATAGCCGTGCCCATCTCCTGCGCGTTGTGGGTCATGTGCAGTATGGCCGGCAGATTCTCCTGGCTCCAGTTTATGGCGAACGGGAAGCTCGCTACCAACACCATGACGGTCTTCGGATTGGCGGCGTACACTTGCTTCACCAGCTCTTCCATTTCCAGGTTGATGGCACGCCGGTCGACCGCCTCCTTGCCGTCGCTGGGAGTCGGGCACTTCTCCCAGCCGGCATCGCACGTGGTGTGGTTCCCGACGAATACCACGGCCACATCCGACTCCTTCGCCGCCTTGACGGCCGCGTCCTGGTCGTTGTTCGCGGCATAGTTCACGATGATGCCTGAACCAAGCTTTCGCTTGATGCCCTCGAGCGGAGTAATCGTATAAGGTGGCGTGCCGCTATACCAATCCAACAGCACCTGGTCCGCGCGCGGACCGATCACCGCGATCGACTTCAGCTTCGACTTATCCAGTGGCAGGAATCCGCCGGCGTTTTTCAGCAGCACCACCGACTCCAGCGCCACCTGCCTGGCCACGTCCCGATGGCCTGGCGTCTTCCAGGCATCCTCTTCGCCCACCAGCTTCGAGTACGCCACGCGCTCCGGCGGATCCAGCAGCCCCAGCCGGATCATGACCCGGAATTCGCCTTTGATCACATCGCCGATCTCCGCTTCCGTCAACAGGTTTTCCTTCAGCGCATCGTTGACCGGACCCTGGAAGCGGTCGAGAAACTGATTGATCCCCGCCTTCACCGCGCCCGCCGCGCCCTCGCTCAATTTGGCGTAGTACTTGTGCAGCCGGATCATGTTGCCCAATGCGCCTGCATCGGTGCAGATGATCCCATCCACGCCCCACTCCTTCATCGTGATTTGCCTCAGGATCGGGTTCACGGTCATGGGCACGTGATTCCACGCATTGTACGACGCCATGAAGGCGCGCGACCCGCCATCCATCACGCCCATGCGGAACGGGACCGAGTAATACTCGCGCAGCAGCCGCTCGTCGAAATCCGACGACGATCCGCCGCGGCCGTTCTCGTTGCTATTGGCGAGGAAGTGCTTCATCAGGGAGGCCGTCAGCCAATACTTGGGATCGTCGCCCTGCAGGCCGCGCACCATGGCGGTCACCATCGTGCCGTTGAAAAACGGATCCTCCCCGAAGCACTCCTCGGTCCTGCCCCAGCGCGGGTCGCGGCCCAGATCGGCGTTGGGCGCGCGCACCACCAGTCCGCCGCGTTTCTTGCTCTGATAGATGTAGCGCGTCTCATTCCCTTCCACACCGCCTGCTTTGCGGATCAGGTCGGGATCCCAAGTTTCGCCCATGCCGATGGCCTGCGCGAATTGCGTGGTGGGAATCGGCGTGGGCCGGCCCCATCCGCCGGGACCGCCCAGCGCCAGGCCGTGCAACCCCTCCACGTGGCCGGTTCCCTGGATGCCCAGCCGCGGCACGTTCGGGCGCGTGCCCAGGCAGGCCACCTTTTCGTCCAAGGTCATCAGCGAGACGATGTTGTCCACCCGCTGCTCGATGGGCAGGTCGGGATTCTGGAAAGGATACTGATAAGGGCCGTCGGCGGCGGCCAGCCAGCGCATCGGGAAAAGCAGGACGATGGCGGCGAGGGTGGCGAGTGGTCTCATGAAGCCACCATTATCTCCCCCGGCACGTGGGTCAGGCGCAGGTGGGGCGGGTTGTTCAACCTACGGCCGATTGTCAATCGGCGGGTGGAATGAAGGGTCGAATTGGGTTCGCTTCGTTTTTTTTGTTTTTGGGTTCCGTGCGAGGCACCCGGAACCACAGATGGACACAGATGAACACGGATAAGACTGCGAGCGTATCGCTGAGGGAGCACACGAGTTTCTTATCTGTCCCTCCAGTTTCGGGAGATGCAACCAAAGCCGTCTCTCCGATCTCGTGTAACATTCCGTAACATCAGGCCGCGATCCGCATCCGCCGTTCCCGTATCCGAGCCTGACTGAAGATAGCATGGCGGCGGCGGGAACTTGCCCGGCCGCTTGGCGTTGAGCGTTTGTTTTCAGTTCATAGGAGGCGGCGCGAGAGGCCTGAACATTCGTTGACCCGCGCCCCAAGGCGCGTCAGCGACTGGCCGTCCCTTGAGTTCCTGCATCTCGGGATGGCGTATTTGGCCACCACGTGGCGCACGGATTAGCGGGGGTGCCCTCCGGGGCCGGCGAACTTCAGTTCGCCGTTCGACGGCCTCTCAGGCCGTCCGTGCTGCGGTTCCCGCGGCAGAAATCTTCAGCCCCCCCAAAAACTGCGTGAGAGACTCCCGCCCTTCCGCCCACTCAACTTCGAAGGCGGATGATTCCCATGCAGCTCACCACGGAACAACATAAGCAGATCCTGATCGTTGAAGACGAAGGCATTATCGCTGCCGACATCCAAAGCAGGCTGGAGCGGCTGGGCTATAAGGTGCCGGCCATCGCGCGCTCCGGCGAAGAAGCGCTCCTCTTTGCCCGGTCCACGCCGTTCGATTTGGTGCTCATGGACATCCGTCTGAAGGGCGATATCGACGGTATCGCCACGGCCCAGACCATGAAAACCGAACTGGAAATGCCGGTGGTCTACATCACCGCCCATGCCGACGAAGAAACCATCAACCGGGCCACCCGCACGGAGCCATTCGGTTACATCCTCAAACCCATACGGGACTCCGAGCTGCGCAGCGCCGTGCAGATTTCCATCCACAAGCACGAGATGGAACGCCGCCTCCGCACCAGCGAAGCGTGGCTGGCTACCACTCTGCGCAGCATCGGCGAGGGAGTCATCGCCACCAACACGGACGGCGAAGTGGTGTTCATGAACCCGGTCGCCGAGCAGCTCACGGGCTGGTCGGGGACGGACGCGCATGGGCGCCTGCTCATGGAAGTGCTCGCGTTGCACGAGGAATCCACCGGAGCGCCCGCGGAAAACCCCATCGTCGATCTCCTGGCCGCGGAGGCGCCCGGAGCGCCAAGCCGTACGAATCGCGCCTACACGCTTGCTTCCCGCACCGGGGCGTCCGCCACCATCGAGCTCGCCTGTTTTGAGAACCGCTCGGATGAACTGTTGGGAGCCATCCTGGTGCTGCGCGATATCGGCGGCCGGCGGGACTTGGAGAGGCGGGTGATGCAATCCCAGAGAATGGAAGCCATCGCCAATCTGGCGGCCGGCCTGGCGCACGATTTCAACAACCAGCTCACCGTCATTCTCGGATGCGCCGATGAGCTTTGTGAAAGCCTTCCCGGTGCCGCCCGGGATCGGGCCTTCGAGATCAAGCACGCCGGCTCCCTGGCCACCGCCCTCACCAGCCAGTTGCTGACGCTGAGCCGCCACCAAGGCATGCGCCCGGAGCCGCTGAACGTCAACGAAGCGATCGCCGAAATGCAGCCCGCCATTTCGAGCGCCCTCGGCCGGATGCGCATCCTGACCACCAACCTGGGGCCGAATCTGGGGCGCGTGCGCGCCGACCGCAATCAACTCAAGCAAGTTCTCCTCAACCTGTCGCTGAATGCGCGGGATGCCATGCCCCTGGGCGGGGAACTGCGCATGGAAACCTCGAACATGGACATCCAGGCCGGCAGCCCGAAGGCGGAGCTGTTTCCGCCCGGACCCTACGTGCGGCTGCTGGTGTCCGATTGCGGGGAAGGCATGGACCAGGACACGCTGGCGCGTATCTTCGAGCCTTTCTTCACCACCAAGAAACCCGGATTCGGAACCGGGCTGGGCTTATCCATGGCGCACAGCATCGTCGTCCAGAGCGGCGGCTACATCACGGCTCGCAGCGAGGTTGGCCTGGGCACGGCATTCGAGATCCTGTTGCCGCGGTTGCCCGCCTTTCAGAAGCTGCGCGATCTCGAAGGCCACCAAAGCCACGCAGCCGGCGCGGATGCCACGCCGACCATTCTGCTGGTCGAGGACGAAGAGAATGTGCGCCGCACCATGCACAAGCTCTTCGAGCAGGAGGGTTATCGACTGCTGGAGGCCCGCGATGGGGAAGAAGCCGAGGTCATCGCGGAAAGATACGGCGAGCCCATCCACATTCTGGTCACCGACGTAGTGATGCCAGGCATAACGGGTCCGCAATTGGCGGAGCGGCTGGCAGCCATCCGGCCGGATATCAAGGTTCTGTTCGTCTCCGGCTACCCGCACGATATCTTCCAAGGCGAGGGCACGCCCAACCGGCAGCGGAACTTTCTGCCCAAGCCATTTTCCGCTGCGGAGCTTCTCGGCCGGGTGCGTGCGCTCCTGGGCGCCGCCGCGCCGGTGCCGTCTTAACAGGATGAAAACCGCTTGCTGAAGCGCGCGGCTCAGAATCGCGCCCGCATCTTTGCACGTGCCGACCGAGCCGCACGCTCTTACCGAGCCGCGACCGTCAGGGAGCGGAAGTTCAGGTCACTCGATGCCCGCTGATTCCACGAACGGCCGTACCACCGAAGAGTTGCGGTCCTATCTGGCCGCCATTGTAGACTCCTCCGACGACGCTATTATCGGCGCTCGGCTGGATGGCCTCGTCGAAACGTGGAACAGAGCGGCGGAGAAGCTCTATGGTTATGCCGCGCGGGAAGTAGTCGGCCGGCACATCGCCCTGATCGAACCGCCGGAGCTGGCTGGCGAGATCGACGGCATTCTGGCCAAAATCGCGCACGGGGAAACCATCCGCCACCATCGCACCGTACGGATGCGAAAAGACGGCTGCCGAACGAGCGTGTCCGTCACCATCTCTCCGATCCGCGACGCCGCACGCCGTGTTGTGGGCGCCTCCGCGATTGCCCGGGACATCGGCGAACAAACGGCTTTGCAGGACGCCCTGCGGCTCAACGAGGAGCGTTACCACTCGTTGGCTCTGGCCAGCGCCCAGATCGTCTGGACCAAGAACGCACAGGGGCAGGTAGTGGACGATTGCCCCATGTGGCGCGACTTCACCGGCCAGCGTGCGGACGAGTACGCCGGCTCAGGCTGGCGCAATGCCGTGCACCCCGAAGACCGGGAAAGAATCTCCAAGGTTTGGGCGAACGCTGTCGAGCACGGAACCATGTACCAGACGGAATATCGGGTGCGCCGGCGTGATGGCGAGTACCGGCACATGGCGGTGCGCGGCGTGCCTGTGCTGGAACCGGGAGGACGCGTCCGGGAATGGATCAGCTCCTGCGCCGATATCACCGAACAGAAGCGGGCGGAGGAGCAAGCCCGGCAATCGCAGCGCGAACTGACCCTCAAGACCAGGTTCGCCACCATCTTCCTCACCTCGCCCGAGCGCGAGATATTCGCGGCCGTGTTGGATGCCGTTCTGGAGCACACCCAAAGCCCCGAAGCCATTCTCGGTTACCTCGACGAGGATGGCGCAATGGTCTTCCCGCTGTGGAAATGGGAGGAGTCCGACGCTTCCCGCGCTCCCGGTGAGACCGTTCGCTTCCCGCGCGGCGAGTGGGTTGGCATTTGGGGACACGCGCTAGCGGAAGGGCGATCGTTGTATTCCAACGAACCAGGACCGTCCTCCGCGGACTCCGCCCCCGTCCGCCGGGTTCTGGCGGTGCCTATCCTTTTTCAAACAGAGCCGATCGGACTGCTTGCCATTGCCGGCAAAGTCACGGATTACGGCGAGAGCGATCGGGATGCCCTGGAGCGCATCGCGCGGGACATGGCACCGATCTTCAAAGTCAGGTTGCAGCGGGATATCCTGGAGCGGGCGCGCAAACGCGCGGAGGAGGATGTTCGCACCATCAACCTGGAGTTGGAGAAACGCGTTCAGAAACGCACCGCGCAGTTGGAGGCCGCCAACCACGAACTGGAAGCCTTCTCCTATTCGGTTTCGCACGATCTCCGCGCGCCGCTGCGCGCGGTCCACGACTTTTCGCAAATCCTCATGGACGAGCACGCGCCGCAACTCTCCGCCGAAGCTAGACATTATCTTCAAGTCATCCGTGACAATGCATCACAAATGGGAAGGTTGATTGAGGACCTTCTCAATTTCTCGCGCCTCAGCCAGCAGCCCTTGCAGAAGCAGGCGATCGCGCCGGCGGATCTGGTCGCGCAGGCGCTTTACGACTTGCGCCCGGAGATCGATCCCCGCCTCGAAATTGTGGTGGCCGAATTGCCGCCCTGTGAGGGCGATCCGTCGTTATTGAAACAGGTTTTTGTCAATCTGCTCGACAACGCCATCAAGTACACCGGCCGGCGCGCGCCAGCCAGAATCGAAGTGGGCGTGCTGCCGCGCACAGGGGCGCACGCCGCCGTCTACTACGTGCGGGACAACGGCGTGGGATTCGACATGCGCTACGCTCACAAGCTGTTTGGAGTCTTCCAGCGCCTGCACCACGCCAGCGACTACCCGGGAACTGGCATCGGCCTGGCAACCGTGCAAAGGATCCTTCATCGGCACGGGGGGCGCGTCTGGGCCGAAGCGGAAGTCAACCACGGCGCCACGTTTTACTTTACAATGGAGCCGGAACCGGTCAACGATCCCGTGGAAATCCTGCTAGTGGAAGACAACCCCAACGACGCGGAACTGACCCTGCGTGTGCTAAACCGGCTGGGCCTCGCGGATCGCATCGCCGCTAGCATCAAGGTGGTTCGCGACGGCGCCGAAGCGCTGGATTTCATCTTCTGCACGGGCGCATACGCGGACCGCGACTCCGCCAATCCTCCCAAGATGCTGCTGCTCGATCTTGGGCTGCCGAAGGTCGATGGCCTGGAAGTGTTGCGGCGCGCCAAGGCCGATCCGCGCACCCGCGCCATCCCGGTGGTCTTGATCAGCTCTTCGTGGGAGGATGGCAACGTTAAGCGGGCGCGCGAACTGGGTGCCCATAGCTACGTGGCGAAACCGGTGGATTTCTTGGAATTGGCCGGGGCCGTGCGGTCGGCCCTCGCTATTGGGAGCGCTATAGGATACGCTAGCGCGATGGCTGCCGCCAACGAGGCGCCTTGAAATGAGCCCCAAGAACAAACTTCGCGTATTGATATTGGAAGACCGGCCCGCGGACGCCGAACTGATGGCGCACGAACTGCGGCGCAGCGGCTTCGATCCGCAGGTGCAACGGGTGGAGACCGAGCCGGACCTTCTGGCGCACCTCGACCCGCCGCCCGATGTGATCCTGGCCGACTACACCCTGCCTGAACTGGATGCCTGCCGGGCGCTACAGTTGCTGCTCGATGAGCGCGGGCTGAACATTCCGTTCATCGTGGTGTCCGGGACCATCACCGAAGACGCGGCTGTCGACTTGATGCGCAGGGGAGCCACCGACTACCTGCTCAAGGATCGCCTGGTACGCCTGGGGCCGGCGGTCAAACACGCGCTGATGGAGAGCCAGTTGCGCCGGCAGAAGGGACAGGCCGAGGACGACCTCGAAGCCAGCGAGGCGCGCTTCCTTACCTTCATGCGCCACAGCCCGGCGTTGGCCTTCATCAAGGATGAGTCTGGGAAGATACTGTACGTCAACAATCCGTCGGACCATGGGGCGGATTTCGCCGCCCAACTCCACGCCGGCGATGCGCCGGTTTTCGAAACTGGACAGCCTTCGCGAACCATTGAAGAGGTAGCCACCCCGGGCGGACAGGTCCGCCAGATGCTCTGCTTCCGCTTTCTCTTCAACGACGCGGCCGGGCGCCGCCTGCTGGGCCTGGTGTCGGTCGATATTACCGAGCAAAAGGCGGCCGAAAAAGCTCTATCCGAGGCGCTGGCCGCCAAGGACGTGCTCCTCCGGGAAGTCCATCATCGCGTCAAAAACAATCTCCAGACCCTCTCCAGCTTGCTGAACATGCAAGCCAGGTTGCTGCCGGATGTCGCAGCGCGCCACGCTCTGCGCGATGCCCAGCGCCGGGTGTACTCGATGGCGTTGATTCACGAGCAGATGTACGGCGACAAGGACATGGACGAGGTGGACTTCGGCGAGTATGCCAGGCGCCTGGGCCACGACCTGTTCGATTCGTTCGGCGTCGTGGCCAGCCGCGTCTGCTTGCGGTATGCGCTCGATCCGGTGTCGCTGACGATGGATCAGATGATACCCTGCGGCCTGATTTTGAACGAGCTGATCACCAATTCCCTGAAGTACGCTTTCCCCGATGAGCGCAGTGGAGAGATTCTGGTTTCCCTGCGGTGCGAGGCGGGCGGAATCGTGACCCTTGCGGTGGCGGACGACGGAGTTGGGCTGCCGCCGGAAGTCAAGGGGAAGGTTTCCGAATCGCTGGGCATGCGGATTGTGGATATTTTGACCAGCCAGCTTGGTGGAAGCTTTGTTCAGCAATCCAATGACGGGGTTCGTTCGACCGTGACATTCACCCGGCTCGGCAAGGTTTGATAGACTGGACCCAAGCCGTCCATGCACACGCCCGAACCCGGTCTTACCCTGGAAGATCGCGCCCACGTCATCCGCCTTCTGCATCGGTCCGAGCAAGAGTTTCTGGAACTGATCTCCGGCCTGACGGATGACCAATGGACTTGGAAGGCCGCTCCCGACCGCTGGTCGGTCGAACAGACCGCCGAGCACCTGGTGCTCGGTGAAACGGCCATGCTCGCCACGATCCATCGAGCTCTGGCCGCTCCGCCCAATCCGGACTGGGCGGAACAGGACGCCCGCAAGACCAGGTTCCTCGACCGCGTGCTTCCGGATCGCAGTTATAAGGCCACCGCGCCGGCGCCGCTCGAGCCGCATCGCCACTGGACGCGCGAGGAGACCATAGCCCGCTACAAAAAGGGCCGCGCCAGGACGCTGCAGTTCGTCGAACAGGTAGACCAGCCGATGAAGGACCACGCGGCCGAACATCCGTTCCCGGTCTTCAATATGCTGAACGCCTATCACTGGTTGCTCTACATCCCGCTGCATAATGCCCGGCACAACCAGCAGATCGCCGAGACTTTGGCCCAGGCAGTGGCCGAGGCATCCAAGGAGATCGCCCGGTGAGGACTATCGCGATCACCGGAGGCGGCGCGGGTATCGGCCGGGCGGTCGTGATGCAGTGCGCCGCGCGCGGCGATCGGGTCGCGGTGCTGGATATCGACGGCCCCGCGGCCCGGAACGCCGCGGCCGCCGCCCTGGCCGCTGGAGCGGGCGCGGCGCTGGCGGTGGAATGCGACGTCTCGCGCGAGGAAAGTGTAGCGCGCGCATTTGAAGAGATCGCCACCGGTCTCGGGCCGCTCTATGGCGCTTTCGCCAATGCGGGCATGGATGCGGGCGGCTTCTTGCATGAACTGCCTTTCGAGACATGGAGGCGGGTGCTGGACACCAATCTGACCGGCATCTATCTTACGTGCAAGTATGCGCTGCGACAGATTCTGAAAGCCGGAACGCCGGGATCGATCGTGTGTACGTCATCGCCGGCGGCGTCGGTGGCCTTCGCCGCGGGAGCGGCGGGCGCTTATAGCGCCTCCAAGGGCGGCATTTCGGCGCTGGTGCGATGCATGGCGGTGGACTATGCCAAGTATGCCATCCGCGTCAATGCGGTGGTACCCGGCGCCACCGAGACCCGCCTGATGTGGGCCAATGTGGAGCCGTCGGCCATGCCGGCCATGCGGCGGCGCATCTGCGAAGAGGTGCCGCTGGGCCGCCTGGCCAGCCCGGATGAACCGGCGCGCGCGGTCGTCTGGCTGTTGTCCGACGAGTCGTCCTATGTAACTGGCTCACACCTGGTATGCGACGGGGGCATACTGGCCAAGGCATCTATCAGTGTTTGAGAATCGAATTGAAACGAAGATACGAATCTGTGCGTCGATTCGCGTTGTCCGCCATCATGAGGGTGTCGGCCGCAGCGACCGAGCCCAAGGCCGTCGAGATCGCGCGGGCCATGATGCAGGCGATGGGTGGCGAGGCCGCCTGGAAGCAGGCACGCTATGTGCGTTTCGATTTCATCGTGAAGATTCACGGCCAGGCGAGAATCGCGCGCGCACCTGTGGGACAGGCAGACCGGCCGTTATCGCCTGGCTGACCAAGCGACGGATGAGAGCCCCGCCGAAGGCATGCGCTACAACGCGTACGTTTCGCGGCGAAGACCGTCGCCGCCCGGCCTCCTCCAATGGCTGAAGGAGGCCGAGCGCGGTGATCCGGTGCGGATCGGAGGCCCGCCCAGCCTCTTCACCACACCCGTCCGGACAACCGTCGTAATTGCCCGGCAAGCCTTTCTCAAGGGCTCCGAGTGCCCGATCACCACCAGCCGGCCGCTGAAATTCCGGCTGTGGACAGGAGAAGCGCCCCCAAAAGCGCTTCTCGTAAGGTACGCCGCCAAAGTCAGCGCAGCGCCCTTTCTTGACTTCACAATGACATGAGGCACTCGGCAATCTGCGGGGCATTTTATGCAAGTGATTGAAATGGAAGGCAAAAAAAACTGCGTCGGGTGGCGACTGGTTTGCGCGGATACCTGCTAACGTAACTGACGATGCGGATGCTTCCGGTGCGGTTCGCGAATCTCGCGATCACAGGTTTCCTGGCAATTACTTGTTTCGATATCGCTACGGGCTTGGAGCATTGGCCATTCGGCAGTTACCCCATGTACTCCCTCCTTTACTCTGAACAGCGGTCATGGCTGCAGCTCTATGGGGTGACGGATCGCGGTGAGATTCTGCTGCGCGGCAAGCGCGATTTTGCGCCATTCGATGAAGCGCGCTTGATCGTGGCGCTCGCACGCCTGCAAAGCGCGCCCGGAGGAAACCAGAAGCTTGACGAGGCGCTTCGGAATCTGATGCGGTTGTACGATCGCCGGGAAGCCCGAGGCAGTCCCGTCAGCCTGCCCCTCCGCGCATTGCGATTGTACACGGTGCGCTGGGTGCTACGGCCTGGTTTGAAAGGCTCGGAGTTGCCCCAGGAGCGAATCCTGGTCGCCCAGGCGACCCGGGACGGCGCTGGCCGATGATCGTCCGAAACTGGCATCGCTACTGGTTCACTCCGGAAACTGCCGAGCACCTGGCGTTGGTGCGCGTGGTCAGTTACGCTCTTCTCTTTCTCATCTATCTGCCGCTCGACGACCGTGGCTGGACACAAGTTTCCCCGGTGTTCTGGATGCCCATTTCAGCGTTCCGCATTCTCTCTGGCCCCCCGCGCAACCTGGCGCTGATTGGCGTGCTGCAAATCCTATGGAAAGCCTCGCTCCTCACCTCGGCGATCGGATTTGTGTCGCGCTCCAGCATGGTGACCGCGGCGGCACTCGGCTTCTTTCTCTTGGGGTTGCCTAACTGCTTCGGAAAGATCCATCATCTCGACGGATTTCCAGTATTACTCCTCACTATCCTGGCGCTATCGCGCTCGACCGATGCGCTGTCGGTCGATCGGGCTTTGCGGTGCAATCGAGAAATGCGGAGCAATCGAGAAGTAAGGAACGGAGTCACTGCGCAATACGGGTGGCCTGTTCGCCTGGCGCAGACGCTGTTCCTTCTGGTGTTTTTCGCGGCCGGCTGGGCAAAGCTCCGGAATGGCGGACTGGCCTGGATGACCGCTACCAACATGCGCTCCATCTGGTTGGGAGAGCTTTTCACGCAAACCCCTCCGACCGCGCTCGGCAGCTTTCTGGCAAAGTCGACATGGCTGAGCCAGTTTGCGGCGGTGGCGACCGTGATCATCGAGTTGTCGGCGCTGCCCGCATTATTCGCCCGGCGTCTTCGGGTTCCCGCTCTGGTTGGGCTTTTTGGCCTGCAGGTCTTCATCGCGCCGATACTGGGCGTGTATTTCACGCCGCATTTGGTGGGTTACGCTCTCTTCTTGCCTTGGGAACGCTATTACACGAAACTGCGACCCACACCGAGCCGGGCCCAGGGGGCGCCCTCCGGATAGCCGACTGCACAGCCGCCCGCGTTTCTAAGCCGTAGTGCAGCTCACCCGGTCGGGACGACCTGGAACCCTGCACAATACTCACATCCATGCGCGAAACATTCTTTGGGGCTCGCGTCCCGTGCGGCGGCGGCCACGCGATACAGTGGAGCTGGGTGCGGGTGGCACGGGTTAGGACTTTGCGAGAGGAACTGTCAAACTTCGCTCTGACCTCATTTTTGCCGCCCGCGTTTGGGTTCACGGTCATTTCTTTAGTGCCGCCGTCCAGTTCAATACAACCGTGAACGGCGCTTGCGTTTGCTCGACCGGGACGGCGAACAGGAATCGTTTGCCGTCTGCTGCCACATTCCAATCGGGAAGGACGCCGGACGCTTGAAAGAGAGGCTTCGGTGTTCCCGGTTGGAACAGACCGCCGGCGGCGACTTCGACCGCCATCACTTTCCCATCGGATGAGATGTAATACAACTCTTTCCCGTCACCCCGCCAGCGCGGGCTGCTGCCACCGCCCTTGGAGACGACGAAATCGAAATCCTCCTTGGCCTCGGGAAATGTTCGAACGTAGACCTCCGTGCGGCCGGATGCATCGGATGTGTAGGCAATCCACCGCGAGTCTGGAGAAAACTGAGCCTGGGACTCGTTGAACTCTGTTCCCAACAGCCGGGTCCGCTGATGATCGCCGTCCATGGATAGCACCCAAATATCATTCTTCATTTTGGGATCGGCGACCGCGTACAAGAGGAACCGTCCGTCACGCGACCAGCTCGTAGGGAACATTGTCTCACCGGATCGCAAGAGGACCTCCTCTTCCTTGGCGCCGCTGGCCAGCTTTTGATATAGGTTTAACACGGTGTTCGTGCCGACCTCGCGACTTGAGGCAAAGACGACGCGGCTTCCGTCCGGCGACCAAACGGGGTAGTCGTTACGGCCCGCAGCGGAGGTGAACCGCTTGCTCGTGCCTCGCGCCAAATCAAGCAGCCACAGATCCCAAGGGCTTGGGAAGGAATCGTTCCGGGAGATCACCGCTCGCATTCCGTCCGGCGAAAGAGCCAGGCTGGTGTACGGACCCGGTTCCCACACGCGGCCGATCGCGCTCCCCTGCCGGTCTAGCCAGGTGAGCTGGAAATCTTGAGCGCCTGTCCGGTAGGCGAGAATGCCGTTGGTCGAGAGCGAGAAGAAGCCATAGGCGAGGTAGTTGCCAACCTGCTCCGCGACACGTATCGGCTCGCCCGTGAGTTGCAGCCGCCTGGCATCGAAGGCTTGCGCCAGGAGCGTTTCGCGGCGCAAGAACAGCAACTGCCCCGAGCCCGAATCGGAGGAAGGGGCGTACAGCGCAGACACGCTTGCAAGCAGTTGTCTGGACTCCTGTTTCCCAGGCTCGGCATCAATCGATCCCACATAGGTCCCGCTGTTCTCAGGCGTCTTTGAATTGCGGAAGTAAAGAAAATGCCGTCCGTCAGGCAGAAATGAGGGAAGAACATGCAGCCCTTCGTTGCGTGACCGATCCACCTTCGTCAGAGGGGACGCAGTTCCGCCCGCCGCGGAAACCCGCATCAATCCAACGCCTGGGGCGTCGTTTCCGAAGATAATCACGCCATCCTTGTTCCAGGAACCGCCCACGGCAAGCCCCGGCAGCTCGCATATGGTCTGCGCCACTCCGCCGGAAATGTCGATTTTCTTGAGTCGCCTTCCGGCATCAAACGCGATGAAACGGCTGTCGGGCGACCAAAAGATTGGTGGGATGACTTCCTGGGCAAATTCGGTACCGGGCAACGGCCGCGCTTCGAGCGAATCCAGCGCAAGGATCCACAGGCGTCCGATTCCATCCGGACCAACTGCGGCGAAGGCTAGTTGGCGGCCATCGGGCGACAGCGCGAACGCCCCGCCGGTCGCTGGCCGGCCAGTGAACGGAATTCGGAAGCGAACCGGTGCAGCCGCCGTTGTCCCGCCGCGGAGGTTGAGGTAAATCCGGGCGAAGGCGGCCGCCGCGATCAGCACGCAGGCGATCGCTACCGCTGGCCACACCCAGCGGCGGGCTCCCACCTCAGCGGCTGCAGCGGGCGGGGCCAGCGTTCCCGATTCCGATTCGTCCCGCAATTCCTCCAGCGCCAGCTTCACATCGGCCATGTTCTGGCTGCGCCGGTTGACGTCCTTGCGCAGGCAGCGCGCGATCAGCCGTTCAATTTCGGGCGGCGTGGTGGAAGCGATTTCGCCGACCGGCGGTGGTTCCTTCTCCACGATGGCGGCCAGGGTGGAAGCCCGCGACTCGCCGCGAAACGCGCGCTGCCCGGTGATCATCTCGTAAAGCACCGCGCCGAAAGAGAAGATGTCGCTGCGCGCATCCAGCGGCTTGCCTTCGGTCTGCTCCGGCGACATGTAGGGAACGCTGCCAAAGATGACCCCTTCTTCGCTGACCGGTTGGTCGATGGCTAAGCTGCGGGTGGCTTCGTCTGCGCCGGCAGCGGACGCGGCGGCGCGCGCGGTCAGCTTCGCGAGGCCGAAGTCCAGCACTTTGGCGCGGCCCTGCGCATCCACCATGATGTTGGCGGGCTTCAGATCCCGGTGTACGATGCCAGCGGCGTGCGCGGCGCTGAGCGCGTCGGCCACCTGCGCGGCGATGCCCAGCGCTGCGGTGATCCGCATGCCTTTGCGCGGGATCAGCTCGTTCAGCGGCTTGCCATCCACCAATTCCATGACGATGAAGGTCTGCCCGTCCTGCTCGCCGATTTCGTGGATGGTGATTATGTTGGGATGGTTCAGCGCCGAAGCTGCCTTGGCCTCCTGCACGAAGCGGGCGCGGCGGTCGGCATCGGTACTGCGCGCTTCGGCCAGCAGTTTGATGGCGACGAAGCGGTCCAGGCGCTTGTCGCGGGCCTTGTAGACCCGGCCCATGCCGCCCTCGCCGATCTTTTCCAGCAGGGAGAAATGTCCCAGCTCGCCATCGTCCATATTCGCTCTATTGTAGTCTTTCAGCGAGTCTCGGGCCCGCTCGTAACGCGGCGCGCCCTAAGCGGTTCCACAAGCTGATGTCGTTCGCGAGGCGACGAATGCGCCCGCTCCCTTACGGTCGCGGCTCAGTAACAGGCACGTTGATTTCGCGAGGTTTACTGAGCCGCGACCGTAAGGGAGCGGGCTCCGTCTGAAGTCCCCAAAGCGGTGCAGCGCTCGCGGATGCCCGCGGTACGCCACACTGTCTTCCGATCGCGTATCCTTGTCCTTATGCCTGCTGAGTCGTCTGCCGCTTTCCCGACCGGTCCGCTGGTTGTCTCCCGGCGACGATCGCCGATGCGGCAGCAGGCCGGATTCCCCTTCCTTTCCGTTGTGGTCCCCACGTACAACGAGGCGGCCAATATCGGACCTTTTCTCGAAGCGCTGAGGGCGTGTCTGGATTCGGGAGTCGGCGGCGGCTACGAGGTGATTGTGGTGGACGATGAGAGTCCGGATGGGACGGGCGAACTGGCCACAGGGATTTCGATCGATTGGCCCAACCTGCGTGTCGTGCGACGGGCGGGAGAGCGCAGCGTGGCGCGCGCGGTGGTGCGGGGTTGGCAGACTGCCCGCGGAGACGTGCTGGCAACCATCAACGCGGATTTTCAACACCCGCCCTCGATTCTTCCGGAAATGCTCTGGAAGATCGAAAACGCGGACTTGGTCGTCGCCACCCGTTACGCCGCGGAGGGTTCGGTGGGGCGATTTCCTCTACACCGCCAGTTATTGTCGGCATTCGCGAGACACGTGGGGCTGCTCCTCGCGCCCGGAGTATTCCGCAGGGTCACCGACCCGCTCAGCGGATGTTACCTGTTTCGCAGGCGAGCAATCGAGGATGTCGAGTTACGGCCCAGCGGATTCAAGACGCTGATCGAAGTCCTGGCGCGAGGGCGTGTGGGAAATGTAGTGGAATACGGTTACACCATGCAGGCGCGGCGCAGCGGACGGAGCCAGGTGAGACTGCGGCACTGGTTCGATTATCTCGGGCAATTGGGCCGCATCCGGAGCGAGTTCCCGCGGCGGCGATTTTGACTCTCATTTTTCCGGCGCTGCTGGCATTCGGCGCAGGCGCGCTCATATTCGTCAGGATGAGAAACCTCCATCCGGCAATGCGGTGGGCGGGGGCCGCTATGGCTCCACTTTTATCTTTACTGGTAATGCAGGTTGCCGCGGGGATACTCAATGCCCCGTCTTTTGTCTGGAACGAGGTCCGCTTGGCCCGTTCCGTGGCTCTGTTCGATGGCTTCAGTCTCTATTTGGACAGGGACGCAACCGGTCCGGTCATCGGAACGCTGCATACTCCAGTGAGCCATTGCCTTTACTTGTTGGCAGCCGGATTTCATAGCCCTACGTATGCGTTGCTCGCGGGATCGCTGCTGTCCGTGCTCCTCTTGTTTGTGCCGCTGGGTTGGGTATTGCTTCGCGCGAACCAGGGCGCCCGCGATCGTCTATTCGTGGCCACCGCCGCGTTTCTGTTCTGCGGCTTCCTGATTATGCAAGCGCCAGGCACTTTCCACACAGCTTGCATGATCCACACAGATGCGGCCGCCCTGGCCTTCGCCACGCTCGCTTGCGGCGTATTCTGCAATCCACGGAAACCCATCACCGTGCCGCAGGTGTGGCTAGCGGGCGTGGGTTGTGTCCTGGCCGTGGGAAGCAAGCAGACGATGGCGCCAATCGTGCTGGCGATTGCGCTGTTCTTGGGAGCGAGCGCCGGTGCCAGATTGCTGGCCCATTTTGGAGCTGCGGTAACGATCGGCGGGGCATTACTGTTGGCGGCTATCCTGGCATTTGTGCCAGCGCATGCCTTCCTGTTCAATACCGTTACGCTGGCGGCGCACCGCCCTCTAAAGGACGGATATACTGAGCTTCTCGCGATGTCTTACCGGGAGGGAAAACTGGACGCACTTCCGGCACTCTTTCCGATGCTGCTCCTGGTGGGTTTTCAGTGGATCCGAGCGGAACGACGGCCCGATTTGCGGGAATTCGTTCGGGCGAACCGCTGGTTGGCGTTTGCGCTCGCCGCGGCAGCGTTGATTCCGGTGACGGCCAAGGCGATCGTCGCGGTCGGCACGGACGTCAACCATTTGGGATTACTGCTCTATTTAATGTTTGTCGCAGCGGGCCTGGCAATCGAGCAGTGCTTAGCCGATCCCGACAACTCCTTCTTGCGTGTCAGCGCCTGGATGTGCGCCGCCCTGGGGATATTTGTCGGTATCGCTCCGGGAGCGGCGCTCACCCTGCCTTCGCGCCTGCGCGACGTTCATAAGAATGCGCCCGAAGCGGCATTACAGTACGAGCTGCGGCACCCCGGGCGCGCCTATTTTCCTTGTGACCCGATGGTTAGCCTGCTATCGAACGGCAGGGTGTATCACGTGGATTATTCCCTCTATGATCGTGAGATTACCGGATACCCTCTGACTTCACATCAAATCGAAGCGGGCCTTCCTTCCGGATTCAAAGTCATTGCGATTCCACCGGGAGAGCGGCTCCAGTCAAGCGCACTCCGAGATCTGCTGAGGCGTTATGAGCAGGTTGCCGACAGCGAGTTGCCCGGTTGGACCGTCTATAAAGATGGTGAGCTGAAGCTCACCACGGCACGCTTTCCAGAGAACCACTGCGCAAGTCACTGATCTAGCGGGACTAACGTCCCGCAGGGCGAACTGAAGTTCGCCCCTGCACGCTAAAGCGTGCGCCACGTACCGGAGTCAAGTTCTC
>Ga0181536_10001706_pt1 | contig 25531 bp, 22 predicted proteins | sample PEATcosm2014_Bin_41_FD_121105 | JGI IMG/M metagenome (GOLD analysis project Ga0181536, IMG submission 121105) | Peatland microbial communities from MTU Mesocosm Facility, Houghton, MI, USA - PEATcosm2014_Bin17_60_metaG | ecosystem: Environmental > Terrestrial > Soil > Wetlands > Peat | place...
GGCGAACAAGTCGGTCAGCCAGCCGATGGCGTAACCGGGAATGACAAGCAAAAGTGGATAAAGACAAATGGCCGCCAGGCTTGCGAGCAGGTCCGCTTGCATGAAATGATGTACCGCTTGCACGGCCTTCCCCCTAACCGGAACGATTTCGTATTACGGCGCTTAGTTTGGGTTTCGACCTCGAGGTCACTTGCATTTTGTCTCCTAGTCCTTGTCGGCGTTTTCTGCGGACCGCCCGCTCCTGCACGAGGGGCTTCCTGCCAATCGCCCGAGCGATCCTAAAAGACTCATCGGTTGTGCCGCCGGGAAGGTTTAGGCCACGACTGCCAGTTGCTTATGAATACGCGCGAGAGTAGTTGCGACTGGAGTTTCAGCCAGTCGATCTATCTATGCTAAGCCAGAGTACATTGGCTATGCCCTGGTCGGCGATACCCGCTCCAGGCGGACTCGTGCTCGGGCTTGGGTTGACATTGAATGCTGGGCTTCTTTATTTGCCCGGTGCGGTGTTCACGAAGCTCCGCCGATGAGGGCTCGCAGTTAAGAGCGAGAGAACACCGAGCTCGCAGGCGCCGGCGATTCCGGAGAGATAGCGGGCCGCGCGCGCGGCGGTATCGGAGAGCAGTTGGTCCACTGTGACATTGTAGACTGCGGGCAACCGCATTGCTCCGAACGCACGCCATCTGCCGCGCCCAGTCGCGCTGGTCGCCGGTTTGACCACGTCAGCGCTTGCCGTCGTCTTCGAGTCTCCGCACGTAGGCGTTCCAGATCTCCGCAAGCTGCCGCCATTTCGAGTCGGGGACTTCCTCCATGGTGCTCTCGGTCCGGGACACGAAATACAGCGCCGGAATACCGATGGAAGGCTGCTGAAGCATATAGCTCCACCATTCCTCCAGGTTGGTCGAGGAGGCGTTGTCGCAATCGACGAGGTCCCAGCCGGCGATCTTCGAGATGCGCGCGCGGCGCGTCATCGTCTCCGCCACGTTGCGGGCGCCGTACCAGATGTCGTTCAACCGGAGCACGTCGGACGATTCGCGGAACAGCGGGTTGGGCGTCTGTGTCTCGATCAGCGCATCGGGTTTCCACTTGTGCGCCTCGTCGTGCAGAATGAACTGGAAGCGGCGGACGAATTCGATGCCGAACAGCGGCGCGTGCATGCGCAGGTTGGCGCTGCGCGAGACGCCTCCGATCCAGTCCTCCTTGAATCCGTCTACGCCGAGATCGGCCACCAGGTGACGAATCTTCCCCCGTAGGAACTCCTCATACGCAGGGTTGCTCACGTCGCCCGCAATCGCCAGGGTGCCCATCTTGACGCAGAGATCCTCGGGCAGCCCTTCGCGATGGAAGGCCGGCACCCACAGCAGTACGTGCCGCCCCTTGGCATGTTGCCGCGCGATGAATCCCTGCATGTCGGGCCACTTTCGCTCGTCCACGTCGAAAGTCCCATATTGCTTCTGCCACTTGTCGTCGATCACGATGGTGCCGACTGGCAAGCCGCGGCCTTCGACGATGCCGATCCAGCGCTCGTAGTCCGCCTGTGTCGCCAGATCGTGCGCCTCGATCTTGCGCACCGGCGCCTCCCGCGTCTGCTCCGCCCACCCGCAAAAGATCGGCTTGTAATGCCAGGCCGCGTTGCGGAAACGGCTCTCGGTGCCGAAGCCCTTCTGGCCCGTCCAGGCGACGTATTTCGTCAGCGTGTCGTATTCGCTGTAGCCGAAATGAATCGCGGCCGTTGGCGATTCGAAGCCATTCGCCGCCGACCGATAGCCCGCGTAATTGACCCAGAAGGACGCCCCGGCATACTTCGACCCCGAGTATTCCAGCGCGTTGAACTGATAGTTTCCCGGCTTGTCCCCGAGCCCGACGCTCGCCCACACGCCGCCTTTTTCGAACGCGAGAAACAGTGGCGGCGGCGCGAAAAGTCCGGTCATGAGCTCCGGGTGATAGGCATTGCCCGCTTCGGGACGCTCCTCCAGCACTCCGACCGATTGGGGCATGGCGATCGTGAAGTAGTACTGATCGGCGTGATTCGGCTGCGGCGAAAAATAGCGCGACGCAAAGATGGTCGAGTTTGCGAAAACGCCCGGGCTGGTTCCGTTGGCCCAACTGTCGGAGATGCCGTTGGAAAAGAAATAGCACCGCTCCAGCGGCTTTCGGCCGTTGGCGAATTGCTGGAATTCGATGTGGTCGTCCAGGAATGTCCAGATGAACTTGCGCCCGCTCCACAGCGAACTGCCGGCGGTCGCCTGCCACCGTTCCGTCCCTTGCGGCGCCGCCAGCCTGGCAACCTGAATGTTCGAAAGCGTCTCTTCCTGGCCCGGAGTTGACAGGCCGGATACCAGCGGCAACCGGAACATCAGCCTGTCTTCCTGGTACACCTCAAGCGATGGCGATGCGCCGCTGCCGGTGCGCGCCGCATAGCCGGGCCTCTGGGTGGTGAGCGGCTGTCCGCGTAGGCCAAGCGCAAGTGCGGCCAGCCCGGCGAGCGCGACTGTATTCCTGCACATGGGACGTAAGAAGGATTTCACAGGAATTCCCGTATTGGACCTCCAGGTCCTACTCAGTTTAAACCAAACCCCCATCCTTTGGTTCGGATGGGGGTGTGCGACAAAGGTGGAGAGGTACTTCGGGCCGCTTGGCAGCCAATCTAAGCGTCGCTGTTTGTACGCACTTGTCTGATACTTCTGATACTTCCGTCTTACTTGTTCTTATCGGCGTTCATCGGCGTTTATCGGCGGCCAATATCGGGTTTTGGTTTTCGGGTTCTGCGGGACGAAAAGCATATCTGGCCGCCGATGAACGCCGATGAACGCCGATAAAACTAAGACTAAGGTTGCTCGAATTCGCCGGCTCGACTCGCGTTACGGCAATCTCCATTTTTGTGCCGCGCACCCTGCGCATGCAAGGAGGCTTGCCAGGGTATACGCTTGAAATCGGGTGGGCTTGATGGAAGGAACGGCAATTGAAGTCGCGCTTCTCCAATCCGGAGAGAAGGTCATTGGCTCAGCCTATCTGACCCAGGACGGGGAGATCGTCTTTTCTCCCCATGCGGATGCGATTGAGGTTGTGCTGGTCGAGCCGCCAGCGGGCTCCTGTGGGCCTTGGGCGATCCGACGACGACCTCCGACACATCCGCATTGACATCTGTCTGGAAGTACATCGCCGGAACAGGCCGCCAACAGGCTTTACACTGGAGCTGAGGCGGGTATTATGGCTCTCGCGCCGGCGCGTGCTTGCTTTCGCTTTTATGCGGAATTGAACGATCATCTGCCGCCCGGCGAGCGGTATCGGACGCTGGAGAAGGAATTCTTCGTGCCCGCTTCCGTGAAGGACATGATCGAGAGTATCGGCGTCCCGCATACGGAAGTGGAGTTGATCGTGGTGAACGGCGAGTCGTCGGACTTCGTGCGCCTGGTTCGGAATGGCGATCGTGTTGCGGTGTATCCGATGTTCGAATCGATCGACGTTACCCCGGCATTACGTCTCCGGCCGCACGCGCTACGGGAGCCTAAGTTCGTGCTGGATGTCCACCTGGGCAAGTTGGCGGGCTATCTGCGCATGCTGGGGTTCGACGCCGTGTATGACAATCGGGCCAGCGATCCGGAACTGGTCCGGATTTCTGCCGAACAGAACCGCATCCTGCTGACCCGGGACCGCGGTGTGCTGAAACACGCCGCCGTGACCCGCGGGTACTGGCTGCGCGAGACCGATAGCCGCCGCCAGACTGCGGAGGTGGTGAATCGTTTCGATTTGGCCAGGGCACTTCGGCCGTTCACTCGCTGCATGGCTTGCAATGAACCGTTGCGGGCGGCGTCCCAAGCGGAGGTGCATGGCAGGGTGCCGCCGGGCACCGCGGCATGGTGCGATGAATTCCACGAGTGCGTTGGTTGCCGGCGGGTGTACTGGTACGGCTCGCACTACCGGCGGATGCGGCACTGGATCGAGCAACTGGCTGCGGCCATTGCATGTTCATAGTGGGACAGGCCTCCTGGCCTGTCCTACTTGCCATTTGCCTTTTTCACCAGCCTGCCGGAAGATTTAAGTAGGGACCGTGGTAATGAAACCCCCCTTCTTACTATTCGTACTCTACAGCACCATCCTGCCGGCTGCTGCACTCGCCCAGGAATCCGAGACAGTCAACGTCCAGGTGAGCAATCAAATCGACCAACAGGCCGGCGTGAACGGACGTCTGCAGCTCCCTATGTCCACGTCGTTTCAACTGGCCCCCTGGAGCTATCGGTTCTTCACTACCACGCCGAACGCCACCACGCCCCTGGGCGCTCTGTACCCGTGGCACACGCGCGTGCAGGTGATCTCCACCGGCATTCCGCTCACCGCTCCGGACACCTGGGATTTCACCGAACTCAACACCATGTTTGCGCCGGTCCAATCCACGGGCGACCACAGCCCCGAGTTCCAGATAGCCACGGCTCCGGCGTATATGAGCGATTCCAACGGCTATATCCTACCCGCCAGCTTTTCGGACTTCGCCCAAATGAGCGGCAACCTGGTCCGCTACTACAATACCGGCGGCTTCACCGATTCCGGCAACTTCTTTCAAAGTCCCACGCCTTATCCGGTTACCTGGTGGGGTATCTTTAACGAGCCGAACGGCAACGGCCTCACTTCGCAGCAGTACGTCGATCTCTACAATGCGGTCGTGCCCGCCATGGCGCAGGCCGACCCTTCCATCAAGTTTCTGGCCGTCGAACTCTCCGACTACGGTACCCAAGCCGAAACCTACTTACCCGCCTTTGTCTCGGGTGTGACCGCGCCGGTGGATGTCGTCGCCACGCACTTCTACTCCAGTTGCGATCAGACGGATTCCGACGCCGCGGTGTTCGCCACCGTACCCGGCTTTGTCGGTGAAGTTCAGAACATCTACTCGCAGTTAGCTGCGAAACCGAGCCTGGCCGGCGTTCCCGTGTGGGTCACTGAGAATAATGTCAACGCGGATTATGCGCTCTCGAACGGCATGAGCGCGTGCAACCCCAGCCGGACGTTTGTGCTCGATCAGCGCGGCACCAGCCCATTCTTCGCCGCCTGGCGTTCGCTGGCGTTTGCGTCGCTTGGCGAAGCAGGCGCCCAAGCCCTCTACCACTGGGATTTCGCCGACAACCAACAATTTGGCGAAGTGGATAGCTCGGCGAATCCATACCTCAGTTACTGGGTGGACTACTATCTCTCGCACTGGCTGCCGTCGCCGCCGGGCCAGGATATCCTGCAAGTCACCGCGTCGGGATGCTGTCTCTGGATTTACAAGAACGGTAATCCGCTGGGGCTCGATACCCACACGCTGGCAGTCCGCAACGTAGATGGCTCGGTCGTGATCGTGATGTCCAATCATGCCGTCGCCAACGTCACTGACAATAACGGCGCCGGCGTGGTCCGCGATTTCATGCTCGACCTATCGGCCCTAGGCACCTTCACATCGGCCACGCTGGTCCACCTGGACGCTAGCACGCCACAGACCGGACCGGTGCCTGCCAAAATGACCCCCTCCGCGCAGATGCAGGTAGTTCTCGAAGGCTACGGCGCCGCGTTGTTGCGCCTCGCCAATGCGTCGCCAGCGCTGACAGCGGCGGGCGTGGTCAATGCCGCCAGCTACGCGTCGGGCGCAGTCGCGCCCGGCGAAATCGTATCGCTGTTTGGAACTGCGATTGGACCGGCCAGCCCCGCATTCCTCGCGCTCACCAATCCGCGGCTGGTGGCCAACTCGCTGGCGGGCGTCCATGTTCTGTTTGATGGCGTGCCGGCGCCGGTGCTCTACGCCTCAGCGGGACAGGTCAATGTAGTGGTCCCCTATGCGGTGGCCGGCGAATCGTCCACCGAGGTTCAAGTGGAATACCTGGGATCTGTGTCGCCGCCCGCGTCACTGCCGATCGCCGCCACCGCGCCCGCCATATTCACGCTGGATGCTTCCGGCACCGGTCCCGGCGCCATCTTAAATGCCGCCGATGAGAGCGTGAACTCCGCCGCGAATCCGGCGGCGCGCGGCGATTGGGTGAGTATCTTCGCCACCGGCGCGGGTGTGACCACACCGGCCGGAGTGGATGGCCTGCTGCCCACCGGGCCATCGTACCAGCCGAATGCGCAGGTCTCCGTGTCGATCGGCGGTTTGCCGTGCCAGCTCAATTACAAAGGCGCGGCGCCGGGTTTGGTGTCGGGCCTCTTGCAAATCAACGCGCAGGTGCCCGCTGCTGTGACGCCGGGCCCAAGCGTGCCCGTGCAAGTAGCGATCGGCACGGCCAGTTCGCAATCCGGAGTCACGCTGGCGGTACGCTAAAGTAGGACAGGCCTCCTGGCCTGTCCGCTAGCCCCAGCGCGGAGTGGATGGCATGTACCTCCGAATGATTGTCCATGCCAACGAGCACACGTGGCTGACGCACGCGCAAACGGATCGTGCCACCGTGGTCAGAAGGCAGCAAGAAGTATCGGATCGCCGGAGAATAGCGCCCGACAACGGGGATTGTCAGACACAGCCTTGCGCGCTAACTAAGCGGTAAAATCTGCGGCGCAACCTAGCCGAAAAGGTCGCGCCGCACATTGCACAAGCGGATGCGCGCCGCAATGTCATCGTGTGTGGGGCAGCGCGCGCCGGCGTCATGCACGCAACCGCGCCACGGCATCTTCGTCGATGCCTCCGAGGGGTGGCGGGGCGGCCATAGCTGTGCGGATCTCCTGCTGGAGGAAAACTGCACGCGTTTAATAGGTAGCCGAAAGGATTCGGGTTCTATCCTCGTGTCTAACGACAGGCACGCGGTCAAGACCCCGTCACGCCCAAACGGAGGGGGGAACTTCGATGTCGTCGGCCGGCACAAGCGTGTTCACCGAAACATGCGGCCAGGTGAGGCCGTTGAAATTTAGCAAGACCACCTGCGTGTACTGAATCTGCGTGAACGTAACCGTTATCTCGCGCGGCATTTCAAGGTCAAACGGCGGTCTGACGGAAAATGTGGGCACGCGCTGTCCCGGAACGCTGGGCTTGCCTTTAATCGCGAAGGGCGGTTGACCTACGTGGAAGGGTGGCACCAGAATGACCTCCTCAACGGTTTCGATCCAAAAGATCGCGGTCATCTGCAAGGTCTGGGCGTTCGGCTTGGTAGCCGCCGCTTGGCCCAGCAAAAAGGCGATGTTATCGGTGCCGCCGCCGAAGAGCCCCGGCGGCGGAGGCGGGGCGGTGGTAATGACGATCGCGGTCGTTTCGGTGATCTTTTGTTTGCCGATGTGATTGCGGAGCACCGTGTTTGGATCGGTCAACATAGCTTGGGTGATGGTGCCGGCGCTGATGAAGCTGGTTAGATCTTGTGGAATCCGGGCCGTTTTTGGGTCGCTGGCCGTCTGGCTGGGGAACTTGTGCTTGTTGGCAGGGTTTCCCGTTTGGAATGGCGTGATGTCAACGGGGTCTATGGTCGGCGGCCCGCTGATGGACACCGAGGTCCCCTGGGCCTCAATCGTTGTCCCGTGCGGGATCGACGCCATGCGTACGAGCGTTACCCCTTCCGTAGGAACGGTCGTCGGTGGAACAATCATCCACAGTCCCGGCTCCACGTGGATTCCGGTGCTTTCGCCGTGGATGGTGATATCGCTGATGGTTTGCAGATAAGGCACTCCGTTGAGGAAGATGTCTCCCTGGGGCGTCGTCCCCCGGTTGGGAACTGCACCCAGACTTGGTGAAAAGGACAGGCTCTCGGAGGTGAGATTCAGTTCCAGGATGTTGTCGCTGCCCGGAACGGGAATGGGCAGCGGCGTTGGTGTCACCGTGTTGTCGGGCCGGAAGATGGTATTGAAGCCGTTGCCGACCCAATCTCCAACAAACGCGGCGAGGGGGCCGAGACTTGGAGGTGCCGTAGTGGGGGCGGCCACCTTGTGATCTGGGCGGACTTCCCCGAATAGGAAGTCACCAGGCAGCGAAATGTGCGCTCTCGGTTCTGGTTGGTTTTTCATTTGTAATCCTCCATAATAGGTTGTCTGGAGCAAGCGAGACAGTTCGAGAGAAATTCGGCGACCCGGCTTCCTAGCCTTAAGTGATTCCCGCGCGTTCCCTCGGCAACATCCTGCCTGCTAGGTAGTAGTGATTCGAGAACGTAAAACGTTTCGTGTTCCAGCTTCTGGCCCTTGCGGTGTGGCGAATCCGGATGGCGGGTAGTGTGGTCATAACGGGGAGATAGGATCACGCGACCAAATCCGCCCCTGGATTTACGCCGCTGGTATAACGACAAACATAATCGCGCATGTGTCTCAGCATGGCATCACCTTCAATTTGTTCCTTGGTCCGCGCACGGAGCACTGTCGAATACTGAGCAGCCATTGTCTCGCGCTCTTTGGCCTTCTCCATCTGGGACTCTTCGCCGAACGCAGGATCGTCTTCAAATCTACGGCGGCTGAGGTTTGCTGTATTGAAGTTCTCAATATCAGGAATCAGAGTACCAAACTCTTCGAAGCTAATGCGAAGACGGAGATGAAAAGCGCGGGCCAACTTCCGCAGTGTTTCGACCTTCCAGGCTGAGTAGTTGACATTTTCAAGGCGTGAAATGCCAGACTGCTTAGTTCCGACCAAATCAGCCAGTTCCTGCTGGCTCATATCGCCTCGGAGCGTTTTGATTTGCGCCGCAATGAACGCATTAAGAAATCCTTCCGCATACGTATAGCGGACATCTTCGTCCTTAAAGGATTCGCGTAACTCATCAACCAATTCGTTCACGTCGCCTCCTTGTCGAAAATGCCACGAGCGTTTCGCGGTTATACCTAGCCACTGGCAAAATGTCCCGAGCTTTCAATAGCCCGTTGTGGATGGGAGCACCCGCCAAGAACGTAATCTCGGAATCGCTAAATGGGCCGTAACAGAAAACTGGAGTAAGTGTGGCCGCGTTCTTTTCCGCCTTCACCTTCATGGCGTGAAACTCCTCTTTGTCGTCCACCGCAACGATCGATCCAGGCAGCACCTCTGGACCGCCCGATTCAAAGAGCGTGATTTGCAGTTGTAGGACGGTGCGCTGTCGAGTTGACGCGCCCGTTTCGGCCAACCAACGCCGGATGACATTTTGCCCATCGTCATCCACAAAAAACCAAACTCTCCATCGAGGAAATAATATCACGTCCACGTTATGTTTTCCACTCAAATGTTAATAACACGGGTGTTATTATATGCATGTATATGAAAACAGAAGGCCGACAGCCCCAAGTCGCGAAACTGGAACTGCTGGCCCAATGTGTTTTTCTGTAGCGGGTTGGCAGGGTGGTCGAACGCAGGTTTACACCCGGTAGACGGTGCTCAGAACATCGTCCAGGGGGCCGAATCCCTTACCCGCCGCAACCTCCACCGGCGCAAAGACCGCACAGCCAAGGCCGTAGAGTTCCCTCACCTCAGTATGCGGCTTTCGGCTGTGAAACTCAACATGAGAAATAGGGGCATCGTGACCCACCACGATAATAGCCAGCAAGGCGAACATAAAGCGAAGAAAAAGCTGGGATCAAAGCCACCAACTACCAGCCGGGGTACGCTCTGGGGTCCCACCAGCTCCGGCGGCCGAAGCCGCCCCAGCGCCCACGCCCCGCCCACGTTGGGGTGATTACACCCAACCCGCTCCGCTGCAATCCCGCTTTTTAGATACCTCCCTCCCTGATTGCACCATTTTCGGGGCAATTCCCCCTGGCATCGGGATTGCACTCGAAACTCAACCGGAAAGGACACTCCCCATGGCTACAGCCGTAGAGCCCAAGCCCGAGACGTTGCGCGCACTGCCCGGCGACGATGTCCGGCAGATCCAGTGGCGTTTCGCCGATCGATACGATCTCCAGATGCTGGTGCAGTCCACCCGCGCGGTGGCGCGCGGCCCCGTGGCGCGGCTGGTCGCCGAAGGCGCGCGCAACACGCACGCCTGGACTCCCGCCAAGCAGTCCCTGCTCGAGCACTTCGATGCATCCGGCATCACGGGAGTTTTCCTCGACCCCGAGCAGGGTGGCCTGGTCGCAGGTCCCAAGAACCTGGCGTTGGCCCTGGTGGCATTCGAGCTGGCCTGGGTGGATGCCGGCGCCGCTACCGGCAGTCTGGCCGGTTGTCTGGCCCTCTCCCCCATCCACGAGCGCGGCACCCCCACGCAGCGCGACACTTATATGCGCCTCTGCGCGCCCGCCCAGCCCGGCGAGAACCGGCAGCCTTGGCGCGGCGCGTTCTGCCTCACCGAGCCGATCCCCTATGTCGGCGTCGAAACCGGCATACTAGCCGGGAAGGTCCGCGTCGTTGAGTGGGTGGAAGGCGCAGAGCCCATCCTGCAAGTCGAAAAGCGCGGCCGGTTCATCACCAACATGGGCTTCGCCAATTTCGTCACCGCCGCCGTCGACACCGACGACCCGCGCATCAGTAAGACCTGCATGGTGATCCTGCACGAAACCGATCCCGGCATCTTCGACCGCGGCGTGCCCACGCGCAAGCTGGTGCACCAGTTGTCTTCCACCAGCGATCCGATTTTCAGCCTGCGAGTGCCCGCCAGCCGCATCGTGGGCGGCTACTCCATCAAGAACGGCGTGATCGTGCCGCGCTACAGCCACGGCGAGATCATCGAAGCCGTTTTCCGGCGCACGCGCGTCACCGTCGGGGTGATGACCGCGGCCAAGCTGCTCTCCGCCATCGAGCCGATCATTCGCTATCAGCGCGGGCGCTTCCGCGGCGGCGAAGGCACCGCGCCCGGTTCGCCGCGCTACGAGCTCGGTCTGCAGCTTAAAGAGGATACGTTGCATCGCCTGATCGAGATTTGGGCCACCGGCGAGGCCAGCGCGTCGCTGGGCTTTGCCGCCGCCCGCCTGTTCGACGAACTCGATCCCCTAGAGCACCTCAAGAATGAGAAATTCGCCGCCGAAGGAGTCACTGGAGGCACCAGCACCCTGCGAGCCATGCGCAAGCTCCAAAAAAAGGCTCTGGACTACCTGGCAACCCGTTCGGAACACAACCCCAGCCCCCAGCCCCCAGCCCCTAGTCCCGACGAGCGCCAGCTCGTCCATTTCGCCCTTCTCGACTCCGTCGCGAATGTGCTCTGCCCCGCCTGCAAGCTCTGGAACACGGGCCACGGCGCCAACATGATGCGCGAAGCCGTCAGCCTGATGGGCGGCTACGGCATTACCGAGGATTGTCCCGGCTTCCTGGGTCACAAGTGGATGGACGCGCAGCTCGAAGCCACCTACGAAGGCCCCGAGTCCGTGCAGCGCCGCCAGTTGTCCCTGACCATGACCGACGATCTGTTCCTGGCGCAGTTCCGCACCTGGATCGGCGAGATGCGCGAGATCGCTTCCACTCACCCAGGCACCGGCGCTTGCACCCTGGCCACCGCTATGCAGATGTGGCTGTGGTCGCTCCATCATCTGCAAAAGGCAAACGATGCCGAAGGCGCCCGCCTGTATCAGAGTTCCCGCCACGGTGTCACTTTCCCGCTGGCCGATGCGCTGTGCTGGCTGCTGGCTTCCCGCTGCCAGATCCTCGATGTGCTGGAACTCGAGGCCAAAGGCGGCGACGCATCCGCGCCCGGAACGCTCGCCTTCTTCACCGATCTCTGCCACGTGCAAAGCGCCCGCGCCGCCGGCGAAGTCGGACGCATCTGCGCCGAGCTCGTGTTCGGCTACAACCGCCACCCGGCCTGGGATGCGGAAGGCTGCGCGACGTGTTATCACGGCGAGGAGCTGGAAGCCATGGAAGGCCTGATCCCGGGCATCGCCAGCCTGGCGCGCGGCTATACCGACGTAATCGAAAACGATGGCTCGCATGCGCCGAAAGCGGGACCCTGCGCCCGATTCGAAGGTTACGACCAGTTCAGCCGCCTGCGCGTGCGCATGGATGGCTGCCTCACCGGATCGCACCTGGCCAAGGATCGCGCCGCCGAGGCGTTGCAGCGCGTCATGATTCCGGAAGCGCTGGACTATCCCGCATGAGTGAAGAGCGCCAGTCGATGGACGTGGACATCGTCTGCGTCGGCTTCGGGCCGGCCATGGGCGGTTTCCTGTCCACGCTGGCGCGCGACCCCGATCCCAACCTGCAGGTCGTTTGCTACGAGCGCGCCGACGATATCGGCTTCGGCGTCTCCGGCGCAGTGACTCGCGCGCGCGGCATTCGCGCCAGTTTCCCCGATCTCGATCCGGCCGAAATCCCCATGGCCGCGGCGGTTCGCCACGAGAAGATCGCCTACCTCCTCGATCCCATCGGGGCCAGCCGCCGCGCGCCCAGCCGTCGCTCAAAAACGTTGCGCGCCGCCGACAAGCTGCTGCGCCTGCTCCGCCTGCCGCGCGGCGATGCCTTCATGCAGGCCTTCGAGCTGCCCTGGACCCCGCCCTTCCTGCGCAAAGATGGCGGATTGCTGCTCTCCATCGGCCAGTTCATGCAGTGGACCGGCGCGCAGGCCATGAGCAGCGGCGCCGTCCAGATCTGGCCCGGCATGCCCGTATCCGAGGCGCTGGTGGAAGACGGGCGCGTGGTGGGCGTGCGGCTGCTCGATCAAGGCACCGATCGCGAAGGCCACCCCGATGCGGGCTACATGCCCGGCATGGATCTGCACGCCGCGCTCACCGTAGTCGGCGATGGACCCGTGGGCGCGGTGGGCCGGCAGCTCGATGCGCTCTTCGGCCTGCCCGGCGGCCACCATCAGCATGAGTGGGCCGTGGGCGCCAAGATGGTGGTGGATCTGCGCGAGGGAGTGGACCTGGAGCCAGGCACGGTCTTCCATACCTTCGGCTACCCCGAGCCGGAGATCTTCGGCTTCTTCTATGTGCATCCCGGCCGCGTGGCTTCGGTCGGGATCTTCGTGCCTTCCTGGTTCCACAATCCGGCGCGCACGTCCTATCGCTATCTGCAGCACTACATGCTGCATCCGTATCTCTGGCGCTATCTCGAAGGCGGCAAGCTTCGCTCCTGGGGCGCCAAGTCGCTGCAGGAGGCGGGCAAGCGCGGCGAGCCGTCTCTGGCGGGCGATGGATACGCGCGCATCGGCGAGTGTTCCGGCAGCACCAACGTCCTGACCGGCTCGGGCGTCGACGAAGCCTGGACCACTGGCATCCAGCTTGCCGAGGCTGTGAAGGAACTGCGCGCCGCGGGCAAGCCCTTCACCAAGGCCAACCTGGAAGAGACCTATGTGGCGCGCCGCCGCGCAAGCTGGGTGGAGGCGGAAGGCCGCGTCGCGGAGAAGGCCCGCGACGGCTTCCATCACGGCGTGGTGACGGGATTGTTAGGTATGGCGCTGGCGGGCGCCACCAAGGGCCGCTTCTCGATTGCCGGAGAGCCGCAACTGCTCCCCAACCTGGAAGAGTACTACCGCGGCAAACTCACTCCGGCCGACATCGACGAGGTGCGGCACCAGTGCTATGGGCGCGGCGTCGCCATGCACGATGCGCTGATGGACCGTTGCGGCTGGCCCGCGGTGCCCCACGATGGCCAGTTGCTGATGTCCCAGCAGGACGCGCTGCTGCTGGGCGGCAAAGTGCAGGCGCCCGCAGGATACGCCGACCACGTCACATTCCTGTATCCCGATTTCTGCGAGCGCTGCGCCACCAAGCTGTGTATCGAGATGTGCTCGGGGCAGGCGCTCACGCCCGGGCCGAATGGTGTGCCGTTGTTCGACCGCGAGAAATGCGTCTTTTGCGGCGCCTGCCTGTGGAACTGCCGCCAGCCGCTCGACGACGACCCGGTGCGCACCAACGTCGCGTTCCGCGCGGGCGCCGGCGGGCTGCACTCGACGGAGAATTGAGGTAGGACAGGCCTGCTGGCCTGTCCTGATAAACTGAAGGTGGGCATGGCTATGGATCGGGAATTCGTTGAACGCCGAAACGGTGGATTCTATCTGGCAGCGAGCCGCGTGCCGCTTGACTTCATCGTGCGGGAGTTTCAGCAGGGCGAGTCTCCGGAGGCCATTCGGTCGGACTTCCCTACACTGAGCCTGGAGCAAGTCTACGGGGCGATCACCTTCTACTTGGGCCACAAGGACGAAGTGGAGAAAGCCATGGCAGAACGCGCGCGCGAAGAAGAGGCTTACAGCGCGGCGCATCCGACGCCCCCAGATCTGAAAGAAAGGTTCGAGCGCATGCGGCGTCAATTGCCGGCGCGGCAAAGCTGACGGATGGTTCGATTCTTGGCGGATGCCAGCCTCCGGAATGCCATTGTAAGAGGCTGCTTGCGCCGGGAGCCCACGATGGATTTTCTTGCGGCGAATAGGGCAAACCTGGAGGGTGTGCCTGATCCCGCGGTGCTGGCCTTCGCCGCCGAACAGGATCGCGTTCTTGTCACGTCCGACTTTAAGACCATGCCGAGATACTTTGGCGAGTTCCTCCAGGGAGGGGGTTCTAGCCCAGGCGTGTTTCTCGTGAAGCAGCACGCACGCATTGCGGAGGTAATCGATGCACTGGTGTTTGTTTGGGCCGCGTCGGAAGCGGATGAATGGAAGAACCGAATTATGGAAATCCCGGAGTCGTGACGCGTGCCGCCTCGCCACCAAGCCTTCGATGAGACTGAGCGCCGTCGCGCTTCATGAACGAGGGTGGCAGCGGACACATCCGCCGGAAAAGATTGGCTACCAGTACAACAATTGGCTATTATTAGGCTACTGGCTATGTTGCCCTCGCTCACTCTGGATTCATCGAAGCTGTCTGAAACGAACATCCCCTTGGGAACCAGTTGGCTGCTTGCCTCATGTATGGAGGCGAGAGGCAAACAAGACCTCTGGATCAGACAGAAGCCGGAGGTGCTTCGCGTCCTGCGCGAGCAAGCCATCATTCAGAGCACGGAATCTTCCAACCGGATCGAGGGCGTCACCGTAGCGCCCGAGCGCTTGCGCCCGGTTGTCATCGGGAGAGCCAAGCCGCGCGACCGGTCCGAGGAGGAGTTGGCAGGTTACCGCCAGGCCCTGGATTGGATCTTTTCCCGCAAACGCGCGGTGCTGGTCCTGCCCACTCTGATCAGGAAGCTCCATGCTTTTGCGCAAGGCGGAGCCACGGGGGATGCCGGCCAATGGAAGAATCGGGACAACGAAATTATCGAGGTCCTGCCCACCGGCGAACGGAAAGTTCGCTTTGTCCCCACTTCAGCCAGGGAAACTCCGGCGGCAATCGATCTGCTCTGCCGGAATTACGAACAGGCTTGTCAGAGCGAAGCGGTCCCACCGCTCCTGATCGTGGCCGCCTTCGTCTTCGATTTCCTCTGCATTCACCCCTTCCGCGATGGAAACGGCCGGGTCGCGCGCCTCCTCACAACTCTCTTGCTACAGTCGCATGGTTTTCAAGTAGCTCGCTACATCAGTTTAGAGCGCATGGTTGAGGCAAGCCGCGATGAATATTACCGGGTCCTCGCGGAATGCTCGCGCGGGTGGCCGGAAGGCAAGAACGAGATCCTGCCGTGGTGGAACTATTTCCTGAGCCTGATCCGCGAGGCATATCGAGACTTTGAGATGCAGGTGGAATCCTCGGCAGCGCGTCCTGCGAAGGGTGACTTGGTGAGGCGCACGGTGCTCGCGCAGGTGGAGGAGTTCACCCTCGCTGATCTCTCCACCCAATTGCCAACGGCTAGCCGCCAACTCGTCAAGAAGGTGCTGGCCGAACTGAAGAGGCGCGGTCAGGTCAGCCTGACCGGCAGGGGCCGTAGCGCGCGATGGCGGGTAAGCGAATAGCTGTTCGCTGGTTTCGCTAAGCGATCAATCACCTTGCGTTCCGCGCGGGCGCCGGCGGGCTGCACTCGACGGAGAATTAGAGCCTGCCCGCCGGTCACACACTGCACCCGGCTGGCCGGCTACTGGACGTCGGCGACTTTCCCGTCCTTAAAAGTTATTTTCATGTCCTTGTAGACATAGATTTTCTTGGCGCCCAGGCTCACAATATTCTTGGGGCTTCCCAGCGCCGCTGTCACTTGATCTATGGTCTGGCCGATTTCGATGTTGACCGGCGCGGCAGCGGGCGCGGCGGCGGGCTCGTCCGCTTTGGGTCCGGGACCGGAAGCAGTGCCGCCGGCGGCTTCCGCCTCCGCCTTGTCGGCTTCCTGCGATTGCTGATTGATCTCGGACTTCACTTCGCTTTCCGCCGGGGCCGGCGGGGCGGCGGCGGCCATGGGGCTCTCTACCGGAGCGGCTTTGGCGGCGGCGGGGGCGGCCGGCAAGCCACCCTGACCCTGCTTCGCCTGCAGTTCCTTCATGCCTTGGTCGATGGTCTCGCGCATGTGATTCTGCATCTCCTGCAGATCCGCGAGCGAAACCGAAACCTTATCGCCCTTGGGGCATTCCTTGCCGCCCTTGCTGGCTAATACGGCGAGGGTCGCGGCTTGCGCGTCCGGCGCGGTCTGGCCGGTGAGTTGAAGCGCGTCGCCTTCGCTGAGGGCGCACTCCGTGCCTCCGGCGTCTACCACGTCGAGATCCTGGCCGGCGACGAAGACATGTGGCTTGCCATCGGTGAGCGAACGCTGGATGCTGCTGGAGGCGGCGTCCGGCTCGCCATTCTGGGTTGCCGTCTTGGACTCGGCGTTTTCAAGTGCAACCTGTTGCTTGACCTCATCGGCGATGAGTTGCTTCGTTTCGGGCGTTAGCGGCGCGGTAGTGCTCGGGGCCGCAGCCTGGGCATTCACCTGGGCCGCATAAGCGGCCTGCAGCGAATTGGCGATGATATAGTCGGTCAGCCAGAGCGACGGGCTGGCATACACCGGGTAGGGCGTAAAGAAACCGCCATAGAATCCGAACCAGGGATTGCCGCCCCAGCCCCAGCCGTAGGCTACCGGCACGACCCATGGATTATAGGCCCACCCGTAGAAAGCCGGCCCGTAGTAGTAAGCCGGGTAATACGGATTCATGTACATTCCGTGATAATAGTAGCGTCCATAATAGCCGTGATAGTAGCGTCCGTGGTAATAGTATGAACGCCGGGCGTATTCGTGGCCATGAAACCGATACGGCCTTTGCACATAGCCGCGGCCGCCACGCTCAGCGACGACGCGGGAATGATCGCCGCGCTCCACCACGACGCGCCGGTTTCCGCTGAGCGAGTGGTGAACATCCATACCGCGTTTGGTGTCGTGTACCGTGGCGATCTGGTTACCCCGCTTTTCGACGGACCCGTTCTTGGTCGGCGCGCTGGTGTGGCCTTTCGCGCTCGCCGTAGTAGACGGATGGCTTGCCGTAGTAGAAGGGTGGCTGGCCGTCGTGGACGGATGGCTCGCCGTACTAGACGGATGGCTTGCCGTACTAGACGGATGGCTTGCCGTACTAGACGGATGGCTTGCCGTAGTGGACGGGTGGCTCGCCGTCGTGGACGGATGGCTCGCCGTAGTAGAAGGGTGGCTCGCCGTCGTGGACGGATGGCTCGCCGTCGTGGACGGATGAGTGCCAGTGGTGGTGGCGCCGTGCGAGGCAGTCGTCGGGCCGGAGCTTCTCGACGTGCCGGCGCCTCCGCTTGCCGTTTTGGCCGCGGGAGCCGAACTCTTGGCAGGGGCTGCGGGCGCCGACTTCGGTTTACTCGCGCAAAGCGCCGGATAAGCGAAAAACACCAAAGCCAATGACGCGGTCAGGTATTTGCCGCATAAAATGTTGCGAATTCCATTTATTCTCATTGAAAGTCTCCTCGTGTATGCTCGGCCTGCAGCGGGCTACTGTACGTCCTTCACTTTGCCGTTGACGAAAGTAACCTTTAGGTCCTTATAGTAGTAGATATCCTTGGTTCCGATTTTTGCTTTTTTCACGGGCTGTCCCATGGCCGCCACAACCTGCGCTATGGTTTGTCCTTCGGAAACTTCAACCGGGTCGGGCGGCGGGGGCGGCGGGGGTTCGATGGGCGCTGGCGGAGCCTCGGCGGGCGCAGGGGCCGCAGGGGCAGCGGGGGGCGCTGCCGGCTGGTTTGGCGGCGCGGCTTGTTGCTGACCCCCTTGAGGTGCTGGCTGAGCGTTGTCGCCGCCCTTGGCGTCCTTAGAGTCCTCGGAAGGCGCCACGGTGATGACCTCGGCGACGGCCTTCAAGGCTTCGTCCGGTGTCGGCGTTAGCGCTCCGAACGGAATTGTCAAAGCACCTTTATAGCGAATCCCCTGGTCGCCAGCCGGGGTGGCATCGGTGAAGAAGTCCAAAACGACTCCGCTGGCCTTGACGTCGACCTTAGTTAGCCAGAATTTCTCGCCGCTTACGTAGTTCCTGGTTGCCGGCGCGCTTCCTCCACCGGGGACATGGCCAAATCCTGGGAGGCGCCTGAGCTTCTCACCAACTCCGCAGGCCTTGGTAGGGGTGATTTTTCCGTCCTTATAGGTATTCATGCACGGGTTGGCAGTGCTCGTTGCGGCGACCATCAGCACCTTGTCTTTGTGCAGGACCAGGACAGAACCAGCCGTCACAATATCGGACTTGTCGTCCGTGGTTTTGGTTAATTGGTACTCGGATTCCAGCTTCTTTTGAATAGCGGTTAGTCCTTGATCCTGGGCGTAGGCAGCCCAGGGCACGGCTGCTAGTACGATTAGAACTGCCATGCTTATTTTGGTCGTCTTCATTAAAACCATCTCAATCACCTTACGTTAACGGTCCACCTGGCGGTTGGCGCTTTGGAGAAAACTCGCCTGATTATACACCGCCTCTGCTCTACACGCAATAACCCGAAAAGTAACATTGCCCGGAAGGGAAGGGAGGGGCGGCTCGCGGCGGCTTCCCGCTGCTCCTATTTGCGCTTGTGATCCAGCCGCATGGCCTTATGGATCGCTTTCCATTTCCTTTTCTGCGCCTGGGCGGCTTGCACATCGGTCTGGCGCGCGTGCCACGCGATTTCCGCGCGCAGCTTTCGATAGCTTTCCCAGCGGGGAGCCGCCACTTCGCCCGCTTCGATGGCGGCCTGCACGGCGCAGCCCTCCTCCACCACGTGGCTGCAATCGCGGAAGCGGCACCCGGCCGCCAGGGCCGCGATTTCCGCGAAGGCGGAATCCAGGCTATCCTGGCTGGCCCACAACTGCAGCTCCCGCATGCCCGGCGTGTCGATGAGCGCGCCCCCTTGCGGCAACGGCAGCAATTCCCGGTAGGTGGTGGTATGCCGGCCGCGGCTGTCGCTTTCCCGCACCTCCCGGACGAGTTGCCGTTCCACGCCGAGGAGTTGGTTCACCAGCGTGGACTTCCCGACCCCGGAGGAGCCCAGCAGAGCTATCGTCAGCCCCGGCCGCAAGAGCCGCAGCACCGGATCGATGCCCTTGGCCGAGCGGGCGGCGATCGCGACCACCGCTGCGTTCCCCGCCACGCTGGCCGCTTCGTCGAGGCGCGCACCCAAATCCGCGCACACGTCGGATTTGTTCAGGACAATGGCCGCATCCACGCCGCTCGCGTGCGCCAGAGTGAGATAGCGCTCGATGCGGCGCAGGTTGAAATCCCCATCCAGGCCGCAGACGATGAGCGCCAGATCGATGTTGGCGGCCATTACCTGCTCCTGTTCACGGTCGCCGGCCGCGCGCCGGGAGAACATCGATTGGCGGGGCAGGACGGCATGGATCATTGCTTGTAATGGTGCTTCATCCGGCCCCACCGGCTGGACCGCGACCCAGTCGCCCACCGCCGGCCATGCGCAGCGCTCGGTGCGAAAGAGCAGCGCGCCGATGGCCTCCGCGGTCATCTCGCCTCGCGCGGTGTAGAGCCGGTATCGATCGCCATGCACCACCGACACGCGCCCCAGCAACAGTCCGCGCGCCTCGTAAGGTTGAAAGGCCTCAAACATGGCGTCCGTCGCGCCAATCGTCGTCAAGTCAAAGGAATCCTGCATTCCAGTTCTCCTCGGAACATTTGTTTTGGGATGTGAGGTTGGAATGGATTCGCCGCGGGGCAGTCTTCAAACGTCAGCTTGGACGGCTCGCGGTGAATCGACTTTTAGCGGACGGACAGTGGCAGTACCAGGCTCCAGCCTATCCCAAGGCGCTCCGCAAAAGCAAGCAGGCACTCATGTTAAGTTTGAGATGATGCGATACCTCTTCGGTTTACTGGCCTCCGCGGCATTGCTGTTCGCTTCGGGAGAACTGTCCGGCCGCCGCGCCCCGGGCTTCTCGCTTCCCGATGTCCAGGGGCAACAACACGATTTGCAGGACTATCGCGGCAAGATCGTGCTCGTCGACATCATCCAAACCACCTGCCCGCATTGCCAGCAGTTGGCGGACGTCCTGGAGAAGGTGGTGGCCAAATATGGCGGCAAGGTGGCCGTGCTGACGTTCGCGATTCCGCGGGACACCGCGGCGACGGTGGCCCGCTTTGTGGCGGAGCATAAGGTCTCGACACCGGTTCTGTTCGATTGCGGACAGGCATCGGCGTCGTATCTGAAAGCGGGGCCGCAGAACCCGACGGTCGACGTGCCGCACCTGTTCCTGATCGATGGCCATGGAATGATCCGCAACGATTTCGGCTATGAATTCGATACGCGGAACATCTTCGAGGGAGATGCCCTTTATACCGAGATCGACCGCCTGCTGGCCGGGCCGACACCCGCTAAATCAAAGAAATAGCGGGTGATTGCAGGATCCTGAGACAACTGCCGGCTCACCGCCACTATGTTGTTTCATGATCCTTATACCGAAACGAGCATGGCCTTTGCTCATGCTGATGGCGTGCGGCGCGTCCACCGAATGCCTGCCAGCGGCCCAGCTTGGCGCCCGAGCATACCTGGCCGGCACCACGGTTCACGACTTCCCGGCGAAGTGCGACGTGCGTGTCGACCTTACCGGCGATGAGGAGTTGCTGTTCGTCACGCGCCGGCTGACGTTGCATGTCCCGTACAACCAAGTCAACACCCTGGAGTACGGCCAACATGCCGGCGGGCGCTACCTGGAGGCCGTTCTGATTTCGCCTCTGTTTCTGCTCAGCAAGTCGCGCAAGCACTTCCTGACCGTGTTCTACACCGATGCCAACGGACGGCAACAGGCGGTGGTGCTGCAGGTCAATAAAGGCGACGTGCGCGCGCTCTTGCCGGAGTTGGAAGCCAAGACCGGCCGCCGCGTGGAGTACACCGACGATGAAGCGCGCAGGGGGCGGGGGTGAGCGATGACGGCTCTCCCATTTGTGCTGGCGGGGCTGCTATTCGGACCGTCCGATCCCGTTCCGGCGTCTGCGCCCGCCGCGCCGCCGGCTGTCGAGACGGATAGCCTGCGGCAATTGCTGACCGTGCGGCGCGTGTATGTGGATCGCTTCTCGGGCGGGGAAACCGCCGCCCAGATGCGCGACATGATCATCAATGGCTTGCAGAGTTCGAAGCTCTTCGTGATTACCGAGAACCAGGAAAAGGCCGACGCCATTCTGCGCGGCTCAGGCGAGGATCTGGTCTTCAACGAGACGCATTCGTCGAGCGACAATGTGAATGTGCACAGCAGCCTGAACACCAGCCAATCGGACGAAGACACGGCCCTGCGCGGAGGTACGCGCACCTACGACCGGATGAGCAAGGGCATGGGACTCGGCGCTGGAGAGGGCGAATCCAGCCGTTCCGTGGAGCGGCGGCACGAGGCCAATGCCGCCGTGCGCCTGGTCACGAAAGACGGCGACGTAATCTGGTCCACCACGCAGGAAAGCATGGGCGGCAGGTTTCGCGGCGCCAGCTCGGACGTGGCGGACAAGATCACGAAGCGGCTTGCGGAAGACTACGAGCGGGCGAAGAAACTGCTGCATTGATGGCTTCCAGCAAGCGGTCGTTGCGGATCGGTTTGCCGAGCACGCAGGCAACCAGTTTCTCTTCGGGCCGATCGCAGAGCTCTTCGGTCCAGCCGGAGAGCACGATGATCTTGGCCGCCAGGCGTTGTTCGTCCACCCAGCGGATCAGACTCAGGCCGTCCTTCAGCTTCGGCAGGCGCAGGTCCGTCACCAGCACGTCCGGGCGCAATTCTTCGAGCAGGCGGCGGGCCTGCGGTGCATTCTCCGCCACGGCGACCTGGTGGCCGGCCGCTTCGAGCAGCAGCTTGCGAATTCCAAGGTGCTGGGCGTCATCGTCGACGACCAAGACGAGGCACATTAGAAGTGCATTCCGCCGCCGCAGATCAACACTTCGGCGGTCACATAGTCGGAGAGTGGCGAGCAGAAGAACAGCACGGCTCCGGCGGCTTCCTCCGGCGTTCCGGCGCGGCCCAGTGGGCAGACGGCCTTGAGCGCATCGAGCATCTTGGGCTGCACGCCGACGGCGATCTGGCGGCCCTGCACGTCGATGGTCGCGCCCGCTTGGGTGAGCGGCTGCGTGAGGCGCGTTTCGATCAGGCCGAAGCCCACAGCGTTTACGTTGACGTTATAGCGGCCCCACTCCTTGGCCATGGTCTTGGTGAGACCGATGACGCCGGCCTTGCCCGAGGAATATCCCGCCTGCCCGGGATTGCCATCCGTGCCGGCGATGGAGGTGATGTTGACCACCTTGCGCATGACGCGGCGGCCCTCGGCGGCCTCGCGCTTGGCCGCTTCCCGGATGTGCGTGGAGGCGGCGCGCAGAATGCGGAACGGCGCGACCAGGTGGATGCCGAGCATGGCGAGGTACTGCTCGTCGGTGGTTTTTTGGATGACGTTGTCCCAGGTGTAGCCGGCGTTGTTGACGATGATATCGAGGCCGCCGAACGCGGCGAGGGTGGCGTCGACGAGTTTCTGCGGGAAATCGGGCGCGGTGACATCGCCCGCCAGGTGCGCGGCTGCCCGGCCGGATTGGCGAATGGCGGCTTCGGCTTCCGCGGCGGGAGCCGGGTCCAGGTCGTTGATCATGACGGCCGCGCCCGCGGCGGCGAGTTTCTCGGCGATGGCGCGGCCGATGCCACGGCCCGCGCCGGTAATGAGGGCTACTTTGGAATCGAGAGTGAAGGACATAAATAATTATGGAACCACAGATGGACACAGATGCACACGGATACAGACTACCTCAGGAGGTCCTCCAGTTGGATTTTGGTGTCGGTCTTGCTGTCGCGATACTTCACGATGACTGGGGTGTAGACGGAGATGCCCCAATCCTTGCCGGCGCCACTGGTGATGGCGCGCGATCCGGCTACGATCACGGCTTCTTCCGGGATGATGAGGGGTTCGTCGTCGGTGGCTTTGTAGACCGCGCCGCGCACCAGGTCGTAGACCGGCGTGGAGCGGTTGAGGATGGTTCCCGTTCCCAGCACGGCGCGCTTCTTGACCACCGCGCCTTCGTACACGCCGGAATTGCCGCCTACCAGCACATCGTCTTCGACGATTACCGGCAACGCGCCGACGGGTTCGAGCACGCCGCCGATCTGCGAGGCGGCCGAGATGTGGCAGTTCTTACCGATCTGCGCGCAGCTTCCAATCAGCGCGTGCGAATCGACCATCGTGCCGTCATCGACATACGCACCCACGTTGATGTACATGGGCGGCATGCAGGTGACACCCTTGCCGACGTAGACACCGTCGCGAATGCTCGATCCGCCGGGGACAATGCGCACTCCGCTTTGCACTGAAAACTTCTTCACAGGATAGGTTGATTTGTCGAGAAAAGGCTGACGTGTGGCGTCGATCGACATATCCACCACGCCGCCCATGCGAAAGCCCAGCAGGATGCCCTTCTTGACCCAACCGTTGACGCGCCAACCGCTGGGCGCCGTTCGATCGGGTTGTGCGGCGCGGATGCGGCCCTGGTTCAGGGCGTCCTTGAATTCGTAGAAGAGGCGGAAATGCCCTTCGGTGTAGGCATCGGGCTTCTCGTCGAAGAGCCGTTCGATTTCGGCTTCGATCTCGACTTTGATCTCAGCCTGCAACGGTCACTCTCCCCAACAGGCCGACGGACTTCAGCACCTTTTCGATTTTGGCGAGGTTCTCCGGTTTGGGAGGCACCATCGGCAGGCGATAGACCGGCTCGAGCAGGCCCATGAGCGCCATGGCGGCCTTCACCGGAATCGGATTCGATTCGATGAAGTTGATCTCCATCAGCGGTAGATACTTGCGCTGCACGGCGCGCGCACCGGCGAAGTCGCCCGCCAGACAGAGTTGCGCGAGCTGCGTCATCTCGGCGGGGATTTCATTCGATGCCACGGAGATGATGCCGCGCCCGCCCAGCGCGATGAGCGGCAGCGTGATGGCATCGTCGCCGGAAAGCACGATGAATTCCGGCGGGACTTGGTGAATGACATTGGCCATCTGGGCGATGTTGCCGGAGGCTTCCTTCACGCCGATGATGTTGGGGATGGCGGCCAGGCGGGCGAGCGTCGCGGGTTCCACATTCACGCCGGTGCGCCCTTGAACGCTATATACAATGATGGGCAGGCGAATGGCCGCGGCGATCGCCTGATAGTGCTGGTAGAGGCCTTCCTGCGTGGGCTTGTTGTAATAGGGCGTGACGGACAGGATGCCGTCGACGCCCAGGTGTTCGAGCTCCCGCGCCAGTTCGATGACTTCGCGCGTATTGTAGCCGCCCGCGCCGCCCAGCACCGGTACGCGGCCCTGGGCCTCTTCGAGCGTGATTTCGACGACGCGCAAGTGTTCGGCGCGGGTGAGAGTGGGGCTTTCGCCGGTGGTGCCGCAAGGGACCAGGAAGTTGATTCCGGCATCTATTTGGCGGCGGACCAGGCGGCGCAGGGTTGCTTCATCGAGCGACTGGTCGGCGCGGAAGGGGGTTAGTAATGCGGTGCCGCAGCCTGTAAAAGGGTGATGGGTGGTGGGTGATGGGTGATGGGTTTTCATTTAAAAAGCACCTCGGAAAATTCGTGGAAGCCTTTTTGGCCTACTATCCATTGCGCGGCTTTCAGGGCGCCTCGGGCGAAGCCTTCGCGGCTGCGCGCGGTGTGGCGCAGCGTGATGGTGTCGGCCGCCGAATCGAATCCGATTTCGTGCGTGCCAGGGTGCGCTCCCGCGCGATTGGCGCTGACATCAATGGGGCGCGCGTAGCCGGCCTTTTTCATCTCTTCGACCAACTTCAACAGTGTACCGGAGGGGGCGTCCTTTTTCGTCGCATGGTGGATTTCCCAGGCCCATGCGCCGTAGGATGGCTCGCTCGCGAGCAGGCGCGCGGCTTCAGATACCAGGCGGAAGAAGGCGTTCACACCGATCGAGTAGTTGGGGCTCCAGACCAGGCCGATACCATGACGCTCGACGGCGGATTTAATGCGCTCCTGTTCGCCGAGCCATCCAGTGGTGCCGAGCACGATGTCCACGCCCAGCGCGGCGATGCGCTCGACGTTTTCGGCCACCGCGACGGGAATGGAGAAATCCACGGCCACGTCGATGCCTTGGAAGTTGGCGGGCGTCACGCCTTCGAACGCGGCGTTGTTGAATTCGTCGAGCTTCAGCGCCACGGTGAAACCGTATTCCAGCGCGAACTGTTCGATGAGGCGGCCCATCTTGCCGTAGCCTATGATGGCGAGTTTGTGTTCAGACGGCATTGTGGGGCAGGCTCCCAGCCTGCCGCGGCCTCCCAGGCCGCCAGAGCCGGCTGAAAGCCGGCTGCGGGCAGAATTGCCCGCCCTCCAATGCGGGGTTACGCGGCATCGAAGACCTCGGCGTCGAGTTCGGCGAAGAACTCGCGGTGCAGCGCCTCAACTGCCGCGTGCAGATCTTTTTCGGCCACCACGAAGCTGAGATTCAGCAGCGACGCTCCTTGCGAA
>Ga0181536_10001713_pt1 | contig 25475 bp, 17 predicted proteins | sample PEATcosm2014_Bin_41_FD_121105 | JGI IMG/M metagenome (GOLD analysis project Ga0181536, IMG submission 121105) | Peatland microbial communities from MTU Mesocosm Facility, Houghton, MI, USA - PEATcosm2014_Bin17_60_metaG | ecosystem: Environmental > Terrestrial > Soil > Wetlands > Peat | place...
CCCGAAGAGCCGGCCCAGCTCGAAGAGCGCTACCGCGGCGTGCACGTGCTCGAGCGCGATTCGAACGGCATGGAAAAGTGCGTGGCCTGCTTCCTGTGCGCGGCTGCGTGCCCCGCCAATTGCATCTACATCGAAGCGGCGGAGAACACCGAGCAAGCGCGCATCTCCGGTGGCGAGCGGTACGCCAAGGTTTACAACATCGATTACAACCGCTGCATCTTCTGCGGCTATTGCGTGGAGGCCTGCCCCACCGACGCGATCACGCATGGCCACGGCTTTGAAGCGGCCAGCTATAACACGTCAACGCTGGTGAAGCGCAAGGAAGACATGCTGGCGCCCGTTCCCCCTGGCGCCCATGCGCCGGTTATAGCCGCGGAAAAGACAGGCGCACATTAGGAAGCCCGCCGCATGCTGCGAGCGATCCGGGAACAAATCGACACCATCTTCCGGGAAGACCCCGCCGCTAAGAGCGAACTCGAAATCGTCCTGTGCTACCCGGGCTTCCACGCCATCCTGTGGCATCGCTTCGCGCACAAGTTGTACCGCTGGCATGTGCCGCTGCTGCCACGCGTGGTCTCGCAGTTCAACCGTTTCCTGACGGGCATCGAGATTCACCCCGGCGCGACCATCGGACGGCGCTTCTTCATCGACCATGGCATGGGTGTGGTGATCGGCGAGACCGCCGAAATCGGCGATGACGTGCTGCTGTACCAAGGTGTAACGCTGGGCGGCACGGGCGGCGAGAAGGGCAAGCGGCATCCCACGCTGGGCAATCGCGTGGTGGTAGGCACGGGGGCCAAGATTCTGGGCAATATCCGCATCGGGGACAACGTCAAGATTGGCGCGGGCTCGGTGGTGGTGCACTCGGTTCCGGACAATTCCACGGTAGTGGGAGTGCCGGGGAGAGTGGTGCGGGTGCGGCCCGAAGGCGGCCTGCTGGAGCACGGCCACTTGCCCGACCCGGAAGGCCAGGCGATTGACGATCTGGCGCGCCGCGTGGCGGATCTGGAAGAGTTGCTGCGCCAGCACCTGGAAGCGCGCGATAAGGCGAATGGGCGCGGCTGAGTCTCCAATCAGGGACTTCAGTTACACTCAAAGAACCGTGGACATCGCTCGAAGCGCGCACATGCGGCGACTGGTTGAACAGCTTGGCAAGCTGGAGGAACGGCTGCGCGCGGGCGGCGGCGAATCGCGCATCGAAAAGCAACACCGCGCCGGGAAGATGACCGCGCGCGAGCGCATCGCGGCGCTGCTCGATCCTGAAACCATGTTTCTGGAAATCGGGCTGCTGATCGCCTACGACCGTTACGACGGGCAGGCGCCGGCGGCGGGCGTGGTGACCGGAGTCGGGAAGATCGAGGGGCGGCCGGCGGTAGTGGTGGCCAACGACGCCACGGTGAAGGCCGGCGCGTGGTGGCCGGAGACCATCACCAAGATTCTGCGCGCGCAGGAAGTGGCCATGCGCAACCGGCTGCCCATCGTTTACCTGGTGGATTCGGCGGGCGTGAACCTTCCTTACCAGGATGGAATTTTTCCCGGGCAGTATGGCGCCGGCCGCATCTTCCATTACAACTCGCTGATGCGGAGCAAGCTGCGCATCCCGCAGATCGCCGCCGTGATGGGACCGTGCATCGCGGGCGGGGCGTACCTGCCGGCGCTCAGCGACGTCATCATCATGGTGGAGGGCGTGAGCTTCATGGGCCTCGGCGGGCCCAACCTGGTGAAGGGCGCCACCGGCCAGGTGATCGGCGCGGAGCCGCTGGGAGGCGCCGCTATGCACACCACCGTCAGCGGCGTGGCGCATTACATGGCCACCGGCGACGCCGATTGTCTGGCGCGCATCCGGCAGCGGTTCCGGCAATTGCCCGCGGCGCGCGCTTTCGGGCGGGCGGATGCGCCGGCTCCGCGACTCGACCCCGCGGACCTGTATGGCGTGCTGCCCGCGGACCATCGGCTGCCCTACGACATCGAAGAAGTGCTTTTCCGCGTCTTCGATGGCGGCGACTACGCCGAGTTTCAACCCGGGCATGCGCCGGAAATCCTGTGCGCCAATGCCGGCCTGTGCGGCCAGCCGGTGGCCATCATCGCCAACCGCCGCGGCTTCCTGAAGTCGGAGGGGCGGCCGCGCATCGGCGGCATCATTTATGCGGAATCGGCGCGCAAGGTGGCGTACTTCGTCGAGACCGCGGATCGGCTGGGCCAGCCGCTGGTTTACCTGCAGGACGTTTCCGGTTTCATGGTGGGGCCTGAGGCGGAGCGCGCGGGCATCATCCGCGCCGGCGCGGAGATGGTGGAGAGCATGTCGTGCGCCACGGTGCCCAAGATCGTGCTGACGCTCAACCACGCCAGCGGCGCCGGATACTACGCCATGGCGGGTCAGGGCTTCGACCCCAACTTCACGTTCAACTGGCCCACGGCGCGCATCGGCGTGATGGAAGGCGAATCGGCGATTCAGGCGCTGTATGCGGTGGAACTGGAAAAGCACAAGGGGGGCGCTCTGCCGGAGGAGCTGCAACAGGCCGTCGACAAGACGCGCGCCGACTATGAGCGCTGGCTCGATTCCAAGTACGCCGCGGCGCGCGGCCATTGCGACGCGGTGATCGACCCGCTGCGCACGCGCCAGGTGCTGGCATTCGCGCTGGAAGCCTGCCAGGGAGGAGTGCGCGCGTGATTCGCATCGCCAACGGGCAGGGGTTCTGGGGCGACTGGCTGGAAGCGCCGGTGCGCCTGGTGGAGCAGGGGCCGATCGATTATCTGGCGCTGGATTACCTGGCCGAAGTCACCATGTCGATCCTGCAGAAGCAGCGGCAGGCCGATCCGGCGCTGGGTTACGCGCGCGATTTTCCGCCGCTCGTCGCGCGCATTTCGGGCGCCATCCGGGAGCGCGGCGTGCGCGTCGTCGCCAATGCGGGCGGCGTCAACCCGGTGGCCTGCGCGCGCGAAGTGGTGCGCCTGGCCCCGGGGCTGAAGGTGGCCGTGGTGCTGGGCGACGATGTCTTCCCGCGGCTGGACGAATTCCTGGCGAAGGGCTACCAACTGCGGGACATGGACACGGGTGAGCCCATCGCCGCGATTCGCGATCGCATCCAGAGCGCCAACGCCTATATCGGCGCGTTTCCGCTGGCCGAGGCGCTCGGGACGGGCGCGCACGTGGTGGTCGCCGGACGCTCGACGGACACGGCCCTGGCGCTGGCGCCCATGGTGCACCGCTTCGGCTGGAAGCCCGGCGAGTTCGACAAGCTGGCGGCCGGTACGATCGCGGGGCATATCATCGAATGCGGCGCGCAGTCCACCGGCGGGAATTGCCAGGTGGACTGGCAGACCATTCCGGATATGGCGAATATCGGCTACCCGATCGTGGAAGCTGAGCCGGACGGAACTTTCGTCGTGACGAAGCATGCCGCCGCCGGCGGGCGCGTGAGCGTCCATAGCGTGAAGGAGCAGTTGCTGTATGAGCTCGGCGACCCGCGGCAATACATCACGCCGGATTGCGTGGCCGATTTTACCAGCATTCGCCTGGAAGACGCAGGGCCCGGCCGCGTGCGCGTGAGCGGCATCCGCGGCGGTCCGCGGCCTCCCACCCTGAAGCTTTCGATCAGCTACGCCAACGGATGGAAGGCCATCGGCACGCTGGTGTATTCCTGGCCGCAGGCGCTCGAAAAAGCGCGCGCGGCCGATCGCATTGTGCGCGAGCGGCTGCGCGGTCTGGGGCTCGAGTTCGATGAAATCTACACCGAGTACTTCGGCGTGAACGCATGTCTGGGCCCGGCCGCGCCGCCGAATCCGGATCCGCCGGAGGTGCAGTTGCGCATCGGGGTGCGCGGCGCGGATAAGAAAGCGGCCGACCGTTTTACGCGCGAGCTGATTCCGCTGGTGCTGAACGGGCCGCCGGGCGCCACGGGTTTCGGCGAGGGCCGCCCGGTGGTGCGTGAGATTGTAGCTTACTGGTCGGCGCTGGTGCCGCGTGAAGAGATTGTCACGCGCGTGGAAGTTGTCGAGTAGCGCTTCACTCCACCGAACTGCCGTCCCACTGGTGCGCGGGGTCGGGGTAATACGTGGCGGCGGCGCCGCACAGCACCAGCCAGCCGCCCGGGACTTTGGCGCGTGAGACCGAGACGCCGTTTGAGACCACTTGTTCCCATTGGAGGCCGGACGTAACGCGGTCTGCTCCGGGTGCCGGCTTCCCTGCTTTGCTTCTGGTCTGCGGCGGGGCGCTGCCGGTGGCGGAAACAAACGCGTCGCGGCCGCAGGCATAGAGGTCGCCGAGATAGCGGAACCTTTCCAGATCGCGGTCGCTCCCCACATGTTCGATCAGGGCGCCGTAAGAAATGGTGACGTCGGGAACCCCCAAGGCGGTACCGGTCTTCGGGTGCAGTTTTGTAGCTTCAATCGACTTGATCAACGAGATCTTGGCCAACTTGCCTCCCATGGCGCGTCGCGGACAATTCGTCCGGGACGGGCTATCAGATCTATCTTAGCCTTGGATTACGCGGCGTGCAGGGCGCCGGCGGAGCGAGCGGACGACGGGAGCAGCCCGAGTGCATTCATCGCTCCACCATACGTGCCAGAATGATGACAGGCATACAACATGAGGGTTCCGCTTTCGAAGATTGCGCACACACGGTCGGGCGACAAGGGCGATACCTGCAACATCGGGGTAATCGCCTGCCATGAGCGCGATTACCCGGTGTTGCTGCGCGAAGTCACCGCGGAACGCGTGAAGCGCCATTTCGGCGAGCTGGTGGAAGGCCCGGTGGAACGGTTCGAGTTGCCCAACCTGGGCGCGTTGAACTTCCTGCTGCACGGCGCGCTGGGCGGCGGAGGGACGGTTTCCCTGCGGACCGACGCCCAGGGCAAGACTTTTGGAGCCTCGCTGCTGTCGCTCGAAATCGACATTTCCGGGGATCCCCGGGCAGAGCGGCACGGCGCCTGAGGTCCAGCCCAATTACCACGGTGTAAGCCCTCAAGACGTTATCTTTGGTCATGATTCGTTCTCTAACCATTGACGGCTAGCAAATCTCTGCCCGTTTTTCCGATACTCAGACCAGGAATAACAACGTGTCATTGGCGGCCCAGATTAGCCCCAGGAGAAAAGGCCGGCGGGGGACTGAACTCGTGGAGTTCACGATGGTGCTGCTCCCGCTTCTTTCCATCCTGTTCGTGTTGGTCGACGTTTCCTGGGCCATCTTCGCCAAGTCCACAATCATATATGCGGTCCGCACCTCGGTCCGCACAGGGATCACGATTACCGGCACACAGGCAACCGCGGCAGGCGAAACACTCACCCAAATGGTCAAGGACGCGGTGCAGGCGAACGCCCTGGGATTTCTAAACGGCACTACCGGCAGGAGCTACATTCAGGTCCACTATTTTAAGCAGGATTCAACCTCCTCCACCGGTTTGACCGATGTCTCCACCCTGGCGAGCGGCAACTCCCCCGGCAACCTCATGCAAGTCTCGGTGACCAATTTCCCGCTTCCCGGACTGGTGCCTCGCATTTATTACTGGCTTACGGCGGTCGACAAGAGTTCGTCCTACCTGAGCGCCGTCTCCGCCGACAAGATCGAGCCTTCTGGAGACGTGCCGCCCATTGGGACGGCTCCCTAGGTGGGGAGGATCGGATGAGACGAGAACTTCAACGGGGCATTGCCTACATCGAGTTTGCCCTGTCCCTGATGGTGCTGATCCCGTTGCTTCTCGGTGTGATCGGTATCGGGCTCAGCATGCACCGGCAATTGCAGACCGTGCAGTTGGCCCGCGACGCCGGCCACATGTACGCCCGCAATATCGATTTCACGCAGTTAGGCAACCAGCAGGTCTTGAGCGGCATCGCCGGAAACCTCGGCCTTACCGCGACTGGTGGAGTGGTTGGAACCGCGGGCTCGGGCACCGCGATAGTCGTTCTTTCAGAGGTCCGGTATGTCGACGTCAGTGCGTGTGCGCTGGCCGGCAAGGTGGATTCGCACGGCAACCCGAGCGGTTGCACGAACTACACCCAATGGGTGTTTTCCGAGCGGTTGGTCATCGGCAACAGCGCGCTCTGGACCAGTAACTTGGGAACTCCGGCGGCTTCAATCGTCGGTTCTGACGGGACGATTACCATTATCAATCAGGTAACCAATACCACCGATGTCGCGACGATTACCGGCTTCAACCCGTGGAACAGCGTCACCAGCACAGGGCTGCCCTCGGGACAATGGGTTTACGTGGCCGAAGCCTGTGCCACGGGATTTCGAATGGCGCCCTTCAGCCTGGGCACCAATACTTACGCGCAAATCTATTTTTGAACGATTTTCTGGAGTTGATTCACATGGTCAAAAAGACACGTTCGCAGCGCGGCCAGCGCGGCAACATCCTGGTCTTTCTCACGCTTGCATTGCCGTTCTTCGTCGGCTTGGCCGGGCTCGGCATTGACGCCACAATGTGCTACATCGTCCAGACGGAGCTTTCCGCGGCTGTCGATGGGGCGGCTCTGGGCGCCGGCCGTCTGATCAGCGAGTACAACAGCACGTCGTCGGATTCGGCCATCGCCAGCGAGTTCCTGAACGCGAACTTCCGCGTTGGCACATATGGATTCTGGGGAGCCTACAATCTGACACCGACCATTACGGTCACCTCCGGCATTACCAAGACGGTGACAGTGACCGCTACCGCCAATGTTCCGCTGTTGTTCTTGCGGCTGCTCCACCAGAACGCGGCCACGGTTGCAGCCACGGCCACCGCTACGCGCCGCGATGCGCGCATCGAGATCGTCATCGACCGCTCCGGCTCGATGAATCATATTGGCAGCGACGGCAACACGGTGATTTCCGACGTCGTTACAAAGGCGCAGAGTTTCGTCGAGCAATTCACGAGTTGCCCGTCAGCCTCCTGCACGACTCCACTGAATTACGACGAGCTAGGGCTGGTAGTTTTCAGTGGCAGCGCCGTAGTCGGCTACCCAACCACCCCCTGGCCTGCCCCTCTAGCCTATAACGGCGCGGGCGGTCCCGACATTTATTTCTATAATGGCGCCAGCACCGATATGGTGCATCAGCTCGGGAACGTCTCAGCAGATTCCGGCACCGCCATGGGCGATGCGCTGGCCCTGGCCTATATCGAATTGCAGAAGGCCCATGTGGCTGACATGGCTGCGAACGGCGGCGTCGATACGCGGGTGAACGCGGTTGTGCTTTTTACCGACGGCGTGCCGTCGTCCTCTGTCACGTATCTGAACAAACACGGCAGCTCCGTGATCTCAGGCGGCAGTGGCTGCACTTACCAGACGGACACCGCGACGCCCAGCCACCCGATGTATGGCTATATCGTCCAGGCATCGGGCGACGGCAATCCCCCCTATTCGTCATCCTGGGGCTTTTATCAGCTTGCCAGCATTGATCCCAACACCGGCTCCCACACCTCTGCCTGGTACATGGCCAACCCCACCGGGGATTATGTCGCTCCAAATCCCTCCACGCCGGAAAACGGCTGCGGCGGCTGGAATCCGCTGAACAATCTGTCCGCGATCCCATCTATCGATAAATATGGTTACAGCCTGGCCATGAACACGAACCCGGGCGGGACCGGGAGCGGTTACAAGGTTTCCAACTTTGTGGGCAATCCACACGGAGCAACCAGCCTTTATAACGGCACTGCCTTCAGCACTGCCAGTCCAACAAGCGCCTACCAATGGGGGCTGGCGTCATGGGACGAGGTTGACAATGTTGCCGAAGCCATTCGCAGCGACTCCAACTATACAACCCGAGGCGAAACCAGCCCGATGCCTATTACCATCTATACGATAGGCTACACGGGCAATGGAGGCACCGACAACGGCCTGCTGCAGAAAATCGCGAATGTCGCCGCCTGTAATGTGAACGGCTATGCCTGCTCGGTCAGCACCGAGCAACAAGGCATCTATGCCGAAGCCAGCGACGCCGACGCGATCTCCAACGCGTTCAATGTCATTCTTACCGCCATACTGCGGCTGAAAACTTAAGGCCGCCAACCCACATAGACCCGCGACGGTTTATAATAAAGCACGGCGCGTGCTCCGCGCGCCGGCCGATCTGCTCTGCCTGCCTTCTGCTGCGAACTCGATGACTCACGTCCTCGAATCCGTTTTGCAGGGCCGCGTGTTGCGGGTGACCCTCAACCGGCCAGACAAGCGTAACGCCCTGAGCTCCGAACTGTGCCTGGAACTGGCGCGGGCGCTAGACCAGGCCGCCGCCGCGCCGGTTGGGGCCATCCTGCTTTGTGCCAACGGACCGGCTTTCTGCGCGGGGATGGACCTCGATGAGATCGGGCCCTCCGCCAGCGAAGCCGTCGATATCGCCCACGAGCGGTTGTTCACCATTGGCGCGCGGCTGGCGAAGCCGATTGTAGCGGCGGTGGGTGGCGCGGCGCTGGGCGGCGGCACCGGGCTGGTGGCCAACTGTCACGTGGTGATTGCGTCGGAAGCGGCCACCTTCGGGCTTACGGAAATCCGGCTGGGCCTGTGGCCGTTCCTGATCTACCGCGCGGTGTCGGTCGCGCTGGGCGAACGGCGCACCACGGAACTGGCGCTCACCGGGCGGATCTTCGGGGCAGCCGAGGCGCGCGAATTGGGTTTGGTACACGAAGTGGCCGAGGATCCAAACCGGCGCGCCGCCGAGGTGGCGGCGCAGATTGCGGCTTTTAGCCCCACCTCTATCCGCAGCGGACTGGGTTTCTTGCGCGAAACTCGCGGCCTGAATTGGGAGCAGGCAGGCCTGGCGGCGCGGCGGGTGCGCGGCCAGGTATTCGCCAGTCCCGACTTTCAAGAGGGCATCCGGGCATTTCGGGAGAAGCGGGCCCCGCAATGGCCATCTTTAGGGTCTTGAGGGAGATGCCTCCAGGATATGCCCCCCAAGATATTGGGGGGCTTGACGAATGGGTACTGTTAACTGTGGTGTATGTGCTTTACTTTTCGCCTCCGCGCGTTTAGTATAGTTACAACTCCCCCGAAGCAGAGGATAATGCTTTGCTCAAACTGAAACGCATAGAACTACAGGGATTTAAATCCTTTTGTGAGCGCACCGAGCTCCGTTTCCACGGCGAAGGCATTGCCGGAATCGTGGGACCGAACGGCTGCGGCAAGTCCAACATCAGCGACGCCATCAGTTGGGTCCTCGGCGAACAATCGGCGAAGAGTCTGCGTGGCACGCGCATGGAAGACGTGATCTTCGCCGGCACGCGCGACCGCAAGCCGCTAGGCATGGCCTCGGTAACGATGACGCTGATCGATCCGGAGATCTACCAGCCGCACGTGGCGCACAAGCCACAGCCCGTGGAAGGCGGGCAGGCGCCCAAGAGCGGCGAAGTGACCATCACGCGCCGGCTCTTCCGCTCGGGCGACAGCGAATACCTGATCGACGGGCGGATCGCGCGGCTGCGCGACATCCAGGACCTGTTCATGGGCACGGGCCTGGGACCGGAGAGCTACGCCATCATCGAGCAGGGGCGCATCGGACAAATTCTAAGCTCGAAGCCGCAGGACCGGCGCGCGGTCATCGAAGAGGCCGCCGGCATCACCAAGTTCAAAACGCGCAAACGGCTGGCGGAAGCCAAGCTGGAGGGCGCCAAGCAGAACCTGGCGCGGGTCTACGACATTCTGGAGGAAGTGACGCGGCAGGCGAATTCGCTGAAGCGGCAAGCCTCCAAGGCGCGGCGCTACGGCGAATTGAAGAGCGAGCTGGAAGAACGGCTGCGCGTGGTTCTGTCGGGCAGATACCGCTGGCTGGAGCGCGATGCCGCCAAGACCGCTCTCGACCTGAACCTGGCGGCGTCCGAATTGAAATCGCTCACCGCGCAGGTGGCGGAGCGCGAGCGCCAACACGAAGAGCGGCAAACCGCGTGCTACTCCACCGAGCAGCAGCTCACGGCCGCGCGGCAGCAACTGGCGGAGTTGAATCTGGAAGCCGAACGGACGCGCGGACGTCTGGTATCGCAAGTGAAAGAGAGCGGCGCGATGGAGCAGGCGATCGCGCAGGCGGAGAAGGAATCGCAGGAGCTGGGCCTGCGGTTGGATACGCTCGAACAGGAAATCGCGGCGCATCAGATGAGCGTGGACGCGCTCGACGCGCAGATCGCGCAAGCACGCGGCTACATGCAGGAAATCAACCTGCAGCGGGAGACCCTGCAGGCGCGCGTGCGAGAGCGCGAGCAGGCCATTGAAGCCGGGCGGCAGGCCATTCTGCGCCTGTTGGGCGAAGCTTCGACGCTGAAGAATCAACTGGCGCAGGTGGAAGAATACCTGGCGGGGATTGAGCGCGAGACGGCGCGGTCCGAACGCGAGGAGCAGGTGGCAACCGCTGAGATCGAGCGTCTGGAGACCGCGCGCCGGCAGCTTTCGGAAACCGCGGTCGAGCGGCAACTGGAACTGGAAACCGTTACCGGCGAGCGCCGGCGCACCGAGGAGGATCTGGGCGAGCGGCGTAATGCCGCGGTGGAATTGCGCGGCGCGATCGATGGACTGAAGAATGAAGTGTCGCAGATCCGTGCCCGCAAGGAATCGCTCGAGCAGGTGCTGGCGCACCGCACCTACACCACCGAATCGGTGAAGCGCTTGTTCGCGGCGCTCGAAAAAGGCAACGCCGCCGATCTGAAGCTGCTGGGCGTGCTGGCGGATTACGTGGAGGTGGACCCGCAGTTCGAAAAGCCGGCCGAAGAATTCCTGCACGAAGAGCTGGAATACGTGGTGGTGGAGAACTGGCAGCAGGCCGAGCGCGGCGTGGATTTCGTCCGCGCGGAGCTCGACGGGCGCGCCACCTTCCTGGTCCACCCCGAGCCGAACGGGCATGCCTACAACCATCTGCCCGAGCCGGCCATTGGCCCGGAAACGGGCATCGCCGCTCGGCTGAGCGAATCGCTGCGTCTCACCAACGGGTTCCGCGATCGCGCGGTGGACCTGCTGCCGCGCCTCTCGCTGTGCTTCCTGGCCGAGGACCGCGCTTCGGCGCAGCGGCTCGCGACGGCCTATCCGCACCTGTATTTCCTGATGCCGGACGGTGTCTGTTACCACGGCCACACCGTGACGGGCGGAAAGAAATCGGGCGCCGGCCCGCTGGCCATGAAGCGCGAAGCCCGCGAACTGGCGGTAACTCTGGCAGGCCGGCAGATGGCGCTCGACGAGCAGGTGGCGTTTTTGGACGCCGTCAGCCAGGAAATCATCGGCCTGGAAGCCGAACTGGAACGGCTGCGCGCGGTGCAGCAGGCGCGCGAGAAAGACCGCGTGGCGCTGGAGCACGACATGCGCAAGCTGGCGGACGACATGGCGCGGACCAACTCGCGGCTTTCGGTAGCGCGCCTGGAGCTGGAACGCCTGCGGCGCGATGCCGAAAAGTCGGCTGAACAGCGCGAGAAAAATCGCGCCGCCATCGAAGAAAAGGACGGCCTGCGCGCCGGACGCGAAGCGGCCCTGGAAGCCGAGCGTCAGGAGCTGGAGAAGCTGGAAGGCCAGGCGGCCACCATCGGCGAAGAATACGCCGCCACGCGCGCCGAACTGGCCGGACTGGAGGAACGGCATCGCGGGGAGCGCTCCGCCATGGGCCGCCTGGAGCAGCAGTTCCGCGAAATCTCGGCGCGCCGCAACTCCATCGCCCCCGAAATCGAACGCCTCGGCGAGGAACGCGCCCGCCTGCTGGCCGACAACATCGAGCTTGACCGGAGGGCCACGGCGCTGGCCGGCGAAATCATTGCGCAGGAGACCTGCGTCCTCGAAATGGCTGCCCGGGAGGCGGCCATGCGCGAAGCCTTGCGCGCCGGCGAAGAGGATCTCAAAGCCCTGCGCGCGCTGGTCGAGCAAAGCCACCAGAAGCGGTCGCAGATTGAAGTGGACCTGGTGCGCAAGCAGTCCGAACTGAAGTTCCTGGACGAAACCAGCCGCAAGGAGCTGAACTGCCCGGTAGGGGAGCTGGCCTCAGCCGACGACCCGGTGCCCGATGCCGAAGCCATCGCCGAGGCCGAGCAGGCCTGCAACGAGGTGCGCAACCGTATCGAAGCTCTCGGCCCGGTGAACGCCGCCGCTATGGAAGAATTCCAGGAAGCGCAAGTGCGCCAGGATTTCCTGAGCGCCCAGCGGCAGGACCTGATCGATTCCATCCGCGATACCGAAAAGGCCATTCAGGAGATCGATACGGTGTCGCGCCAGAAGTTCGCGGAGGCCTTTGAGGCCATCAACGCCAATTTCCGCGAAGCCTTCCAAACCCTGTTCGGCGGCGGCACCGGCGAGATGCGCCTCACCGACCAGGAGAACCTGGCCGATTCGGGCATCGACATCATTTGCTCGCCGCCCGGCAAGCGCCTGCAAAACGTCCTGCTGCTTTCCGGCGGCGAGAAGGCGCTGGCGGCCGTAGCGCTGCTGATGGCGATTTTCAAATACCAGCCGAGCCCGTTCTGCGTGATGGACGAAGTGGACGCGCCACTGGACGAAGCCAACATCGGAAGGCTCACCAAGCTGTTGAAGGAAATGTCGGAGCAGACGCAGTTTGTGGTGATCACCCACTCCAAGCGCACCATGGAAGCCGCCGAGGCGCTTTACGGCGTGACCATGCAGGAACCCGGCGTGTCGCGCCTGGTATCGGTGAAGTTCCACGGAGAAGCCGCGGCGCCGGCGGCGTAGCAAACGTTTCTCACAAATGGCCCGATGAAGTGCGCACGCACGAGTGCGTGCGCCACATCGTCACCACCCGAATATCTGTGAGAAGAGCGGGCTAGCTCTGCGCTAGCTCGTGGTTTTGGTTGTGGGGCAGGATGATATCCTGCGCACCGGGCGTCACTCGGTGCAGCCGGGCGCAGCCCGGCTTTCAGCGGTGACGCACCGCCGGCTCCGCCTCGGTGGCCGGCTCGGTTTCCCGCCAGTAGTCGGTCCTGGATTCCACCGCCGGCCTTCGGGCGCTCATGAGCGTATTGCCTACGAATATCAGCTTCTTCAGTTCGCCCGGGCCGACGGAGAGAAACGTGCCGGTTCCCGCGAATGCCCGGCTGTCACGCACAATCGCGCCCGGACAGCGGTCCAGGCGGATTACCGGGACATCCGCCAGCGGCTCGCGCGAACTCACGTGGTCCAACAGCAGATCTTTCGAATCGCGCACCAGGAAGGCTGGTCCGCCGGCGGCGCTTACCTCCACGTCAACCAGTTGCAGGGCCGCCGTGTTGTACGCCTTCAGGCCGCTCTTGGCGGAAGCGACCATGTTGCCGATGCGCAGCCCGGAAATCGGCATCTCAGGCAATCCCTCGATGTCGACGGCCACGCGCGCGCCGCGGATGGTCATGTTGCTGATAGCGACATTGCGAAACACTGGCGTGCGGTTGGTGACCGGCGCCTCGCCGCCGCGTACCTCGCCTTCCATGAGGTAGTAGTTGGTGACGTTGATTCCCTGGCCCACGTCGTCCATGGTCCAGTTGTCGAAGCGCACGTCCTCCACTCCACCACCGCGACTCCGGCTGCTCTTGATGCGCACGCCTATCTCGGTCCCCCGGCAGGTGATGTTGCTGGCCACCACGCGGCGAATCCACCCGGAAGTTTCACTGCCCAGCGAGACCGCGCCGTGCGCGTGGTGTACGTTGCATCCGGTGATGGTGATGTCCTGGCTGGGCCGGTTGACCCGCAGGCCATCGGCATCCTTCCCGGATTTGATCACGATGCCGTCGTCCCCGGTATCGATGGAACAGCCCGAAATGCGCACGTTGCGGCTGGAATCCACGGCGATGCCATCTGTGTGCACGCCCGGGTAGGTTTCGATGGTCACATCGCGAATCACCACGTTGTCCGAATACAGAAGATGGATGGTCCACATCGGCGAACCTGCGAAGCGCACACCCTCGATGAGGATGTTATGGCTGTCCATGGTGCGCACGAAGGAGGGCCGCAGTTCCGGCGCGGCCTTGCGGTAGTCCTCCTCGGCGGCCGGCGTCTTGACTTCCAGCAACTGCAGCAATCGCTCCCAGTTGGGCCCGTTGGCGCTGCCCGGGTCGGCGCCGGAGCCTTTGTCGCGCGGCATCATCTTCATCCATTCGGCGTTGTCGCTCGACAGCACGCCGCGCCCCGTGATGGTGACGTTTTCCAGGTTGCGCCCGCCGATCAGCGGCACCGGTGTCAGGGCTTCGATCCCTTGCTGCCTGCCCTGGGTGAAGGGCAGGCTCGCGGCCGGGAAGCGCAGCGTCGCCCCGGCGTCGATGTAGAGGATGAGGTTGCTCACCAGCTCGATGGGACCGGTGGTGTAGTTTCCCGCGGGAACGAAAACCGTTCCGCCGCCCGCGGCCTTGGCCGCCTGGATGGCCGCGCGGATCGCCTCGCTAGCGCTCGCCTCGCCGTTCGGGCGCGCTCCGTAATCGACAATATTGAAGAACGGACCAGCGCCCCAGGCGCACCCGGCCGCCAGAATCAGCAGCGCCGGCGCAAGGCGCCACGAGCATCGAAAAGCCACGACTTCAGCTTACAACCCTTCCGGGGCTGAGACCGTCAATGGTAAAGTAGGAGCGACCCAATGATACGAACCATAGTGAGCGCCGGCCTGGCGCTTTTCTGCTCTTCGATGGCCTTCGGCCAGTCAACCGCGGCTCTGCCGTCATTCGAAGTGGCGTCGGTGAAGGTGGCGGAGCAGCCTAAGCCCGACGCGCAGGGCCGCCTGTTTATTATGCGCGGGTGCCGCGGCGGGCCCGGGACCACCGACCCCGGAACGCTTACCTGCAACAACACGCCCCTGAAACAGCTCCTGGTCAAGGCGTATGAACTCAAGAACTACCAGGTGGAGGGACCGGCCTGGCTGGAGAGCGATGGATTCGACATCGTCGCCAAAGTGCCGGCCGGAACTTCCAAGGAGCAGTTCAACCTGATGCTACAGTCGCTACTGGCCGAACGTTTCAAAGTGGCTGTCCACCGCGAAACCAAAACACTTCCGGTGTATGCCCTGACCATCGGGAAGAACGGGCCGAAACTGAGAGAGGTGGATGCCGCAACCCTGGAGGCGAGCAAAGCCGCTGTCGCGGCCGCCGCCCCTGGCCGTGACGGCCCACCGCTCCCACCGCCTCCGCCGTCCGGCTCGATCGGCATGAGTTATAGCACCAGCGTGCCCGGCGCTCCAATGGGCCGCGGTGGCATGGCCTCGATGCCCAAAGGCCCGAATGCCCGCATGGGAATGATGGTCAACAACGGGTCTGTGGTCCGTACGCTCTCCGGCTACCTCACCATGACGCAGCTGGTAGGGGCTCTTTCGAATGCACTAGATCGCCCTGTAATAGATCTCAGCGAACTCACCGCCACCTACGACATCGATTTAACCTGGGTGCCGGATGGCGCCGACAACCCGATGGGAATGGTGAAGATGGCCGGGGCGATAGCAGGAGGGTTGGCGGGTGGCGGCGATGCTGGACGGGGACCCGCCGACACTGCCAGTGAACCCGGCCTCAACCTGCCGCAAGCCTTACAGGCGACCTTGGGGCTCAAACTGGATCAGCGCAAAAGCCCGGCAGAAGTTCTTATCGTCGACCACGCCGACAAGACCCCGACCGAGAATTGACTAAGCTGGTGCAGAAGGGCGAGGACCATCTAAAGGCGGTTGCGGCCAGGATTGGCTGCCCCACAGAAAGAAATTTGGCGGGTTTTCCTGCAATTTCGGGCGCCAACCGGCGTCTAAATGGAGAAGCGGTTTCGCACCGCTAGACCCCGGGGGCTGGGCTACCGCGTGGACACCAAGGAGATCAGTCCGATGCTGCGACCAATTGGAAGCGTAAGTCTTATTCTTTTCAACGTCGGTCTGGCCTTTAGCCAGCCTGCGGCGGCGCCGCCGGCCTTCGAGGTGGCTTCGGTCAAGGTGAATGCCGCCGGGACTAACGCAGGCATGGGACGCGGGGGGATGGGGCACGGGTTCGACTCGATCACACCGTCTCCCTCTGGCATCAGCATGATCAACGTCTCCCTGAAAACCGTGATCCAGTGGGCCTATCGCGTGCAGCCCGTTCAAGTCTCGGGACCCGGCTGGCTGGATGTGGATCGCTATGACGTGGTCGCCAAGGCTGCCGGTGCCGTGCCGGAAGATCAACTCCGGCAGATGATGCAAACCCTGCTGGCCGACCGCTTCAAGCTGGCCTTCCACCGCGAATCCAAGGAAATGCTGGCGTACATCATAACGGTGGCCAAGACCGGCCTCAAGATAAAGGAATCGACCACCGAGGGCGATATGGCGATCCAACCCTCCCCGCCGGCCGGCGCAACCTTCCAAAGAGCTACCGTCCCAAAGCTGGCGGAACTGCTCTCGGGGCCGCTGCAGGCGCCCGTGGTGGATCAGACTGGGCTGACCGGCCGCTATGACTTCAAGCTCGACCTGTCCAACGTCCTGGACCCCACCACCCCCATGGGCATCAACGACGTCATTCCGATCTTCATCCAGGCGGCCCAACAGCAGCTCGGCGTCAAAATAGACGAGAAAAAGATGCCGGTGGAGATGCTGATGGTGGATCATGCCGAGAGGATTCCGGTGGAGAATTGATGCCGCGCCGAGGAGTTTGGGAATTTTGGCCGGTCGAGCGGGCAATACCCTGTGGAAAACTAACGTCCCAGGGAAAAAACATTCGGGGAGGCCGAACACTTTGGGGGGCAAGATCGTCATACAGACAAGCGGCTGCTGCACCCTGGGTCGATCCCTGTCCTGTAGCAGCAGCGGTGTGGCGGAAAGCAGAGCAACTATGACGCGTAGCATCATCGGCGCTGGCCTGGTGGCCTTCACCTCGATGGCGGCGTTCGGCCAACCCGCGGCAGCCTCCCCGGCATTTGAAGTAGCCTCGGTGAAGCCAGCCGAACCTTCGCCCGACGGGCGGATCTTCCGCCGCCAGGGCGGCGATCCGGGCATGGTGGACTACCGGAACTTCACCCTCAAGCTCCTGCTGGCGCGAGCCTATGGCCTGAAGGACTACCAGATTACCGGGCCTGACTGGCTCGACGCCGAAGGCTACAACGTGCAGGCAAAGGTGCCTGCGGGGGTTCCCCCGGATCAGATTCCCGCCATGATGCAAACGCTGCTGGCGGACCGCTTCCAGATCAAGTCGCACAAGGAAACCAAGATTCTGCCGGTTTATGCGCTGACGGTGGCCAAGGGCGGCCCGAAGCTGAAAGAAACCGACCCCGACACCGCGGCTGCCATTCAAGCGATGATGGCTGCGGCAGGCCGCGGTGAAGCAACGCCGCCTCCGCCGCCGGCGCCTGGCAAGGGCCTTCCGCCGGGCGCGATCATAGTCCAAGTGACTCAAAACGGAATGACCCTGAAGGGCGCCATGGATATGACCAGGCTGGTCATGGCACTATCGAATAGCGTGGACCGGCCGGTAATCGACTCGACCGACCTCAAGGGAATTTATGATATCGAGCTGACCTTCATGCCCGACGAGTCCTCAAATTTCAACAGGGGCGGGATACGCTCCATGCCCTCTGGCGGTGGCGGACCACCCGGTGGTGCGGGAGACGCCAGAATCGGGCCCCCGCCAATCAACGAACCAGTCGGAAACATCTTTCAAGCACTACAGTCGCTCGGGCTCAAGCTGGAATCGCGCAAGGACCGCATAGAGACTCTGGTCATCGAACACGCGAATAAGGCGCCCACTGAGAATGAATGACCGGGTTTCCCGTCCGGGGGAAACACGCACCGGGAGGCTACTCGAAAAGGAGCAGGGATTTCCAATGACGTGGAAGAGGATGGTCCACTACTTCCGATACCCACTACTCGCGGTGGCCGCCGTATTCGTTCTGGCTGCCGCGGAACATCACGGAGTGGTGAAGTTCGGCGCCGTGCCGGTCCCCGGCGCAACCGTGACCGCTACCCAGGGCGACAAGAAACTCGTCGCGATTACCGGCCAGGACGGCGTCTATACTTTTCCCGAACTGGCGGACGGAGTCTGGAATATCCAGGTGGAGATGCTGTGCTTTGCGCCGCTGAAACGCGAAATCGGAATCTTGCCGGGGGCGCCGGCGGCGGAGTGGGAGTTGCAGATGCTGCCGATGGACCAGATCAAGCCGGAGACGCCGGCGCCCGGGGCTGCGCCCGCCGCATCCACCGCGCCGGCCACGGCAGCCGCACCGGTCCCGGGTGCGCAACCCGGCGCCTCGCCAGCCGCAGTCGCCGCTCAACCCGGCGCGGCACCAGCCGCAGCCGCCGCAACCACCGCGCCGGCCAAAGGCGGTAAGTCATCGAAGAACGCGAAAGGCGCCGCAAACACGCCAGCCGCCGGATCGCAACCCGGCTTTCAGCGCGCGGCCGTGAATGCCGCCGGCGACACCCAGCCCGCCGATAACAGCACAAGCTTGGCCGGCGATGCTAGCGCCGCCGACTCCAGCTCCGGCGGCACTTCCGACGCCCTGCTGGTCAACGGCAGCGTCAGCACCGGAATCGAACGGCGCGCCATCGGCAATTTTCGCGTCGGCCCAGGTTCGCTCTTCAATGGCCAACTGGGCTTCAACGTCAATAATTCGGCGCTGGATGCCCGTACCTACTCCATCACCGGTCAGAACACTCCCAAGGCCATCAACCAGTTGACGCCAAGCATCAGTTTCGGCGGACCGCTCATGATTCCGCATCTGTTCCGCTATAACGGCAATTTCTTCATCGGATATCAGGATTCTCGCAACCGCACCTCCAACACGACGCCCGGTCTGATGCCCACCGCGGCCGAAGAAAACGGCAATTTCTCGCAGGTTTTGAACCCTCTGGGGCTGCCCGTCACCGTCTACGATCCCACTACGGGGATACCGTTTCCCAACAACCAGATCCCGGCGAGCCGCCTCAGCCCGCAGGCCCTGGCGTTGCTGGGCTATTATCCGCAGCCGAATTTCCTTGCCAATTCACGCTTCAACTACCAAATTCCGCTGGTGAGCCGCAGCGACTCCGACGCCGGCCAGGTACGCGTGAACAAGAACGTCAATAACAAGAATTTTTTGAACTTCTCGTTCGCCATGCAGAACATCCGCAACCTCAGCCCGAATCTGTTCACATTCGTGGACCACTCTGAGTCCACCGGCTTGAATGGAAATGCCAACTGGCGCCATACCTTCAGCCGCCAGTGGTTTGGCACATTCGGCTTCAATTTCAGCCGGTCGGTTGCCCAGAGCACCCCCTACTTCGCCAACCTGGTGAATGTTTCGGGCAAAGCTGGAATCACCGGCAACGACCAGACTCCCAACAACTGGGGACCGCCCAATCTCACCTTCAACAGCGGCATCACGGGGCTCTCCGACGGAACGGAATCGGCGCAGCGGAATCAGACCGGCCGGCTCTCCGCCAGCATCTCCTGGCTGCGCCGCCCGCACAACATCACCATGGGCGGCGATTTCGCCATGCTGCAATTCAATCCCGTCTCGCAACAAAATCCGCGCGGCACTTTCACCTTCAACGGTACCGCCACCGGGCAGGCGGTCAACGGCGTGGCGGTCCCAGGCACCGGCTCCGATTTCGCCGACTTCCTGCTTGGCATTCCGGACACCAGCCAGATCGCCTTCGGAAACGCCGACAAATATTTTCGATCCAGGTCCTACGACGCGTTCTTCACCGACGACTGGAGAATGAGCTCCACCTTCACCCTGAACGCCGGCCTGCGCTGGGAATACAATGCGCCGATCATCGAAGAACGCGGCCGCCTGGTCAACCTCGACCTTGGCCCGGGCTTTTCCAACCCGACCCCCGTGGTGGCCAGCAGCCCGATCGGGCCCGTCAGCGGTTTGCATTACCCCGATTCCATCATCCGTCCCGATAAGCACGCCGTCCAACCGCGCATTTCGTTCGCCTGGCATCCGTTCTTCGGCACCTCCACCATCTTCCGCGGCGCCTACGGCGTCGCCTACGACACTTCGGTCTACCAAACCATCGCAAACCAGATGGCGCAACAGTCGCCGCTTTCCAAGAGCTTGGTTGTGCAAAACAGCGCCGCCGATCCGCTCACGCTGGCCAGCGGCTTCAATGTTTCTCCCAACGTCACCACCAACACCTTCGCCATCGACCCCAACTTCCGCCCCGGTTATTCGCAGAACTGGCTGTTCTCGGTGCAGCAAAATGTCACCGCGTCCATGGTCCTCACGGCCACTTACAACGGCATCAAGGGCACTCACGCCGTGCAAGCGTTTTACCCCAATACGTATCCCGCGGGTGTCGTGAACCCCTGCGCGGCTTGCCTCTCCGGCTATGCCTACATGACTTCGAACGGAAATTCCACGCGCGAGGCCGGCTCACTCAGTATGCGGCGCCGCTTCCACAGCGGCTTCTCGACCAGCTTCCAGTACACCTATTCGAAATCCATCGATGACGCGGCCCTTGGCGGGAAAGGACAGGGCAGCGCGGTCATCGCGCAGGATTGGCTGCATCTCGACGCGGAACGCGGCCTGTCGCCTTTCGATCAGCGCCACAACCTCGTGATCAACATGCAATACAGCACCGGTGTTGGAGTGCATGGCGGCACGCTGCTGGGCGGCTGGCGTGGCGCCATCATCAAAGGCTGGACCATCGTGAGCCAGATTACTCTGGGCACCGGAATGCCGGAGAACCCCATTTACCCGGAGACCGTGGGCGTAACCGGTTTCGGGAACAGCATACGGCCGGAGTACAACGGCTCGCCGGTATACCAAACCACCGACGGCGCGCACTTCAACATAAATGCCTTCACCGCGCCCCCCGCCGGTTCCTGGGGTGACGCCGGCCGGAATTCGCTCACCGGCCCCAACCAGTTCGCCATGACCGCTTCCATGGCGCGGTCCTTCGAAAAATTCGATCTGCGCTTCGACAGCACCAACCCGATCAACCACGTCACCTACCCGAACTGGAACCCCAGTGTGCTCAGCGGCCAGTTCGGATTTCCCAGCACGGCCAACGCCATGCGTAGCATCACCGCGACTTTGCGATGGAGATTCCCATAAAATGCCGAAGGTTTCTTTTGCCCCGCTATTCCTGATGCTGGTTGCCTTTGCACAGCAGCCGCCGACCAAGCCACCCAGTGGGACTCCGCAGAATCCCGCGACACCCGCCAACGGTCCGGCGAAGTTTCAAGCCAGCGCCCAATTGGTAATCGAGACCGTCATGGTCAAGGACAAGAACGGCAACGTCATCGAGGGCCTGACCGCCAAGGATTTTGTGGTGACCGAGGACAACCTGCCGCAGACCATATCCATCTGCGATTTCGAGAAGCTCACCGACGCGCCGCTTCCGCCCACCTCCGACACGCCCACCATTCCGGCGGCTGCCGAACCCGAAAAGCCCAAAGTCGATCCGGTGGTGGCCGCCCAGATCGCCCCGGAGGCGCCCGGCGACATTAAGTATCGCGATAAGCGCCTGCTGGCCCTCTATTACGACATGAGCGCCATGCCGGAGGCCGATCAGCTCCGCGCTCTGGACGCCGGAACGAAATTCATTCGCACCCAAATGACCGCGGCGGATTTGATGGCCATCATCAAGTACGACGGCACCGCCGTCAAGGTGCTCCAGGATTTCACAGCCAACCGCGACGACCTGATGAAAACCATGGCCAAGCTCATCATCGGCGAGGGCCAGGGCCTGGATGAGCTTCTCAGCGACGACAGCTCCTCCGACTACGGCTCCGCCTTCGGCGAAGACGACAGCGAGTTCAATCTCTTCAACACCAACCGCCAGCTTGCCGCGCTGCAAAGCACCGTGCGCATGCTCGGCGCGCTCAACGAAAAGAAAGTGCTGCTCTACTTCGCCAGCGGCCTGCAGTTGAACAACATCGACAACCAGTCGCAATTCCAGGCCACCACCAATGCCGCCATCCGCGCCAACGTGACTTTCTTTGCCGTGGATGCCCGCGGCCTGGTGGCGCTGTCGCCGCTGGGCGACGCCACCAGAGGCTCGCCGGGCGGCGTCGGCATGTACAACGGCGGCTCGGCGATGGCCGTCTCCACCGGCTTACAGAAATCGCAAGACAACATGTACGCGCTGGCGGTTGACACCGGCGGCAAGGCCCTGTTCGATAATAACGATCTCTCTCGCGGCATTGTCGAAGCCCAGGAATCCATTTCCAGTTATTACATCATCGGTTACTACACCACCAATGCCAATCTCGACGGCAAATTTCGCCGCATCAAGATCTCGCTGAAGGAAGATACCACCGCTAAGTTGGATTACCGCGTGGGATATTACGCTAACAAGACTTTTAATAAGTTCACCACCGCCGACAAAGAGCGCCAGTTACAGGACGCCCTGATGATGGCCGATCCCATGACTGAGATCACCATCGCCATGGAGATCAACTATTTCCAACTGAATTCCGCCGAGTACTTTGTTCCGGTGGTAGCCAAGATTCCAGGCAGCGAGCTGGCCCTGGCCCGCAAGGGCGGCGCGGAGCGCACGGTGATCGAGTTCATCGGTGAAGTGAAAGACGAATACGGCACCACCGTCTCCAACATCCGCGATAGGGCCGACATCAAGCTCACGGGCGAAACCGCCGCGCAACTGGTGCACCAGCCCATCCAATACGACAACGCCTTCACTTTGCTGCCCGGCTCTTACACCATCAAGTTCCTGGCGCGCGACGATGAAACCGGCCGCATCGGCACTTATATGCACAAGTTCGTCGTCCCCAACCTCAACAAGGAGACCACGAAAATTCCCATCAGCTCCGTGGTCTTAAGCGGCCAGCGCACGGATCTGAAGGAGTCCCTTTATACCGCCGGCAAGGACAAGGCTCCCGCGGTGAATCCGCTGATTCAGGACGGAAAGAAACTGGTCCCCAGCGTTAACCGGGTTTTCAGCAAGAGCCGCGACCTGTATGTGTACCTGCAAGCCTACGAGCGCGGCGCCGCCACTACGCAACCGCTGGTAGCCTTTGTAACCTTCTACCGCGGTCAGACCAAGGCCTTCGAAACGGCCCCGCTGGGCGTCTCCGAAGGCATGGACACGAAGTCAAAAGCGCTGCCGCTGCGCTTCAGCCTGGCCCTCGGCAAACTACCCGCGGGCAGGTACGATTGCCAGGTAACCGTCATCGATCCAACCGGCCAGAAGGCCGCTTTCTGGCAGGCTCCGGTGTTGCTGGTGCAGTAATTGCAATGTAGGACAGACGATCGGTTTGTGTCGTCTGTCAAGCGCCCCGTGTCAGCAAGCCTAACAGACCACGAAAGGCGATGGTCTGTCCCACTTGCCCCTGTTAACTGCTTAGTGCCACAAAGCGGGTTCGGGTTGTCTCAAAACCCAGCGTCCCCAAACCGCGCTCGCTGGCCAGCTTCAAATATCGGAGCGTATGCCAGTCCAGGTTCCAGTAGGCTTGAGCGGCATACGCGTCCAGCGCAACCGGATCGGTCCCGGCAATCAGGGTCTTCTTCAAAGCCACGTCCGCGGGGTTCCCGCCGCCCGGTCCGTTCCTCAGGAGCACGCGAAAGGCATCGATGAGCGTCAGCGTGGGACGCATGAAATCGGCCAGGTCTGCCAGGCTTTCGTGAATGTGCTGATGCAGCCGCTGACGCGGGCCACCCAGGATGCCGTACCAGTTCTTCATTCCCAACGTGGCGCCGGTCAGGCTGTGGTGCTTGGCAATCGGGATGTTGATCATTTTGTCGGCGCTCAGAAAGGGCTCCAGCACCGGCCAGGAATTCAGCACCTGCCCGCGCAGATCGACTTCCCGGAACAAGCGGTCCTCGGGGAGGATCACTTCCGCACCCGCCGCGCGGGCGGCGGCGGCAATGCCGCTGCGCGCAAAGCAGGAGCGCGGGTCGTTGATGCTCACATCCGTCACAATGGCCCGCCGGGCGCCGGCCTCCAGGCAAAGACGGGCGAGTTCGGCGACCACCAGCGGGTTGGTGTTGGCGGCTTGTTCGGCGGTGCGGTCCCAGGCCACGTTGGGCTTGATCACCACGACGTCGCCGCGCGAGATGAAGCGATGGATGCCGCCCAGTTCCTGGATGGCGCGCCGCGCCATAAGCGCTGGGTTGTCGCCCTGGATGACCACCATTTCGGGTAGAGCCTCATCCGCCGGAACCTGAAAATTCGAGCGCACAGTGATCGCGGCCGGCGCTACGGGGCGCTGATCGCGCCCGTTCAACCACACGCCCAGCCCGGCTGCGGCGGTGGTCACCCCGCCCAGGCGAAGCAGCCGGATCATCGCTTCGCGGCGTCTCAGTAGTGCGGCTTCGGGCTCCATGGTTGGCGCGCCTTTGACTTCAAGACCAGTTTAAGTCTAATCCTGGAAGTGTGAGGACCGGATTCGGAGTTCGGGCGGCTCTTATACTGATAGGCTTCACGGCCGCCATTGCCCAGATCGTGCTGCTGCGCGAACTGATGGTGGTTTTCTATGGCAACGAGAGCTCCATCGGGCTGATGCTCGGAAGCTGGCTCTTCTGGACGGCCGCCGGCAGCAGCCTGGCCGGGCGCTTGGCGGCGGGCGCCCGGCAACCGCGCCGCCTGATGGCCGGAATCCAGGTGCTGATCACGGCCATCCTGCCCGCGACGGTGCTGGCCGTGCGCGCCGCCAAAGGCCTTCTCCAGACGGTGCCGGGTGAGGTTCTAGGACCTGGTCCCATGCTGCTCACTTCGTTTTCCACGCTTGGCCCGCTCTGCATTCTTTGCGGAGCCCTGTTCACGGCAGGCAGCAAGGTTTACGCGACCGCCTGCGCCACGACGGCGAGGAAACATCCCCGGGACGGGCACCGCTCCCTCACGGTCGAGCGACAAGTCGCGGCTCGCAGTGAGGCCACCGGTTCGGTGTACCTGTGGGAAGCCGTGGGGTCGTCGGCAGGCGGCGCGGTGGCGGGATTGATCCTGATCCGGTATTTGAGCTCTCTGGAAATCGCCTGGTTGCTGGCCGTGCTGAATCTGATGGCTGCGTCCGGCCTTGCCATCGCGGCCCGGCCGGCACGCTACGCGGCAATCGGCGGACTGCTTGGCATTGCCGCCGTGCTGGCGTTTTTCGGCTGGCCGAAAAACCTGGAAGCAATCTCCCAGAAGCACTTCTGGGGAGGCCTGCACCTGGTCGCGACGCGCAACTCGGTTTACGGAAGCCTGGCCGTGGTCGGGACGGAAGGAAGCCGCAGCGTTTACGAAAACGGCGTGGTCCTGTTCAACGTGCCCGATCCGGAGGCCGCCGAAGAGGCCGTTCACTACGCCTTGCTGGAGCACCCGTCACCGCGAAGTCTCCTGCTGATTGGCGGGGGGCTCAACGGAAGCATCGCCCAGGCGCTGCGGCACCCCACACTGGAACGCGTGGATTACGTGGAACTCGACCCCGCCATTCTGGACCTGGCGCAAGAGTACTTTCCGAACGAGTGGCTGGCCCTGCGGGCTGACGGCCGTGTACACGTGCACGTCACGGATGGGAGGCTGTTTCTGAAAACCACGCAGTCCACCTTCGATGTCGTGATCGTCAACCTGCCGGAGCCGCAAAACGCGCAACTGAACCGGTTCTATACGGTCGAATTCTTCCGCGAAGTGTCGCGCAAGCTCACACCAACCGGTCTGCTTTCCTTCCAGTTGCGGTCATCGGAAGACTACATCAGCGCG
>Ga0181536_10001714_pt1 | contig 25475 bp, 23 predicted proteins | sample PEATcosm2014_Bin_41_FD_121105 | JGI IMG/M metagenome (GOLD analysis project Ga0181536, IMG submission 121105) | Peatland microbial communities from MTU Mesocosm Facility, Houghton, MI, USA - PEATcosm2014_Bin17_60_metaG | ecosystem: Environmental > Terrestrial > Soil > Wetlands > Peat | place...
CGGCGTTGGTGGATCCTCGGGTGGTCCCATAACTGGCGCTGGGGGTGGTCCCATTACTGGCGCTGGGGTGGTCCCATGCCGCTGGCGCAACTCAGTTCAAGTGGTCCCATGTTGCTGGCGGGCAACGATCGGCTCCGTGTTCTCGGGATCCCGCTGGACTGGTTCGGTCCACCGACCTTCGACATCCGTCGAGTGGCCCACCCTGTGCTGTGGCTGCGTTGGCACCGGACCGTGCGGCGGGACGGGCCGTTCGCTCCGAGTTACGACGAGTTCCGGGCCGCAGGCACCCAGGGCTAGAAGTCAGGGACACGCGCCACCTGGCACACCTGACCGCCTTGGTCCCCGTGAACGTCCGCGACACCTGTCGGGATAGTCGGTTCAGCGGATCGGATCCGGCAAAGACCCATAACTCCCGTTGACCCGAGCCTGGGGGGCGCTCCCGCATCGTGCCCGGTCGGTCGTCCTCGGGGCCGTCGCCATGCGACGAACGCACATGGAGCGGACGCGCAGCGGAGCACCCGGCACTTCGCCGATAAAAGTCCTGCTCAAGTGGTGGGCGCAGGGGGACTCGAACCCTCGACCTCAGCCGTGTGAAGGCTGCGCTCTAACCAACTGAGCTATGCGCCCGAAGACCGCGATGGTAGCGGGCCGCAGCAGCAACAGGTTGCCCCGACGGCCTGGTCTCAGCCGCCGCCCGGGGCCACCTCGTCGAACCCGATCGCCGCCTCGAGGGCGGCGGCCGACCGAATGACCACCAGATCGCCATGCTGCGGGCCGACGAGTTGGAGGCCGATGGGAAGCCCCGCCGACGAGCGCCCGACGCAGACCGATGCGGCCGGTGATCGCGTCATGTTGAACGGGTACGTGAACCGCACCCAGTTGTAGTCCGCCACCCCATTGATCATCCCCGCTCCGGAGAGGGATTTCGCCGGCGGGGGCGCCGCACACGTCGGCGTGAGCAGAAGCCGGGCGTCGTGGAAGAGGTCGACCAGCCGAATGTTCAGGTCGTGACAGGCGTCCTCGGCCCGGACCATATCGAGCGCCGTGACGTGCTCGGCCGCGTAGTCGACCTGCGCGGCGAGGATGGGGTCGACGTCGGACCAACCCGGTGTGCGGCGCGCCTCGTCGAGCGAGCGAGCGAGCGAAGGTTGTAGACCATCGTCAACAGGAGCCATTCGTCGACCGGATCGCGATCGAAGATGGAATCGGCCTCGACGACGTCGACACCGAGCGACTCGACGACCTCGATGGCGCGCTCGCAGGCTCCTCGCACCTCGTCGTCCAGCGGCGCATATCCGAGGGTGGGCGACCACACGACGCGGGCGGGCAACTTCGGCGCGTCCAGGGCCTTCGACCACGAGGCCTCGGCTCGGGGTAGCGAGCGCAGGTCCGTCGGGTCAGGGCCCACGGCCACCTCGAGCCCCGCCACCACGTCGGCCATGCGCCGGGCCATCACGCCCCTGGTGGACAGCTCGTGCCAATCCGGGGCATGGGGACCGCCCGTCGGCACCCGTCCCAGTGAGGGCTTCAACCCGCTCAGACCGCAACACGACGACGGGATGCGGATCGACCCGCCGCCGTCGGATCCGGTAGCCAGCGGCACCATGCCGGAGGCGATGGCGGCGGCGGACCCGCCCGACGAGCCACCGGCGATGTGGTCGATGTTCCACGGGTTCACCGTCCGGCCGAAGAGTGCGTTCTCGGTGTCGGCCTTCCAGCCGAACTCGGGGGTGTTGGTCTTGCCGACAACGACACACCCGGCCGCTTTGAGCCGCGCCACCAGCGCCGAGTCGCTGCTCGCCGGCGCCCGGCCGGCGCGGGTGGTCGAGCCACAGGTGGTGACGAATCCCTCGGCGTCCTCGAGGTCCTTGACGGCCAGGGGGATCCCGGCCAGCGGCCCCGGATCGCGACCGGCGGCCACCGCCTCGTCGACCGCGGCGGCCGCCTCCATGGCCCGGTCCCCGTCGACGGCCACGAACGCGTTCAACGTCGGGTTGAGGGCGACGATCCGTTCCAGGGCATGGCCGACGACCTCGCGAGCGGCCAGCTTGCCGGTGCGCACCTCCTTGGCCAGGCCCGCCACCGATTCCCGTCGAAGGTCCACGTCCCTGGCGTACCACGGCTGGGGATCTCGTGCTCGGTTCGACAGGTTGCGCCTCACTGGGCAACCTACGTGGATGTCCTCGCCCGGCTCGCCCGACGCGCCCGACGCACCCGACGCACCCGACGCGCCAACGGCCACCTCGGCCTGGGCCTCGGTCGGCCCGGCCGTGCTCGACCATGTGGCCCTGGGCGTCGAACGGTGGTCCGACGCCTGGCCGCGCTACGCCGTGGAGCTCGGCGGCGAATGGTGGTCCGGGGGGTTCAACGTCGGCTTCGGACCGGCCCAGCTGCGATACGCCAACGGGGCGCGCATCGAGTTTCTCCAGCCGTGGGATTGGGAGGACAACCCGTTCCTCCGTCGGTTCCTCGATCGCAACGGCCCCGGACCTCACCACCTGACATTCAAGGTGCCCGACCTGGCCCATGCCCTCGATGCCGCTGGTGACGCCGGATTCGATCCCGTGGGCGTCGACCTGAGCGACCCGGGCTGGAAAGAGGCCTTCCTCCACCCCCGGCAGGCCACGGGCATCGTCGTCCAGCTCGCCGAGTCCACCAGCGACTGGTCGTCGCCGATCCCCGAAGAGTTCCCGGCGGAGCGGCGCCGGCCCCCAGCCTCGCTCGAGCGTGCCACCCACGCCGTGGCCGACATGGACGGGGCGCTCGCCCTGTTTCACGACCTCCTCGGCGGCACCGTGCGCGGCGAAGGCCTCGCCGACGACGGGAGCTGGCGCTGGGTCGACCTGGCCTGGTCGGCCCCCCTGTCCATCCGCCTCGTGGCCTCGGTCGCCCCGGGTGACGACAACACCGTGGCCCGGTTCCTCGATGGGCGCCCGGGCCGGCTCCACCACCTGTCGCTGAGCGTCGACGACCCCGATCTGATCCGAGGCGCGGCACCGATGGAGCGCCTTATCGGGGTGGAGCCAGGCCCGGTGTGGGTCGTTGCGCCCGAGGGCAACCTGGGCACGCGCCTGGTCCTGCGCTCGGCACCGACCCCGGTCCCGGGCCGGCCGCGGCCGTTGAGGGCTCCGAGGGCCACGTAGCCTGGGCCCATGGGTGACGACGAACAACCGACGAAGGGCGACACCGTACCCAAGCTGACCATCGGCCAGCGCCTGCTCACGGCATTGCCCAGGGTGGGCGCACCGGCGGTCGACACTTCGACGCCCGGGCCCGAGCCCGACACCGCTTCCGACTCGACCGCACGATCCACACCTCGCCAAGGTGCGCGACGCTCGGCGCCGGTGCCAGACGTCACCGACGATGCCGGTGCCGGCGACGGCGGGACCGGCGCCGACGACACGGCGGTTTCCGACCACGAGGTGACTGCCGGCGACGTGACGGCTTCCGGCCACACGGTGGTCCTCGACGGCGAGCCCGTCCCCGACGACGTCGTCGACACGACTCGGTCGAACGAAGGCCGGGCGCCGGCCAAGGGGGCGGGGCCGGCCAAGGGGACATCGGGCATGTCGAAAGACGAGCTCGTCTCGGCCATCAAGCGCATCAACGACCAGGAACGCAAGATCGGCCTGTTCATCGCGCCGGTGGGTGCGGTGCTCGGCATCTTGCTCACGATCGTCGCCATCCACACCAACCCGGCCGTCGGCCACAAGGACCACGTGTCGCAGAGCGTCCTCGTCTGGGAAGGGGTGGCGCGCATCGTGCTGTCGGCCGTCGTCGCCCTGGCCGCGCTGTCCCGGCGCCGCTCGTTCCTCGGGTTCGCGCTCCTCTTTCTCGGCACCTCCTTCGGCAGTCCGATCGTCGCCCTGCCCTTCTGGTTCGTCGGGGGTTGGCTCATCTGGCGGGCCTTCAAGTGGCAGAAGGAGCTGGCCGCCATCACCGGGTCCGACCGCCGGGCCGCGGCCGGCGGGCGCGGTACGACACGGTCGGATTCCCGGGGCCGCGGTCGCAGCGCGGCCGAGCAACGGCCGAAGAAGAAGCAGTCCGCTCCCAAGGGCCCGGAAGCCTCGAAGCGCTACACGCCACCCAAGCCGACACGCCCCAAACCGCCCGCCCCGTCGTCGTGACGTCGATCACGTCGTCGTGACGTCGATCACGTCGTCGTGACGTCGATCACGACGACCCGCCGGGCCCCGACGCCTCGACGAGCAGGGCCGAGCGCAACAGGCGCAGGATCTCCTGGCGGCGCCTGACCAGCGAACGGGCCGTTGGCTCCTCGCCCAGGGCGCGTAGCACCTCGACCTCGGTGATCATGCCGACGACCGTCGAGTAGATGGCCAGGAGGAGCAGCCGCGGCTCGTGACGCCGCATGCGGCCGCACCCCATCTCGGCTTCGAGGAACGAGGATGCCCGGGTCACGAGCGGGTCCAACGCGACCATGAGCCGGGTGGCGGCCGGTGGCCCGAGGCGGCCGACCTCGCGCACGAGCCCGAGCAGCTCGGGGTGGCGAGCGGCCAATCGGAACACCGAGCGCACGACGGCCTCGACGCGCGCCCACCCGCCTTCGGCACGGTTGACCGACGCCTCGAGGGCGCCGGCCAGCTCGGCGGCGGAACGGTCGATGACGGCCTCGAGGAGCGCCTCTTTCGACGGGAACCAATAGAGGATCGACTGCTTGCGGATGCCGAGGCCCTCGGCCAGGGCGTCGAGCGAGGTGGCCTCGTATCCCCGGCTCCCGAACGACGCCAGGGCGGCGTCGAGAATGCGCTCGGCCGTTCCCGCTGTCGTCCCGGGCGCCGGCTCGGCGGCCGGTCGGGCCCCACGGCGAGGCCGTGGTCGCGACACCGGCGCGGCGTTCGGCGCGGTGCTCACACCCTGCTCGACCGGGTCACCTACCTGATGGTAGACAGACTGCGTGGCCGACGCACATGTCGCCAGCTCCCCGCTGGCCCCCATCGGCGAACTGCTGGCCGGCAAGCGGATCATGGTCACGGGGGCCACCGGATTCCTCGGCACCGCCCTGGTCGAGCGGCTCCTGCGCCGCGTCCCCGATTGCAGCGTGATCGTCTTGGTGCGCCCCACCCGGCGCTCTGACGCCATGCAGCGGGCCCAGCGCGAGATCCTGCGCAACGACTGCTTCGACCGGCTCCGCTCCGAACTCGGTGACGGCTTCGAGGCCATGGTCGACCGCCGCCTGATCGCCGTCGCCGGCGACGTCTCCCACGACGGACTGGGCCTCGACGACGCCGGCCGAGGCGTGCTGGCGGCCTGTGACATCGTCGTGCACTCAGCGGCCAGCGTCGCCTTCGACTCGCCGCTGGACTCGGCCGTCGAGGTCAACCTCCTCGGCCCGTCGCGCGTGGCCCAAGCCATCGAGTCGGTGGCCGATGTGCGCCGGCGCCGCTACCCCGACGCGGCGGCGACACACCTGGTGTCGGTCTCCACCGCCTATGTGGCCGGCACCCATCAGGGCGAGGCGGCGGAGATCCTCGCCACCGAGGCCCTGCGATCCGGGGCCCGGGCCCGCACCCATACGACCGTGACCACCGAGGTCGACATCGACGCCGAGGTTCGCTCGGCGCGGCGCCTGCGCGCCGACCTCGAGGCCGAGTCGCGCCGTCCGGGTCGACTGGCCGGTTTCACCAAGGGCGCGCGCGCCGAGCTCGGCGCGGCCGGGACCCACCTCCTGGCGGAGCGGGCCGAGAAGTTGCGCGGCGACTGGGTGCGTTCCGAGCTCGTCGAGACGGGGCGGGCGCGGGCCCAGGCCCTCGGTTGGCCCGACGCCTACGCCTTCACCAAGGCCCTCGGCGAACGGGCGCTGGTCACGGGGCACCCGAGTCTGCCCATCAGCATCGTGCGCCCGTCGATCATCGAATCGGCACTGGCCGAGCCGCACGCGGGGTGGATCCGCGGATTCCGGATGGCGGAGCCGATCATCGTCTCTTATGCCCGGGGCCTCTTGAAGGAGTTCCCCGGCATCCCCGAAGGGGTCGTCGACGTCATCCCCGTGGACCTCGTCGTGGCCGCCATCATCGCCGTGGCCGCCGTCGGCCCGGACCCTGCCGGCCCGTCGGTGTACCAGGTGGCCTCCGGTGTGCGCCGGCCCCTGCGGTACGGCGAGCTGGTGGACCTCACCCAGTCGTGGTTCCTCGAGCACCCGCTCTACGACACCGACGGCCAGCCGATCGTCGTCCCCGAGTGGTCCTTCCCCGGGCGCGGGCGCGTCCAGCGCCAGCTCCAACGCGCCGTGAAGGCCCTCGGCGCGGCCGAGCGCGTGGTCGGCTCACTCCCCGTGCGCGGCGAGCGGGCCGCGACCATCGCCCGCCTCGAGGAACGCCGGACCCGCGCCGAGCGCGCGCTCGGCTACGTCGAGCTCTACGGCGCCTATTCCGAGACCGAGGCGCACTTTCGGGTTGACCGCCTCCTCGACCTGTGGGGCCGGCTCGCCCCGGCCGACCGCGAGGTCTTCTGCTTCGACCCGGGCGTGATCGACTGGGCCTACTACGTGCGCGCCGTGCACCTCCCCTCGGTGGTCGAGCACGCCCGGGTCCGCACCACGCCGGGACGGTCGGTGGTGGCGAACCGTTCCGACCGGGCCCGCAAGGCGATCCTGTCGCCCGAGCGCCACCTGGCCGCCTTCGACCTCGAGAACACGCTGGTGGCCTCCAACGTGGTCGAGTCCTACGCGTGGCTGGCCAGCCGTCACCTGCCGGTGGCCGACCGCCTCCGGCTCACCACCCGCATCATGCGCGAGGCCCCGGCCCTGCTGGCCCTCGACCGGCGCGACCGCGGCGACTTCCTGCGCAGCTTCTACCGCCGCTACGAGGGAGCGCCGGCCGACCTGCTCCACCACGACGCCATGGAGCTGTTCCACCACCTGCTCCTGGCCAAGTCCTTCCCCGCCGGCTTCGCCCGCGTCCGCAAGCATCGGGCGCTCGGGCACCGCACCGTGCTCATCACCGGTGCGTTGGACTTCGTCGTCGAGCCATTGCGCCCGTTGTTCGACGAGGTCGTCTGCGCCAAGCTCGGCACGGACGCCGACGGCAAGCTCACGGGACGCCTCGACCGCCTCCCCCCCACCGGCGAAGCGCGCGCCTTGGTGCTGGCCGAATACGCGGCGGGCGAGGGCCTGGACCTCGGGGAGTCGGTGGCCTACGCCGACTCGGCGTCGGACCTTCCCCTCCTCGAGTGCGTGGGCTTCCCGGTGGCGGTGAACCCCGAAGCGCGACTGGCCGCCATCGCCCGCCGGCGCGGCTGGCACATCGAGCACTGGGACAAGGCCAACGGCGGCGCCCGGCCCCTCATGCCCATGGGGCCCGTCGACCACGCGCGGCGACGGCCGTGGGCCAGCCTCCAAGGCGTCCTGGACTCGTTCGCCGGGGTCGGTGCCGACCCCGGCCCCGCCGACCGCCGATGAAGAAAGCGCTCGTCTTCGAACGCAACGTGCCCCGATTCGCCGCCGCGCGCGTCGCCGCCGCGATCGCCGGGTCGGGGCGGGGCACGGGGATCGGGCCCCTGCGCCTGACCGAGGTGGACCCGCCGGCCCTGCCCGGGCCGGGCTGGCATCGCGTCCGGCCCACCTTGGCCGGGATCTGTGGGTCGGACCTGGCCACCCTCGACGCCAAGAGCTCCCGCTACTTCGAGGAACTGGTCAGTTTCCCCTTCGTCCCCGGCCACGAGGTGGTGGGCGTCGTCGAGGAAGCCGACGGCCCGGACCCTTTGGCCCCCGGCACGCGCGTCGTCGTCGAGCCGGTGCTCGGCTGCATCCCGCGTGCCATCACCCCGCCGTGCCCGGCGTGCGCCGAGGGTCGCACCGGCGGGTGCGAGCGGGTCGCCTTCGGCCATCTATCACCGGGACTCCAGATCGGCTACTGCGCCGACACCGGCGGCGGGTGGTCGGCCGCCGGCCTGGTGGCTCATCGCGTCCAGCTCCACGCCGTGCCCGACGGGCTCACCGACGAGGACGCCGTGATGGTGGAGCCCACGGCTTGCGCGGTCCATGCGGCACTCGACGCCGAGGTCGACCCCGACGACGTGGTCGCCGTCCTCGGCGCCGGCACGCTGGGCCTGGCCACCATCGCCGCGTTGCGCACCCTCACCACTCCGGCGACCCTCATCGCCGGGGCCAAACACGCCCACCAGCGACAGCTGGCCGCCGAGCTCGGCGCCGACAGCGTCGTCACCCCGGACCAACTGCCGCGTGCCGTTCGCCGCCGGTCGCGCTCGCTGGCCCTCGCCGACCAGCTCACCGCCGGCGCCGACGTCGTGGTCGACTGCGTCGGCAGCGCCGAGTCCCTGCGCCAGTCCCTGGCCATGGTCCGGCCCCGTGGCCGGGTCGTGCTCGTGGGCATGCCCGGATCCGTCCACATCGACCTGGCCCCGCTGTGGCACCGCGAGGTGGCCCTCACCGGTGCCTACGCGTACGGGACCGAGCTCGTCGACGGCGTCGCCCGTCGAACCTTCGACATCGCCATCGACGTCGTGGGCGCGCACGGCCTCGGGCGCCTGGTCTCGGCCCGCTACCCGCTGGAGCGCTACGAGGAGGCCGTCGCCCATGCCGGCGCGGCGGGCCGGCGCGGCGCGGTCAAGATCGTCTTCGACCTCGAAGCCAGACCACCCACGTCCCCGGCGCGCCCGCGACACTCCCCGAAAGGACCCCCCGCATGAGCCCCAGGCCCGGATTCGTCCTCGAGGTGGACCGGTCCACGCCACCGACGCTCTTCTGGCACGGCGAGCGCTTCGCCCTTGAGCGCCTCCCCACCGGGAGCCGCGTGATCTACGGTCCCGAGCCCCTGGCCGCGCTGGCCGACCCGGTGGCCGCCATCCGCCACGCGCTCACCCACCCCCTCGGCGACGTCGACCCCCTGCCCGCGCAACTGCGCCCGGGGATGCGCCTCACCATCGCCTTCGACGACGTGTCCCTCCCCCTGCCACCCATGCGTCGGCCCGACTTGCGCCAGCTCGTCATCGAACAGGTCCTCGAACTCGCCGCCGACGCGGGCGTCGACGATGTCGTGCTCATCGCCGCCCTGGCCCTGCACCGGCGCATGACCGAGCCCGAGTTGCGCCATGCGCTGGGCGACCGCGTCTACGACGCCTTCGCCCCCCACGACCTGCTGTGGCAGCACGACGCCGAGGACCCCGACAACCTGGTCCACCTGGGCCTCACCGACCACGGCGAAGACGTCGAGATCAACAAGCGGGCGGCCGAGTCCGACCTCCTCGTCTACGTGAACATCAACCTGGTGGCCATGGACGGCGGGCACAAGTCGGTGGCCACGGGCCTGGCCAGCTACCGCAGCCTGCGCCACCACCACAACGCCCGGACCATGCAGCACAGTCGGTCGTTCATGGACCAGCACCAATCGGAGCTGCACACGTCGAATTGGCGCATGGGGAGGCTCATCGCCGCCAGCGGGGTCAAGGTGTTCCAGATCGAGACCACCCTCAACACCGACACGTTCCCCGAGCAGTTCCGGTTCCTCCAGCGCCGGGAGTGGGAATGGACCCTGCGCGACCGGGCCTCGTTCGTAGCCTCCTCGAACTCGCTGCGACGCACGCCGCCGCGCCTGGCCCGCCAACTCCTCCACGGCATCCGCGCTCCCCACCGCATGACGTCGGTACAAGCCGGCGAGGTCGAAGCCGTCCACGCCCTGACGACCGAGCACGTCTACGCGCAGCAACGCGTCGAGGTCGAAGGCCAGAGCGACATCCTCACCATGGGTCTTCCCTACATCTGCCCGTACAACGTGAACTCGATCATGAACCCCATCTTGGTGGCATGCTTGGGACTGGGGTACTTCTTCAACCTCTACCGCGGCAAGCCCCTCGTGCGCGAGGGCGGCGTGCTGATCCTGCACCACCCCACGCCGAACGAGTTCAACCCGGTCCACCACCCGAGCTACATCGACTTCTTCGAGCAGGTACTGACCGAGACGACCGACCCCGTCGAGATCGGCAAGTACGAGGAGTCGTTCGCCACCGACCCCTGGTACATCCACCTCTATCGCACCGGCCACGCCTACCACGGCGTGCACCCGTTCTACATGTGGTACTGGTGCGCGCACGCGCTCGAACACCTCGGTGCCGTCATCGTGGTCGGCGGCGACCGGGAGGCGGTGCGCCGGCTCGGGTTCAAACGGGCCAGCACCCTGGCCGACGCGCTGGAGATGGCCGAAGACGTCGTCGGCCGCGACCCGTGGCTCACCCACCTGCACGCCCCGCCGGTGATGATGGCGGACGTCCGGTGAGCCCCGACCCGGCCACCACCGTCCGCCGGCTGACCAGCCGGGCCCGGGCCCGGGCGACGGGATTCCCCTGGGCCGCACCGACCTGGCCCGACGGGGTGGAACGCCCCGCCCCGCCCCGCGATCTCGGGGTGGACTACGACACCGACTGGACGCGCCGCTATCCGGCGCGGTTCGTCCGGGCCCTGGTGCTCGACAACGTGACCCGCCCCGCGATGCACGTCCTGGCCACGCCGACGGTGGTCGGCGCCGAGATCCTCGACCTCGTCGAAGCACCGGCCATCTTCGTCGCCAACCACACCAGCCACGTCGACACCCCACTGCTGTTGTCGGTCCTCCCGGTCCGCATCCGCCACAAGACGGTGGTGGCGGCCGCGTCCGACCACTTCTTCGACCGGCGCTGGAAGGCACACGCGTGGACCCTGCTGCTGGCGGCCATCCCCATCGAGCGCCACAAGGTCAACCGCCGCTCAGCCGACCTGGCCGCGCAGCTGCTCGTCGACGGGTGGAGCCTCGTCATCTATCCCGAGGGTGGGCGGTCGATCGACGGGTGGTTCCAAGAGCTGCGCGGTGGAGCGGCGTACCTGGCCGTGCGCACCGGGCGCCCGGTCGTGCCCGTCCACCTCGACGGCACCTACCGCATCCTCCCCAAGGGCGGGGACCGCCTGCGTCGGAACCCGACGCACGTCAGCTTCGGCTCACCACTGCGGGCCGCCGACGGCGAGGACGCCCGACGCTTCGGGGCCCGCATCGAGACGGCCCTGGCCACGTTGGCCGACGAACGGCGCACCGACTGGTGGACGGCGCGCCGGCGCGCCGGCGCGGGGGCGACCCCGTCGCCGCGGGGCCCGCAGGCGTCGGCCTGGCGGCGGTCGTGGGCGCACGGCCCACCCCCCGACGAAGACCACGACAACGACCACTGGGCCATGTCGCGCCACTGACTCGCCACCCGACACACGACAATGGGCCAACCCGATGCCGTGACCGGTCCCGGGCCTTAGGTCCGGTCCGCCCGACGTCGATGACCGTCCCATGGGGGCCAAGGCGTCCACCCTCCGGCGGGCCCGCGCTGTCACCGGCGCCATGGTGATCGGCACCGGCATGGTCGTGGCCGCCACCGGGGCCGGCTCGGCGGCGTGGGCCGGGACGCCGGTGCCGGGCGCGCCGAGCTGCCCCATGTTCCCCGCTGACAACGTGTGGAACACCGACATCTCCACCTTGCCGGTCGACCCCCACAGCGCGCAGTGGCTGGCCTCGATGGACTCGGCCACGACCGACCTGCACCCCGATTTCGGCCCGTCGAGCGGTCCGGACAATCCCTACGGCATGCCCTACACGGTGGTCTCGCCCACGCAACCGTTCGTGAACGTTTCGTTCGAGTACGCCGACGAGAGCGACCCGGGACCGTACCCCTTCGGCGCCGACACCCCCATCGAGGGTGGTGAGGACTCCACCGGCGACCGTCACGCCATCATGATCGACCCCGAGACGTGCACCTTGTACGAGCTCTACGACGCCACTTATTCGGCGAACGGGTCGACCGCCGGCTCGGGAGCAATCTGGAACCTGCGCTCCGACGCACTGCGTCCGGCCGGCTGGACGTCGGCCGATGCCGCAGGTCTCGCCATCATGCCGGGGTTGGTGCGCTACGACGAAGTCCTCTCGGGCTCCATCACCCATGCCATCCGCATGACGGCGCAGACCACCGACAGGAGCTACATCTGGCCGGCGCGCCATGAAGCCGGCGCGCGATCGGACCCGTCGCTACCGCCCATGGGCGCTCGCTTTCGCCTGAAGGCCGACTTCGACATGTCGGGGTATTCGCCACAGGCACAGGTGTTACTGCGCGCCATGCAGCACTACGGGCTGATCCTGGCCGACAACGGCAGCAACTGGTACTTCGGCGGCACGGCGGACCCGCACTGGCCCATCGCCCTCATCGACGAGCTCAAGGCCGTGCCGGCCAGTGCCTTCGAGGCGGTCCACGAGTCCTCGCTCATGGTGTCGCCCGACTCCGGTCAGGCCCGTCAACCGGCGCCGGTGCCGCCACCGGCGCCGGTGGCGGTGACGAACCCGCCGTCGACGACCGTTGCGCCGGCGTCCAACACGACCGTTGTGCCGGCGCCCACCACGACCGCTCCGGCCTCGAACGCCACCGTCGCGCCGGCGTCGACCACCACCGCCCCGGGCGTTCGCCGAGAAGAACCGCCGTCGGCCGGTCGCGCCCTGGCCATGGCGGCCGCGACTCGCACGGCGGGCATCGGCCGGCCGATGACCGCCCTGCTCCTCCTCGGCACGCTGGCGGCGATGACCGGTTCGGCGTGGGTCATGGGCGCCGGCCGACGAAGACGTCGCCGGCGCGCCTGACGCGAGCCGGCCTCAGCTGAACACGCCGAAGTCGGGTCGCAGCGAGGTGCGCCCACCGAGGGCGGACAACAGCTCACCGGCCGACCCGCGCCGGACGGCGAGCTCACCGACCACCGCCACCACCGAAGAGGCGGCGGGTGCGGGGACGTCGAACACCGACCCGCACGCCGCGGCCAGGTCGACACTGTGGACCACGAGCTCCACGGTGCGGGTGAGGAGATAGGCACCGAACGGTTGCACGCCGAAGCGCGTCTTGAACACGGCGTCGTCGGGCGCCCCCGCCACCGTGGCCCGCACCCGCTCGGCCAGAATGCCCAGCGCGTCGAGCACGGCCGGGTTGCCGCCGGACGGCAACTCGGCGCCGGCTTGGCGGCCGCGCTCGGCCACGTCCCGGTGCAAGTCGGCGTTGTCTCGCAGTCCCAGGAAGTACGACGCGGCGGCACCGACGGGGTCGTCGTCGGCCTCGGAATCGGGTTCGGGGCCGATCTCGGCGCCAGGGTCGGGCACCCAGAGGTAGTCCTCCACGGTGGACAGGGCGCGCCCGGTGTGACCGACCAGTTCGCGCACCGACCACGCACCGAGTCCGGGCCGCTCCCACTGGTCCGGACCGACGCGGGCCACGACCGTCAAGAACCACTCGGTGGCGGCGTCGAAGCCGGCCACGACATCGCCGCGACGGAGGCGACCGGTCATGTCCGTCGCACCCCGACCAGCCGTCGCACCGACGCCATGGCCCCCGCCGGGGCGCGCCGGCCGGCGAGATGGACGGCGCCGAGGCGCTCGGCGCGAAGCGCCCGCTCCTCCTCGTCGGCCAGCGGGCCCGGCATGACACCGGTGGCGAGCGCCAACAACAGGTCGGCCAGGGCCGGGTTGCGGGCCAGCGCCGGCCCGTGGAGGTAGGTGCCGATGACCTTGCCCGACCACGCCCCCTCGGTGCCGTCGCCGTTGCCGTTGCCCACGCCGACGCGCACGACGGCCAATGGTCGGACGCCCTCGCCCAGCGCCGTCACCGCGGCGTGGTTCTCGAAGCCGGTGAGAGGGCCGAGCGTGACGGGCACCGCGCCCTGGCCGGGGGCCAACACCCAGGAGGATTCGAGCGGGTCGGCCAGCAGCTCGCCCACGGCCCGGCGTCCCGACCCCTTGGTGGTGGCCACGTCGAGGAGCCCGGCGCCGGGGAGCGATCGGCCGTCGGCGGCGGGGAACGTGGTGCCCACCACTTGGTAGCCGGCGCACACGGCGAACACCGTGGCCCCGGCACCGACGGCCCGGGCCAACGCGCCGTCGCGCAACCGCTCGGCCGCCTGGACCTGCGGGCCGTCCTCGCCACCGCCGAGGCAGTACAGGTCCCCGGACTCGGGCAGGGGCCGGTCCGAGGGCGCCGCCACCAACTCCACCGGGATCCCCCGCCACCGTGCCCGGCCGGCCAGGACGACGCCGTTGCCCCCGTCGCCGTAGGTGCCGAGGAGGTCGGGATGCACGACCACCACCCGCAGGGCCGACGAGCCGCGCCTCGAGGGCCGCCCGGTCGGCGACGCTGCCAGCGCGCCGGGAGCCGGTCGGGCGACGACCATGTCGGCGGGCACCGGCGGCCCACCACGCCCAGAGCCGGCAGTGGTCGTGGCCGCCGACCCGACGCGGGCCAGGCTCCGGCGCAAGGCCTGGAAGGCCGTGTAATTCCCGGCGTACTCGACGCGCGTCGACCCGGCGGCGGCCAAAGCTCGCAGCTGGTCCGGCTCGGTGCGGTGGGTGAGTCCGGCATGGCTGAGGCGGACCGCCAGGTCGCGACAGCGCTCCCCGGTGGCCACCACCAGCCGGCCGGCCAGGCGCTCGAAGGGCACGTCCCACAACCACGACGGGTCGCGCCCGTCGGCGATGCGGGCGTTGATGCCGACGACGACCGGGTCGCTGCCGCCTTCGACCATGTCGAGGAGCTCGGCCCACCCGGCCGGGTTCTTGGCCAGCAGCAGTCGCGTGCGCACGCCCGCGTGCACGACCACGGCGAAGCGGCCCTCCACCTCCGCCACCCGGTCCATGGCGGCCACCGCGTCCGTGTAGTCGACCCCGAGCACGTGCGCGGCGGTCGCGGCCATGGCCGCATTGGACTCGTTGCACCGTCCGGGCAGCGACAACGACAGGGGCACGCGCCGGCCGTCGACGCGAAACGCGCCCTTGTCGACGAGGACCGACGGCGTCGGTCGACGGAACCCGCACGAGCACCACCAGTCGACGCCGTCGTCGTCGAAGACGAGCCGGCCTTCGCACGCCGGGCAGCCCACCGCGTCCTGACGCCAGCGCTGGCCGGCGGCGACCCAGACGACCCGGGCGGACGGTCCCACCGCCCACGCCACCAACGGGTCGTCGGCGTTGGCCACCACCGTGCCGGCACGCAGGTGCTCGGCGACGGCCCGCCAGCGGGCCGCCACCATGCGCACCTCGTTCACCCGGTCGAGCTGGTCGCGCGACAGGTTCAACAACACCACGACCTCGGGGGCCAACGCCTCCACGACCCGGCCGAGATAGCCCTCGTCCACCTCGAGCACGGCCGTCGTCGCCGTCGGGGCGGCGGCCAAGGCGGTGGCCAAGCCGGCGGGCAGATTGGCCCCCGCCGGCGAGGTGGCCACGTCGGTGGGCCCGCCGAGGGCCGCGGTGAGGAGCTTCGTGGTGGTGGTCTTGCCGTTGGTGCCGCTCACCAGGGCGACGCGCCGATCGGCGCCGAGGGCGCGCAGCATCTGCGGGTCGATGAACAATCCGATGCGCCCGCCGATCACCGATCCCCCCCCGAGGTGCAACCGACGAGACGCCACCCCGACCCCCACGGTGGCGCGCCGGGCCATCCGGGTACGCCAGGGCCCGAGGCCCGGCGCGGGGCCCGGCCCGGGGCTCGCTTCGGATGTCCCCTTCGTCACGAGCCGGCGCGGCCAGGCGGGAAGGTGCGCGCCAACTCCTCGGGGGTGGGCTCGTGGGCCAGGCGCGCCTCGTCGGGGAGCAACGCGGCGATCGACGTCATGATGGCTTCGGTGTCGGCCACGGCGTCGTCGAGGCCGAGCATCACCGGCGCGCCGACGCGCACCCGGACCAACGGCGGGTGCAAGACGCCGGCGAAATCCGGGGTGCGGGCACTGCGAGGCCAGACGTGCTCGGTCCCCCACAGCCCGACGGGGATCACCGGGGCACCGGTCATGGCGGCAAGGCGCGCTGCGCCCGTCTTGCCCTTGAGCAGCGGATCGAAGAAGGACTGCCCGCGCGGGATGGTGCCCTGGGGGAGGATGACGACCACCTCGCCCGCTTCGAGGGCTCGGCGCGCCTGGCGCAGCGACTGGTCGGGACGCTCACCGCGGTCCACGCTGATGCCGCCGAGGGCCCGGGCCAGCGGGCCGATGACCGGCGCATCGAAGATCTCCTTCTTCCCCAAGAAGCGCACCGGCCGACCGATGCGCGCCGCCACGATGGCCAGGGCGGCGACGTCGAAATAGCTGCGGTGGTTGGCCGCCAGCAACGCCGGCCCCCGCGTCGGCACGGCACCGACACCGCCGATGTCGAAGCGCGCGTAGGGGAACAGCTCGGGGCGCACCACGTGGCGCAGCACGTCGTACGGCTCCATGCCGACGACGGCCGGCACCCCTGGCGGACGGTCCCACTGCTCGACCGGCCAGCGATGTAACCGGGCCGCCAGGCGCAGACGCCGGTCCGGGTTGACGGGGCGAGGGTGGCCCACGGCCCGCAGGATCGGCAGGTCGAAGATGCTGTCGGAGTAGGCGTAACTCCGGCGGAGGTCGATCCCGTGCTCGGCGGCGAAACGGCGGACGGCGGTCAGCTTGCCGGTCGACCACACGAACTCGCCGTCGATGCGGCCGTTGTAGCGGCCGTCGGACTCGCCATAGCGGGTCGCCACGACGTGGTCGAAGCCGAACAACTCGGCGAACGGGCCGATGAGGTCGATCGGTGAGGTGGTGGCCAGGACCACGGGGCGACCTGCCGCCCGGTGCTCGGCCAGCACCGCCGGGGCGTAGGGCTGCACCAAGTCGGCCAGTTCCGGCGCGGCCAGCGTGCCCGCCCGGCGCACGGCCTCGACCGGCCAGCCTCGGACGAAGTGGGCGGCGGCCCGGACCATGGCCATGAATCCGAGTGACTCGCCGAAGAGGTCGTAGAAGCCGTAGAAGAAGCGCTCGCCGGGGAGCGAGGGCCGGCCGTCGAACAGGCCTTCGGCGTGCATGGCGGCACTGAGCACCAGGCCGCTGGCGCCACGCAGCAAGGTCCGGTCGAGGTCGACGAAGACGGCGCCGGCGCCCTCGGCGTCGACGACGGCGCCGGGGTCCACCGGAGGGGCCGCCCGCTCGGTCGTCATGGTCGAGACGATACCGCCGGGCGGGGTCCACCCTCCTCACCCGGCCGAGGGGTGGGACCAGCCGCGACACCGGCCCCGGACGTGACGAAGGGACCGGTGGGGGGTACCGGTCCCTTCGTATGGACTCAACAGGGGCGGACGGGGGGATCCGGCTCCCTGGGGTCTGCGAACATTGTGCGCCATCGCCAGCAATCAGTCAAACAGCTATTGCAGATTTGTCGTATCATTATAAGCGATGGAACTCCGGCACCTCCAGGCCCTGGTCAAGGTGGGCGAGACGGGCTCGTTCTCGTCCGCGGCCGACGTCCTGGGCACGGTGCAGTCCAATATCTCGGCCCACGTGGCCCGCCTCGAGCGGGAGCTGGGACTGACCCTGGTGGACCGCAGTGCGGGCCGGCTCACCCCCGAGGGCGAGGTGGTGGTGGCCCGCGCCTATCGGATCCTCGGTGAGCTCGACTCGCTCACCGGCGACCTCGGCGCCCTGCGGGCCGAGGTCGCCGGTACCGTGCGGGCCGGGATGATCGGCACCACCGCCCGGTGGATGGTGCCCCTGATGCTGTCGGACCTCGCCGTACGCCACCCGAAGATCCGCCTGGTCGTCTCCGACGGGACCACGTCGACCCTCGAGCCCCAGGTGTCCAACGGCCGCCTCGACTTCGCCATCGTGTCGCTGCCCGTGCCCGGCACCGACTTGTCGTCGGACCCCTTGTTCGAAGAGGACCTCGTCATGGTGGTCCCGGTCGACGACGACCCTCTACGCGGCGCGCAACGCGTGACCCTCGACGACCTGGCCCGTTTCGAACTGCTGCTGCCCGCCCCGGGAACACCGTTTCGCTCCGAGATCGACGCAGCCGTCAATCCCGCCGGTATCACGCTGCGGCCGCGCGCCGAGCTCGACGGCGTGCGCCTCATCGCCTCGCTCACCTTCGAGGGATACGGCCCCGCCGTCCTGCCGGCCACGGCGGTGCCTCCCCATCTCCGGGCGCGCTTTCGGCTCGTGTTCGTCGACGGTCTCCCCCGGCGCCAGGTGGGCCTGGCCATCCGCACCCGCGGCTTGCCGTCGGCGTCCGTGCGAGCCGTGCTCGAGGTCCTGTTGCACCTCGTCGCCTCGCGCGATCGCTTGCCCGAAGGCCTCCATCCGGTCACCCCGGCAGACATGGGGCGCTCCGAGGGGTCGCTACGGGCCGTGGGTGTCCCCAACGGCTAATCGCCGCTGACGCTTTCCGCCCGAAGACGTCACGTCCGGGAACCGTCAGCGCTCCGGTGGGCGGGGGTCGCGCCACATGAGCCACAACGTGGGGCCGTCGGCGGGCGCGTGGACCTCCCCGGTCACGACGAACCCGTGACGACCGTAGAAGGACAGGTTCTCCTCCTTCGAGGTCTCGAGGTAGCTCGGCATACCCTCCTCGTCGACCCGGCCGAGGACTTCGGCGAGCAGCGCGCCACCCACTCCGGTCCGCTGGCGCGGGGGGTCGACCCCGAGCACGCCCAGGTACCAGTGCGGCTCGGAGGGACGGGCCCGTTCCACCTCGGCCAGCAGGCGCGCCACCTGCGGTGCCTCGCGCCCGACACCGAGCAGGTCGGTGACCAACAGCGCCAGTCGCAGCAAATCGCGCACCCCGGGCCGCGGTCGCCCAGGCGGCATCCACAACGCCGCGCCGCCCAGGTCGTCGGTGGTCCACGCCTCGCCGTTGACCAGATACTGGTGGCGCATCTGGATGTCGAAGAAGCGCCGCAGCCCCCGCTCCCGGCGGCGATCCCCACGAAAGAAATAGTGCGAGATCGGGTCGTCGTCGAACGCACGCGTCAGTACCTCGACGAGGCGGGCCACGTCCGCCTCTCGCACCGGCCGGACCCGGTGGTTCGCGGAGGCCCCCTCGGCGCCTGCCGTCACGACCGAATGGTACCGGGCGAAGCGGTCCGCCCATCGGAATCGGGCCCGTGGCGCCGGGTCGTGGCGCCGGGTCGTGGCGCCGGGTCAAAGGCGCCAGGTCAAAGGCGCCGGGTCAAATGGTCAGTGGCGCCGGGTCAATTGAGCGAGGGGTGCAGCGGATACGTCGCCAGCAGGCCCAGATCGCCACCCTGACGACGGAGGATGTCGTGCCACAGGCGATCAGGGTCGTCGCTGAAGACGTCCTGGGTGAGCGCGTCGACCACGAACCATCCGCCTTCGTCGATCTCGGCCTCGAGCTGGCCCATGGCCCACCCGGCGTAGCCGGCGAAGAGGCGCACCCCGGCGAGCGCGACGGGCTGTTGGTCGGGTGCGACCTCGAGGTCGACCGTGCCGACCGGTCCGATCACCGACCGCCAGGCCTCCGTCGACGTCACCGCCTCGGCCGATCGGGCCAGGCCGATGACCGCGTCGGGCGACACCGGGCCACCGCGAAAGACGAGCGCCGGGGGTGCGAGCTCGGCCTGGTCCTGCCAGGGCTCGAGGATCTCGTCCACGTCGAGGCTGGTCGGCCGGTTGAGGACCACCCCGAGCGCCCCGTCCTCCCCGTGGTCGAGGATGAAGACGACTGTCCTGATGAAATTCGGGTCCTCGAGGCGCGGCGAGGCCACGAGGAGCACTGCCGTCAGGTCCACCCGGTCGGATACGGACCGCTCGCCGCCGTCATCGCTCATCTGTGCATCATGGCCCCTCGCCACGGCCTCCGGGCGCATGGCCGACGGTAGGTTGCGCCCGCGGACAAGACCACGGTGTACGACAACCCCGCGTGCTCGAAATGCCGGGCGACCAAGGCCCTTGCCCAGGAGCTCGAACTCGGCCTCGACCGATCCGACCCCCACCCCCGCGATGAGCCGACCCCGGCTGATGCGATCGAGGGTCCCGTCGCCCTTGACGATCTCGAGCGGGTGGTGATCGCCGAGCACGAGCACATGGCCGAGCAAGCCGATGGCACTCGTCGACGCGGCCCAATCGCTCAAGGTGGCCGGCGGCTCGTAGTAACGGGCCCCTCGCGGTGACACCACCACGCGTTCCCAGGCCTCCGGCGCGAATCGCGAGTTGCGGTTCACCACCGGGGCACGATGCCGAGACGCTTCACTGCTCCTGTCGGTTCACTTCCAGCGCACGAAGAGGACGAGCGACACGCTCAGTCCAACCACGACGATGACGACGCGCAGCACCGGCGCGGGGAGCCGGCGCCCGAATGCACCACCGACCTGGCCGCCGACGATCGACCCCATGGCGATCCACAGCGACACCAACCAGGCCACGTGGTCGACGTGGAGCACCGCCAGCAGGGCGAAGAGCCCGGCGGCGACCGCATTGACAGCCAGCGCCAGCACGTTCTTGGTGGCGTTGAGCCGCTGCAGGCCGTCAGCCAGGAACGTACCGAGGAGGGCCAGCAAGATGACTCCTTGGGCCGCACCGAAATACCCGCCATAGACGCCGGTGACGAAGACGCCGGCGACGAGGGCGATCCCGCCGTGGGCCCGATGCTCCCGATGCGCGGCGAGGCGCCGGGCCAGGCGCGGCTGGAGCAGCACCAAGACACTGGCGGCGAGAATGAGGATCGGCACGACGCGGGTGAAGACCCGGGCCGGCAACTCCAGGAGCAGGATGCCGCCGCACAGGGCGCCGGCGGCGGCGGGCACCCCGAGGGCCAGCAGCCGGGCGCGTTGGCCGGCGAGCTCACGGCGATAAGCTACCGAACCGCTCAACGAGCCGAAGACCAGCCCGATGGTGTTGCTCACGTTGGCCTCGACCGCGGGATAGCCCAGCGCCAGCAGGACCGGGAACGTGACGAGCGATCCGGCCCCCACGACCACGTTCATCATCCCGGCGACGAAGCCCGCCGCCACGATCACCACGGCGTGGAGCGGCGACATGGCGAGGGTCTAGCACCTCACCCGATCCACTTCGTCCACAGCCGACCTGTGGAGGGCTCGGGGTCGGCGGTTTCCAGAGCGTGTCCGGACCGTGACAGTCGGGAGACCGGGGGAACGGGAGGTGACCGGTGGGTGACAGTTGCCCTTCGACGGCGCCGGCCGACGGCGTGACCCTGTGCATGACCCCGACTGCCCTTCGGCCCTTGGTCGAGACCGTCGGCGCCCGACGCTCGGGGTGGACCCGACCCCGGAGGTCGTGACCCCGCCGATGGGCAGCCCTACGCCACCAGCGCCGAGGCCGGGCGACGGTGCACGGTGCCCGACGCCCGCACCACCGCCGGGAGCGTGAAGACAAAAGCGAGGAGTCGGGCCACGGCCATGAACAGCTCCCTGGGGATCTGGGCGTCGACCGCACAACTGCCGTAGATGGCCCGGGCCAGGGGCGGGTCCTCCACGATGGGGACGTGACAACGCCGGGCCTCGTCCCGGATCCGCGCCGCGACGGGACCCGCACCCTTGGCGACCACCCGCGGCGCCATGCCGCGTCCTTGTTCGTAGCGCAGCGCCACCGCATAGTGGGTCGGGTTCGTGACCACGACGTCCGCCCCGGCGATGGCCGCCATCATCCGCATGCGACTCATCGTGCGCATCTTGCGGCGTACGGCCCCCTTGAGAAGGGGGTCGCCGTCTTGGCTCCTCGACTCCTCTTTCACCTCGTGCTTGGACATCTTCATGGACTTGTTCATCTTGTGCTTCTTGAAGGCGAAGTCGGCGATGCCCAGGAGAAGGCCGATGGCGGCGGTGACGCGCACCAGCCCCAGGATGGACGGGCCCACCACACTGACGACGGGCCCGATGCCCACGGCACCGGCCATCACGGTCTGGTGGGCGATGTGGTTGACCGTCTGATAGGCCAGGCCAACGAGCGCGGCCAGCTTCAGCATTTGCTTCACGAGCTCCCACAGCGAGTTGGTGGAGAACAGACGCTTGAACCCGGCGGCCGGGCTCACGCGGGAGAACTTCGGCTTGGCCGCCTCGCCGGAAAAGGCAAACCCCACCTGAGCCACGTTGGCGAAGACGCCGACGACGGCGAAGACGGCCACGGTGGGAAGCACGATGGCGAACATGTCGGTGAACCCCGTGGTCATGACCCGCAATGCACCGGCCGTCGACGGGTCGGAGATCACGTCGGCGACCAGCGACCACAGATCCACCAGGCGCGTCGCCGCCGAGTGGATGGCCACGGGCACGATCATGGAGGCGACGAACACCACCAACCAGCCAGACACGTCCGGCGACTTGGCCACCTGGCCCTTGCGGCGGGCCTCCTTCTTGCGTTTCGGGGTCGGCTTCTCGGTGCGATCGTCCTTGCGTGGCGACACGGTCAGTGCCCCCCGATGAGTGCACCCATGCTCTGCAGCACGCGTTGGACGATCTGGTCGAGCACACCAGGCATGGTCTGCAGGGCCACGGCCACGAGCCCCAGGGTCAAGAGCACCTGGAGCGGGAAGCTCAGGAGCCACACGTTCATCTGCGGCGCGGCCTTGGCCAGCATGGCCATGCCGATCTGGGCGGCGAAGAGCACGACGATGATCGGCGCGGCGATCTCGAGCGCACCCGTGAAGAACGTGACCAGGTCGGTCACCAGCACGCTCGAGATCTGGTTGGTAGAGGCCAAGGTCAACCCGCTGGCGCTGAAGGTGGACTCGAAACCCTTGATGATCAAGAACTCGCCGTTGGAGGCGAAGAGCAGGGCCAAGCCGAGCTGCTCGTAGAACTGGCCCAGGATGGGTGTCTGGTTCTCGCTCAACGGGTCGAGGGAGGGCGGTGGGTTGATGTTGCCGAAGATGTCGATCACGCCACCGGCGGCGGTGAACACCCCGAGCAGGATGCTGACGGAAAACCCGAGCGCCACGCCGGTGAGGGCCTGGAGCACCACGGCGCCTATGAGCCCGGCGGTGTCCAGCGGCAACGCGGTGGCGAGCAGCTGGGGGGTGGCCAAGACGGCCAACCCGGCGGCCACCCCGGCCATGGCCGTGGGCGGGATGGTCTTGCGGTTGGAGAACGGCGGCACGACGACCAGCCACGCCGCAGCCCGGATGAAGGCCAGGAGAAAAGCGATGAGCCACCGAGCGTCGAGGGTCACCTCCACGGTGCGTCCTGAGGCCTCAGTTGCCCAGCAGCGTGTTGATCTGTCCGAAGAGGTTCTGGACGTAGCCGACGAACTCGCCCAGCATCCAATGGCCACCGATGAGGAACACCAGGGCGATGGCCACCAATTTGGGAACGAACGTCAGCGTGACCTCTTGGATCTGGGTCACCGACTGGATGAGCGACACGACAAGGCCGACCACGAGGCTGGCCAGGAGGACGGGGACGGCCAGCTTGGCCGTCATGATCATGGCCTGGGTGGCGATCTGCATCACCTGGCCTTCGGTCACCGGAAGCTCACCACCAGCGAGTGGGTGATCAGCACCCAGCCGTTGACCAGGACGAACAACAGCAGCTTGAACGGCAGCGACACCAGGGTGGGTGGCAACATGACGACACCCATGGACATCAGCGTGGCCGACACCACCAAGTCGATGATCAAGAACGGGATGAAGATGACGAAGCCGATGGTGAAGGCGCTCTTGAGCTGCGACAACAAGAACGCCGGGATGAGCGCGGCCATCGAGGTGTCGGCCGGGGCCTTCGGGTGCTCGTTGTCGATGCTCGTCGTCACGGCCAGCTCGTCGGGCCCGGTTCCTTCGAGCAACCACTTCTTGAGCGGGACCTCGGCGGCACGATAGGCCTGGGTCGCCGACAGCTGGCCGTGCATGTACGGCTGCAAGGCCACTTCGTTCATCTGGTTCAACGTCGGTGCCATGATGAAGAGACTGAGGAACAAGGCCAATCCGGCGATGACCTGGTTCGGCGGCGTGGTCGACAAGCCGAGCGCGTTGCGCGTCAGGCCGAAGACGATGACGATGCGAGTGAAGCCGGTGAGCAAGATGAGCATCGACGGCGCCACCGCCAGCACCGTCACGGCCAGGAGCACCAGGATGCTGGTGGACGGCTTGTTGAGCCCCCCGCCCAGGTTCAGCGTCAGCGACGAACCGGCGGCCAACAGCCCCCCTACCACGGTGGACTCCTATGGTGCATCAGCGACGCGCCAGGCGCGGCCGATCGCCGCGTGACCGCGTCACAAGCCATACCCATGGAAGTCCCCTCTCGCGCGCTACCGAGCGAGATGGCCGAGTCAGGCTCGGCGCACCGTCAGCTCACGCAGTTGCTCGATCGTCGACATCCATGTCGTGGTCGGTCGCTGTTTCGTGGTCGGAAAGGCGGCGACAATTCCGTTGGCGCCGTCGTACGTCTCTGTGGGACCGCCCCCTTCGACCTGGGCATCGAGCTCCGCCGGGTCGAGTTCAGCGAGGCTGCGCACGCTCTGGGGGGTGATGCCGAGGAGGAACACCCGTTGCCCGGCTCGGACGACGGCTACCGACGTCCCCTTGGTCAGGCTCTGGCGTCCGATGACGGCCAAGACGCCTTGCCGACGTGCCGCCCCGATGGCCATTCCCGCCCGGCCCCGGAGGACCTTGGCCACCAACGCGATCACGCCCAGGACGACGCCGAGCCCGACCACAAGCTGGAAGAGCAGGCTCGTGATCGAAACGGTGTTCGCCGTGTTGGCCACGGCACCGGCCGCGGCCGGCGCGTGCGCGGCACTGTTGACGGCGAGGTCGACAAGGCGGTGCGGCACGGTGCTCAAAGCTCCTCGTCGATCCCGCCGCCCGCGATAGCGGTAATACGCACGCCGAGCTCGTCGTCGACGACGACGACCTCGCCCCGGGCCAGGAGCGTGCCGTTCACCAGCACGTCGACGGGGCTCCCGGCCGCTCGATCGAGCTCGACGACGCTGCCCGCTCGAAGGCTGAGTAAGTCGCGCATGAGCAGCCGAGTTCGGCCGAGCTCCACGGTGACCGACATCTCGACCCCCTGGAGCAGCTCGATCGAACGAGGCTTGTGCGGCGCGTGCGTCGCCACCGACGGCTCAGAGGCCGCATTGGGCAACTGCGGCTCCACCGCCGGCGCTGCCGGGGCCGTTGCTTCAGGTGCCACCGAGGCCACCGTCTCGGCCGTGGCGCCGTCGTCGGGCGCGAGGGAAGTGTCGGTCATCGTCGGATCTCCTGTTCACTGTCAACCACCATGCACGCCACCCGCTTGCCTCGACTGGCGGCCACTACCTGGCAAAACGGCGAGCCCCCGACGCTCAGGAGCATCGGTGAGTCCACCCCCCGGTGCAGGCCGATCACGTCACCGGGCTCCAAGGTGGCGAGCTCGTCGTGGCACAACATGACTTCGGGAAACGACACCCTGACCTCGACCGGTGCCTCGAGCAGCCGTTCGCGGATGTCCTCGAGCGCGGTTGCCGAGTCACCGTGACCTTGGGCCTGATCGATGCGTTCGAGCGCGTCGAGAATCGGGATGAGCACGGTGAGCGGGATGCAGATGCTCGCGTCGTGAGTGCCAGCCTCACCGAACTCGAGGCGCAGGGCGACGATGAGACACATCTCCGTCGGCTTGGCCGCGTGCAAGAGCATCGGGCTCGTCACCGACGTGGTCGACCCCAGTGAGAACGCGGCCACCCCGGCGAAGGCGGGCGGCATTTCCTCCAGCGCGGCGGCAGCCATCTCCCC
>Ga0181536_10001719_pt1 | contig 25448 bp, 24 predicted proteins | sample PEATcosm2014_Bin_41_FD_121105 | JGI IMG/M metagenome (GOLD analysis project Ga0181536, IMG submission 121105) | Peatland microbial communities from MTU Mesocosm Facility, Houghton, MI, USA - PEATcosm2014_Bin17_60_metaG | ecosystem: Environmental > Terrestrial > Soil > Wetlands > Peat | place...
CAGGGACACACCGCCTATAACACATTTGAGACTTTCGTGGTCGCCGCAGCCAATCGAATGGCGCTGTCATATCCCTATTATTATCGGACTTTCACTTATGAAGGACAGGTATGCGGCACTATTCTTGATCGCCTCGAACGGAAGATCAATCCTTGCCATCCCTCGAACCTGATCTATGAGCGGATCTTTGGGAAAGATGGATTTGAAGGGCGGGCGACGGCCCCTGCCGCCGCTCATATCACTGGCTACGCTCTCGGTAGATGGACTGGCGCCGTCGTCGCAATGGTTCTGGCGTCGATACTCATTGGTACTTTCGCAGCGGTTCCAATTGTTGACGCGATGTCCGCCACCATTGTGGTGATGGGCGCGCTTGCGGGATATTACCTGTCGCAACTTCCGCTCGAGGCGGCGATCATTTACGACCACGGCATTCTTTGGTGGGGCTTGCTGGTTATGGGATACGCAGCATATTCGAGGGCAGCAAGGAGGAAAGCATGAGTCTTGCCGAACCGATGTTTCAAAGACTGGCGACCCCGTCTAATCGAGACCTTCTCGTTGGCCTTGTCGTGCTGGCGTTAATACTGGCCTTCCCGTTCATTTACCCTCGCTTTCCGACGTATGCGTCTGGGTATCTTATTCAGATTCCCGCGGTGGGAATTGGATATTGGTACTTCCAGAGATTCCGTATTTTCAGCCTTTACACGGATCGGAGGTGCAGAGGCCTCCTTCTTCTTTCTTTCATTATCCCGCTCCAAAATACATTCTGGCTAAAGGCGTTTCGAAAGTTCTTCCTTGATTCAAACCTTCTTTTGGAATTGCTTCGCCCTGAAATATTGTTGTTCATCGCCGTTGCTATCGGAGCGGCGTTGGCGCCGAGAAACAAGGAAGCATACGCTCGAATCCCTGGAATATTGAAGCTGTCATTTTTCCTTGGGCTTGCGGCGTGGGTTATCTCCACCGCGGCGTCGGCAAATCCGCTTCTGTCTTTTTCAACGGGGATATTTGAATTTATCATTCCGTTCGTTTCGCTATACGTCTTTGCAGCGGTCGCACCCGATCGAACCTTCATGAAGCACGCAATCGCGCTGTTTATTATCTCATATGCCCTTGTGTCTGTGGCGCTCATATCAGCCACGCTTATCAATATCAATTCAATGTCAATGGAGGCCCCCCAACCAGTTCTTGGCCTTCCTCTGTTCGCTATTGATTTCTTGAACATCAAGCGTGACATCAAATTCACAGCTCTTATCGGCGGCAACGCCTACGAGAATCCGGATTTTTTCATTTCTCTGTGGGTTATGATCGTTCCGTTCCTCGTAGTCTTTTACTATGCATCATCGCGCAAGTGGGCTGTTCTCCTTGCGCTTCTTATCATCTTTTATGCCGGGTTTTTTGAATACTCACGGGCTGGAATCGTGGTCGTGATGATTGCGCTTCTATTTGTGATTGGGTTACGGCTTTTCCTGTTTAGACACTGGAGCTGGCTACCAGCTCTGCTGGTATTGTTCGTCGGCCTGATACATATCGACGAAACGGTTGGTGGATACTTCAGCAATGGCCTTAGTGAGTTTTTGGCGCCGCAATATGCCAAACAATCTCTCCCGATTGAACGCCAAGCGAAGTCGGGCACAGAAAAACCAAGTGAAGATCAACAGGCTCTCCCGATTAAACGCCAAGCTAAGTCGGATACGGAAAAGCAAATTGTAGATCAACAGGCTGCGAGAAAGGCAAACGAACAAGCAGAGTTAAGGGATAAACCACTCGACACTGAGGTGGATAAATCACAAGGGGATTATTCCGGCTCTTTACGGTCATTGGCTTGGAAGAAATCCATAACCGTTGGGATGCAGAATTTTTGGACTGGCATCGGATACGGAAGCTACCCGACCTATATCGATGCGACTCCTCCCCATAGTTTGCTTCTCTATCGCTTCGCCGAGGGAGGAATCCTCGGCCTGGCTTCCATATTAATGTTAGCCGTTTATGCACCGTGGTGGATTGTTGTTTCTCTTCACCGAAGAGACAAGGATATGTTTCTGTATGCCACTACGCTCGGGCTATCCTGCTTCATGCTCAAGGCATTGCCCTTTAGCTCGTCATTTGCACTGGTCGGCATCATCGTCTGGGGATTCGGCTTTGCGATGATGCTTGCCTCCATTATTGTTCCGCTTGAGGGGGCCGAGATTGTTCCGCTTGAGGGGGCCGTGAGCCTCGGCAAGCTGGTCGCGCCGACCTTCGCAGTGGCGGGGTCGGCGACGAGATTGATGACGTTATTGTGGTCCTCGACAGACCTTGCAGCCCGGAAGGTCGGCAGGTCCGCCGCGAGGGTTCCGCTTGTGATCTGGGCGGCGACGGTCGTCGCCGCTGTGCTCATTTTTGCCGCAACGTCCAGTGTTCGCGAGTACGCAAAGCGCATCGATAGCACTGCCAATGCTGTCGCCCAATACGAAAAACGCATGGATGCTGAGTTCGCCACGATCGGCGCGGCCCTTCGGGAGGCTGCGGCAAATCGGCAACAACTGGAATCGCAGATTACGGCCCTTCGGGAGGCTGCGGCAAATCGGCAACAACTGGAATCGCAGATTACGGCCCTTCGGGAGGCTGCGGCAAGCCGCCAACAACTGGAATCGCTAATTCAAGCGAATGCGCAGCTTGTGCGGCAGATCGCGGACCTGAAGGGTCAGATAGACGCGCTGAAGCATGCTCATGCTGCACCGCGGGCCGCGCCGGGCCGCTTGAAACGCCGACGTTGAGGCGGCAAGGACTTGGAAGTGTTGAATGTCGCGAAGCCAGCGGTGTGGGACCTTTTCACTAAACGTTCCGATATAGTCAAGTATCTTTCACTTTGTTTCTCCCGGTCAGGCTCAGCCGGCTCGGAACCTCGCAAGTTTCGCGCTATTGCAATAAGAGCTTGTTGCGGATCATTCTCGTTAGGATTTCGCCAGCGACATATTGGCGGACCATTCGCCACTTGCGTCGGAAACAATTTCTCGCAAGGCTTCGACGCCGTATTCCGCAGGTGCTAACCCGCGTATGGCCTGCCCCACCCCTGAGGGCTTCACGAGGATCGTTTGAGGAATCCATCCGGCGCGACGGCCCGTAGTATCGAACGGCGATAGACATCAAACGCTGCCACCGACACCATCGATTACATTTACAGCTCAGATATCACCGCTCCTCCCAGATTGCGTTAATTGGCGCAATCCGTTATGCAAGCGAGGTACTGGTGGAACGGTTTGGTAGGTGGTCGTCAAGGGTCGCGAAAAGGAGGAGAGACAGCCTTGAAAAACTCGACCCGAATTATTGGCAACTTGGCCCTAGTGGTCCTACCATTTGGCATTACGCTTGGCATCCTCAATTACTTGGACAGCCATTCGGGCTCTGTTTCATCGAATCCAGCGGCCAATCAGTCACAGACAAAGGCGGCGGACAATTCACTTCCCTCAAGCGCCGTGCTGAAGAATATCGCCTTCACTTTTTCAGTCGACAGTCGTTCACCGAATTGGACCCGTGCTGCCTACGACGCGGCGATTGCTGATACGTTTACGGATACTACAAAGGAAGGGCTTCTCGTCAGATCGAGCGCACCCGTCCTTCAATTCGAATTGGTGAGTACTAAAATCGGCACGAAACCAATGGAAACCTACATCATCCAATACGATATTATGGTAACGCAAGGCGCAATCGTTGTCGGAGTCCTAGACGCTGCACACGATAAATGGGTCATGCAACACGCCATCACTCAGCATCAGGACAGTTTCCGATTTTCTGCACCTTCCGACGCCACAAAAATCGTGATCTACAACAACAGCTCCTCACCTTCGACAGCCATGATCGCCAATCTGGTGATGGGGCAGGATTAGCTCGATCGTAGAAACTGATCCCCATACAAATGTCGGCGCTTTCGAGCGAGCGGATCTCAAGATGAAGCCATCGGGTGTGCGTGCGTCAACCTACCTGGCGGCCCGCCTCGGACTCCTCGCATGTTTTGCCGGCTCACTTGTGATAGCGCATTATTTATACATCGGCAGCGTTCTACCGTGATTAGCGTCGACAATCACCGCCACGTGCAATTTGCAAAACGTCCAAGCGTCGCCCTGCAAAATTCAGATCCAGGATCTCTGTGCCGGGCGCTAGCATGTGACAGTGAGCGGACATGCTGGCGTGCCTGTGACCCTTGTGGTGAGCCCGCGCGATCCTTCAGCCGCCGCCGAAGCGTTGCTGCTCGTATCGAGCGGAAAGCCGGCAAAAAATAGATAGCCGCACAAACAAGGACCAACACCAACACGGCAATAATTAAATTGGTCATACTGCTTGCGTATTTAGCAAGTTGAGAGCTGTCAAGTCCACCCTCGTCACCGTACCGTCAGATGCAACTCGTGCAAGCACCGGACCAGTGGTCCGCGATCGTCACCTCACCTCGAAGCTGTTCGATCGGGCCGATGCCAGAGAGATACCGTCGGCCTGCGAGCGTCCTTAAACTGAAGTCAAATCCAGAGCAAGCCCGCCGTTCGGGCACGTGGGCGGTGCATGAGATATTGTACTGCGGGCTATGGCCCGGGTGAGCAGGACGGAGTTGGCTTGCTATTGCTTCGATGGGCCTGTTATCGTCAGAATAGAATGCGTAGCGGCGTGCTGGGAGGCGCACCTTAGAGAAGGCTGCGTTGGTTTTCGGCCTCGTTGGGGCTTCCGTAGCTTTCCGAATGAGGGTAGTAGCCGGTCGATAAACATTATGCACTGGGAGACGTTATGGCTCGGTGTTGGACGCCGAGGTCATTTGCTGGTTCCTGGCGATGCAGAGGGCCTAGGGAGGCAAATCCTCGCCCTGGCGGGTTATGCTGCCCCTTGCCGACGGCTCGGGGACAACGGCTATCGCCTAACTGCGACCGAGTACAATCGCAACAATCTCGCCGCTAAGTATTTGGTTATTATAGGAAAAACTGCTCGCGAAAACATTACCGTTCGCGAGGACTATGGGATTTCATCTTGTTAGTCGATCGACAGCGCTGGTTAGTCGATCGACAGCACCGGAGGGTTTGATGCGATTTCAGCTTGGATTGCCTCTCAAGCTCATCTTCAGCATCGGCGTGGTCGCGGTGTCCTTTTGGATCACGTTAACGGCGCTGGATTACTGGTACCCCAGTCTGGGTAATCGGTCGGATACTCCCATTCCCCAAGCACCCGCACCTCAGCCTATTTTCACCTTGAACACGGCAAAACCCAATTGGACGGTGATTAGTCCATCGACCACGACGGTCAGCGTTACCAGCAAGGGCATCTCACTTGAATCGAAAATGCCGACAAACGAATACCAATGGCAGACAGATCTGATCACGACCCAAACAAACACTGGCTACACCGTTTCGTACGAGGTCGAAGTAACTAAAGGTAAACTGACCATCGGCGTGTTGGATGGCGTGAATAACAAGTGGATCACGACAAAGGATATTGGCGCGCGATTGGATACGATTGCATTCACAGCGCCGTCGGCGAAAATACAGGTGATCCTGTTCGGCAGCAGCCCGCCGCCGACGGCCGCTACCCTTTCAAGTCTGACGATAACCGGACCACCGAAGCAATAGCAGCTAACTCTGCTGGTGTGCCACGGCTATCTGCCCGAGCGCGAGATCATGCGCCGTTCGGGCAAGTCGAAGCCGGTGGTGTGGACCTGGCAGGCGCGGTTCATGGCGGAGGGCATCGCCGGGCCGAAGCGCGAGGTGATGAGCGCGTCAGTCTCGTTCAAGGCTTGGGCCAGGGGCCGCCGCATCCCCTTCGATCGAGCCTGCGATTTCCCATGGCGTCGTCCGGAGTTGGCGGCGCAGGCGTTCCAGAGCAGCACGCGCGGCGGCCGGCTCATGTTGTCGTCACTTGTTGCGATCGACCTTGATCTTGCGAAGCACAGCTACGGATATTGTCGGCGCTTTATTGTCGTTGGCGACAACGACACTGGCGCGCGCTGACGGCGCCGTGAAATGCAGTGGCGCGGCTCCAGCAACGAGGCTTCCGGTGACGACCCATTTGTCTTCAACCGTATCGAGGATGCCGATCGTCAGGTGGCCGTACTCGACAGATGCGTCGAAGCTGAGCGTGTATTTTCCGCCCGGAACGGTGGTGAACTCGTTGGAGATCAGCTGATAACCCATCATGGATCGCGCCGATTTGAGGAGCAAACCCTCGGCAGCGGCCTGGATCGACGTCAGCGGCATGGCGGGCCGCCAATTCGGCTCGCCTTCGACTGCAAAGGCATAGACTGTTTCAAGGACTGTTTCGTCCGCGGTAGCGGGCTTGGGGGCTTGCGCCACATGTTGCGGTACGCCCGGACAACCGGGAACATCGGTCAACTCATCGCCACTCCGCTTTAGGGATTCTGCACAGACGGCCGTGCGCAGGGACCCGGCATAAGCCGCCAGATTATCCTTGGTCAGCGTCTCGCCGAAGCCATCCGGATGAGCCCGCGTCCTTCCCTCCATGATGTCGACGGCCGATTTCCACGACGTAGAATACAAGTGATGCACGTCGTAGAATTGTGAGTCGTCCAGCGTAAAAGTGTTGATTCCACTAAAATTCACTAAGGAACCGTAGGCATCGATGACGAGCGACAGCCATTTGACGTAGTCGTCAATGCGCCGCTCCGACATGACGGCGAGAAAATAACTGGAGCTGACGGGGGGAATGAAGGCGACGACCTTCGCCCTTGGAGCGGCTTCCTGGACGGAACGAAGCTTTTCCGGATAGGCCGGATCAGGTTTGAACTGGCTTTCCGTAAATAAGGCTTGTAGTTCGATCGTCTGACCCCTCAGCCGCGCGGCACGTTCGGGCGATGGCGGCCAGAACGGCACATAGCGCACGCCGCTATATCGATAAGTCGGCTCCAGAAAACCGGGCGCACTGCATCTACGGATCGTATCGATCGCGGCGTTGAACACGGCCAAGTCCATCAGGTGGCTCGGCACGTAAAGCAGGTCGGCACTCTGAGATTCCCGCTTCTTGTTTTCCAGGATCAATGATGAATCATCCCACGGATAAGAATATGTGAAAAAGTCGACTCCCAAATAGACGACGCGAGGCGCGCCGACATGGCGACGATAGATGTCCACCATCTGGCCATATTCGATGGCATGTATGCCGTTCACGGCCATATTGAAAACATTGTTCTTTTGGAAATATCTCGTATCGATGAATGCGGATCGTGAGCTACCGACCAACAAACTGTCGGTATCCAGCTCTCCGTGAATTGCGCGATTGATCTTGTTTTGGCGCTCGTCCGCGACGCAATAAAGCAAATTACGGCTGCCGATTTTCGGCAACACCCAGAGAGGATCCACATAGGCGTCCACCGACAAGGCGCATAATATCAGCAGAATCGCAGCACCGGCTGCAATCGCCAGGAACATCCAGGCTCGGCGAAGCGGAAGTCGGGCCATCGAGACGCCTTAGAACATGAAATATAGAAATTCTGAAATCGACGAGCGCATCACGTAGATGCACGCCACGAATGCGGCCGAGAGTGCCGCCGCCTCGACCGAAGAAAACATGGTCTGCCATCTCACGTCAGGCGGTCTCACCATTCCGAACTGGTTGGTGTGGATTAAGGCAGGCCGATATCTATAAAAGACTTGGTAGACGTTCGGCAAAAACCAGCACGCCAGCAGGCCGGCGGCGATCTCCGCATATACTTCCGCGGGGTAGGACGCAATCAAATCCGGAGAAAACTCGGCGATGCGTGCCATCCCACTTAGGATGACGCCGGCTGTCGTGAAGTCCGGTGCCCTGAACAGTACCCAGCCGACCACGACGAATAGAAACGTTACCACGACGCAGAGCGGCCGCAAGCGTGCTACGGCGGAGAGCCAGGAACGTGGTGCGGCCGCTCTCCAGCCCCGATGCAGGGCCAACAGCGTGCCATGGTACATGCCCCACGCGATGAACGTCCAAGCGGCTCCGTGCCAGAGGCCGCCCAATGCCATCGTCACCATGAGGTTGATGTAGGTGCGCCCTTTTCCAGCCCTGTTTCCGCCAAGCGGGAAGTAAAGATAGTCCCGTAGAAACCTTGAGAGGGTCACATGCCAGCGCCGCCAGAACTCGGCGATCGAGGCGGACTTGTAAGGCGACAGGAAGTTGACTGCCAAGCGGAAGCCGAACATGTCGGCGAGGCCGATCGCCATGTCGGAATAGCCCGAGAAATCGAAATAGAGCTGCAACGTATAGCCGAGGGATGCGACCCATGCGCTGACGACGTCGATATAGCCGAGTTTTTGCGCCTCGACGAACAGAGGGGATGCGATGAGGCCGAACTGATCGGCGATCAGCACCTTCTTGGTGAGACCGATGATGAATACAGCAAGGCCGACAGCCAGGTTGACCGCCTGTGCCTTTCCGGCGAAGGTAATGAACTGTGGCGCGATCTCGCGAAAGCGCACAATTGGCCCGGCAATGAGATGGGGGAAAAACGTCACCAGAAAAATGTATCGGAGGAAAGTGTTTTCCGATATCTGCCCTCGCCAACAATCGACGAGATAGGCGATTTGCTGGAAGGTGTAGAACGAGATTGCCAACGGCAGAATGATCCTGGCCTGGGTAAGGCGAACATCGGACAGCCAGTCGATTTGATCGATGAGGAAGTTAGCATACTTAAAGTAGGCGAGCGCTGCCAGGTTAGCGGCCACTCCGACAAAAAGCGCCACGCGGCCGAGCGGCGCGTGTCCGCGGTCCAGAATAACGGCGCCAATGCCGTAATTTACGAAAACCGAAAAAAGCAAGAGCGGAACATAATTGACGTTCCAATAGGCATAGAAGCCGACCGAACAAACAAAACCATACAACAGCGCCATATTTCCGCCAGCAATAGGACGAATGAGATAAAAGCCGACCAGAGTCACCGGCAGAAAGATGAATATGAACGAATAGGAGTTGAAGAGCATCGCACTTGTGGCCCCTTTAGGCGCGTCTATATAGTCCGAGACGTTCACATGATGCAACCCACCGCCTCAGTCGTGCTTGCCGGCCATGTGCCACGCCATCGTCGATCTCATCGTTCAATCGCCATCTCAGCGATGCCCTCACTGCCGACGATTGATCGGCGGGGGACAATGCGTGAGTAAATCTGCCAAACTAGTGCTGGATTTTCAAATGACAACGTCGCCATCAATCGCCGACAACAACCGTGGTGCTCACCAGGTCCATCGCCCGCGGTTTCGGCAAGTCCGCGTCTATGGCGCGGGGGGGGCTGATCGCAGGCCGCCTGGCCGACGCGATATTGAAGGACCGTGCATGTTATGATGCATTCGACATATCGGGCTAGCATCGAGTCCTATATCGTGACGACCGGCGACGGGTTCGCTCAATGAGCGGTAGTATCGGGAATCTCTGGGCCTTGGGCGGCGCGGTCACCTTCATTTTTGCTGCGGTGACGAGCGCGGTACTGATCATCGCCTTGTACCCCTGGCTCAAGCGCTACGCGCTCGCAAGACCGAATGCCCGCTCCTCCCATCGCACGCCGACCCCTCAGGGCGGAGGGATAGCCGTCATCGCCGCGACGATGGGTGCGGTCGGCGTCGCGCTCGGATTCTTTTCGCTCGGTGCTTCACCCGACTCGTCGCTTCCGACGATCGTCGCGATGGCCGTCATGATGGCTTGCGTCGGCGTGATCGACGATATCCATCCGCTCCCCGTCGGCCCGCGTTTGTTGCTGCAGACGGTGGCGGTCGCAGTCGTTATCTACGCTCTGCCTGATCATCTGCGCGTCGTTCCCTTGTTGGCATGGTGGGTCGAACGAATCTTGCTGCTGATCGGCGGCTTGTGGTTCGTCAATCTGGTCAATTTCATGGACGGTATCGACTGGATGACCGTCGTGGAGGTGATACCGCTGACGGCAACCCTGGTCGTCTTCGGAACGGTAGGCGCACTTCCGCCCTACGGCACCGTTGTCGCGCTCGCACTCGGCGGTGCCATGATCGGCTTTGCCTTTTTTAATCGTCCGACCGCAAAACTTTTTCTTGGCGACGTCGGCAGTCATCCCATCGGCCTGATTCTCGGGTGGCTCCTGCTCTTGCTCGCCGGCAGCGGCCACTTGGTCGCCGCGCTGGTGATGCCGCTCTATTATCTCGCCGACGCCACAATCACCCTGATGCAACGCCTCGGCCAAGGCGAACTCATCTGGCACGCGCACCGCACGCATTTCTATCAGCGCGCCACCGATCGCGGCTTTACGACAACCGAGGTGGTTGCGCGCGTGTTCGTCGTGAACCTTGGCCTCTGTGCTCTGGCGGTCATGACCGTGATCGTGCCCGGCAGGTTCAGCCAGATCGCTGCGCTTTTCGGCGGCGCCATGCTCGTTGCTTGGCCCCTCGTCGCATTCGCGCGGGGTAAGAAATGAGTCGCGTCCTGGTGACTGGCGCGTCCGGCTTCATCGGCCATGCCGTGGTTGCGGCATTCGCGGAAGCCGGGCACACGCTGCGCGCAGCTATTCCAATATGGGTTCCCAGCACGAACCGAATCTCGTGCCTCCGCTAGCCCGGTGCACGCCAGCGAACACGATGTCGACGTCGCGACCCGGCTCGAGAATGATGAATGGGCTGTCCAACACGCACGCTACATGACACTGGAAACTATCAAGCCTTTGAGCGATGATCCTACCGTCAACCTGCCGGCATTCGCAGGCTGATCTGCCCGGCCATACGGCAATCCCAGTGACTCGCCGCTGACTATACCACACCCAGGGACATGATTTAAAGAAAAGCTACCTGGATTGGGTAATAGGTCATGCCGTTACGGCAAATCTGCGATCCTGTAGCGCCGGATTGATGATGCCATCATTTTAAGGTACTCGAGCCCCAACCGGCCAATGCACCTATGTCTGGTGGTGAAGAGGACAACAGTTGATGTTCACGGCTACTTTCGAAAGGCCGACTCTTATCGACTCTCAGGCGGGCCTTCGCGCTTTGTTTAAGAGTGATTGCATCTACCTGCACTCCGGAGCACGGGTGGTTTTCGATGGGGAGACGGTTCTCGGATGCGAGGTAACACTGTCCGGTGATTGTCGATTTCATGGTCCGACGCGAATAGACAACGGGAGTATTCTCGAGAACGTGGCCTTTGGACGAGACAATGTAGTGCGCGCCTATTCGCTCCTCTCAGACGTCGCGGCCGGTGACCGGAATCTGTTTGGCCCGTTTTGCTTCATTCGTGATAATTGTCGGATTGCCGATGATTGCATTCTGGGTGCGCACGTGGAGACAGCTCGGAGCACATTCGGCACCGGAGTGAAGATTTCGCACCGTGCATTCGTCGGCGATGCGGAAATCGCGCAGGACACGATTATCGGCGCGGGGGTTGTGTTCTGCAATTTCGATGGAAAAGACCGGCAGGATACTCGAATCGGTCGTGGCGTCACTGTTGGATCCGGTTCGTTGCTTATACCACCTCTGGTCATTGGCGAAAATGCAATCATCGCCGCTGGATCGACGGTCACCAAGAACGTCACTGCCGGGACAACATTAATCCAAAGGCGATAGGTTTAATGCCTGACCCAAACAGGCACTGGAAGAGCCGCTACGCGTGGGGAAGCGCAAGCGAACGCCAGTTCGGGAGCAGCTGGGAATGACGGCAACTATTATATTTTGTCTCTGCGTGATGGTAATCACTGCTTTTGCGGCGCTGGTCTATCGACATCTATGGAGAAGGCTAAGCGGCTTGCAGGTTACACCGACCGGTTTTGGCGTGTTTCTGCCAATCTCCCTGCTAGCAGCGGCTGTCGTCTTCCACGCCCCCCCCACCGCGAAGGCCGCCATCACCGTTCTTTCAACGGCTACGGCTATTTATTGGCTGGACGACGTTATAGGGCTGAGCGCACGCATCCGGATGGCAATCAGCTTCGCAACGGGCACCTCCATCTGCGCCATCCTGTTGTCCGGCGACTCACATCCGTTTTTGCTGTTGGCCATTTTTGGGCGGCGGCAGGTGGTCTGAACGTCGTGCTTACAAACATCGTCAACTTCTATGATGGCGCCGACCTGAACTTGGCGACGTTCATCGCTCTGACGGCAGTAGCAATATTGATTTTTGCGCCCCCGCGCCACTTCATCATAGCAAATGGCATCGCTTTCCTTGCCTTCATCGTGCCGTTTGCTGTCATCAACAGCCGACCAAAGACAATCTACCTGGGCGATGCAGGTAGTTTTGCTTTTGCTAGCTTCCTAACGGTGGTTGCCATCAGCTATTTCCGTGGAGACGGTTTGGCCCCTCAAGTCGCTATCCCGCTGGCTCTGCCGGCACTCGATACATTCTACGTACTCTGCATCAGGATCGCCGAGAAGCATGATCTCATGACCCGCAACTATCTGCACCTGTATCAAAAGCTCAACCATTATTATAAAGGGTTTGGCTATCTCTTACCGCAAATCGCGAATGCCGCCTTGTCGCTTGCTTTAGCCGCGGCGCTGCAGACGTTCGGCCTGCATGAGTTCGTGGCCGTCGCAAGCGGGATGATACTGGTGACGATTCCATTCTATTTTGCTTGCCGGAAGCTCTTGTTACCTTCGGCAAATCTCGGAGGTTACGCAGCATGACCGGGGGTCTCGAAGGAGATCGGTTCAGCCGATTCTGCGTGGTTGGGTTAGGAAATCATGCGCGCACTAAGCTGATTCCGGCGCTGATCGCCAATAAACAGCAGATCGTCGGCGTGGTCACCAGTCAGTCGTTTCCCGGAGCGCCGAATTTCCGCTGTCTTGAGGAAGCGTTGTCGGACCTACCGTCCGACACCGTGTTCGTAATCTCGACGCCGCCCGCCACGCATTTCGATCAAGCGCTGCTCGTGATCAAAGCCGGGTTCGATCTCATACTCGAAAAGCCCGCGTTCACCACCAGGCGTGACGCTCTTAAGGCTGTCGCCGAATCCACCCGCCGTGGCACAGTCCTGGTGGAGGGGTTCATGTACCGCTATACCGAACTTTACCGTCGCCTGATGGTGTGGTGGCAGGCTGAACAGGGTTCGATTGACGCCATTGATACCACGTTTGTCCTTCCTGTCATGCCGGCGGGTACTTTCCGGCACGACGGCATGATTGCTTCCTCAAGCTTGTATGACGTTGGTTGCTACGTTCTCTCGTTGTTTGCCGATCTCGATCTGCCGCTAGACACTTTGGAGATCAAGGAGGTCTTGTTTCCTGGTGATTGCGACCGAGAGGTCCTCCATCTCGCAGGATTGTTGGGACCAATTTGCGCCAACGTTCGGATCGGCGTGAATGCGACCTACACTAACATGGTCTCGTTGCGAACGATGAATGGGCTGACGATGACATTCTCGCCTTTTTTCTATGGACGCGCCGGCGAAAAGGTGATTTTACGCGAGTTCCTATCGACTGTCTCTCAAGAGCTTGTTCGTGATCGCAACGCATACGAGGAAATGTTTGCCATTCCCCGGCGCGTCTGGTTTGAGGATCAACCCCGGCGCGCGAAGCGAATGACGGACGTCACGGCAGCTTTGGAACGTCTTGGCGAAATGCTTGGAACGGCCAGGAGAGATGGGGGTCTTCGATCAGGCAAGAGCACCGATCTGAGCAATTCCTTTTAGGAATGGACACGAGAATGAGAGACTGGCTACGCTACCGCCAGTTGACAAGCGTATCCACTATAATTAGGCTTACGAGCGAAGAACTGATTGGTTGGCGGGCCTCATGAATACGATGCTTTTCCCCAACCAATTCTAGGAATCACGGTGCTCATTGCGTCTTTCGCGGTGGTGCCGTTTCGTCATGCGTAGGTCACACTAGCCCAGTTCGATAGAGACTCATCGCATGAACCTGCCACGTACAACAACCGTGTTCCCAAACCTCCAGCGGGACGCCGACGCGCGCGGGGAAATTTTATCTATCGTCGATTGCGCGGTGATGAACGTGTCGCTTATTAGCTGTAATCCCGGGGCTATTCGCTCGAACCATTATCACCTTAACGATTTTCATTTCATGTACGTCCTTGATGGCGAAATCGATTACTTTTATAAAGAAAGCCATACTGGCGAGGTGAAATACATAAAAGTACGTTCCGGAGAGAATATTTTTACGCCCGACAACGAAATTCATGCAACCTATTTCCCTGTCAGGACGCGGCTCATCGTTAGCAGTAAGCTGCCGCGCGACCAGGAATCCTACGAGAGAGACACGGTCCGTGTACGGTTCGTGACCCATGAGAATCTGCACGAGATGCTCGAAAGATATTGCTGGATTCGTCAGCAGTAAGCTGCCGCGCGACCGGGAATCCTACGAGAGAGACATGCTCCGTATAACGTTCGTGACCGATGAGAGTCTGCAATGCTCGAAAAGATGTTGCTGAATGACTGCCGCGTGCGCAAAATTAGCACCTGCCGGCTCTGCAGCAGCACAGATATCGGCGAATACATCGACTTCGGCTGTGTTCCACTTGGCAATAACCTGCAGGCCAACGTTCAGGATGCCCTTGCAGCGGAGATTTATCCGCTTAACATAACCCGCTGCGGCACATGCGGTCATTTCCAACTCGGCTATGCGGTTGATCCGAACATCCTTTACCAGACCAACTATACTTATCTCAGTGGCGTCGGCGCTAGCTTTGTGAAGCATTTTGACGAGTATGCCACATGGGTGGCGACCAGGTGCGATTTGCCCTTGAACCCGGTGATAGTCGATGTCGGTTCTAATGACGGCACCTGCCTCAAAGCATTTAAGCGCCGTGGCTTCACCGTTTGCGGGGTCGATCCTGCGTCGCTGGCGGCCAACATCGCGAATGAGAATGGCATCGAAACCATTAATGCCTTTTTCAACGCTGACGCCGTCGCCGAGATCAAACGAAGGCACGGTCCGGCGGATTTTGTCACCAGCCACAATGTTCTCGCGCACGTCGACGATCTCGCAGCGACCTTCCGGGACATCCATAATGTTATGAAGGACGGTGGCTATTTCGCATTCGAAGTCGGATATTTTATTGAGGTGCTGAGGGGCGGGCACTTCGACACGATCTATCACGAGCATCTTGACTACCATCACGCTGGGCCTTTAGTCAGACATCTAATAGCTCTCGGCTTCGATGTGCTCGACCTTAGTGTAAACCCGGTTCAAGGCGGCTCTATCCGTCTGCTGCTGCGCAAGACAGGGCAAGGGACCGTTTCCGATGCCGCTCAGGCGTTCCTGCAGACCGAACGCAATTCGATTCTTAATGATGAGCAGTTCCTGACGAACTGGCGTCACAAGATTGAGACCAGCATGGCGAAGCTTCATGATCTGGTACGGGAACGAGTTGATAAAGGTCTGGCGGTCGTTGGGTATGGTGCACCCACAAAGGCTATCCTGCTGATGAAAATGGCTAGGATCGGTGCCGCCGAAATTACCTATGTCGTCGAGGACAATCCCCACAAAGCTGGTCGCTTTTTACCCTGCTCCGGTATTCCAATCAAAGCCAGCGCTGAACTGGCGGGCAATCCGCTGGACGTACTCGTAATCTTTGCTTGGAATTTTGTCGATGATATCATCAGTAAGCTCACTGGACGGCTTGCCAAACCGGTCGAGGTTATTGTACCACTTCCCGATCCCTGGATCATCGTTCTATGATTGGCTTCCCAAAGCGTACGGCGGTGATCGCGCCCCACCCGGACGACGAAACTCTGGGAGCGGGAGCGACGATCGCTCGGTTTGCCGATGCAGGCGTCGAGGTGTCGGTGCTGATCGTCAGCGGTCATCTGCCACCCCTTTACCCCGAAGGAATCTTTGAGACGACGCAGCTCGAGACGAATGCCGCGCTCCAGGTGCTCGGCGCCACGCATTGGGATTTTCTGAAAATTCCTGCGACAAAGGTGCATGAGGTGCCCGTAGCTGAGCTCAACGGAAAAATTTTGGGTTTTCTGAGGAAAACGGATCCGGAGGTCGTGCTGATGCCATTCCCGGACCGGCACATCGATCACCGAATCATTTTCGATTCATCTATAGTCGCATGCCGACCCATACATCCGCGATTTCCGCGATTGGTCCTGGCTTACGAAACGCTCTCGGAAACTCACTGGAATGCGCCTGGCATAGAACCCGCGTTCGGGCCGGAATTCTATGTCGACGTCACCACCTACATGGATCGAAAAAAAGCGGCACTTGAATGCTACGCGTCCCAAATCCGCGATGTGCCATCCCGCTCGATCGAAGCCTGTATGGCGCTCGGGAAATTCCGCGGAAGCCAGAACGGCTGTGGATACGCGGAAGCCTTTAAGGTGATTAGGGCAGTGGTCTAGTCTCTACGCGTCGTGCTTGCAATGAGCTCCGGCGGTTCTCTTCTTCACAGCCTATTTAGAGGTCGGACGGGCTTTTCTGCTGACTCTCGCGTGATACGGCTGGCTGGCCTTTGTCATAAATAATGGCTTCGAGCACGTTGAGCATCTTTTTAGCCTGGCGCTCCCGGCTATAGCGCGGCGCCGCAGCGAGGCTGCATGTAGCAAAGGCCTGACGCGCTTGGTCATCGTCCCGAAGTCGTCGAATGGCCTCGACAAGCGCTGGCGGGTCCCCGGGCGGCACGATCACTCCCGCTTTTTCCCGCTCAATGATCTTTGCAGCTTCTCCATTAGGAATGGCTGCCAGCAGCGGTAACCCCATCGCCATCGCCTCAAAGATCTTTGACGGGATCACAGTCCTGAAAAGAGGTTCGTTCTTTAAGTGAACCAGCGCCACATCACAAAGGCTCCAGGCTTCAGGCATTCGCGCTTTAGGTTGAATTGGAATAAAGATCACATTCTTCAGGTTGCGGTTCCTGGTCTTCTCCACCAAATTGGCCTTGGCCGCACCGTCGCCAACAAACACGAAGCAAACAGAATCGTCACGCATCAGTTCGGCGGCGTCGAGCACCGTTTCCAGGCCATGCGCTATCCCGAGCGTACCCACGTATCCGACCACGAAGCGATCACGAAGCCCGAACGCCTCTGCCATCTCTACGCTGCGTGGGCGCGGTGAATATCGCGGCAAGTCGACACCATTGATGACGACCGAGATCTTACCGGGATCGACATTGCGTGAAACCAGATCAGTCCTGAATGCTTCCGTTAACGCTACGATTGCAGCGGACTTGCGGTAAATGAATAGCTCGAGCTTCTCAAGGATTTTTACAAAAAGGCCGGGCTTCATGGCCCCCACGGCTACGACGGAACCCGAGAAGAGATCGGCCAGCTCCGTCACGAAAGGAATCCGACGCAACGTCCCGAGCAGCCATCCGCCGATCGCAGTGAAGAATTGCGGCGAGGTCGCAACAATCACGTCCGGCCTGTCCTCGAACAGTCCTGCAGCGACCGCCGTGAACATAAATGATAGGAAGTCGAACGTGCGCAGAAAAAACCCTTCGTTTGCGGCGATAAAGGTCTTCACCCGGACCACCCGTATACCATCCATCGTCTCGACATGGTGCCAGCGATTCCTGTAACCCTCGTACACCTTTCCGCTGGGAAAATTCGGGGCAGTGGTGATGATTGTCACACGGTGGCCCCACAGCACCCAGTAGCGGGCGCGCTCGAATACGCGGCTCGCGGCAGCGTTCCCTTCTGGGGGAAAGTTCTCTGTCAGGAAGAGTATGTGCATAGTGGTGCTAGGCTGACGAAGAACCGCGTAGTGAGACGACAGGGCAGATGGACCGTCGCTTCGCCGACAAGATTCAAGTTGGCCAGCCGTTGCCCGAACCTCGGGTGCCACTCGCCCTGCTGGATTTTCCAGGCGAGCGCGTTTGGTAGCCTCGCCCGGAACGTTGAGCCACCCACCGAACCTGCGGCTTCAGCGCCATCTAACACGATCTTGACCGAAGGGTGAAAGTGGAATGCCATGGAAGCCAAATGCCTCTGCTGGCCCAGGATATCGTCGACCAGTTCCAGCCCGTCGACGGCCAAGCGCCAACACCGGCGGTGTAGCGGTCGGCCAGGAAGCCGTCTGTATCCATTGTGCGTGGCGCAGATAGAGGAGCGGTCGTCAGGGATTTTCAGCTCACAAATTCGCGCCCGGCGGGCAACCCGGAAACTCGCCCACACCTCAGAGGAATCGCAGCCGTCGATGGTGACGGTATTGTGCGCCTTCGTCGAACGTTGCTGCATCCGTTCCACCCCGGCCGCGTAGGTGGATGTTCCTGTATCGACGATCAGGCGGTCTGGCCCGATCGACAGCTCGAAGCTGAGCGTATCTGCGTGACCGTGGCCAGGCTGGTAATCGGGGCCCAAGGCGCCGACATCGCCGATCAGCAGCGCTGGGCCGGCCTGCCAGCGGAAATAGCCGGAATCGGTAAGCGGTAGCAGGCCGGGCTCCAGTGGCACGGCCGGCGGAAGATCGAGCCGTCGGGCATAGGCTTCTAGCTCTGCGAACTGCGGCCCAACGTCGAACGCCGCATCATTGAACAGGGCGATACGGCCGTCGTCATGAGTCATAGCCAGCAACCAGCGGCGCATACGGGGGAGCGCGTCCGTCCACTGTGGCGGCACCGGCTGGCCAATGGCGCGAGCCAGGTTGACGAGGTCCAGCATGTCCTCGAGGATAATCGAATGATACATCGCACTGCGCTCGAAGTGGCCCCCGTCGGGAAGTATCTGTTCATCCACCTGCAATCGCATGAGCTCCAGCCCAAGACTCGCCCAGCGGTCGGCCTCTGCGCCCTGAAAGAACCAGCCGCCGAACAGCAGGCCCTTGGCATTGGCCATCAAGTGATTCCCGAGTAGGTCGTATTCGATGCGCTGCGAGAGATAATCGGTCTGTAGTGCGAGACTGGATGCCAAATCCCGCGGCAGCGCTCCTGTTCTCAGCGCAAACTTCACCCAATTTACGATCCGCAGCGACACTGGATACGGCTCCCACCCGTTGCCTTTGCCGAACGGATTCTGGGCGACCCATAGCCGCATCAGCGAGAGCTGGCCTTCGGGGTCCTTGTCCGCCGAGGCCGACTGCAGCCAATCGAAATAGTGTAGATTGTATAGCCAAAGTTTCGGTGCTCTTGGGTCATTCCAGCCTCCGGGGCCGTCTAGAGCATTTTCCATGTTGAGGAAGCGGAAGCGCAAATTGCCCAGCCAAGATTCGGGCTTGAACAATGTTGCTTGCCAGGAGCCATATCTCGGACGCTGATCGAGCGTCGCTATTTTGCGTTGTCGAGGCTTTCGGAATTTATAAAAAACGCGCCAGAATAATTGGCGGGGCTTTAGGTAGCGCGCTGTGTCGAGATACAGCCGACCCATGTGCAGTTGTCTGTTCAATATGAAGTATCCCCCGATAGGTGCCCTTCATCGTACAATCCTGCGGCTTCGTCAATGATGTAACATGTAGAAGGCTGCCGAGCGCGGCGGGTCGTTGATTCTGGTGGCCGACGCGAAGCGCGGGGCGCGACCGACGGCCAATCGCTCGTTAGTCCGACGCCGACAATGCTTGCACCTTCGATCCGCTCGCCTTGCCGTCCCGGTGTCGTTCATTGCCTATCACACGGCAGTCATCACAACCACGAACGTCGATCAACAGGGTAATCTTGCCAAGTCGGTACCGGTGGGAATTGCCGCGGCGACTCGCCAGCGAGGCACATTTAAGCCATCATCGCGTGCCGTGTCGGCCAGGGCCTCGGCATCTACTACTGGGGAATTCTTAAGGAGAAATGGTGCGCCATGCGGTCAGCCATCGCTCGAACACTGATCACACTGACTAGCGGACTCGTCGTCGTGGTTGCATCATTTTGGACCACCACGAAAATCCTGCATTTTTGGTGGACACCGTGGCATCTGAGCGCACACATGCTGCACATCACGGAAGCGATCTACGGCAAGAATTGCCAGAGCTTTGTGCCACCTCCGGGACACGCCAATCTCGTCAAGCCCGGAAACGCCACCGCTGCCGCATCTCTGGTCTGCAATAATACCAATGTCATGTGCCCGATTATCGTCGATGTGGTGAGGATCGGCGATCCGGCGTCCGGGTGCGATAAGGACTTCACGGTCAGTTGGCAATGCGGTGCGGACCAAACGATTCACCAAATCCACCTGCCGGCTGAAGCGGCCTACCATGTTGCTTGGGTCAGCTGTCAGGCGCCGGAGTGAAGGGGAACGATCCTTTACTTCGTCACCGAAGATTGGTTCTTCCTTGTGTCATGACCACGTCTGAATTCGTCCTGCTCGCACGCAATCGGTTTGAGCGGCTCTTCGAAGCGCTCATCGATCCGGCGCGCTGCGAGCGCGCCATGCTGCTTCTGTTCGGCGGCTATGTTGCAACGTGGTCGCTCTACGCTGCCATCGCCAAGAGTAGCCAGGATATTCATTCCGACATGGGCGAGATCGTGGCGTGGTCGCGCGAGGCCGTCATCGGCACGCCGAAACATCCGCCGCTCGCGGCATGGCTGGTGCGGGCCTGGTTCAGTGTGTTTCCGCGCGAGGACTGGGCCTACTATCTCTTCGCCATGATCCTGCCGACCGTGGCGCTGTGGATCACTTGGCGCATTGCGGCGCGTTATCTCCCACGCGACAAGCGCGTTGTCGGCATCGCGCTGCTGACACTCATCCCATTTTATAATTTTCATGCACTCAAGTTCAACGTCAACACCGTGCTCACTCCGCTTTGGGCGGCGACGACGTGGTGGTTCCTGCGTTCGTTCGAAACGCGCCGCGCAGGATGGGCGATGCTGGCCGGATTCGGTGCCGCAGCGGCTATGCTCGGCAAATATTGGTCCGTTGTGTTGCTCGCCGGACTTGGGCTTGCTGCACTGACCGATCCTCGCCGCGACGACTATTTCAGTTCGCCAGCGCCGTATTTGACGCTTGCCGTTGGAACAATTCTGTTGACTCCGCACGTTGACTGGATGATTGCAAACCAATTCGCGTCGTTCGCTTATGCCGTCGATGTGCATCCGGCGACGCTTTTAACGGCGGCACGATCGGCGCTGAGCTTCATCGGCAGCAGCCTCGGTTATGTCGCGGTGCCGCTGGTGCTCAGCCTGTTCGCCGCGCAGCCAGGAATGACGGCAATCCGTGACACGCTATGGCCACTCGAACCGGAGCGCCGCATCCTTGTCATCGCGTTTGCCGCGCAATTCCTTGTCGCAGCGCTCGTCACGGTGGTGCTGCGGGTTGAGATCAATTCGGTCTGGGCGATCTCCGCAATGACGCTATTTCCGGTGGTATTGCTGTCGTCGCCGCTGGTGACAATCCCCCGCTCTGCCGCCCTCCGTTTGATGGCTCTCGCGATCGTATTTCCTTTGGTCATGGTCGCTGTTTCGCCGATCATCGCCGTCGTCATCCACCGTGAGCGCGTGCCGAATCACGAAGACGATTACCAGCTCGTCGCCCAGGCGGTCGAGCGCGCTTGGTCCGCGCATACGAACAAGCCGCTACGCATCGTTGGCAGCTTCGGCAGCCTCGTCGACGGTACCGCCTTCTACTTCGCAAGCCAGCCTTCGATTTTCGACATCGTGAGCCCAGCACAAACGCCGTGGGTCGATGATGATCGCATTCGGCGCGAAGGCATGGCGATGGTGTGTCCTGATTATTGCATGGGACTGATGAAGATTTATGCTGCGCACTATCACGCCACGCAGCCTGAACATGTTGCCGTCACACGCCGCTATTTCGGCACGCAGGACACGCCGGAGCAATACGAGATCGTGATCATTTTGCCGCAAACGCAGTGACGTCGGGCAAAATGATCATCGACTATAAGGCGGTCCATCGGCGCTGCTCAAATCGTCCCGCGCCTCGTGCCGCGGTATCGACTCGTAAAATCTAATTCACGATGCGACAGGCGCAGGGGCCACGGGCGCTCGCGCGGTCACTTCGCGTTTGGCAAAGGCGGAAATCGAAAGCGCGCCAGAAGCTCAGCCAATTGGGCGTGCTGCGGATTGAGCGACTTTCCGCCGGCGGCAAAGTCGGTGATGCTTTGCACCGGCGTCTTGAGCAGCGTCGTCATCAGGTCGCGCGAATTCAGCAAGCCTAGATCCATCAGCGTTGGAAGCCACTCGGTCATTAGAAATGCCACGTCGTGCCGGCGACCGACAGCTCGAACTCTCCGTTAGGGCCGAGAAATATTGCAGCGCTCCATCGTCGAGCTTGATCCGCAGGTTGGCCCTCCCCGAGAGCGGCTGGCCCCTTGACATGAGCCGATAACGCGCCGCTGCGTCGGAAGAGGTGCGAAAATACAAGCCGGCCGATTTGGCCGCCGTTAGTGTGATGATATTATCCTTCCGCGTCCATTGTGGAGCACGGTATTTGTCAATCCGGCATGGCCCCAGCCGATACTGGTCCTCCACCGCTGCCAAGCCTTGCGCGAGCATCATCGGCCCGGCAAGCAAGAGCAAAAGCGTAAGCAAGGTGCTAGCCAGAAACGGAGTTCACGTCCGAATCCAATATCATCCTGTAACGAACGAAATCATCTGCCATGACAAATTCATCATAGAGGCGGCGAGCCGGGTTGTTCGCTCGGGTATGCCAATAGAGCCGCGACCAACCCATCGATCTGGCGCGATCCACCAGATCCTGAATCAGAAGCCGCCCGAAACCGCGCCCGCGGGAGTTAGGTTCGACGAAGAGATCTTCGAGGTAACAAATCGGCGCGACGGTCCAGGTCCCTTCATGAAGCACGCTGACGCTAAAGCCAACGATCGCACCATTGGTGACAGCGAGACGACCGAAAATTGCCGATGCCGGATCAAGAATGCGTTGCCATGTTTGCATCGTCACGGTCTCGGGGATACCGATTTCATAGAATGCGTTATAATCCGACCATAGCTGTCTCCATTCGTCCTCATCTACTGCTGCCGGATCTCGTATGATTGTTGTCTGGTCAGGCATCAGGATCGTTCCAATGTTTGCGGTTTTCGCGACTAGAGCACTGGAAGCGATCATACCTGATGTGTATGCTGAAATATCGACTTGGCAATGTCATGCGCAGTGGAATTTCGACGTACTCCGTCGGCAAGGGCAAAATAAACAGCCGGCGGCCGGCGGCCTGTCGCAGGCCTGCAATCACGTCGGACAGCCGCGGCGGAATTCCGGGATCGGCGGGGACGTAAGTTTCGCCAATTGTGGCGGGCGTCGACGGCACAAAGGCCAATGCGGAGATAAAGTTATCAATGCAGCCGAAGTAAGTTGGTCTTTCGGCTCATTATGGGCCAACGGGGCTAAGGGTGGGAATGTCGCAAGATTCAGTTTTTGGTCACGGGAGCCGCAAGGTTCATTGGTTTTCATGTCGCGCGACGCCTGCTCGTTTTCAGGAAAATCGTGAGCTTTATCTGGGAAGAGCCGATTCAACAAACCCCCATTCCGCGATTTTGTGATTAAACTATTGAGTGCGGTGGGCGTGATTGCGGGGAATTCTTTTGCGCCAGCTCGTTCGCGGAGAATTTCCGCCCTAGATTTGAAAGAGGCTGCTCTTGCTTGCAGTGGACCGTATTAACCGCTACAAAGCAACTCCTCCTCGGGAGCAGTTTTCGGATCGTAGTCCGCCAGGATGGCGGACTAAAAGGATCTATATTCCTCAGGGTGAGTTCGGCGGCCGGATTAAGCATACGCATGCGGAATGCTACTGAGCCTGTTATGAAGCAACAGGTATCTTGATTTTTTGCGTTCGACAGGGCTCCACAAACGGCGAAAGCTTTGGTCCGCTGCGACGGCTTTTCAGGAGGTTCACACGGATGTGCGGCATTATCGGAATCATCGGCCGTGCGCCGGCCGCGCCGCAACTGATCGACGCGCTCAAGCGCCTCGAATACCGCGGCTACGATTCGGCCGGCGTCGCGACGCTCGAGCACGGCGTGCTGACGCGGCGGCGGGCGCAAGGCAAGCTCAAAAACCTGGAATTGATGCTGGCGCGTGAGCCGCTGTCCGGAACGATCGGCATCGGCCACACCCGCTGGGCGACGCACGGCCGCCCGACCGAGAACAACGCGCATCCTCACGCCACCGACCGGCTCGCCGTCGTGCACAACGGCATCATCGAGAATTTCAGCGAGCTGCGGCGCGAACTGGAAGGCAAGGGCGCCAAATTCGCGACCGATACCGATACCGAAGTGATCGCCCATCTCGTCACCCAGGAGATGGAGCGAGGCGCGTCCCCGGTCGAGGCGGTCAAGGCGGCATTGCCGCGACTGCGCGGCGCCTTTGCGCTCGCCTTTCTGTTCGCCGGCGAGGACAATCTCCTGGTCGGCGCGCGCAGAGGCTCGCCGCTGGCGATCGGCTTCGGCGATGGCGCGATGTTCGTCGGCTCCGATGCGATCGCGCTTGCGCCGTTCACCGACATGGTGAGCTATCTCGAGGATGGCGACTGGGTGGTCGTCAGCCGCGACGGCGCGGAGATTCACGACGCCGTTGGCGACGTCGTGCATCGCACCGTGCTCAAGTCGCAAGCCTCCGTCATGCTCATCGACAAGGGCAACCATCGCCATTTCATGGCCAAGGAAATTCACGAGCAGCCCGAAGTCGTCGGCCATACGCTGGCGAATTACATCGACATGGCGGTCGAGCGCGTGACGCTGCCGATGGCGCTGCCGTTCGATTTCCGCACGCTCAACCGCATCTCGATCGCCGCCTGCGGGACGGCCTATTACGCCGGCATGGTCGCCAAATACTGGTTCGAGCGTCTTGCGCAGCTGCCGGTCGAGGTCGACATCGCCTCGGAATTCCGCTACCGCGCCGCACCGCTCGGACCCGGCGGTCTCGCGATCTTGGTTTCGCAGTCAGGCGAAACGGCGGACACGCTGGCGTCGCTGCGCTATGCGCGCGAGCACAAACAGCACGTTCTCGCGATCGTCAACGTGCCGACATCGACCATAGCGCGCGAGAGCGACGTCGTGATGCCGACGCTTGCCGGACCGGAAATCGGCGTCGCGTCGACCAAGGCATTCACCTGTCAGTTGGCGGCGCTGGCGACGCTTGCGATCGCCGCCGGCCGCGCCCGCGGCGTGCTCTCGGCAAGCGATGAGAAGAAGCTGGTGCACGCCCTGATCGAGGTGCCGCGGCACCTCGCCGAAGCGCTGGCGCTCGAACCGCAGATCGAGCAACTCGCGCGCGAGCTCGCGAAATGCCGCGACGTGCTGTATCTCGGGCGCGGCACGAGCTTCCCGATCGCGCTCGAAGGCGCGCTCAAGCTCAAGGAAATCTCCTACATCCACGCCGAAGGCTATGCGGCGGGCGAACTCAAGCATGGCCCGATCGCGCTCATCGATGAGACGATGCCGGTGATCGTGATCGCACCGCACGACGAGGTTTTTGAAAAAACCGTTTCGAATATGCAGGAGGTGGCCGCGCGCGGCGGCCGGCTGATCCTGGTGACCGATGCGCAGGGCGCGCGCGCTGCCGACGGCCAATCGCTGCTGACTCTCATATTACCCACGATGCCGGCGACGGTGGCGCCGATCGTCTACGCCGTCCCGGTGCAACTCATTGCCTATCACACGGCTGTCATCATGGGCACGGATGTCGACCAGCCGCGCAATCTCGCCAAGTCGGTGAC
>Ga0181536_10001720_pt1 | contig 25446 bp, 18 predicted proteins | sample PEATcosm2014_Bin_41_FD_121105 | JGI IMG/M metagenome (GOLD analysis project Ga0181536, IMG submission 121105) | Peatland microbial communities from MTU Mesocosm Facility, Houghton, MI, USA - PEATcosm2014_Bin17_60_metaG | ecosystem: Environmental > Terrestrial > Soil > Wetlands > Peat | place...
CCGCGTTGACGCCGCCCCAGAAACGCAAATCGACTTGCTGACCGCTTCTGTCGCCGAGATTGCCCACGCCGGGGCTGAGAATCCCCGGTCCCAAGTAGGAGCTTAAATCGGATTGTGCCGCCAGTGGGAGCGCGAGCAGGGAACACACCCAAAACAATCTAAGCCAAAACAATCTAGCGTTCAAATGTTCTCTCCGATTCTCAGGGTCCCCCTCAGTCTGACGCGCCTCAGTTACTCGTGTCAAGCTGAAGACGAGCTGGAAGCGAGGGGCGGGGGAACTTGCCGGAACCCGATGGCGTCTTAACATACGTTCCGAAACTTCGCGACGGGGAGGCTGTCATGCTTTTGAAACAGGGTCTTTGTCTGCGCTTGGGTCTGGGTTCAGTGCTGCATTTCATGCTGGCGCCGGGAGCTTTGGCGGCCGACCTGCCGATTCGGGAAGTTACTCTCTATAAGCATGGCGTCGCTTATATTCAACGCTTCGGAGAACTTAAGGCCGGCGAAACCGCCCGCCTGGACGTTAAGCCCGGCGATATGAACGACGTCTTGAAGTCCCTCACCATTACGGATCGCGCGGGCGGCAAGGTGGCGGGCGTGCGCTACGACGCGAGCGATCCGCTCGATAAACGCCTGGCGGAGTTCCCCTTCGCCGTAGGAGGCGGAACGTCTCTTGCGAATTTCCTCGATCAAGCCAAGGGCGCGCGGCTCGAGTTGAAGCTCGGGGCGGAGACTGCGGCAGGAATCATTTTGAGCGCGCGAGTCGTCCAGGACGAAAAAGCTCCTGAGCGGGAAATCCTGGTTCTTCTGCTGGATTCCGGCGACATCCGAACCTTCGATCTGGCCGCGGCAAGCACCGTCCGTTTTCCCGATCCCAAGCTCCAGAGCCAGTTGCGCGAATATCTTGCGCTTTTGGGCCAGTCGAAGGCGAAGGATCGGCGCGGCGTTTACATCGACGCTTCGTCGGCCGGCGCTCGAGAGTTGACCGTCAGCTATATGACGCCGTCCCCCGTGTGGAAATCCAGTTACCGGCTGCTGTTCAACGCACAGGGCGATCCGACGCTCGAAGGCTGGGCGATTGTGGATAATACTTCGGGCGAGGATTGGACCAACGTGCGGCTGGCGGTAGTTTCCGGTAAGCCCGTTTCGTTCATTACGCAATTGTACGAGCCTCGCTACGTCCAGCGCCCGTTCGCGGAACTCGCCGAGAATCGTGCAGCGAATCCGTTGGTCTATCAGGGGGCTTTTGAAAGAGACGAAAGGCCCAAGGCCCAGTCTGCTCCTGCGCCTGCCGCACGCCAGTTCGACGCTGGCCGCCTAATGGCGCCCCAGGAGGTCGCCGAAGGCCGCGGCGAGGGCGTCGGAGGCGGTTTTGGGAGTGGCTTTGGGGGCGGGCCGTACCGGGTTGCACCATCCTCGGTCGATCCCAACGCCGCTGGCGCCCAAGCCGGCGAGCTTTTCGAGTACACCTTCGCCACGCCCGTCACCGTTAAGCAAGGTGAATCGGCCATGCTGCCGTTTCTGCAGCAGAAGATCGGAGCGCGCAAACTGCTGGTGTACGCGGAGAGCTACGGGTTGAATCCACGTGACGCGGCCGAGCTGAGCAACAACACCGGCAAGACGCTCGACGGCGGCCCCATCACCGTTTATGACGCGGGATCTTACGCCGGAGAAGCGCTCGTCGAAACCGTGCCCATGGGCGACAAGCGCCTGATCAGCTACGGCTTCGATTTGGGCACGCGCGTCACGACGGCGTTCGATTCGGCGCAGGCCGTGGTGCGTGAAGTGCACGTGAAGCGAGGCGTTCTCACGAGCCGCTCGGCGGTCGCGGAGACGAAAACTTATACGATCAAGAACGTCGATGCCAAAGCCAAGACCCTGGTCATCGAGCACAGCCAGCGGCCAGGATATACGTTGCTCGATCAGAAGCCGACTGAAACCACGGCTAACGCGTATCGCTTCGAGGTGAAGCTGGCGGCCTCGGGAACCGAAAAGTTCCCGGTGCGCGAAGAACGTGTCTTCGATCAGACGACTTCCGTCTCCAGCATGACGCCGGACGTTCTCGCGAGTTGGATTCAGAACAAAGCGTTAAGCGACGCTGGACGCGGCCAGCTCCAGCAAATTGCCGCGAAGAAGCGCGAGATCGCGGCCAACGACGCCGCCTTGCATCAGACCGATGCCGACATCGCCGCAACCACGCAGGATCAATCTCGCATTCGCAGCAATATGGAAAGCCTGAATCGCGTCACGGGGCAGCAGGATCAGGTGCAGCAATACGCGCGCCAACTGGCCGCCGCCGAAGCGAAGCTCGCCATGCTGCGCGATGCCCAAAGCGCGCTTCAAAAAAAGAAAGCCGCGCTCGACGCCGACCTCAATTCGCTGTTGGATAAGCTTGAGTTCTAGGCCGCGCCGGGAGCTGAATTCCGTCGCCATACTGGCCGAACCCGGGAATCGTCACCGGCAGTTTGCCGGTCACGGGAATTTCTCCGAACAACGCTTTTACTGCCGCAATCTCTCCGGTCGTCGCCGTGTTGAACGTCGCCAGATAAGCCGCCACTTTGGGGAACGGCGTCACTATGTACGGATTCCCCAACGAGACGAATACCACCGGCACCGGGCCTTCGGTCAGCTTCTGCACGAATGGCGTTAGATCGCCGTTCAGCATCGGATTGGTCGTGAACGTCGCGAACACAATCGCCGAGCACATGGACGGATCTCCCAGCACGGCGTCCAGCGCCACGGGGGGCAGTAAATTATCGACGAAGACTGTGCGAGCATGGAGCGCACGCTTGTGCAACTCCTCGGCCATCTTTTGTCCGAACGCCGAGAGACGGATGCCCGACGAAACGACCAGGCAAGCCTGATCCGGCGCGGCGAGTGGCACGGCATTGCCTTCATTCCGCACGCCTTCATCCCGTACGTTTTCATTGCGCACGACAGTGACCGCGCGATCGGAAACATCCTGCGCGTGGTCTGCTTCTTCCTGCGAATCGATCGCGGCGCTGATCGCGTCCAGGTCCACCAGTTTATTTTTCGTCAGGCCGACGTGAATCTTGGCTTCTAGTATCCGCAGCGCGCTTTCGTCGATGCGCTGCCGCGATAGGCGGCCCTTCTCGACGGCCCTCATCACGGCGCGGATCACGACATCGGGATCGGGAGGAGCCAACAATACGTCCGCTCCCGCTTCGATCGCCCGCACCGCTCCCTCTCCGCCGCCGAACTGCTTGGTCATCCCGGCCATGTTCATGGCGTCGGTCACGATCAATCCCTTGAATCCCAATTCCTCCCGCAAGAGCCCCGCCAGCACCTTGCGCGAAACCGTCGACGGCACGTTGGCGGAATCGAGGGACGGAGCCGTGATGTGCGCGGTCATGACGGAATCGACGCCGTGCGCGATAGCCGCCTCGAACGGTTTCATCTCCACGGCGCGGATCCGGTCGCCGTCGGCCGCCAGGGTCGGAAGATCGGTGTGGCTGTCCAGGTCCGTATCGCCATGTCCCGGAAAATGCTTCGCGGAAAGCAGCACCGTGTTCTTCGGATCTGCATGTGCGCCATCGATGAACGCGGCGACATGCGCGGCGACGTCGTTGGGATTTTCGCCATACGAGCGTATGTTGATCACCGGATTCGCCGGATTATTATTCACGTCGGCATCCGGGGCGAACACCCACTGGATCCCCAGCGCTCGCGCTTCGCGCGCCGTCGCGAGGCCCGCGTAGCGAGTCTCCTCCAGGTCCCGCGCGGCCCCGTAAGCCATGGCAAACGGAAACTTCGTGGTGTCGCTGACGCGCATGGATGCGCCGCGTTCGAAATCGCCCGCCATCAACAAAGGCACTTTCGACATGCGCTGCATCTGATTCAAGAACAGCGCCATCGCATGCGGCTCGGCGTAACGGACCAGGCCGTATTGGACATGGTTGATTACGAGCAATCCGCCGATGTGCAGGTCCTTGATCCAATGGCGGAACCTTTCGAACTCGGGAGATTTCGTGCTGGGAACGTTGCCATAGGAGATGCCGATGACGAGCTGGGCGACGCGGTCCCGCAGCGTAAGCGATTTCAGGATGGATTGCGCGGCCTTTCGTTCCGCCGCGGCCTTCTGATCCACTTTCGGCGCTGGACTCGCGGCTGGCGGTCCCAGGAGCATCGCGATAAACGCCATGGCTGCCGCCAGATTTCGTGCGGACTGTATTCGTGCCGACAATGTTTGCGTCGACAATATTCGCATCGACAATTAGGATAGCGCCCTAATTCGGGGTGCGCGCCGGGTCGGGATTCGTCCTAGCGTTCGCCTCGATGGACGCCGCCGCCATCTGTGCGATGTCGTACAGCCTTGGCGGCTCATCCGAAACGGCCGCGAGCGCATCGCGGAATATGGTGTTGCAGAACGGGCAAGCCGCGCCGACCACGTCCGCGCCGGTCGCGACGAGTTCCTTGGCGCGCGCGTGACTCACCCGTTCGCCGGTTTCCTCGCCCAGAAACGCCAGCCCTCCGCCCGCTCCGCAGCAGAAACTTCGCTCGCGGGACCGGGGTGGATCGACCACTTCACCGGAGCGCGCCAGCACCGCGCGCGGTTCGTCATAGGTGCCGCGATAGCGCCCCAGATAGCACGGATCGTGATAAACGATTTTCTCCGTAGCGCCGGTTTGCGGAAGCTTGTCCCGATGCCGGGCCATGAATTCGCTGTGATGCTCGATGTGCGGTGCTTCGCCGAACTCGCGCCAGTCCTTGGAAATCGTGCGCACGCAGTGCGGGCAGATGGAAACGATCTTGGCAACCTTCGCTTGCGCCAGCGTCTGCAGATTCTGTTCGGCCAGCTGTTGGAACACCAGGTCGTTGCCCAGCCGGCGCGCCGGATCGCCCGTGCATTTTTCCTTCTTCAGAACCCCGAAGGTCGCGCCGAAATGCTGCATGACGCGCGCGAACGAAGTAATGATTTCGCGGCCCTGCGGGTCGTACGCGCCCATGCATCCGAGCCACAGGCAATACTCCTGGGTGCCGTCGAAAATCGGGAACTGCTGCTTCTGAATGAATTTGTCGCGCTCGTTCGCGCTGAACCCGAGCGCGTTGCCATTGCGTTCCAGCGCGAGGAACAGCTTCGTGCCATAGTCGTCCTCCCACTTGCCGGTGTTCACCGCGCCGCGCCGTAGCCCCACGATGATCGGAAGATGCTCGATGCCCACCGGACATTGAAATTCGCAGGCCCCGCAGGTCGTGCACTGAAAGGCCGCTTCCTGCGAAATATACTTGCCGAGCAGCGGCTCTTCCGATTTTGGGCCGAATTCATCGAGGTACCCGCGCATTCCCAGTACGATTTGTTTGGGGTCCAGAATCTTCCCGGTGTTCACCGCCGGGCAATGCTCGCTACAGCGTCCGCATTCAACGCACGAATAGGCCTGCAGCGCGACTAATTGCGTCACATCCTTGCCGGTGTCGAGGCCGAAATCCTCGTCGCCCGAAAGTGGCGGGATACGCGAAAACTCTCCGCGCGAAAGGAATACGGTCAGCGGACCCAGCAAGAGGTGCTGGTGCTTGGTATGCGGAATCAGCGGGAGGAAGATCAACAGCGCCAGCGTATGCAGCCACCACGCCAGCTTCGTGTCGCCCGTCGCATACTGCGCCAGATAGGTGATCATCAGGATGAAGATCAGCAGCGCGATGATGCCGGATTCCATCGAGACATGCGCGCCTAGCCAGCGCGGGCGCGCGACGAAGCGGCGGATGAACAGCGCTAGGATGGAGACCGCGACGGCCACCGCGAACAACGCGGCCATTCCGAAATAGAAAGCTCCGAACCATCCAGTGCGTGATAAAAAAGGGACATCGAGGCCGGCGGCGAGGTGATTCGCCGTCACCAGCGCGAACGCGCAGAATCCCCAAAAAACGAACGCATGCGCGATGCCCGCCAGCGGCCTCTCGCGAATCACTTTCGCCTGCAGCAGGACTTCCCACACGAAATCCCATACCCGCTTCCCGATCGGATGAAGCTGGAAATCGGCATCGGGCTTGGCCTCGCGGATCTTGCGAATCACCTTTCCGAAGCGCAGCGCAAAACCGCACGCCGAACCCGCCAGCAGCACAAGAAACACAATGATCTCGGGAGGAGAAAAGCGGAGCACCTTTTGAAACTTTAGCACGCGAGTCTTAAGCCAAACGCGGCTCCAACCGATATTTAATGGTAAGAATTAAATGGAAGGAGTCTCTGGGTGCGTCATCTTATCTCCGGCGCCGCCGGTTTCATAGGGTCCCATCTGTGCGATCGCCTGATCGCCGATGGGCACCACGTCACTGGACTCGATAATTTCATCACTGGTTCGGCGCGCAATCTGGAGCACCTCACGTCGCATCCGCGCTTCAGTTTTCGGGAGCAGGACATCACACGCGCTTGCGAGGCCCCCGGTCCATGGGATCACGTGTGGCATCTGGCATCGCTCGCGAGCCCCCGCGAATATCTCGCGCATCCTATTGAAACGCTCGAATCAGGCTCTTCCGGGACGCGCAATATGCTCGAAATCGCCCGCCGGGAAGGCGCCCGCTTTTTGTTGACGTCGACCTCGGAATGCTACGGCGATCCGCTCGAACACCCCCAGGCGGAGACCTACTGGGGCAACGTGAACCCCGTCGGCACGCGCTCCTGTTACGACGAGAGTAAGCGCTACGCGGAAGCGCTGACCATGGCGTACCACCGCTATTACGGCGTGCGCACGAACATCGCTCGCATCTTCAACACCTATGGGCCTCGCATGGCGCTCAACGACGGCCGCGTGGTGCCGGCGTTTCTCGATCAGGCGCTGCGCGGCGAGCCGTTCACCGTATTCGGCGATGGCCTGCAGACCCGCAGTTTCTGTTACGTTTCGGACTTGGTCGACGGCCTGGTGCGCCTGGCGTCTTCCGAAGAGCGCTATCCCGTGAATCTCGGCAATCCCGTGGAACTGACGATCCTCGAGTTCGCCCGCCGCATTCAGGAACTGACCGGATCGGATCGCGAAATCGTTTTCGAGCCGCTCCCGGAGGACGATCCGCGGATGCGGCGCCCCGACATCTCGAAAGCGAAGAAGATTCTCGGATGGGAACCCAAGGTGAGCCTGGAGCAGGGACTCAAGGAGACCGTGGAATACTTCAGAAACCTGGCCGCGGTTTCGCGAGTTTGACCACTTAAGCGGGCCTCGGCTGAGGCCGACGGAGCTTTCGCGCCGGCAGGCTTACCCTCGCGCGCGCGGTCCGTTCGGACTGGTCCACACTTTCGTTGCCGCCGCGCAGCCGAGCTGCACGAACTTCCCGCCGACCGTAAGCGTCATGGTCTCGTCGCAGTTGCGCGACACGACGCGCAGCGCCGAGCCCGGCCGGATACCGAGGCCATCGAGGTATTCCAGTAGCTTGCGATCGCGCTCGAAAACGCTGGTCACTTGCACGGACATCTCCGCGGCCACTTCGTCGAGCGGTTTCCAGCCCCTTTCGCGCCGGTCCTGCGGGCGATCGAGACCCTGACGGTTGCCATGCGGGCAAGCATCCCCATCACCGAGCTTTTCGCGCAGCCTTCGTTCGAAGTCGGCCGAAACGGCGTGTTCCATCTGTTCGGCCTCGTCGTGAACGCGGTACCACTCCATGCCGAAAATTTCCGTGAGCATCCGTTCGATCAGATTGTGCCTCTCAATCAAACGATTCGCGATTTCACGGCCCTCCTTGGCGAGCGTAATCGAGCCGTTGTGCGAAACCCGGATAAGTCCGTCGCGCTTGAGGCGGCGGACCGCCATCGCGACGGCGGGCGCGGAAACTCCCAGCCAGCGCGCCAGTGCGGCCGCGATGACCACTTCGCCCGCGCTCTCGGCCTCGGCGATGGCTTTGAGATAGTTCTCCTTGGAGATTGTGATGCGCACTCATCCAGATTGTAATATGCGCATTCCCGGTTCCATGCGGTCAATCTTTACAGGACCGCGAAAGCTGTGGGTCGGGGTGGAAATAGAAGATCGAAGCTGGATGCGTTCGGCAGGGGTTTGAAGCACGGCGGCGGTGAACGAACGAAGGCCGATTTCTTCCCGCCACGCGGGAGCGAGAATCACAAGTCTATCGGTCTGATCGTCGAAGGCACTAGAGGCTCAACAGCGCCGCGGACATCTGCACCAGCTTCTCGCGAAAGGCGGTTGCGTCGGCGTCCGGCGAACGTTCGATCACGCCCGCCGCGGCCTGCAGCTCGATGGATCGAGACATTCCATTCTCTTGCACCGAATAGGCGCCGGAGAGCCGCTTGGCCGCCTCTCTGGATAATGGAGTGGCCGCGGCAGGCTCCACGGGAAGGATGGCCGCGAAGGTCTCCTCGTCCCAGCGGCCGAGGACGGCCTGCTCGCCAACCATGGTCGAGAAACGCTGCAGGAGGGCTTTTACGCCGCTCTCGATGATCGCCGGAGAATACCGCTGGTCCAGCCGTTTCAAATTGCGTATGCATACCACGAGCACGCAAAACGAATCCTCGGCTTCGAGTATTTCTTCCAGATGGGCCTCCATCTTCTGGCGATTCCAAACGCCCGTGGCGGCATCCAGAAACACCGCTTGCCGTTCGGCGTCGATCTTGTGATGCAGCAGCCGGATCTCGTCGCGCAGTTGGGCGATCACGAGTGTGTGCGCGCGCTCCATGCGCTCGATGCTCGCGCCGATTTCCGCGCTTGTTTGTGCGACCGCCGCGCGCAGCTGTTCAAGGCCAGCCGCTTTCGCCGTGGAAGCGAGCTTGTGCAGCGCCTCATGCAAATGTTCGTGATGATCGGCGCCGCTCTCCGCCACGCTATCCGCGAAAGTCTGCATAGCTTCGGCCGCCGCCTTCATTTCATCCCTCAGCTTGGCCAACCGCGCGAGCGACCGATCGCGGTAATCGCGCAGCTCTCCTCGGAACGACGATTGAACGGCTTGCCAGTCGTCCGGATAGGCCGCTCTCTCGGCATTGGCGCGAATTCGATCTAGATGTTCGCGAAAAAGGTTCGCTTCGCTGGGATCCAGTTCCACGGTGTATTGCGCCGCCGACTTGACCGCATGGGCATAACTGGCCGTTGCCGCCTTCACCATCTCATCAAAACGATCCAGTTCTTCCGATGTTTTCCGAATGGAAATCAATGGCACTGCCTCCGAATGGCTCATCGGCCAAGGAAGGCCGATCGCGAACAAAAAGGCCCAGCGTGAGGAAAAGGCCTAGTTCGAGCGGAAGCTCATGCCCGCGAAGCTCACGACGCTTTCCGGGTCGATGTTCCACTGCTGGTACTGTTCCAGGCGCCCGCGTGCCCCTGGAACCGCTTTGAGAAACGTGTAAATCGGCGCGGAGCCGCACCACTTCAAGTCGTCGCCGTTTGCGCTCGTCAGTTCCCAAAAACCGCGGGCATCGCCGGATTCCATGCGCTCGATGCGCGCGCGATCCCGCTGTTCCACCGCCAACATCTCCCCTTGCCCCGCACGCGCGGAAAGCGGGTCTCCGTAGCGCCGTCCCATATGAGCCATATCGACGCCCAGCACCCACAGCAGACGATCTCCTTCGCGGGCCGCCATTTCTCCCAGCGCGCCGACGATCCGCCGCGCCGCTTCGGTCTCCTCCGGGAACCCTCCCTGGAACAGGCTCCTATAGGCGCCGCACAGCACGGGCACGATGCGGATGTTCGGGCCGTATAAATGCTGCAGAAACACAACCTGGAACTCGATGGAATGCTCGATCGCATGGCAGTAGTCTTCCATTCGCGCGGCGTCGCCCGCTTGTGCCGCGAGCTTTTCCACCAATGCCGTGTCGGTGAGCGCCTGACCAAAGGGCGTCTCGAACGGTTTGCGCGTCAGCCCGATGCGGTCGGGATGCCCGTAATGCGACGTGCCCAGAATGACGAACGTGCGAACGGCGTCGTCCGGCGAAAGCGCCGCATACGCGGATCGATAGGCGTCAATGCCGCCGAAGGGACTCACGTGCGGCGCGGCAATTCCTAATATCTTCTTCGATAACAGCCCGTCTGATGCCCGTCCGTCCGATCCTCCCGCCAGATAGCTCGAGATCGTTTGCGTAAGTTCACCCGTTTCGCCGGGATAGCCGCCGCCGGCATGCGCCGCCTTACGCACCGGATCCTCCGCGAATGAGCGCTCCGCACCGCCGCGCAGACGCTCATAATTTTCGTCCTCCAAAAATCCCGCCTGGCTGAGCGCCTGGCTCAACTGCTGCTCAAACTCTCCGGCCTGCACGTCTCCTGCGGCGCGAACCAGTTCGGCTCGCAAATCCAGCGCGCTGCGCTGCCCATCGTAGTATTCGAGAAACCCGATCAGCGCCGGCGGAATGATCAGCGTCGCATGGGAATACTGGAACGGATCGCGAATCAGCAAGCCCGGCTTATCTTCAATCGGCGAGGGCATGAAATCGAGGGAGGCGCGCAGACGCGGCAGCATGGCACCCTCAGGATAACGCGCGCAAACGCCGCGATTCCCGCGGCGCTGCGTCCGATTGTATAGTCAAAATACAGAGGCCACTGGTGGACCCACTCACTGCCGCGGAAATTACGAACGCTTTAGTGGCACTTCCGGGCTGGAAAGTTCAGGATGGCAAGCTCCATCGTGAATACCGCTTCCCGGATTTCGCCCACGCCATCGGATTCCTGATGACCGCCGCGCCTGGCATCGAGCGGTTGAATCATCATCCCGAATGGTCGAACGTCTATAATCGCGTCACCGTCGATCTCACCACGCACGACGCCGGCGGCATCACGCAACGGGACATCTCTCTTGCCGAGATGCTCGAAGGGATCGCTCAGAAGCTGCGATGAGGCAGCTGCAATGAAAATACTCTGGCTGGCGGTCTGTCTCTCCCTGATTGTTCGCGGACAGGAAACGCCGGCCATGTCGGCCGCACTCGACGCCGCCATGCAGACGGCCATTCGAGACGGGATGATTCCCGGCGGCGTTCTCCTGGTCGGCCACCAGGGACACGTCGTGCATCGGAAAGCTTACGGAAGCCGGGCGATCGTTCCCACACGCGAGCCGATGACTCTCGATACGATCTTCGATATCGCGTCGCTGACGAAAGTGGTCGCAACCACCCCCGCTCTCATGAAACTGTTCGAGCAGGGGAAGATTCGCATGACCGACCCCGTCACGGCCTACCTGCCCGAATTTCAAGGCGGACATAGCGAAATCACCGTTCGCGACCTGATGACGCACTTTTCCGGATTGCGTCCCGATCTCGATCTTGATCCTTCCTGGTCCGGATATGAAACCGGCATCCGCCGCGCATTGATCGACAAGCCCGCTGGCCCGGCCGGTACACGATTTGTTTACAGCGATATCAATTTTATTTTGCTCGGCGAAATTGTCCGGCGCCTGAGCGGCCTCCCGCTCTACGAATTTGCCCGCGAGCAGATTTTCCAGCCGCTCGGCATGCGCGAGACCATGTTCCGTCCGCCCGAATCTCTGCGTTCCCGGATCGCGCCCACCGAAGTTGACGCAACCACCCGAATTCCGATCCGCGGCGTCGTGCACGATCCCACTGCGCGTTTCATGGGCGGCGTAGCGGGCCACGCCGGGGTTTTCTCCACCGGCGACGATCTCGCAAAATACGCGGAGATGTTGCTCGCGGGTGGGGAAGCAGGCGGCGTTCGGATTCTTTCTCCGCTCACCATAAAACGATTCGCCTCTCCGAATTCGCCGCCCGATCAGCCCCTGTTGCGCGGGCTCGGCTGGGACATCGATTCGCCTTATTCCGCCCCGCGCGGCGAGCTGTTTCCCGTCGGCTCTTACGGACACACCGGCTTCACGGGAACTTCGCTGTGGCTCGATCCCGCTTCCCATACATTCGTTCTTCTGCTGACAAATTCCGTGCATCTCGCGCCGGGGCGCAACATCAATCCCATCCGCGCGAAGATTGCCACGATCGTGGCAGCGGCGGTTGGCAAAGATCGCGACCCCTTGGATCTGTCCCTTTCCACACCGCTTAGCGATAGCGCGCCGTACGAGACGCTGGAAGCAGCGGGCGCGCGCCGGATGACCGCGCCGAATCACGAGGTGCTCACCGGCTTGGACGTTCTGGAGGCCGAAAAATTCGCGCCGCTCGCGGGCAAGCGCATTGGTCTGATCACTAATCACACAGGCCTCACCCGCGCGGGCAAGCGCAATATCGACGCGATGCGCGAAACGGCAATCAATATCGCCGCGATCTTTTCCCCGGAGCATGGCTTGACCGGGAAAGAGGATCGTCCCGATATCGCCGACGACCGCGATCTTTCCACGGGCCTTCCCATCCGCAGCCTGTACGCGAATGGCCGCAATCGTCCGACGCCTTCGATGCTGCGCGGCATCGACGCGCTGGTCTTCGACGTTCAAGATGCCGGTGCGCGCTTTTATACCTATTCCTGCACGATGCTCTACGCGTTAGAGGAAGCGGCCAAAGCGAAGCTCCCGTTCTATGTGCTGGACCGTCCCAATCCCGTGACCGGCACGCACGTCGAAGGTCCTCTGCTCAATGCGAATCTCGAAAGCTTTACCGGATGCTTCGCCATGCCGGTGCGCCACGGCCTCACGCTGGGCGAGCTCGCGACCATGGCCAACGCGGAACACAAATGGAACGCCGATCTCCATGTCGTGAAGATGACGAACTGGCAGCGCGGGGATTGGTTCGATTCCACGGGCCTCACCTGGATCGATCCCTCGCCGAATCTGCGCAGCCTCAACGCTGCCGCCCTGTATCCCGGACTCGCCCTGCTCGAAGCCTCGCCGAATTATTCCGTCGGGCGCGGCACGGACGCTCCCTTCGAGCAGATCGGCGCCGATTGGATCCGCGGCGGCGATCTCGCGCAATTCCTCAATGCGCGTTTCGTTCCCGGCGTACGCGCCTACCCCACGCGCTTCCAGCCTTCTTCCGGCCCCTTTGCCGGCAAGATGATCGAAGGTGTCCGCTTCGTGATTCTGAATCGCGAGCAGTTCGATTCCGTGCATCTCGGTATCGAAATCGCCTCTGCCCTCCAAAAACTGTATCCCGGAAAAATCAATTTTGAGGCGTGCCGTTTTCTGATCGGCAATCGCGAAGCGCTCGACGCACTCAAGGCCGGGCGCGGCCCGCGAGAAATCGAAGATCTCGCCGCGCGCGACGCTCGCGCCTTCGAAGAGCGCCGCCGTCCGTATTTGTTGTACTAACAACGTGTCCTAGTCAGATTCCCAGCAGGCACGCCTTCGCCGGCATTCCCGTGAGCTTCGCCAAGGCGAACGCATACCATTGCAGCTGGCGCTCGTAGGGACCTCGGCGCGCGAAAACGTCCGCGTCCGTCTTGAAATCCACTACCACCCACGCGTCATTTTCGACGAAGGCCAGATCCACCACGCCTTCCAGGAGCTTGCCGTTTTCGAGCGGCAGCACCACCGGATACTCGCGATGACAGCGCTGCGCGGCTCGCGCACGCGCCAGCAACGGATGCGCAACCGCCGCCTTCACCGCAGTCTGCGCCGCCCGGCATTCCTCTTCGTCCGCACCCACGATCCGCCCGTGCAGCGCCACGAATGTTGCGATGGCGTGATCTCCGGCATCCAGTGCGATCTCGTGCACCACCGCGTGTACCAGCGTTCCGAAGCGGCGTCCAGAAGGACGTTTCTCGCTCGACGCCCCGGTGGAATCGAACTCCACGCCGATCTCGTTCGGCGGCATTTCCGCGGCTTGGCTCGCGGTGAATACTTCGCGCGCGGGACGCGACGCCCGCTCGAGCATGCGCGCGCGATCTTCCGTCCAGGCGCGATACGCCGCCAGTCCTCCCTCATCCTTTTTCAGGTGTTCGTGGTTCGTTCCAAACTCGCCGCGAACGCCGAGTTGCAGCGTGGAGGGATCCCACCACACGACGCTGTGCTCGCCGAACTCCGGCCGCACGAGCCCTGGCCGTACCGAAAACTCTTCTTCGCGATCGTATTCGAGCGGACGCTCCACCACTGTCTTGTTGCCGAACTGGGGACAGCCCTCGACGGACTGCTCGGATCGGCGCCAGTTCGCGCGCGCGGGATACAGAGCTTTGTTCAAAGGGCTCAGCCAGCCGTCGAACATTCCATCGCCGACGGCGGGTATCACCAAAAGATCCCGGGCGCGGGTCGCGGCGACGTAAGCCACGCGCACGCCTTCCGCCTGTTCCCGACGACGTTCCTCCGGTTCGTGAGCGGCGAGCTCCCGGGGTGCGCAACGTAGCAACCGCGTCGCACAAAGCCTCTTTCCTCCATCAACTTCAATATGATGATCCGGCTCGCGGGCGGCGAGGTTGGCGGTCAAATCCGCCAAAATCACCACCGGAAATTCCAGGCCCTTCGCGCTATGCACCGTCAGCAGCCTCACGCCGTCGGAGTCGTCTTCCAGAGCAGGTGCTTCCGTTGTATCTTCTTTTTTCGCTCGCGCCTCCAACTCTTCGACGAATTCGCGAAACGAAATCCCTCCGGCGAGCTCGTAGGACCGCGCTAGCTCCGCCACTCTCGCGACGTTCGCCAAAATCTGCTGGCCGCCCGGCCGCATCACAAACCCCGCGTGGGCGCGGGTCGCCTCCAGCAGCGCGTTCACCGTGGCCGCGAACGGCCGGTGATTGCGCTGGCGATGCAGATCCGCCAATAAATCCAGCGCCTCGGTGATTGGTGTAAACGCGGCATCTGCCGCGAATGCGGAATCAATGCGTTGTTCTTGGTTGCGGAACGGATGCAAATGACCGACGCGATGACGATAAAGCAGGAGTAATTCATCGGTGATCGCAAACAGCGAACCCTTCAGCGTGGTGAAGACGCTTAGCTCGTCATTCGGCCACTCGACGGCCGTGAGCGCCGCGCGCATCGTCTCGACTTCTTCGCGTTTGTGGAACGAGCGCGACGCGCCTAATAGGTGGGGCAGGTCGCGCGCTTCGAGCGCCCGCGCGTAATCGCGCGTCAGATCCTTGCCGCCCTGCGTTCTTCGCCGCAGCAAGATCGCGATGTCGCGCGCGCGGAATTTCACAAACTGTCCGCCTTCGATGTATCCCCATCCGCTTTCGTTCACCAGCCACGCTGTGAATGCGGCTACCGCATCCGGCAGGGAGCGATTGATCGCTTCCTTGGCGATCTGTCTCCGGTAGGGACGCGGCACCGGCAGCACGACGACGCTTGGCCGTCCCTGCGGCGCGGGACGATCCTGTTCGAGCGGCGCCCAATCGGCTTGACCGGCGTCGACGCTTCCGGTCATCTCTGTTTCAAACGCAGCGTTCACGAAACGTTGAATATCCGGGACGGAACGGAAGCTGCGCGTCAGCCGCACGAATCCGACGCCGCAGTCGATCAACGAATCGCGAATCTGGCGGTACAGCACCATGTCCGCGCGCCGGAATTTATAGATCGATTGTTTCGGATCTCCTACCAGGAACAGTTTTCCGGGGACTGGCCGCGCGCGAAAGCCGTCGTATTCTTTTGGATCGTCGGCTGCCAAAAGCAACAGAATTTCTGCCTGCAGGGGATCGGTGTCCTGAAACTCATCGACAAAAAGGTGCGTGAAGCGCTGCTGCAGATGCTTGCGCACCGCCGGGTTATCGCGCACCAAATCGCGCACTCCGATCAAAAGATCCACGAAATCCAACTTGCCCGCATGCTGTTTGCGATGCTTGTACTCGTCCACCAGATCCGCCATCTCATCGTGCAGAACCGCCGCCAAATCCGCGTCTGCCCGCCGGCGGAATTGCTCGATGGCATCCAGTACCTGCTCCCGGCGAGCCAGGAGTTCGCCGCGCGTCACGCCTTCGCCGTACGCTCCCGATCCTTTCTTGGAATCGCGCGCCAGATAGCGGCCCAGCTTCAAAAGCAGGCTTTCGAGGCCGTCATAATCGCGCGCCGACGCGGCTTCCGAAGTCTCGATGGCATCCGCCAGCCAGCGCGCGGGAGCCAGCGCCCGGTAGAGATTGTCGGTGGTCCGCCTCACGCGCGAGCTCATCGCCGCCAGATCCAGCGCCGCCGCTACCAAGCCGTCGATCTCCTGCTCCCTGGCGAAAGGATCGCGCCGCCAGGCGGTCGAATAATCCCGCCACTCGATCAGCTTGCGTCCCGCGAACATCAATTGTTCCACCGGCGGCGTATCGTCCCACGAATCGCGCCACGCCATGCGAGCAAATGCGCGTCGCAGCCCCGGCGAGGATTCTCCCAGCTTCTTCTCCATCCACGCGCGAAACACCGCGCGAAAGATGCGATCGTTGCCCTGATCGGTGAGTTCTTCAAAGGCGGGATCGATACGCGCTTCTACTGGCCTTTCCCGCAGAATTTGCGCGCAGAAGGAATGGATCGTGCCGATCGAGGCTTCCTCCAGCCTCTGTAGCGCATCTTCTAACACCGGCGCTTCGCGCCTGGCTTCGTCGAGCTCCGCGCGCAGCCGCAACTTCATTTCACCCGCGGCCTTATGCGTGAACGTCACGGCGGCGATGCGGTCGATCTTGGCGCCCGCCTTCAAAACGGAGACGATCCGCTCTACCAGCGCCGTGGTTTTGCCGGTTCCCGCCGATGCCTCCACGATCAAACTCTCGCCGATGGATTCGCGAATGCGGCGGCGCGCGCCTTCGTCCGTGGCGGGATACGCCGCCTGACGGGACGCCGGGTGTGAAGATGGGCTCATGCCATCCCCCGGATCTCGATGAGTGCTTCCAATCTTTCATCGCGCCGAATCTTCGTCTCTTCGTACCGTTGCTCCTCATAAGGTCCGCAAACGCTACGGTAATCGCAGCGATCGCAGGCATCTTTTTGTGGCGCGGGCGGCAGAAACCCGTTGGCGATGCTCGCGTCGATATTAGCCAACAGCCGCGCCAGGATCTGCCGCGACTTCTCATGGATCTGGATAGTGACGACGTCGTAGGCGCCGCGCTGCGTCGCGTAAAATAAACGCCCCGCTCCGACGCTGCGACCAAGGAGTCCTTGCACCGCGAGCCCGTACAGCAGGGGCTGCAGCAACTTCCCCCCGCCGACGTACAGCGGAATCGCGTCCGGACGTTTTCCGGTTTTGTGATCGGTAACGCGCAGCGCTCCGCTCGTGGCCTCGCGTTCCACCAAGTCGATCGACCCTCTCAGGTGTACGCCCTCCTCCAGGATCGCCTCAGCCGCCGTGCTCGCCGGATCGCGTTCGGCCGACGGAGGCAATCCGAAGGCGAATTCGAAGTGCAGCGGCACCCAACCTGCATCGTTTGCCGCCACGAATTGCAGCCAGCCGCGCAAATCGCTCCGCAGATCTTCGACGCCGGTTTGCCACACGCGTTCGATGGCCGGCGCGAGCTGCTCCCGGTACTCGCCGGCCACTCGATCGAGCGCTACATCAAGGTGTTTTAGGGCCTCGGTTAGATTGTCGGGTCTCACCGGCAGTAAAGAGGAGCGCTTCAAATCCCCCAGCAAGGCAAACTGCACGGCGTGAAACAATCCCCCGCGCGTCAGTGGATCGAGCTGCTCCAGCGCTTCCGCGTCGTCGCGCGGTCTTAATCCGAAGATGCCGTGCAGCGCGAATTGATACGGGCACTCCGCGAATTTCTGCAGCGACGAGGGCGACCAAGCCCGCGCAGTCAACCGATGGGTCGCCAAGGCTTCCAGCGCGCCGGGTTCGGTAACGATCAGCCCGTCCGCGTCCCACCATTTGTGATTCCATCGCTTCCACCGCGCGCGCAGCGAGCGTGCCAGTGTCGCGTCGACGTCCAGCAGATAATGCGCCGCTTTTTCGGACCGGCCCAGCACGGCCAGATCGTATTCGGCGTCGTCGATGGCGTCGGCCGTATCCACGGGAGCCGGCCAGTTGATCCGCGCCGGAGCTCCCGCCCGCGCTTTGTCCTCGAACTCCTTGAGCTTGGGTAAGCGTCCCTCCATCGCCCGCGGCAGCTCCAGTGCATAGAACGAAGGAACTCGTGGACGGCCCTCGGCCGTGTCCATCCGCGGATACGACGCAATCAGCCGCTCGCGAGCCGCCCCCAACGCCAACCGCAGTTTTAGGCGCTCCTGCTCGACGCGATCGTCGCGCGTGGGCAAAAGCCCGGTTACCTCGCGCCGGAATTCATCGAGCAATAGCGGATCTTCGAACGACCTTTGCGGGAACAGTCCTTCGGCCAGTCCAGGCAGGAACACGGTCTCGAACGCGCACCCTCGCGCTTCTTCGATCGATCCGACGAACACTCTGCCGTAGCGCCTCGGAGGCCGTTCCGCACGCAGGAATCGCAGACGTTCGCGCAGCACCTCTGAGATCTCATCAAGACGCACGGGTCCCACGGCGGCCATCGGTTCGAGTTCGGCCAATACGCTTAAGACCGGCTCCGGCGGACGCAGGGTTCGCCGCGCCAGCGACGCGAGACGCTCCAGCCACACTCCCCACGACGCGGAAGTTGGTAGGGCCGCCAGTTGCTCGATTACCGGAAGCGCAAACTTTTCCAGCTCCCGCAGTTCTTCTAGTTGACGTTCTAACCCTGCGCGTTGATTCGCGTCGTCGCGTTCCGCTGCCGCGATGCGCAATTCGAATTCGCGCTCCAGTCCTTTCAGCCGCCGCTCCCAGCGCTCCCTCCCGCCGATTACGGCCGCGTCCACCAGCAAGCGCTCCCAACGTGCGGGAGACCGTGGCGAAGGAGCCTGACCGGCATCCTCTTCGGATCGCGGTTCCCCCGCTCCGAGTGTCCCGAGCACTTCGTCCTGCGGAGCTACCCAAGCGTCTCCCGGCAAGTCTTCGTTCGACGATTCTTCAGCGGGAACTTGGGCCAGTGACAAATATTCCGCAAATCGCGATGCCGAACATTTTTCGGACGCGCATTCGAGCAGCGCCAGAAACGCACGCCCGGCCGTATCGGGCCGCAGCGTGCCCCGGCTGAAGTAGGCGGGAACGCGCGCGCGCCGCAGTGCTTCTTCGATCAGAGGCTGATAGCGTTCCACCGAGCGCAGCAGCACCGCCATCGAATCGAACGGCACGCCCTCGCGAGCCAACTTCAGCATCCGCCGGGCGATTTCTACCGCTTCCAGTCCTTCGCCCGGCGACGAGAACAACTCGAACGCGCCGTCACTTTCCGCTCCGCCAAGGTCGGCCGAAGGCGGTTCTGTTGCAAATAATCCGCGCCGCAGATGCGCGAGCGTCCCTTGTTCGCGGGGATCGTCGAGATCCTCCGCCGCGACGCCCAGAATTTCCTCGAAGAGCTCCGCATTCGAGCTCACCGCCGCCACGACCGCGGGGGATTTTGCGGCGACCGCCCGAAAAAAAGCGCGATGCGCGGCTGTTTCGAGCGGCACATCGAGCACGACCATCGGGAGCCCGACAAGCGGTTGTCCCAAATGTGCGTCGCCGTCAGCATTTTCGACCGCGTGCCGAGCCAATTCCAAAATCCGAGCCAGATCGGCCAAGCGAGCTCCCGCCAATTCATCTTGATAGCGCGCGAGCAGTTTGCCGAGATCCGCGCCCGCCTCGCCGGTTTTCGCCAGATCCTCCGCGCGAACTCCCGCGAGTCGCAGCTCTTGAATCGTTCGGGCCAAGGCCTTCGCAAACCCGGGTAGCGTCGCCACGGGAGCGAAATACTGCAGATCGCCCGCCAAGTTCGCCTCATATAACGCGCGCGCCGCGATCGCCTCGACCCCTAACGTGCCGACCGGCGCGACGTTTTCCTCAGCCATATACCGCCGAGACAGTAGAGCGGCCCACGAGATTAACGAAATCCGGTGAAGTCCCAGTACTCCCTTCGGAAGTGAGTGCGCGAACTGCTCTCCCGCGACTACGCTCGGAACTAGAAGAATCTTCTCGGGTTCCTGCGATAGGGCGGATGCGGCCTCCGCTATCAGCCGCCGGTTGCACCGCGATTTGAGAATTCTGGTGTTACACGTGAAATTATTGGAGCGGGGTGTAACCATGGCGGGGGTCGGCGTCGTTTATATATACAATTAAATCCCCGTTACGACAGCGGGCGCTCTCACCCCTTTTCACCCAGAAAGGCGCCCGCTTTTTCTATTTCTGGGTACTCTTCTAATCCGCTACGCCATCGAAAAGGACAGAAGTCAGGTAGCGCTCGCCTGAATCCGGAAGGATCACGACAATCATCTTGCCCTCCATCTCGGGCTCTTTGGCGAGACGAACGGCGGCCACCACGGCCGAGCCGCACGAAATCCCGCACAGGATTCCTTCTTCCTTCGCCAGACGCCGCGCCATCTCGATGGATTCTTCGTCGCCAACTTTTTCCACCCGATCGACCATTTTCAAATCCAGCGTCTCCGGAATGAAACCCGCGCCGATGCCCTGAATTCCATGGGGCCCCGGCTGTATCAGTTCGCCCGCGAGCGTCTGCGATATCACGGCGCTGCCCGCCGGCTCCACGCCCACCGATAGGATCGGCTTCTTCTTTTCGAGCTTGATGTAGCGGGAGATGCCGGTGATGGTGCCGCCTGTCCCGATGCCCGCGACCAGCACGTCGATCTTGCCGCCGGTATCGTCCCAGATTTCGGGACCCGTGGTCTTAAAGTGGATCTCGGGATTCGCCGGATTGCGGAACTGCTGCAGCAGCACCCACCGGTGCGGATCGGAGGCCACGATCTGCTCCGCGCGCTCGACTGACGCTCCCATGCCGAGCGCTCCATCCGTCAGGATGATCTTCGCGCCCAACAGCTTCAGAACTTTGCGACGCTCCATCGACATGGTTTCGGGCATCAGCAGCGTCACCGGGTAGCCGCGCGCCGCGCCGACGAACGCCAGCGCAATGCCCGTGTTTCCGCTGGTCGGTTCGATCAATTCCTTGCCCGGTTTCAGGATGCCGCGCCGCTCCGCGTCCCAGATCATGGCCGCGCCGATGCGGCACTTCACGGAATAGGCGGGATTCCGCCCCTCCACCTTGCCGATCACAGTGGCCTTCGCGCCATCCGTCACGCGGTTTAGGCGCACCAAGGGGGTGCGCCCAATCGAAAATGAATTGTCAGGAAAAATCATTAGATATCCCAGTTTGCCACGTAACGCGACTGCGATTGTTTCCAGTCGCGCACCAGTTCCGCGAAGGTCGTGTGATCCACAATCGCCGACACCGCGCCGTCCACGCGTTTCCACATGCCGGTGAAGGGACCGCCCGCCGCGCGCTTGTTCTTCTTGGCGTCTTCCATGTAGCTCAGCACTTCGCCCACGGTAATTTGGTCGGCGGCCTTTGAAAGGCGGTAGCCACCTTCGGCCCCGCGTCGCGATTCCACGAATCCGCCCTGCTTGAGATCCGCCAGAATCAGTTCCAGAAACTTCTGCGGGATCTTCTGCCGACGCGCGATTTCGGCGATTTTAATGGGCTCTCCGGGTGGTTGCGCGGCCAGATCGAACATGGCCTGCAGCGCATATTCGCTCTTCACGGAAATATTCATGTTGAAACGTTGATTGTAGAGTTCGGCGGACGCGCGTGTCTACTTGAAACTAGAACTGGGCGTCGCTCATGAGCGGATATCGCGCTGGGCATGCTCGTGGCGCACGCACGAGTGCCTGCGCCACGTCTGATTCTCGATTCGACCGCAAGATCCGGAGTGCGCCCGGGGACCTTCAGCGCTACATTGATCTTAGTTATATGGGAGCAGCTATCGCATCCTACCGGACCGAGACCGCCCGCTGGAGCGCCGTGCAGCGCCGCAGCCCGCGTGCCGACGGAGTTTTCTTTTATGCCGTCGCCACCACTGGCGTGTATTGCCGGCCCTCATGCGCCTCGCGCCCGGCGCGTCGTGAAAACGTGATCTTCTATAAGACGCGCAAAGAAGCCGAACGCGCCGGTTATCGCCCGTGCCTTCGCTGCCGTCCCGATCTCGCCCCGCAATCAGAGCGCGAGGCTGCTCTGATCGCCGATGCCTGCCTCTATTTAGCGGCAGAAGGTCACCAATCCGCGCCCAGTCTCGCTGAGCTCGCCTCTCGCGTGTCGCTCAGCCCATATCATTTTCATCGGCTCTTCCGTCGCGTCGCGGGTGTCACGCCTAAGGCCTATGCCTCGGCGATTCGGCAAGCCAAGCTTGTGGGCAAGCTGCAAAAGTCCGCTAGTGTCACCGAGGCGATCTACGATGCCGGTTTCCCGTCGTCCAGCCGGTTTTACGAAGCGTCGGCGGCGACGCTCGGCATGAAGCCGTCCGTGTATCGCCGCGGAGGGGAGGGCGAATCGATCTGGCACGTCGTTCGTAAGTGTTCGCTCGGCCGTGTGCTGGTGGCCGGAACCGCTCATGGCGTCTGCGCGATTCTGCTGGGGGACGATCCTGCCGCGCTCGCCGCCGGCTTGCGCGCTCGTTTCCCGAAGGCGAATCTATCGGACTCGAACAGCGATTCATCGGTTACCTTCGACCGCTGGGTGGAACAAGCCGTGAGACTGGTCGATGACCCTCTGCGTTCCGCCGCTCGCGCATTGCCTCTGGACGTTCGCGGGACCGCGTTTCAATGCCGCGTGTGGAAAACGCTGCAAGCGATCCGCCCAGGCTCGACCCTTTCTTATGCCGAGGTCGCCGCCGCGATCGGCAAGCCGCGCGCTGTTCGAGCCGTCGCCAATGCCTGCGCCGCGAATCGCTTGGCCGTTGCGATTCCCTGCCATCGCGTAATCGCAGCGGATGGGAAGCCGGGCGGCTATCGCTGGGGAACGGATCGCAAGAAGCGGCTGCTGGAGCGCGAGCAGCCAGCGAAATCACGTTAGACCGCTTGGCGTGGCCCTATTGCCGCACCAGCGCCAGAAACTCGTCGCGCGTGGCTTTCTGTCTGCGAAAGCCCCCGAGCATGGTGCTGGTGATCGTATCGGAATGCTGCTTCTCGACGCCGCGCATCATCATGCAGAAGTGCTGTGCCTCGCACAAGACGCCGACGCCGCGCGGGGAAACCACCTCCGCGACCGCTTCGGCGATTTGCTGCGTCATGCGCTCCTGCACTTGCAGCCGCCGCGCGAACATATCCACGATGCGCGGCAGCTTGCTCAAGCCAATTACCTTGTCTTTCGGCAGATACGCAATGTGGACCTTCCCGAAAAACGGCAGCAGGTGATGCTCGCACATGCTGAAGAACTCGATGTTCTTCACCACTACCATTTCGTCGCAGGGGACGCTGAACAGCGCGCCGTTGACGATGTCGCTCAAGTGCGTGTGATAACCGCTCAACAGGTAGCGCATCGCTTTTTCGTAGCGCTCCGGTGTTCTCACCAGTCCCTCGCGCGCCACGTCCTCGCCTAACAGGCCGAGCACTTCTTTCATGTGCGCCGCGATCTGTCCCGTCGCCGGAACGCTCGCGGGGGAAATCACCTTTACTGTGGCTTTCTGTTTCATATTCAGATATGCGTTTATCAAACTTTCAGCTCGAACGTATTTCGCGCGGTTTCCGCGATCCGTACGCGCACCAGTCTGGCCGGAAGCGTCCATCGCGACTTCAGCATTCTCTCCACCGCGTACGCGAGATTTTCCGTTGTCGTCACATGCCCGGCCAGCTCCGGAACTTCCGAGTTTAGATCGCGATGATCCACGCGCGCCAGCACTTGGCTCGTCACCAGCGCATTCAACGCGCTCCGGTTCACGATCTGCCCCGCCTCATCGATCGGACCCTCGACCGTCACGTCCAGAACGTAGTCGTGTCCGTGACCATGCGGATTATTGCACTTTCCATATATCCGTGCGTTCTCTTCGGGACTGAGCGCGTCCGTGGTGAGACGGTGCGAGGCCGCGAAGCGATAGCGTGACGTTAGTTGCATGGCGTTCAGCGCCCAATGTCTCCCTGAGCGCCCTCGAAGTCGACATACAAATCCGCCGTCTCATACAGCCGCACGTTCTTCAAGCGCGCATTGGGCGCGGCGATGCGAGCGGCCAGGCGCCTCCAGATCTCCCGCGCGATGTTTTCCGTCGTGGGGACCACTTTGTCGAACGGCGGGACTTCGCCGTTCAAGAAACGATGATCCATGGGGTCGACCACTTCCGCGTTGATGATCTCTTTCAGCTCACGCAGATCGAACACCATGCCGGTCACTGGATCGGGCTCGCCTTCCAGCGTCACTTCGACCACGTAGTTGTGCCCGTGACCGTGCGGATTCGCGTTGACGCCGTAGATCGCGAAATTCTCCTCGGCGTTCAGTGCGGGATTCGCACACACATGCGAGGCGGAAAACTCGGCTTTGCGGGTGAGCAACATGGATTTAGAGTGAGACCTACGATGCTTCGATGCGGGAAGCGAGGGCTCCGATGCAGCGTTTTTATTCACGTTTCCGGTTCCGGCCGGGCGGGTTGCAGAGGGAGCAACCGTCCCCTTACGAACATCTAGTAAAATGATAACGTGAACCGGCAACTAGACAAGATCCTAATGGGGGCCATCGCCATCATGGCGGTCGCTCTGGTATGGGTCGTATCGGGAACCCTCGAACCGCGGATCGTGAAGGCGGGGGATCTCGCGCCCGACTTCCGCGTCGTCACGGATTCGGGCCGCACGCTCACGCGCGCCGACTTCGGCGGGAAGCTTTTGGTGTTGAATTTCTGGGCCTCCTGGTGCCCGCCTTGCGTGGAGGAAACGCCTTCGCTGAATGCGTTCCAACAGCAAATGAAGCCGGACGGCGTGGTCGTCCTGGCCGTGAGCATCGACGCGAATGAGAAGCTCTATCACCAGTTCATCGACCGCTATAAAGTTACCTTCGACACGGCCCGCGATCCGGAATCCAACATCAGTGCCAGCTATGGGACGTTCCAGATTCCCGAGTCCTACATTATCGACAAGAGCGGGCGGGTGCGCGAAAAAATCATCAGCAATATGAACTGGATGGATCCCGAGTTCCTCGCTCGGGTGAAATCGTTGCTGTGAGAGCGCACAGCGAACGCGTTGTGCGCGATAAATCCAATCGAACTCACAGCGAGGGCGTTGTGCGCGATTATAGGACGAAGTGAACCTGACGCTTGCCTCGCGCGTTAAATCGATCCTGGGGCCGGATCGCGCGCTTGACCGTCCCGAGGATCTCGCTCTTTACCAATACGACGGCAGCATCGATACCGCGCTGCCGGAGGTCGTCGCATTCCCGCAATCCACGGACGAAGTTGTCGCGCTGGTGAAGATCGCCGCCGAACTGGACGCGCCGCTTGTAGGCAGAGGGGCAGGCACGGGCTTGAGCGGCGGGGCGATCGCGCGCGCCGGCGGCCTCATGATCTCCTTCGCGCGCATGAACCGGATTCTGGAAATCGATCTGGCTAACGAATGCGCCGTCCTCCAACCGGGCGTCGTCAATCTCGATATTTCCGTGGCCGTGGATGCCGATGGTTATTTTTACGCGCCGGACCCCTCCAGCCAGCGCGCCTGCACGATCGGCGGCAATGTCAGCGAGAACGCGGGCGGCCCGCACACGCTGGCCTACGGCGTCACCACGAATCATGTGCTGGGAATCGAAGCGGTGCTGCCCGATGGTTCGGTGGTCAACGTCGGCGGCAAGTCGATGGAAACGTTTCCAGGACTCGATCTGCTCGGGCTGCTGGTCGGTTCCGAAGGCACGCTCGTGCTAGTGACGAAAGTCATCGTGCGGCTGATGC